>Ga0306920_100000234_pt1 | contig 64979 bp, 52 predicted proteins | sample flu12Cox44000170_FD_204666 | JGI IMG/M metagenome (GOLD analysis project Ga0306920, IMG submission 204666) | Lab enrichment of tropical soil microbial communities from Luquillo Experimental Forest, Puerto Rico - flux4day.12C.oxic.44.000.170 (v2)... | ecosystem: Environmental > Terrestrial >...
CGCGGCTGCCGGTCGACATGCGGGCGTTGGGGTGCGACTTCTATGTCTTTACCGGTCACAAGGTCTATGGGCCGACCGGTATCGGCGTACTCTATGCGCGCTTCGATGTTCTCTCTGCAATGCCGCCTTACCAAGGCGGCGGCGAGATGATACTGCATGTCAGCTTCGACAAGACCGAGTATCAGGAACCGCCGCATCGCTTCGAGGCCGGAACCCCCGATATCGCCGGCGCGATCGGATTGGGCCTCGCACTCGACTTCATCGAGGAATTGGGCCGCGACAATATCCTCGAACACGAGGAGGCGTTGACCGGTTATGGCGTCGACCGGTTATCGCGGATACCGGATCTGCGACTGCTCGGCGCCGGCCAGCGCCGGCTCGGCATTCTTTCCTTCGTTCTCGACGGCGTGCATCCGCACGACGTCTCCCAAGTGCTCGATCAGCATCATGTAGCGGTGCGCGCTGGGCATCATTGCGCGCAGCCTTTGATGGAGAAGCTGGGCCTCGCCGGCACGACGCGCGCCTCGCTCGGCGTCTACAATGACGAGGACGACATCGATCGACTGGCCGAGGCGATCCAGGGCGCTCGGGAGATGTTCTCGCGATGATGGATCTGCGCGAGCTTTATCAGGACATCATCCTCGATCACGGCCGGCACCCGCGGAACTTTCGCGCGATCGAGCAGCCGACGCATTTCGCGCAGGGTCACAACCCGCTCTGCGGCGACCGGGTCACGGTCTATCTAACCCTCGATGGCGATCGCATCGCCGATGTCAGTTTCCAGGGGCGGGGCTGCGCGATCTCGACCGCGGCAGCATCCTTGATGACGGAAGTGCTGAAGGGCAAGACTGTCGCTGACGCCCGCTCCCTGTTCGCGCAATTCCACGCTCGGGTGACCGGTGGCGAGCCCGCAGACTTGCCTGAGCCCCTCGCTGAAGAGGCGGAACGCCTCGAGCCGCTGACAGGGGTCAAAGCATTTCCTGCTCGGGTCAAATGCGCGACCTTGTCGTGGCACGCGCTCGAAGCAGCGCTGAAGGGCGGCGGCGCAGGTGCCACGGTAAAGACGGAGTAGCAAAATGGAACGCGATCCCTTTGACTTCGCGCCCAACCCGCCTGCGCCAGATGACGAAATCGAGCGCCCTGCGGAGGGTGACGACGATCCCGCGCTGATGGCGCCGGTACTCGCGGCGCTCAAGACTGTTCAGGATCCGGAAATCCCGGTCGATCTCGTCGAACTCGGTCTAATTTATGAGCTGATCGTCAAAAAGGGCGGCATCGTTTATGTCGAGATGACCTTGACGACACCAGCTTGCCCGGTCGCGGCCAACATGCCGAGCGAAGTCGAGGCGGCGATCCGTACCGTTCCCGGAGTGACGGACGCGCGCGTCAAGCTCGTCTGGACTCCCCCTTGGACCCAGGACCTGATGAGCGAGGAAGCCAGGCTCGAACTCGGGCTGTTATAACCATCGTCGAGGGCCGGCCCTTGGAGCGTCGTCATTTGAGCAGCTGAGGCTGCTTCTGTAGCAGGTCTTGAATGGCCTGTACGGGTGCATGCGGTTGCGAGGTTCGCGTATTCGTCGGGCGGTCCTGATGTGGTTTGTGAGACGACACAGCCTGCGGGAGTTGCGCTGCATTACTCGGTTCGATTGCGTCGAAAGGCTGATTCGGAGGTGGCAAGGCCAAAGACGCTTCGCCGAGCATCCCAGGTGCGGTCCTGAGGTCAGCTGACAACGGGCGATCCTCCAGATCCGTGGCATTTGGGTCCGCTGTCCGTTCGGCTCGCGCCATCTTCCGTCGATCCCCGTAGCCAGCAATCTCTATGTCGAGCGCGGCAACAATCGGACCTGGTGCAGTTTCAGATAGCTGCGGAAAAGGTATCCGCCGGCTGTCTACCCATAAAGCGCCGAGATGGGTGCTCCCTATCCCCAAATGAGAGGCTACCTTCTCTAAATGATGAGGCATCAGGAAGAAAAAGCCGACGCCAAAGAATACACCGATCACCCAGGTCGCGATGACGCCGACCGAGACCAGGTAGAGGATAGGGCCCAGTGATTTGCTCAGAGCGAGCGTTTTCCGGATGATCGGATAGGTTATCCGGTCTCTGTGAAGCCCGACGGGCTTCGATGGACGAACGCGGCCGATTACAAACATCCGGCGCTTTTACGCGGCTCCATTCGGGGGTCCGAGAAAGTCGCCTCGGAACCCGCAAAACAGGGCGTCCCTGTGTTGGGCTCAATTTTACCACAAAACCCCCATCTATATATTCGATCGACAGTTGAAAGACAAGCTGCCGTGTTAACTATATTTCTTTAGCTGCCCAGAGCGCACTCCAAGTCGGCAGCCAAATCTCCTGGGTCTTCGTTTCCGATCGAAAGACCGAGGAGAGCGGCAGGAACGGGACTGTCGGTACCTGCGATCGAGGCCCGGTGTACGCGGACGGTCAGCATGCCGCCAAAGCCGCCCGCCATCTGGCGAGGAGCAACGGCATGTCCGGGGTGTCCCGGTAAACCCGGTTACATGACTTCCCGCACTCGGGGTTGTATGACATCGCCTCGCGATCTGCTGGGCTGAGCGGCAGGCGCGCGTCCAACGCGCGGGAACGGGGACGCATCCCGCGCAGTAGCAACAAGCCTCAAAGATGCCGAGGATTGCGCCTCCGCGTTCAGGTATTGGTCGCTGAATGCTCATCCGATCTCCGCTGCCGCCGTGCGCGCCTGAGCGATGGCGTGGATCTGATCGCGCAGCGCGGGTTCGGTGCCAAACAGCCGATGGAGATCGCGCGCTGCGAGGGTAAGGAGCTGGCAATAACCCAGGGCTACGACATCGGCATTACGGCGCTCGGCAACCAGCAGCGCAAGCTCTCCAAAAAAATCTCCACTGCCGAGCTGAACGGGGCTCGGTTGGATCCGCACTTCCACCGCGCCCGAAGAGATAAAGTACATCGCGTCACCGCGCTCGCCTTTGCGGACGATTACCTCGTCGGGCACGACGAGGCGCGGCTTCAACATACGAGCGACGGAGCGTCGGGACTTCCCGTCCAGAGCCACAAACATCGGGACCCGGCCAACCAGATCCTCGCGCTTTAGCCCGAGATCGAGTGTCGGGCGAATCTCCACGGCTCGACGGCGCGGTCGCAATTTGCGCTGCAGATCCTCGTACATCTCCTGATTGATGATCGATTCGGCGTGCAGCCGGCGGTACCGTTCTTCTTCGAGGCGGGCCGCGGTGCGGGTCAGGAACTGAATTTCGAGCTGACGTGCATAAGTGGGGTACTGCAGCTTCAGCGCCGAGATCGCCTGATCGATCGCGCTGAAGCGACGATCCAGCTGTTGCGCCATCGCTGCCGTCGGGCCAGCGCCGAACACCTCTTCGATTTGATTGCGATTGAATTCGATCACATTCTGCAGCACGAAGCGGGCAGCCAGCTGGACCTCAAAGCGATCCGCTAGCATTCGCGCCAGAGGCCGGGCGATGCCGATCCGATGATGGATCGCGAGGCACAAGCGCGAGGTCGCGTTGAAGGCTAGAATGCGGGCCGCCGCCTTTTGATAACCCTCAACGCTGTCGCTGCGCGCCCCATCACGGAGCCGCGCGGCATGGGCGAGAAGGCTGGCGGCGACCCGCCGCGACACCTTCTTGCTCTCGAAATAGTCGAGACAGAATTCCTGCTCGCGATCGGCCAGCACGTATAGCGCTACCCGCTCCCTCAGCTCGGCCGGGAGCTGCGCATTCGCCGTCGCTTCCGCGGAGTCGCGTGTGTGGCCGTCGTAGACCTTTGCGACCTCAGCAACGATCTCCGGCGAGATCTGATGCTGGCGCCCCACGGTCTCAATTTCCTGCGGGATCGAGGAAAGCGACAGCCCAATCACCCGCTGGTTGACCGCTACCTCTGCCGGCCCCAGGCTGCTGATTCTTAAAAGGCGCATCAGCGGCCGCATCGTCGGCGCGGTCACCAGCAAGGTAAATAGTACGAACCCGGTTGCGAGGATCCCGACGAACTGACGGACTTCGGGCGGTAGCGCCGCATTCTCAGCCGCAGCGAGCGCGAGGGCGAGAGAAACGGCACCGCGCATTCCACCCCACAACATGACGAGCTTATGATTCTGGTCGATGGGTTCGGCGATGCCGGCAAAGCTAAGTATCGGGATCAGCCCGTATAGTGTCAGGGCGCGCGCCACGAGCGCGGCGATGATCAGCGCGCCCAGTATTGCGAGATCCCCCCAACCCGCTCTCGCGAGCAGCCCCGGTGTTTGCATCGCCGCGAAAAGGAAAATCAGCGAACTCGCCCAGAAGGCAAGCTGCTCCCAGGTAACGACGAGACTCTCCCAGTTCGACGGCGATAACCGGCGACGCCCGGCGGTGCTGATGGCGAGCGCCGCGCTGGCGACCGCTACAACCCCGGAAACGCCGAGGTAATGGTCGCATACAATGAAGATCACGTAGGCAAAGCCAATGGTCAACGTCGCTTCCGCCAAGCGGCTCGCGCGCAGGATCGGCATGAAAAGCGTGACGATCCATCCGGCGAGATAACCAGTGATCAGACCGCCGCCGAATTGGCGCAAGAAGCTGTAAATACCGTCGAGGGGGCTGGACGACTGGTGACCAGCCAGCATTGCAACGGCAAGGGTATAGATCGCGATCGCGGCTGCGTCGTTGAACAGGCTCTCGCCTTGGACCAAAGTCGACAAGCGACGCGGCGCGCCGATATCGCGAAAGATCGCGACCACCGCGACGGGGTCGGTGGTCGCGATGATCGCGCCGAGAATGATGCAGGCAAGAATACCCACCGGAGAAATCGGCCACAAGGCGAAGCCGACAACAAAAGTGCAGACGATGACGCCGATGACGGCGAGAAGTAGGACCGTTCCCACCTCGTCGCTGAGCTGATGCACGTCAACATTGAGCGCGGCCTCGAACAACAACGCGGGGAGAAAGACATAGAGTAGAGATTCGGCGGTGAGCCCAAAATTGTGCAGCCATCCAATGATGTCGCCAAGGATTCCGCCGGATTGGAAAACAAGCGAAAGATTGGAGGCTCCGCCGATTGCGATCCCGACCAACGCGAGCAATACGGCATAGGGGATAGAGAACCGTTCCGCCAGCGGTAGCAGCAGGCTCACAAGCCCCAGCAGGGCCGTTACTGTAAATACGGTCTGAATGGTGTCGGGCATAGGCGGCCGCCGAGAACCTACCGGCCGCTGCTCCCCTTCACAAGGCCGACCCTAAGGGACAGATGTCAACACGTCCGGTCTTTTACTGACTGACGCGTCGAATTCCCGATAAGGGACCTTGCCTCTCGGATATCCTCGAATGACTTTTCTCAGGGGAAACGACAGATCGCACCCGCTCGTGACGACTCGGCGAGCGTTTTTCGCAGGTCTATCTTCGCTTGTGATAGGCCCACCCTGGTTTTCGGTCGCTGCCGAGCTGCAGCAATTTCCCAAATCCGAGCTGACGATTGTCAGTGCCACCGGCCGACACCGGTTCAAGGTCGAGGTCGCCGAAACTCCAGAGCAGATGGTGCAGGGCCTGATGTTCCGGCGTAGCCTCGCGCCGGACGCCGGCATGCTGTTCGACTACAAGCAGCCGACCGCAGCGACGATGTGGATGCGCAACACACTGATCCCCCTCGACATGCTCTTCGTCGACGCGCACGGCAAGATCGTCAACATCCAGCAGCGCGCGGTTCCCCGATCGGACGATGTGATTGCCGCGGCCGCGCCGGTTCGCGCGGTTATCGAGCTGAATGGCGGGACCGCCGAACGGCTTGGTATCGCGCCGGGCGACCAAGTTGTGTACCCGATTTTTGGAAATGCATCGTGACCAACGGTGCTATCGCTTACAGGAAATCTCGGACCAGATCGAGAAAGGTATCGAGGCGATCGTGGTGCACCCAGTGTCCGGCATTTTCGATCGCCACTACTTTCGCGTCGCGAAAGTGGCGCGCCCGGCCGTCGTTCACTGGGTCGGAAGCCCAGCTTTCCTTGCCATAGACCAGAAGCGTCGGGCAGCTGATCCGCCACCACAGCTCTTCGATCTCGACGACAGTCATTTCATAGGGCGGATCGGCTCGGACGTAATTGTCGAATTTCCAGCTGTAGGTGCCGTCCTCGTTCTGATTGACGCCATATTGGGTAAGGTGCCGCGCCTGCTCGGGCGACAGGTGCCGGTTCGCCTCCTGCATGCGTTGGAAGGCGTCCTCAATAGAGCGATAGCGGCGCGGGACGCGTCCCGAAAGAGCACGCTGATCAGCGATCCAGTTTTGCATCCGTTCGGCAATGGTGCGCCGCGATCGCTCGGCGAGCCTCTTTGGGGATGCCCCCAACCCTTCGATCGCGACCAGCCTTCTGACGCTGTCAGGATAAATGCCGCCATAGCGCAGCGCGATCATACCCCCTAGGGAATGTGCAATGATCGTAACCGGCGCGAGTTCCTGCTGATGGATCAATTGGGCAAGATCGTAGACATAACCCGCGATCGTATAGTTGCCATCGGGTGACCACTGGCTATCGCCGTGGCCGCGCAAATCCGGGGCCAGAACGTGCCAGTCGTGCCGGAGTGCATTCGCGACCCAGTCCCAGTTGCGGCAGTGGTCCCGACCGCCGTGAACGAGGAGTAGCGGAGGCGCACCAGGGTTACCCCAATCGACATAATGCAGCCGAAGTCGCTGCGAGAAATAAATGCGCGAGGTCGGTCCCGAGCCTTCCAGCATCATCCGTGAGTTCTCATCATTCATGATTGGGGCGCGAAGGGATCGGTGTTACACCGTTCAGAGAAAGCAAGACCCCCGCGCGCTTGTTGGCGTCAGGCGGGGGTCACTGTTGCGGAGCTGATCTCCGCGCTCGGGACTATGAGCCGAGCTATATCTTGGACTTTTCAACTCGGTTGCCGATGCCAAGCGGTCGGCAACTGGGTTTCCCCGGGTGGCGTCATGTCTGTGACACACCCTCCCGCTAGTTGACGACACGACAGATTTAGAAGCAGTCTCTGTGCGCCGTCAAGGGCAATCTTAATGAGGCAATCTTAATCCACCCCGCGACGCGCGAACAACCGGTGTACTTCCGCTCAATGAGTTGGAAGTTTCCGAACGGGTGTTGTCAATATGCCCAGAGGTAGAGACGCCGCAAGGGCGAGACCCTTGCCGACAAAGCACAACGGGCGAGTTTCAAACCGGGGATCATGGTCGACGTGCGACAGCTTGAAAGCGACGGCCCAGGCGTCTATGTTCCTGGCACTCTCTAGCGGAGAGTGCCAACCGTACTTGGAATTTTCGTACTTACGGAGGGATCCCGTGAAGTTTCGACCGTTACAAGATCGTGTACTGGTCCGCCGCATCGAGCAGGAAGAAAAGACAGCCGGCGGTATAATCATCCCTGATACTGCCAAGGAAAAGCCGATGGAAGGGGAGGTAATTGCGGCCGGACCCGGTACCCGCGGTGATGACGGCAAGTTGCATCCGCTCGACGTCAGGGTCGGTGACCGGGTGCTGTTCGGAAAATGGTCGGGCACCGAAATCAAGATTGACGGCGAGGACCTCGTCGTCATGAAGGAGACCGACATCATGGGCGTAGTCGCGTAAAGGGGAGGAGATCATGGCGGCAAAAGAAGTACGGTTTCATACCGACGCTCGCGAGCGGATGCTCCGCGGCGTCGACACTCTTGCCAATGCGGTCAAGGTGACATTGGGCCCCAAGGGCCGTAACGTCGTTCTCGACAAATCATTCGGCGCGCCGCGTGTCAGCAAGGACGGCGTAACGGTTGCGAAGGAAATCGAGCTTGCCGACAAGTTCGAAAATATGGGCGCCCAGATGGTCCGGGAAGTCGCGTCGAAGACCAGCGATCTCGCTGGCGACGGCACGACGACGGCGACGGTCCTGGCTCAAACTATCGTGCGCGAGGGCGCCAAGGCAGTCGCGGCCGGCATGAACCCGATGGATCTCAAGCGCGGTATCGATCGCGCGGTCGACGCGGTCGTCGTCGACATCGAAAAACGCTCGAAGAAGGTGTCGACCAACGACGAGATCCAGCAAGTCGGGACGGTCTCCGCCAACAATGATCACGAGATTGGTCGGATGATCGCCGAAGCGATGCAGAAGGTCGGCAACGAGGGTGTGATCACGGTCGAAGAGGCAAAATCTCTCGAGACCGAGCTTGACGTCGTCGAAGGTATGCAGTTCGACCGCGGCTATGTCAGCCCCTATTTCGTGACCAATGCCGAGAAGATGGTGGCGGAGCTCGAGGAGCCGCACATCCTGCTTCACGAGAAGAAGCTATCGAGCCTCCAGTCGCTGCTGCCACTACTCGAGTCGGTAGTGCAGTCGGGTAAGCCGCTTCTCATCGTCGCTGAGGATGTGGAAGGCGAAGCCTTGGCGACCTTGGTCGTCAACAAGCTGCGCGGCGGGCTCAAAGTGGCTGCCGTCAAAGCGCCGGGCTTTGGCGACCGCCGCAAGGCAATGCTCGAAGACATGGCCATCCTCACCGGCGGCCAGGTCATCAGCGAGGACCTCGGCATCAAGCTCGAGAACGTTACGCTCGACATGTTGGGCAAGTCCAAGCGCATCCGGGTCGAAAAGGAGAACACGACGATCATCGACGGCGGCGGCAAGAAGGACGACATCCAGGGCCGCTGCACGCAGATCCGCCAGCAGATCGAGGAGACGACTTCGGACTATGACCGCGAAAAGCTGCAGGAGCGCCTGGCGAAGCTCGCCGGCGGTGTTGCGGTGATCCGCGTCGGTGGCGCGACCGAGATCGAGGTGAAGGAGCGGAAAGACCGCGTCGACGACGCCACCCACGCGACGCGGGCGGCAGTCGAGGAAGGGATCGTCCCCGGCGGCGGCGTCGCTCTCCTCTACGCCGCCAAGGCCCTCGACGGGCTGACACCCGAGAACAACGATCAGAGGGTGGGGATCAATATCGTCAAGCGCGCCCTGCAGACGCCTGTCCGGCAGGTCGCAGAGAACGCCGGTGCCGACGGATCGATTGTCGTCGGCAAGCTTTTGGACTCGAGCGATCCGAACCACGGCTTCGATGCGCAGACCGGCGAATATGTCGACATGGTCAAAGCCGGCATCATCGACCCGACCAAGGTTGTGCGGCTGGCTCTGCAGAACGCCGCGTCAGTGGCGGGCCTGCTCGTCACGACCGAGGCGATGGTCGCCGAAAAGCCGGAAAAGAAGCCGCTCCCCGCCATGCCGCATGATCACGGCATGGGCGGCATGGACGATTTCTAGACCGCATCAACCCGTCAAAATCGTGGCCGACATCCCTCGGGGTGTCGGCCCTTTTTGTGAAGACAGATCAACCTTGCCGCCCCGCCGCCGCGGCATAGGCGTGCGTAGGCTGAGCCGGGGATGTCTCACACCCGTTCCACCGGTGCGGTGGACAGGATTCCCAGTTATTCCCGTTGAACCGGGAATTTCACCGATTTTCCCTATTCCAGCGCCGTTTGGCCGCGAAAACAGTAAGGCAGATCAAGCCTTCGCCAGCCAATTCCCGTAGCCGACCAAACCGGGAATTTGCGCTGGCCTAATCGGGAATTAAATCCGCCGAACCGGGAATTACGGGAAAGAAGTTTCGCGCATCCTTTGGCCCAACTAACTGACGTCGGCTTACTGCAAAACTTGGTCTTTTGTGAGGCGGATCAGCCCGGCAACTGCGGCGAGCCGAGCTCCGGCGGTGCTTTCCGTAAGTGATAGAGAGTGTGCGATGTACCAAAATGTCCTCGTTGTCGGTGCCGGCCCGGTCGGATTGACGATGGCCGCGGAACTGGCCCGTTACGGCGTGCCGGTTCGGATCATCGACAAGGCCGGCGGACGCACCGACAAATCGAAGGCCTTGGTGCTGTGGAGCCGCGTCCTGGAATTGATCGACCGCATGGGCTCCAGCGCCTCCTTCGTCGAGGCGGGAATGAAAGCAACCGCCAGCAACATCATCGCCGGCGGCCGCCAGATCGCCCACATCCGGCTGGACCCGGTCGGGACGCCGCATCCCTATGCGTTGATGCTGCCGCAAAGCGAGACCGAACGGCTGATGGAGCAGCACCTGAATGCCTTCGGCATACAGGTGGAGCGAGAGGTCGAGCTCGCTCGCTTCGCCGCGGAAAGCGACCGTGTGGCGGCGATCCTGCGCCACCCAGACGGGCATCAAGAAACCGTCGAGCCCGCCTGGCTGATCGGCTGCGATGGCGCCCACAGCACCGTGCGTCACGGCCTCGGCATGCAGTTCGAAGGCGAGACGTTGCCGAGCAGTTGGATCCTGGCGGATGTCCATCTGGCCGGGGTTCGTACGCCGCCGAATGAAATGGACATGTACTGGCATTCGGACGGTGTGCTTGCGCTGTTTCCAATCACCCGCGATCGCTATCGGGTCATCGCCGACGTCGGCGACACGCAAGCCGGCGCTCATCCGAGCGATCCGACGTTGGAAGAGGTGCAGGCGCTGCTCGACCGCCGCGGGCCCGGCGGTCTAGAGGCATCGTCCCCGATCTGGCTGGCCGGCTTCGTCATCGATGAGCGCAAGGTGGCCGATTATAGAGCCGGCGGCGTGTTCCTGGTTGGCGACGCCGTCCATATCCACAGCCCCGCCGGCGGACAAGGCATGAACACCGGCATGCAGGATGCGTTCAATCTCGCCTGGAAGCTGGTGCTGGTCGGCCGCGGGCTGGCGGACCCGGAACCGCTGCTCGGCAGCTACAGCATCGAGCGCAGCGAGGTCGGCCGTCAGGTGCTCGCCAATGCCGGCCATCTCACCGCCCTCGCGATCGTGAAAAATGGCCTGCTGCAGGAACTGCGCAACCACGTCGCGTCTCTGATATTCGGGCTTTCTCCCGTTCGCCAGGCAATGACCAACACACTGACGGAGTTGTCGATCGGTTATCCGCACGGCCCTCTCACGCGGGCCGGTCGACACATTCGTTCGGGTCCTGCTGCCGGAGCGCGCACCCATATCGAGTGTGGATCATCCAGTAGATTCGGGCGACACGCCGCGCTTCGCCTTGTTCGCACACGCCAATCCGGCTTGCGCAGCGCTGATCGCTCGGCATCGCGATCTGCTCGAGCCGGAGCCGCGCCCGCCGTTCGGCGAGGATGGCATCTGGCTTGTCCGCCCCGACGGCTATGTCGCCCTCGCGGCCGCGAGCAACGAATGGAACAAAATCAGCGCCTATTTCGATCAGGTCGGCTTGCACTAGCCCGGCAAATATGAGGCTCGCCATCCCCGGCTGCATTTACCGGTAATGATCACCCTCGCTGAGCCCGATCCTTACCTCCTGGCTGAATCTAAAGAGCGACCCACCCAGCAGAACGACCGCGAGAGCAAAAAAGATACCGGCTCCGTATATGTGCTGCAGCCTGAAGAACGCGCTCCCAAATCCCACGTGCGGAATAACCGGCTCTGCAAGTTTAGCTCGCATGCGGGATGGCGATATCCAGCCAGCCCAACGCGGTGACCGTGGCGCGCTCGCGCGGGCGCAACAGCACCGTCGTCATTGCGGATTCGACGATGGCCGGCCCCGGGATGGTTTGCGCTGGTGCCAGCGCGTCGAAATCGTAGACCGGGGCGGTAACCCAATCGTCGAGGTAGATCTGCCGCTCGGAGCGGGGGGTGGTGGGCGGCCCCTCGGGCAGACGGGGTTCCTGCGGCAAGGCGGAGAGGATGCCGGCGACGGTGACGCGCGCGTTGACGAGCACCGTTTCCTGGTCGGGCAGAGAATAGGTGTAGAGCTCCGCGTGCCGGCGGTGAAACCGCGCGACGATCTGCGGCAGCGGGTCGGCGGTTTCCCAATCGACCCCGTCGAGCGGGACGGCAATTTCGAAGACCTGCTCGCCATATCGCATATCGACCGATCGAGTGGTTCGCGCCGGGCCGTCGAACCCTGCCCCGGACCTCGATCCGGGGGAGGCGCGCAGCCGGCCCAGGCCCTCCGCCTCCATTTCCTCGAACAGCCGCTTGACTGCGCCGCCGTCGAGCGCCTTGGTGTCGCCGAGATGCGTGCGCGCGACCTCGAAGCGAAGGTCCGTGGCGAGCATCCCCCAGGCCGAGAGCACCGCGGCAACGCGCGGCACGACGACCCGCGACAGATCGAGCTGGCGCGCGATCTCGGTCGCGTGCAATCCCGAAGCGCCGCCGAAGGCGAGCAGCGAGAAATGCCTCGGGTCGACGCCGCGGCGCACTGAGACGAGCCGCACCCCCTCGGCCATCGTCGTGTTGACGACCCGATGAATTCCTTGCGCCGCGGCGAGCCGATCGATCCCGAGAGCGTCGGCGATACGGTCGACCGCGGCTTCGGCCGTCGCCCGATCGAGATGACGCCTGCCGCCGAGAAAGCTCGCGGGATCGAGATAGCCGAGCACCAGATTGGCGTCGGTTACCGTCGCTGCGTTACCGCCGCTGCCGTAGCAGGCGGGACCCGGAACCGCGCCGGCGCTCTCCGAGCCGACATGCAGGATGCCGCCGGCGTCGACCCGAGCGATCGAGCCGCCACCGGCGCCGATGCTGGCGATGTCGAGGCTGCCCAGCGCAATCGTGTGACCGGCGACGCGGCGGCTCGTCGCGAGGCTCGGCTGACCCCCGACGATCAGCGAAATATCGGTGCTGGTCCCGCCCATATCGAACGGGATCAGATTGCCTTCGTCGAGCAGGCGCGCGGCATAGAGGCTGCCGGCAACGCCGCCGGCCGGGCCGGAGAGCACCGCTCCGGCCGCGAGGCGCGCCGATTCCTCGATCGGGGCGATGCCGCCATGCGATTGGATGATCAAAGTCGGCCCTTCGTACCCGACATCCGCGAGACGGCGCTCGAGCCGCACCAGATAGTGCGACAAGGCCGGGCCGACATAAGCGTTGACGACCGTCGTCGAGACCCTCTCGTACTCCTTGATCTGGGGCAGGACATCCGAGGATAGGGAGACATAGAGGCCAGGGAACCGTCTCTCGATGGCCTTCTTTGTCGCGCGCTCGTGGCGCGGGTCTCGGTAGGCGTGAAGATAGCAAACCGCCACTGCCTCGACGTCTTCTTCCATAAGCTGATCGAGGGCGCTATCGAGGGACCCCGGGTCGAGCGGTATTTCGACCCTGCCATCCGCCCGCAGACGTTCGCGGACCTCGAGCCGCAATTTGCGCGGCACGATTTGTTCCGGCGGCGGCAGGCGCAGATTGTAGCGGTCGTCCTTCAGCCCCTCGCGCATCTCGATCACATCGCGATGGCCTTCGGTCGTCAGCAATCCGACCCGGGCTCCCTTGTGTTCGAGAAGCGCATTCGTCGCTACGGTCGTACCGTGGACGACCCGCTCGGTCTCCGACAACAGCGGTGCGAGTTCGATGCCGAGCGTATCTGCCAGCAGCTTCAGCCCGTCGAGGACGCCGATCGAGGGGTCTTCGGGGGTCGACGGAACTTTGGCGAGCGTCGCCCGACCAAAATCGTCGACCGCGACGAGATCGGTAAACGTCCCGCCGACATCGATACCGATGCGGTACATACGATCACGAACCAGAAACACCCTCCCCCGCAGGCGGGGGAGGGTTGGGGTGGGGGTCTTGATCGAGTGGCAGCCCGAGCATCTCGGCGATGGTTCTCAGCACGCCCTGAGGGTTCGTGAGGACTTCATTGTTCCAGAACCGTAGCACACGCCAGCCTTCCCGCTGGAGTTTGTTGTCGCGCAAGTCGTGGTCGCCGGGGCGCGCATGTTGGCTGCCATCGACTTCGATGATCAAGCGGGCTTCAATGCATGCGAAGTCGACGATGTAGGGTGGGACGGGAAATTGGCGTCGAAATCGCCAGCCGAGCTTATAGTCGCGAAGTTCGTTCCACAGCGCACGCTCCGGATGGGTCATATTTCCGCGTAGGGTCCGTGCGCGGTTCTTCAGTGTCGACCCGCCGCGCATATCTGCTCGGTTGGGCCGCAGAACCCCCACCCTAACCCTCCCCCGCTTGCGGGGGAGGGGATACGAACCCATTCTCGGCGTCCTGGGCAATGGCATCGGAATCGCGCTCAGCCGGATCGCCCCAGCCCCCGCCGCCACCTGATTCCAGAACCAGCACATCATTCGGGTGGATCGTCACACCGACTTCCTTGGTCTTGATGGCCCGCGGCGGTCGGCCTTCGGAGTAGAGCGTGTAGCGATGCGGCGCACCGTCCTTGCCTCCGAGGATGCCGCAAGCTCCGTAGCGCACGCCGTCTCCGGCGGTGTTGCCGACCGCCGGCTCGGCGGTTTCAACAACCATCTCCACGATCCCGCCGGGACCGCCCCGATACTTGCCCCCGCCCCCGGAATCGGGGCGGAACTCGTGGCGGCGGAAGAACAGCGGAAACCGCACTTCGGTGACTTCGAGGCTGCCGAATTTGATCCCGCCAGCCGCTTGCCATTCGCCCGCACCCGGCCAGCCATCGCCGGCCGGGGAAGCGCCGCCGCCGGGCCGCGCCTGGAAGAAATGCCAGATGAAGGGTTTACCGGAACGGGGGTCCTTGCCCTGGATCGCAATGCGAAAGCGGCGGCCCCAGCCGGCCATCGCGCAATCGGGACAGGCTGGCGCCAGCGCCTTGACGATCGCTTCGAGGATTTCCTGCGCGCAATGGTTTGTGGCCAAGGTGACCGGCGCTCCGGGGTTCGCCCAAACCACCGTTCCAGGTTTGGCGATGACCGTGATCGGCCGGAACGTGCCGTCGTTCTTTGGCGTGTCGGGGTCGATCAGATAGGAGAGCGCGACGACCACCGCCGAATACATGTTGGGGTAGGAGGAATTGACAAAGCTCGCGACCTGCTCGTGCGAATCCGATAGATCGATAACGAGATCGCTGCCGCGCTTTGTGACGGTTGCGCGGATGTGGATGTCGTCGTTGCCGCGGCCGTCGTCGTCGAGGAACGCCTCGCCGTGGTACACGCCGTCGTTCCATTGCGCGATTACAGCGCGGGTCTGGCGCTCGGCGCCATCGAGCACCGCTGCGATTGCGGCATGGGTCGTCGGCCAGCCGAATTCCTCCGCCAATGCCAAGAGGCGACGTTCGCCGACATACGCCGAGCCGATCATCGCCGCGAGATCGCCGCGAAAGTCGCGGGGGTGGCGCACATTGGTCGCGATCATTTCGAGGAGGTCGCGGCGTACCTCGCCGCGATCGTAGAGCCGCAGCGGCGTGATGCGGATGCCCTCCTGCCAGATATCAGTCGCGGCGGCGTTGTAGGCGCCGTGCGTTGCGCCGCCGATATCGCTCTGATGCGCCCGGTTGATCGACCAGAAGCGCGGCCGCCCATCTCCCCTGGCGCCCTCGAACACCGGGACGAAGGCGGTCAAATCGGGCAGATGGTTGCCGCCGTGATAAGGGTCGTTGAGCAGAAAGACGTCGCCCTTATGGATGTCGTCGCCAAAGAACTCGGTTATTGCTTTCGCCGCAAAGGGCAAGGCGCCGACATGGATCGGCACATGTTCGGCCTGTGCGATCAGCCTGCCGTCGAGGTCGCAGATCGCGGTCGAGAAGTCGCGGCTCGAATTGAGGATCTGCGAGTACGAGGTGCGAAGCATCGCCTCGCCCATCTCTTCGACGATCGCCAGCAGGCGATGCTGGATCACCGATGTGACGATCGGATCGACCGGAACAGACATAGAACTTACTCCCGCAACGCGTCGGGGAACGGAAAGCCGAATTCGAACGGCATCGCAAGCCCTTGAAACCATTGCGGCAAGGGCGGGAACCGGCCGACGGCCGCGACCATTTCCGCAACTCGGTTGTCGATATCCGGGTAGCCGGAGCTGCGCCTCACCTTGACTAATGCGATTTTGCCGTCGTCGAGGACAACGAACTCGACGACGACCATGCCGCGGCGGTCGCCGAGCGCCGCCGACGTCAGCAGATTGTAGTGCTGCCGAATCAAGGAGTGCATGTAGGCGAGGTACTCGTCGCGGGTCGCAGCGGGGCCGGGGAACCGCGCCCGGCGCGGCACCAAATTCCCCGGCTCTTCGACCCGTCGCGGCGCTGGGTGGGCCGCCGGGTTCGGTTTCGGTTGCGGTTTGGGAATGGGATCGGGCTTGGGGGTGTCGGGTTTTGCCGGAGGCAGCGGCGGCGGCACCGCCATCGCCGTCTGTTGCGGCTTCTCGGGCGGCTTGGGCTCGGTCGTCGGAGTATCGCTTTTGGCGGCGTTGTCGGGAGCCGACGGCGCGTCCCCCTTCGGCCGGTCTGTTTCTTTGGCCTCCGGTTCGCCGAGATCCTCCGACGCGAGGCGCCCGCGTGGAGGCGGAGTTGCCGGTTTTGGCTGCGGTTGCGGCGGTGCCGGCTTTACTTCCGGCGGAGGAGGCGGTGGCGGCGGCTCCATCACCAGCTGCACGGTCACCGGCTCGATCTCGGCCGGCGGCGACATCTGGTAGTCGATCAGCAGCAATAAAGGCAATAGGTGCAACACCAGGGAGCCGGCCGGCCCCCGCAGCCGCACCCACCACCGCTCTTGTCTGGCCTCTGGTTTACGTTCCGAGGAGGCGGGTGCTCGGAGTACATCCTTCTCGTCATCCCGGCGATGCCCGGGATCCACCCATCCGTAGGCACCGGCCTGCGCCGGTGCGACGAGAGGCTCCGCTACGAGAGCCACGGCGGATGGCGGCCTTGCGCCGGCCACGAGAAAAGGCTCTCGACGGGCCTCGTCAGGCGGTCCGGTGAAGCCGAACACCGCCCGCTGTCATCCTGCGGTTTCGCTGGCGAGCGCGAGCCAGGCGGGTTCGTCGAGCAGCGTGACGCCGAACGCCGCGGCCTTGGTCGCCTTTGACCCGGGATCGGAGCCTGCCACCACATAGTCCGTTTTGGCAGAGACCGAACCAGTGACATTGGCGCCGAGCGCCTCGGCCCGGGCTTTTGCTTCAGACCGGCTCATGGACTCGAGTGACCCTGTGAAGACGATGTTTTTCCCGGCAAGCGGCGAGACGGCGCGCTGCGTTGGCGCCTCGTAATCGAGGACCGTGACCTCTTTTGCGAGGTCGTCGAGGACGGCGCGGTTATGCGGCTCGGCGAAGAAGCCGATGATGTCGGCAGCCATTTCCTCGCCGATGCCGTGAATGTCGAGAAGCCCCGCCCGGGCTTCGCTCTCTGGGTCCTGTGCCGCCTCCATTTCGCGCCGCCACGCGGCGAGCGAGCGATAGTGGCGCGCCAGCAGTCGTGCAGTCGCCTGGCCGACCTGAGGAATGCCAAGCGCATTGATGAAGCGGTCGAGTGAAATGCGCTGGCGCTCGTCGATCGCGGCCCTCAGATTGCGAGCGCTGAGTTCGCCCCAGCCTTCGCGTTTGGCGATCGCCTCGGGATCGAGCCGGAAGATGTCGCCCGGTTGACGGATCAACCCGTCCTGCCAAAAGGCGGTGATGTGCTTCTCGCCGAGCCCCTCGATGTCGAAGCAATCGCGCGAAACGAAGTGCCGAAGCCGCTCGACCGCCTGCGCAGCACAGATCAGGCCGCCGGTACAGCGCCGCGCCACCTGGCCGGGCTCGCGCACCGCGAGGCTGCCGCAGATCGGGCAGTGATCCGGGAACTCGTACGGCACGGCGTCTTTTGGGCGCCGGTCGAGCACGACCGAGACGATCTGCGGGATCACGTCTCCGGCCCGCTGCACAACGACGGTGTCGCCGATCCGCACATCCTTGCGCTGGATTTCGTCCTCGTTGTGCAAGGTGGCGCGCTGCACGACGACACCGCCGACCGTGATCGGCTCGAGCATCGCCACCGGGGTCAGCGAGCCCTGACGGCCGACTTGGATCGAGATGTCCTGCAATACCGTCTGCGCCTGCTGCGCCGGGAATTTCTGCGCGACCGCCCATCGCGGCGCCCGGCTGATCATCCCGAGCCGCTCTTGCAGCGCGAGGTCGTTGACCTTGTAAACGACGCCGTCGATGTCGTAGGGCAATGACGCCCGCTCGGCCGCGATGTCGCGGTAATAGGCAAGTGCCGCGCCGACCCCGCGGCAAAGCCGCGAGCGCTGGTTAACCGTAAACCCCCACTCGCGAAATCGCGCCAGCGCCTCTTCGTGCGTCCGGGCGAACGGAGCGCTCGTCTCACCCCAGGCGTAGGCGAAAAACTTGAGCGGCCGGCGTGCGGTGATCGCCGAGTCCAGCTGGCGCAAGGAGCCAGCCGCGGCGTTGCGCGGATTGGCGAAAACCGATTCCCCGGCGGCGGCGCGCTCTTCGTTCAACGCGAAGAAACCGGCGCGCTCGAGATAGACCTCGCCGCGAATGTCGATCTGGGCGGGCCAGCCTCCACCGGCGAGCACCTCCGGCACGGTGTCGAGCGTGCGAAGGTTCGTCGTGACATTTTCGCCGGTTGTGCCATCACCGCGCGTTGCCCCGAGAACGAGGCGGCCGTTCTGGTAGGAGAGCGCAATCGAAAGCCCATCGATCTTGGGCTCGGCCATGATCTCGATTCTGTCCTCGCCGACCAGCTCTTCGGTGGCAGTGCGGCGAAAGAAATTGCGCACGCCCGCGAAAAAGTCGCGGACATCGGCCTCTTCGAATGCGTTTTCCAGCGACAGCATCGGCCGCGTATGGGTGACCTTGGCAAAGCCCGCGGCCGGGGCGGCTCCGACCCGGCGAGTCGGGCTGTCGGAGCGGATCAGCTCCGGAAAGCGCGCCTCGATCTCGCTGTTGCGTCGGCGCAGCGCGTCGTAATCGGCATCGGAGATCTCCGGTGCGGCGTCCGTGTAGTAAAGCCGATCGTGATGCGCGATTTTCTTGGCTAGTGCGGCAAGCTCGGCCCGGGCTTCCTCCTCGGTCAGTGCATCAACCGGCCGCAACACCGGCTCGTCACGGCGCCGCCGCGAGACAGTTGAGGCACTCATGCGCGCCCTCCGGCGATCAGGCTGGCCGCCGCGGCGCGCGCTTCGGCGGTAATATTGCGGCCGGACAGCATGCGGGCGATTTCCTCTTGTCGCGTATCCTCATCGAGCTCCTCGACGCGGGTCACGGTTTCGCGCGCGGCAAGGCTCTTCGCCACCCGCCAGTGATAAGCGCCGCGCGCCGCCACCTGCGGCGAATGTGTTACGACGAGAACTTGCAGATTTGTGCCTAGCCGCTGCAGCCGCTCACCGACCGCCGCCGCAACCGCACCGCCGATCCCGCTATCGACTTCGTCAAAAATCAGGGTAGGTACCGACGAGGTGCCAGCGAGAACGAGCTTCAGCGCCAGCATGAAGCGCGACAATTCACCCCCCGAGGCAATGCGGGCGAGCGGCCCGAACCCCGCGCCGGGGTTGGTCGCGACCTCGAAATGCACGCGTTCGCAGCCACTCTCGCCCCAATCTTCCTCGGCGAGTGGAGTCAGCACGGTGCAGAACCTTGCCTTGTCGAGGCGCAGCGGCTTGAGCTCGGCTGCCACGCCGGCGTCGAGCCTCGCGGCGCCGCCGGCCCGCTCGCGCGACACCGATTGCGCGGCGGCGATGAACTGGGCGCGCGCTTCGGCGGTCGCCCGGGCGAGATGCTCGACCCCCTGCGAGCCCGCGTCGATTTTGGCGAGCCGGGCTGCCATCTGCTCGCGCAAACCCGGCAGATCGGCGATCGTCACCTGGTGCTTGCGGGCCGCCGCCCGCAGCGCGAAGAGCCGCTCTTCGACTTTCTCGAGCTCGCGCGGGTCGAGTTCGAGTTGGCGCGCGGTCGCCTCGAGCGACGCCAGCGCCTCAGCCGTTTCCGCAGCAGCCCGTTCGGTCGCTCCGAGCGCTGCATCGAGCAGGCCCTGCGCGCGCTCGCGGGCTCGTTCCAACCGCCGCGCCGCCCGGGCAAGCGCGGCTTGTGCGCCCGCCTTACCGTCGAGCTCACCAATCGTCTCACTCAGGGTCTCGGCCAAACGTTCGGCGTTTTGCAGCAATGTGCGCCGCGCGGCGAGCAAATCTTCTTCGTCCGCCTCGGGCGCCAGCGAATCGAGTTCGGCGAGCTGGTGGCGCAGCAGGTCTTCTTCCTCGCGACTCGCGGCTAGCAACCGCGCCGCGTCTTCTTCGCGCTGCCGGGCCTCACACCAGTCGCGCCAGGCCTGTGCCAGTGCCGACGGGCTGACCGTATGCTCGGCAAAGGCATCTAGAATCATGCGATGGTTGGCGGGGTCGAGAAGTCCGCGCTGCTCGAATTGACCTTGGATCTCGACGAGACTGTCGCCGAGCTCGCGCAACAGCCCGACGCTCGCCGGCTCGTCATTGACAAAGGCGCGGCTGCGGCCGTCGACGCCGACGAGCCGGCGCAACACGATCGCTTCGCCCTCGCCGTCGAGCCCAGCCTCGCGCAAGATCGCCTGCGCAGGATGGTTGCGCCCGACCGAGAATTCCGCCGATACCGCAGCCTGCTGCGCCCCGGCCCGCACGAGCCCGGCCTCGGCACGCTTGCCGAGCGCCAGTCCCAGCGCATCGAGCAGGATCGATTTGCCGGCTCCGGTCTCGCCGGTCAGCACGCAAAGGCCGGGCCGAAAAGCGAGATCGAGACGATCGATCAGGACGACGTCGCGGATATTGAGGCCGAGCAGCATTGCAAGCCGCAGATGGTGGCGCTTATCAATGATATAGGCGGCGGCTCCGCCAAGCCAGTATTCGCGCCGCGCAGAAAGGCCCGAGATGACCGCAAACAAGCCGGAACTCTATCGCGATCTCTCCCGCCAACTCTCCGCGCTGCTTGCCGGCGAAGGGGATCTCATCGCCAATGCCGCCAACACCGCAGCACTGATTTATCACGGCCTGCCGGACCTCAACTGGGCCGGCTTTTATTTTCGCGACGGCGCTGAGCTCGTGCTCGGTCCGTTCCAAGGCAAGCCCGCCTGTGTGCGGATCCCGATCGGTGAAGGCGTTTGTGGTACCGCCGCTGCATCCGCAGCGACAGTGCTGGTCCGGGATGTCCATGAGTTCCCAGGCCACATTGCCTGCGACCTGGATTCACGCTCCGAGCTCGTCGTACCGTTGGTGGACGCGGGCGGGGTATTAGGCGTCTTCGACCTTGACAGCCCAGTTCTCGCTCGCTTTGACGAAATAGATCGGGAAGGCTGCGAGCGATTGGTCGGATTGTTTGTCGAGCATCGACGCCGATTTCCCGGCGAGGGAGGACAGCCAATGCCATCCGCAGCACAAACCGCTATCAGCTCGCATCTGCCGGTCCGGCAAGATTGGCTCGACCAGCGGCGCGAGGAAATCATCGAGCCCGACCTAGCGATCGTCGACCCGCACCATCACCTGGTGGACCGGCCGGAGACCGGCCGCTATTTGCTGCCCGAACTTCTCGCCGATGTCGGCAGCGGACATAACGTCACCGCGACCGTCTATCTCGAATGGCTCTCGATGTACCGCGCTACGGGTCCCGACGAATTACGCCCGGTCGGCGAGATCGAGTTTGCCAACGGCATCGCCGCGATGGCCGCAAGCGGCACCTACGGCAAGCCGCGGGTCTGCGCCGGGATCGTCGGTTATGCCGACTTGATGCTCGGCGCGTCGGTCGAGAAGGTGCTCGAAGCGATGATCGCCGCGGGCGGCGGCCGTTTCCGCGGTATTCGCTTTATAACGGCCACCCATCCGGACCAGGCGGCATGGGGCTCGCTGATCAATCGGCCGTCGGGGTTATTGATGGATGGGCGGGTGCGCGATGGCTTCGCCCGGCTCGCCCCGCTCGGCCTCAGCTTCGATGCCTGGATGTACCATACCCAGCTCCGCGAACTCGTCGATCTGGCGCGCGCCTTCCCCGAGACCCAAATCGTGCTCGACCATGTCGGCGGCCCGATCGGGCTCGGCCGTTATGCCGGCAAGCGCGCCGAGACCTTCGCCGAGTGGAGTGCGCGGATCCGCGAGCTAGCGGGTTGCCCCAACGTCCACATCAAGCTCGGCGGGCTCGGCATGCGGATGTTCGGCTTCAACGTGCATACCAGCGAGTTGCCGCCGAGCTCGGAGGAGCTCGCCGCAGCGTGGCGGCCCTATATCGAGACTTGCATCACCGCCTTCGGTCCCGAGCGGGCGATGTTCGAGAGCAACTTCCCGGTCGACAAAGGAAGCTGCGGCTATGCCGTCCTATGGAACGCGTTCAAACGCATCGCCGCCGGCTGTTCCGCCGCGGAAAAAGCTGCTCTCTTCGGCGCCACCGCAGCGAAATTCTACCGGTTGGGATAGATCCGGCGTCGAACGAGCAACGCGTGGTGAGGATATGCCGACGTGCGTTAGTCTCACCCCATGAGGCTTACTCGAATTACTGTCGATCCACAGATTTGCACGGGAAAGCCGTGCATCCGGAGGCTCAGGTTCCCCGTGGCACGGCCGCTCGGGCTGCTCGCCACGGGCGAGACGAAGGAGCAGATCCTCGCCGGATATCCCTACCTCGAGCGCGAGGACATCGACGAGGCACTTCATTACGCCGCCTTGCTCGCCGAAGATGAGACGGTCGAATTGACGCGGTGAAATTTCTCGTCGATATGCCGCTGTCGCCTGCCGGCTCAATCGCGCGCGATAAGGAAAGCCGCTAATCGGGCCCGCGGCGCCTGATGTCCGGGTACGGGGTGCCATCTCGGTGCGTATAGATGGCGGGCTTGCCGCCAGCCGGCGCGAGCATGTCGATATCCGAATAATGGCCGGCGTCGTCGGGGATTCGGGTTCCGATCTCCAGCACCTCGGCATCGTGGTCCGAGCGGTTCTGCAGGCAATGACCGTTGGTGTCTCCAGCGGGGAACCCAGCGGCGTCGCCGACGCGCAACACCTCCTCACCGCCGTCGGTCACGAGCACGACCTCGCCGGAAAGGACATAGACGAACTCGTCCTCGCTCGTGTGCCAATGGCGTTGGCTCGACCACGCGCCAGGCGGCAATCGCAACAGATTGACGCCAAATTGCGTGAGCCCGGCGGGGTCAGCCAGTCTGGTCCGCTCACGTGCGCGGCACGGCTCGTCGAAGGGCGGCGGGTAAAGGGTGCCGGTGATGGGGGTCAGCGCGGCTATATCGATCCGTTTTTTCATGAATCAGTTCCCGTTCCCGTTGACCCGGTGAGGCTGGAAGAAACTGAAACTGGCTGGATCGGCGTGGTGCGTCCTTCGAAACGGCCGCATTGTGGCCTCCTCCTCAGGATGAGGGATTCTCTTTATGCCATCAAAGGCTTCCCTCATGCTGAGGAGCGCCCTTGGGCGCGTCTCGAAGCACGCACGGCCTTGATGCCAGCCCTCATTGTAGCCCAGCGGCACCACTTGTCGAATTATCCGGCCTCGACGAGCTCCAGCGCTTCGCGGCTCGGGCCTTCGATCATGACGGCGCGCGTGTCGCCAAGGGAGTAAGGCTCCTCGAGGAAGGCGACGCCCTCGCCGCGCAATTTCTCGATCCACGCGTCGAGTTCGGTGACGCTTAAAGCGATGTGGTCCTGCAGTTGCCCGCGTGAGCCGACGAGCGGCCGGTCGCCTTGGTTGGCGTACCACATCATCGAAACATCGCCGAACTCGACACCGGCCCGTGGCGTGCGGAACATCCCTTCCTGGTTCAGCGCGGGCCATGTGCGGTCGGTCCCTCGCGCGGTGTTGCCGTTGCCGCCAGTGCCCGTCGGCGCGTAGCCCGGCCGCATCGGCGCATTCAGGTGCTTCTGATACCAGTCGAGCGCGCCAATCGGATCCTCCTGGTAGAGATGCACATGGTTGAAGCGCTCGGCCGGGTGGTTGCCGGCATATTCGACGAGGGCATCGTCGGGGCCACGCATATAGGCGAACCCGCCGCCGCCCGCCGGCCCGATGCCCTTCTCCCGGGCCTCGGCGATCTGCGCCTTGGTCAGGCCGAGCACATTGCCGATGCTCGGCCAAGTGTCGCTGCTGATCAGGACCGAACCGCCTTCATCCGTCGTGTAGAGCGGCAGGAGTTCGACCTCAGCCCGGTTCTTGTAGGTTTCGAGGCTGTGGCGCGCGTCGGTGACGTGCCAGCCGAAATGCCAGATCGCGCTTTGCGGCTCGCTGGTTGGCGGCGTCTCGACCTTGGTGAACAGCACCATGACGTCGTTGGGCGATTTGAGCGCCGGAAAGCCGCCCCAATTCCCCTTCGCGGTGCTCGGAAACTGCCGCGTATAAAAATCGATCGCGGCATCGGGATCGGTCGAGTTCAGATGCAGATGATGAAATTTCGGGGTCGGCAGCATGTCGGTGCCTCCTCCTCGATGCTGGACTTCGGTTAGTATGCGCCGAACGCCTCCAAAATCAACGCGACAGGGATGAGAGAGATGAGCGCTGGGAAGGAGATCTGCAAAGGAGCAGCGTTCGCTATCGCGCTGATCGCCGCGGGACGGCCGGCCGAGCTGCGTGCTCAGCAGAACCCCGCGCCGGCCGTTGAAATCGACAATGACGATATCGGTGGTGTGGTTACCAGCCGCTTCGGCCCGGAAGCCGGCGTCTGGGTCATTGCCCAGACGACCGAGCTCGGCACCCGGTTTGCGAAGATGGCAGTCACGGACGAACGTGGACGGTACGTTGTGCCGGACCTGCCCAAGGCGCATTACGAGGTCTGGGTGCGCGGCTACGGGCTTGTCGACTCGCCCAAAGTTGCAGCCGAACCAGGCAAAATCCTCAACCTGACCGCCGAAACGGCTCCGAGCCTCGCCGCCGCGGCCCAATATTACCCGGCGATCTACTGGGCCTCGATGATCAAAATCCCGGACCAGAGTCGGTTCCCCGGCACCGGCGACAAGGGAAACGGCATACCGGAGACCTTCAAGACGCCACAGCAATGGCTGAACTTCATCAAGACGAATGGCTGCGGCAACTGCCATCAAATTGGCAATTTCGCGACGCGGACGATCCCTGCGGCCCTCGGCGAATTCGAATCCTCGGAGGATGCCTGGACGCGGCGGCTGCAATCGGGGCCGGCGGGGCATGACATGGTCCGCTTCATCACCGAGCTGATGACGCCGGACGGCGGCCACCTGAAGGCGCTCGCCGATTGGACAGACCGCATCAAGGCCGGGGAGTTGCCGAACCGCAGCCCGCCGCGGCCGGTCGGGGTCGAGCGCAACATCGTTGTCACGGTGCGCGACTGGTCCGACGCCAAGCACTACCTGCACGATTTGATCGTCACCGACCAGCGCAACCCGACGGTCAATGCTAATGGCCTGATTTACGGCGCCGCCGAGCTCAGCACAGACGATCTGCCGATCCTCGATCCCGTCCACAACACCAAGACAACCATGCGCGTGCCGGTTCGCGACTCGGATACGCCGAGTTCGGCTTTGGGCAATCCGGTCGAGGTGGCATCGCCCTATTGGGGCATGGAGCAGACCTGGGACAGCCGGGTCAACGCGCACAATCCGATGATGGATCAGGCCGGGCGGGTCTATTACACGGCCCAATCGCGGTCCGCGAAGCACCCACCGGGCTATTGCAAAAAGGCTTCGCCGCTGCGTTCGGCGCAGCTTTATCCGCTCGACAAGATGCCAGACGGGTTTGTGCAGAATTCGCGGCAAGTCACCGTCTACGATCCGAAAACGAAAAAATTCACTTTCATCGACACCTGCTTTGGCACGCATCACCTGAATTTTGCGGAGGATGCCGACAATACCCTGTGGCTCAGCAACAACAGCCAGAACGATCTGGCGGTGGTGGGCTGGGTCAACACACGTAAGTTCTGGGAGACGGGCGACGCTGCGCAATCACAGGGTTGGACCGCGCTGATCGTCGATACCAACGGCAACGGCAAGCGCGACGAAGGCTACAACGAGCCGGGGCAGCCGGTGGATCCCGCCAAGGACACGCGCATCCCGTTCGGCATGTACGGGATCGCCTGGTCGCCGGCAGACGGTTCGATCTGGGGCTCGAACCTGACCCATCCCGGCTACATCATCCGCCTCGCGCCGGGCTCCAATCCGCCGGACACGGCCTTGGCAGAACTCTACAAGATCCCGCTGCCCGGATTTGGTATTCGCGGCATGGGCATCGACCGCAACGGCATCGTGTGGATGCCGCTCGACAGCGGCCATATCGCCAGCTTCGACCGTCGCAAGTGCAAGGGGCCGCTCAACGGCACTGGCGCCGAGAAGGGCGAGAAATGCCCCGAGGGTTTTGCCTTTTACCCGATCCCGGGGCCCGGCTTTCAGGGCGACCCGGGCGCCGAGGAGAACCCCTATTACGTGTGGGTCGACCAGCACAACATCCTGGGGCTCGGCGCCAATGTGCCGATCGCCACCGGCAACCAATCGGATTCACTGCACGCTCTGGTCGGCGGCCAGATCGTCGAATTGCGCGTCCCCTATCCGATGGGCTTTTTCGCCAAGGGCATCGACGGCCGCATCGACGACCCCAAAGCCGGCTGGAAAGGCCGTGGCCTCTGGGTGACCTCGGGCAACCGCACGCCCTTCCACATCGAAGGCATCGACGCCCCCGCCCCAGGCGCGCCCGGCAAGACGCAAGCGACCCTCTCGAGCCCGCTCGTCGTCAACTTCCAGCTCCGCCCCGACCCGCTCGCGCATTGAATTGTCTGGCCGCGGTGCAGCTAACACCTGCCGTCAGGCCAGTTTGTAGCCTTGGCGCGCCAGGAGCTTCCAATTGCCGCCCTGCTTTTGCCAGACCGCGAGGACACCAATTCTCACGCTCGAGGCTTGGCCGTCGGTTTCGGACTCGGACGCGTACATGTGTCGGGCGATCGCGGCATTGTCGGCGAGCCCCACTTTGAGCTCGGGGAAGGTGAGCGATTTGATGATCGCCTTCCTCGACATGACGCCTTCGACGAATTCCGACTTTGTCTGGACCCTGCCGTCTGAATGGCCGTAGCTCAGCTGATCGGCCATCAACTGCTCCAATCGGGCTTTGTCCTTCTCCAGAATCGCTTTTTTCGCCGCGCCTCGACGGCCTGATCCACCGCCGCCTCCTCGGCGGGTTCGGCGAACGCGGCAGTATCGTAGAGTAGGCTCGAGGCGCCGAGCGCGCCCACGACGGCCAAGTCACGACGGGTTATTTGCAAGGGTTTCCTCCCGGCCTTACCAGCCGGAGCGTAATACCGCCGCCCCGCCCCGTCGAAGCGAAATCTCCGCTCTGCCTGACCGCGTTAAGCCGCCCGGACTCTGGCCGCTGCAGGGCGGGGCGTGGGTGCCCCCGCGTCCAGGGTGCTGCTGATCTCCTCGATGGAGCGGCCCCTCGTCTCGATGCCAAGGAACGCGAAGACGAGACCCGCCTGACCGTACCAGAAGGCGAGGAAGAGAAGCGCCGGGAAGATCGCGTCGAGCGTCACCTTTGGGCTGACGTAGTTCGACGATCCGACGATCAGGGCGAGACCGAGCGGACCGATGATCTTACCCAGATTGCCGATGCCATAGCTGAACCCCATGCCGCTGGCGCGCAGTCGGTTCGGCCACACCTCGGCGATGTAGGGCCCGATGATCGCGTAGCTCGCATCGCCGAAGAAGCGCTGTACCATGATCAGCACGAAGAATACCGACACTGTGCCGAGGTAGACATCGTGCCAATATCCGGCGAGCGCCATAGAGATAGCGCCCCCCATCCCGATCAGGAAGCCCGAGGCGCGGCGGCCGAACGCATCCGACATCCAGGAGGCGACGAGGCGGCCGACGATGCCGAGAATGCCGACATAAATCATCAGGTATGATGCCTCGGCGGGGGTGATCTTCAGCACCATCACAAAAAGGGTCGTGATCCACATCAGGATGCCGACGCCGCCGGTCTGGCTCAGCGCGACAAGACAAGCCGCCGTCATACTGCGCGGGAATTTGAACAATTCGCGCCACGAGGTTTTCTCCACCTCGGGAAGGGTGGCCGGCAGCTCGATCTCGTTAGGGTCGCACTGCAATGCCCAGGCGAGCGATTTGCGCGCCTCCTCGTGCCGGCCCATGCGGAGCAGGAAGCGCGGCGACTCGGGCACCCAGTAGCGGATCATCAGAACTAGGAGCGCTGGGACGAGGCCGACCAAGAACAGGCCGCGCCAGCCGATGACCGGGGCGAGAAATGCCCCCGACACGGCGCCCAAGATGTTGCCAGCTGGGAGCAGCGTAGTGGTCAGCCCACTGACCCAGCCGCGCTTGTAGGCGGGGACGAATTCCTGAACCAACGGGATGTCGACGGCGATCAGGCCGGCATTGCCGAAGCCGACGAAGAAGCGGAAGAATGCCAGGAAGATCCACCCGGCGATCCAGCCTCCCTGATCGGGAGTGAAATACATGATGCCGGTGGCGAGCGCGACGTTGAGCGCAGTCAGGATGAAGACCTTGCGCCGGCCGATGCGGTCGCCCATCCAGCCCCAGAAGAAGGCGCCTGGGACGGCACCGAGCCCGGCGGAGATCAGGATTACTGCCGACTGGCCATAAGTCAGTTGCCAGTCTTTCAGAATGAAGGCCAGTACGTAACCGATCAGGAAGAAGTCAAAAAAGTCGAGCATATCGCCGACGTTTGCAGTGGCGATAATCTTCCATTGATTGGCCGTCAGTTTTTTTTGTTTTTCTAGACGCTCTAACATGATTTCCACCTCCGCTGGCCGGCCTGAACCGACTTGGCCTTTTCGTTCTTCTCGAGGAGATTGGCCATCCGCCGCCCCGTTGTATCCGACCCGTCGCTGAGCCCTCCTGCCTGTGTAGTGCAGCCAGGCGAATCTGTCAAAGCTCGATCGCGGGAGGGTAGCACTCGGCTGGTACACCAAGGTCGAGCTTGCAAGGCCGGGGTGGACCATGTCAAACGGGCGCGAGCGAACAACAGAGGGAGGTGGCGTTGGCGGAAGTGCAATTGTCGACCACCGAGACCGCCCTGGAGAACCAGCGCATCGGCCCGCTGCAACTGCGCGTCGTGGCGCTCTGCACGCTGATCCAGATCTGCGACGCCTATGACGTTAACGCGATCGCGGTGACCGTGCCGTCGCTGACCCATGCCTGGAATTTGCCCGGGCCGGCTTTCACCCAGGCTTTCGTGTGGTCGAGCATTGGCATCCTGGTCGGCGCGCTCTCGGCTGGGCCGATCGGCGACCGCCTCGGCCGCCGGCCGCTCTTGCTCGCCAGCGTCGCGATCTACGGGCTGGCTTCGCTGTTGACGGGTTTCGTCGGCTCGCTGCCGATGCTCAGTGACGTGCGCTTCTTTACCGGGCTTGGAATCGGCGGCGCGTTTCCGGGAGCGGCGACCTTGACAGGCGACTACGCGCCGCAGCGGCGGCGCGCGACGATGATCATGGTATCCTTTACCGGCGCGCCCCTCGGAGGTTTCTTGTGCGGCCAGGCGGCGGGATTCCTGCTGCCCACACTCGGTTGGCCAAGCATTTTCGTATTGGGGGGCATCGTCCCGCTCGCGATGCTGCCGATCCTATGGGTATGGTTGCCGGAGTCGCCGCGCTTCCTGGTGGGAAAAGACAATCTCTCGCAGCGCCAGACGGCGCTGTTGCGCGAGCTAGGCATTGCGCCAGGGCAGACCGGCGCGGGCCAGGTCGACATCGCCCGCGGCAACCCGATCAGGATGCTGTTCGGCCAAGGTTATGCTCTGCAGACTGTCCTCCTGTGGGTGATTTTCTTCTGCAGCCTATTGAACCTGTTCCTGTTCGCCTATTGGCTGCCCGAGGTCTTGCACCTGACCGGCATGACGCCGCCGGAGGCCGCACGTGCTTCGAGCTTCCGCGAATTGGGTGCCATGCTCGCGGTGTTTTATCTCGGCCTGTTGATCGACCGCTTCGGTCCAGAGCGGGCCTTGGCGGCGCATTACGCCGCCGGCATCCTGTTCATCGCGTGCATCGCGCTCCTCGCGATGCCCTATCTGATCCTGGTCGGCGCCATTTTCTTTGCCGGGATGACGATCGTCGGCAGCCAGACCGGCGCCAACGGCGCTTGCGGCAAGCTCTATCCGGCGCGCATGCGGGCCAGCGGTCTCGGCTGGGCGCTCGGCATCGGCCGACTTGGCGGCATCGCCGGGCCGGCACTCGGCGGTTATCTGTTAGCGCTGGGCTTGCGTCCGCCGACGATCTTTCTGAGCGCCTGCGGCTTCATGCTGGTCGCCGCAATAGCGACGGCACTGCTCCGCCTGCGCCACAGAGCCGAGCGTGTGGCGACTGCAAAATTAGCGACCTGAAGACGTCTGCAGAGGCGGTTCTGTGGACGGTTTAGGGGATAGAGTCGCTATTCTGGGGGTAAGCCTGTGGGCAACAATTCCGGCGCTTGCGCCAGTGAGTTCCCGCGATAAGCTGCCTCGTGTGGTTGACACGGTGATCTCGAGGCCGTGGCCGACGGGTCGGCGGGCCACTCAGGGGGAATTGCGAGCCCTCAAACCACGCCAGGGGCGGTCCATTGGGGCCGCCCCTTTTTATTGGAGCATCGGCTAAGCCCGGATTTCCTGGCGCTGGAAGATTACGTAGGCGACCGCAAAGATAAAAATCATTGCCGCGATCAGCCCCGTTAGCTGCGGCCAGACGAGGATAAAACTCTGCGTCGCCGGTAATGGCTGGCCGAGCAGCATGCCGCGGGTGACAAAGAGGATACCGGTAGTGCGCGCAGAGGGCTGCAGCAGGGCCAGGGCCGTCTCGGCGTAGAGCGTATTCGGCGAGACCCGATTAAGCGCCTGCGAACTCTCGAGATAGGCGAGGTTCGGACCAAAGATCCCCTCGGGCGGTCCGGCGATCAACGTTGCCGCCAGCGGGCTGATCACCAACGACCAGAAAAAAGTGAAGACGAGCCAGAGGCCCAATGCAGAGAGCGCCGCCGTGGCCGGCGCCCGAAACACGATCGATAAGAGAAAGGCGACCGCGAGCCACACGCCGCCATACGCGATCGTCGCGACCAGGAAGCCCAGCATTCGGATCAGCTCCTCGAAGCTTGGCGGCAGTCCGAGACGCAGAAAGCCCACACCTAGGACGAGCAACCACAGTGAGAGGAGCGCGATCGCTAGTGCGAGGAGACGCGCGAGGAATTTTCCCAGCAGTAAAGCGTCGCGATAGATCGGCTGTGCCAAGACCCGGCTGAGTGTCCGCTGATTAAACTCGGCATTTACCGCGTCAAAACCCAATGCGATCGCGATTACGGGCGCCACGAGGCCAACTGTGTCGATGAACGAGAACGGTATCGGATCCGGAGCCATCGTGAGCAAGCGGAGGAACAGAAACGGGCTCTCTCCAATGCTTTCACGGATTGTCGTGGTTGAAAACCAAGCCAGAACGACTGCGATGAGGAAGACCAACGCCTCGATCACAATCATACGGACACCACTCAATTGGTCCGCTGCTTCCTTGGCGAGAACGATCCCGACCCCCGTGAAAGGCGAGCCCCTACGCCGCATGACCGACCTCGTCGAAGTAACGGGTATAGACTTCGTTGAGGCTCGGCTCGGCAAAGCGGATGCCGAGCAGCTCACAGGCTGGAGCGAGCTGCCGCCCGATCTCCGGGCGCAAATCGCGGGCGCAATCCACCCGGTACAGCTCCGGGCCGAGCGTCTGGACCCGCACGACGCCCGGCATTGCACCGAGCTGATCGCGCACTGCAGCGCCGCGGGCTTCGACGTCAATTACGTACCCGCTGCCGAGCACCCGCTGGGCCAACTCGGTCACGCTGCCGGAGAGTGCGATCCGTCCGCGATTGAACAGCGCGACCCGGTCGCACACGCTCTGCACCTGATCGAGATGATGGGACGACAGCAGTACCGCGGTGCCGTCGGCCTTCAGCCCCCGGATCATACCGAGAAATTCCTGTGTCGAATGGGGGTCCAAGGTCGCAGTTGGCTCGTCGAGGATCGCGATGCTCGGACGCTTCATCAGGACTTCGGCGAGGCCAAGCCGTTGGCGCATGCCGCGGGAAAACGTCCCGACCCGATCCCGACCAACATCGGGCAGCCCGACCCGTGCCAGCGCCTCGGCGAGGCCCTGATCGATTTCGCGCCGCGACAGTCCGGCGAGCCGCCCCGTATAGGCGAGGTTGTCCCGCGCCGACAACCCGTCATAAAACCCCACCGAATCCGGCAGGTAGCCGACCCGGCGTTTGACTTCGAGCGGGTCGCGCAGCGGGTCGAAACCGGCAACCTCGGCACGACCCTCGGTCGGCTCGGTCAGCCCGAGCAGCATGAGGATCGTTGTCGTCTTGCCGGATCCGTTCGGTCCCAGGATGCCGACGATCTCGCCCGCCCGGACATCGAAATCGACGTGGTCGACGGCGACAGTGGTGCCGTACCGCTTGGTCAACCCCTGGGCTCGTATAACGATTTCTCCCACCATTCCAACCTGCCCCGTTTCGGAGAAATAACCCTCCGATCAGACTACCGCCGGCCGAAACGGGCAACCGCGAACACGACGACCAACAGGGCGACGGCGATAACGCCAATCCCAACCGCACCCCACAAGGTGGAGGTCAACACCGTTATACGAAAGTTCGCCGATTCGGATTGGCCGCCCGTCGCGCTGGCGCGGATCGTCGTCTGGTAATCGCCGGCGATGGCGCGCGGCGACGGGGTCAGGGTGACCTTTATCGATTGCGATTTGCCTGCCGCGAGGTCGGGCAACTGCTTCGGATCGAAGGCTGTTTTCCACCCTTCGGGCGCGGTCGCGCTGAGCTCGACATCGTGCGCCGCCTCGCTGCCGTCATTGCGAACGATGACGGTCAGCTGGCCGTCTTGCCCGGCATAGGCCTCGCCGCTGAGACGCCCTCCTTCACCGGCCAGCGACAGCCGCGCCTGACCGACAATCGTGATGCCTAGGTCGAGATCAGCCGAAGCAGCCTCGCTCTTCGCGTGCAGCACGAGTTTATAATCGCCGGCCGTCGTATCGCGCGGCAGCGCCACCGAGGCTTCGATGTCTTTCGATTTGCCAGCCTCTATCGGAATGCTGGTGATCTGCTGGCTGCCGTAGGCTTCGGTAAAGGTCACCTGAAAATTCTTCGGCGCGTCGGCGCTGAAGTTGATCGTGGCGTCGCGCCCGCTGTCGTTCGTGACAGTGACCCTGAATTTGAACGACGTCGTTGCCGTCCCGCGCAGTGAAGGGAAATTGGTCGTGAGTTTGAGCTTGGCCGGCAGCTCCTGCCCGATCGTGACGGTGATCGGGAGTTTGAGGTCGCTTCCGTCACCCTTGGCTTGGACAAGAAAGCGGTAGTCACCGGGGCCGGCACCCGCCGGAGGCTCGAGCCGCAGCTGCAGTTTCTCCTCGGTGTCGGGCGCCACGATCGCCGAAGCAACCGGCTGGCCGCCGCCGAGGATCGTCGCCTTCCAGCCGCTTGCCACTACTGGTACCAACACGGACAGCTCTTGCGGCGGGTGATTGAAATTGCGCAACGACAAATCGACCGTCGTCGTCTCGCCGGCGCGCACGGTCAACGCGGGATACCGGGTCGTCAGATAGACCCCGGTTATGCCCGACGGCTTGTCGGCGGCATCGGCAGCCGCCATCAGTCCGACCAGACAAATCGCGACGAGCCGCAGCAACATGCGTTACCCTCCAGGACTAACCGTTCGCGCGCTGAAATACGTCAGACGGCCATCGGCTCGAAATTAAGAATTTTTCATCTTATCGGCAGGTGGCCGTTTTGGAGAGGTCAGAACGGCGTGCCGAAATTACGCGCGAACCAACCTTGTGGCGACTCGCCGGGAGTGCCTGTAGTGACGAGGTTATAGGCATCGAGGTACCACTCGCTACCCGGATAGTTGTGGCCGAGCACTGCGGCGTTAGCCTTCGCCTCGTCGGTGAGACCGAGCGCCAAGTCGCACTCGACGAGGCGCTCCAACGCCTCCGGAACGTGTGTCGTGGTTTGAAAATTGTCGATGACGCGTTTGAAGCGGTTCATCGCCGCCAGATATTGTCCACGGGCCAGATAGTACCGGCCGATCTCCATCTCCTTGCCGGCGAGGTGATCCCGGGTGAAGTCCAGCTTGAGCTTGGCGTCTCGTGCATATTTGCTGTCGGGGAAACGGCGCACAACGTCGTCGAGCGCCTTCAGGGCCGATTCCGTTGTCTTCTGGTCACGGCCGACGTCAACGATCTGAACGTAATAAGAAATGGCCTTCAAATAATAGGCATAGGCGATGTCACGATGGCCCGGGTGCAGCTGAATAAAGCGGTCCGCCGCAATGATGGCCTCCCCATAATTGCCGGCTTCGTAGAGGGCGTAGGCCGCCATCAACTGCCCCTTGGTCGCCCAGACCGAGTACGGATGCTGGCTTTCGACCTCTTCGAATGTCTTGGCAGCGGTCGCGTAGCGCTCCTCGACGAGTTCGTCCATGGCTTTGTTGTAGAGATCGTCGACCGGTTTCTCGACATACGCCTCCTTTTTGTTGCCGCCGCAGGCGAGCAACGAACAGGTCAATGCCGTGACGCCGAACCAACGAAGGAAGGGCAACCAATGCATCAGCTGATCCGATAAGCGGCGTATTATCTATTGCTTATAGCACAAATCGAGAGAACGCGGGCAAGCCGACGCCTCGCGTCACCCCCCGGCGAGTTGCCATTCGTCCCCACATGCGAGCCCGCCAAGTTCGATTGCCCGGCTCGACGTCGTGTAGCACCAAGCGTCATCGTCCGCGAACAAGGCGGCAAGTAACCGTCTCGTGAGCGCATGACCCGAGCGCACACCGCGGAAATATCCGACGAGCGGACCTCCAGCGAGGTAAAGATCCCCAAAAGCGTCGAGTAGCTTGTGACGCACGAACTCGTCCGCATACCGCAACCCACCCATGTTTAGTACGTGATCGCGAGCGACGATAACGGCGTTGTCAAGAGAACCGCCCCGGGCGAGGCCCGCCGCGCGGAGGCGCTTGACGTCGTCGAGCAGGCCAAAGGTTCGCGCTCGGCTCAACTCGGTCTTAAATGTTTCCGAATCGAAAGTCAGAGAAATCTCCTGCCGACGAATCAGTGGATTGTCGAAATCAATCTCAAAGCTCATTGAAAAGCTGTGATCGGGAAGCAACTCTGCCGTCGAATCGTCGTCACCGACACTGATCGGCTTCAACACCTTGATCACCCGGCGCGGGGCATCTTGTTCGATGACCCCCGCGCACTCGATCAGGAACAAGAAGGGCGCGGAACTTCCGTCCATGACCGGCACTTCGGGTCCATCGAGCTCGACGATGGCATTATCGATTTCTGCGCCGGCGAACGCCGCTATCAGATGCTCGATCGTACCGATTCTGGTGCCTTCACCGTTTGAAAGAACGGTGCAGAGGGGGGCGTCGACCGTATTTGTCCAATGGGCCGCGATTTCGACCCCCGCATCGGTTCGGCGGAATACAATTCCGGTGTCCGGGGGGGCCGGACACAGTGTCATCGCGACCTTCTGGCCCGAATGAAGTCCGATCCCCCGGCACCCGATCACCGTTTTCAGCGTCTGCTGAGACGCCGTCCCCGTATCCCCAATCACGCGACAGACTTCTCGGAAGTGGTCCCCAAACAAGTAAAAAATTATCGTCGCCCCGACTTCTCCTCAAATCACTCTTTGTTGCGGATTGTTGCATCAAACCCAACCGTGAAGCTGGTGGCGTCACGATTTAGTTCGCTTGACGCCGCAGAAAGGCTGGGATGTCGAGCAGATCTTCTTCCTTGCTCAAATTCGGCCTGTCATCCGGCTCGAGCGGCGCCAGCCGAGGTTGGGAGGCCGACTGGGCTGCAGGCTTGGGAGACTGGACAGGCGGACGCGGCGCGGGCTCCGGCGGGATCACTCGGGCACGGCCCACACCCGTGACACGTTCGATCAGGCTGGGCACTCGGCCCTTGGGTTTCGGAGCGGCCTCCTTCGCTGCGGCAGGAGGAACCGCCGGTTGGGTCAACGGAGCCGGACGCGCTGCTCCGGCATCGGCGGGCTTTGGCGCAATGAACGCACCGTTACGCATCGCGGCGTTCTCCGCTGCCTCGGCTACCGGCGGCAGGGGCTCGCCATCGGGTTCGGGGCGCGGCGTCTGCTTGGAGGCCTGTGCCGCATTCTGGGTGAGCACGGGCTGCGTGTAGCCGCCGGTGGTCGCCTCGCGCAGCGGACTCATTGTATCCCGATTGCTGACCAAGCTGATCGCCGGCCGCGGTTGAGAGAGGGCTTCGGCATCGATCCCCGTAGCGACTACGGAAATCCGCATCTTGCCCTCGAGCTTTTCGTCGAAGGTCGAGCCGAAAATGATGTTGGCCTCGGGGTCGACCTCCTCACGGATGCGATTCGCCGCCTCGTCAACCTCGAACAAGGTCATGTCGAGACCGCCTGTGATATTGATCAGTACGCCCTTCGCGCCCCTCATCGACACGTCTTCGAGGAGCGGGTTCGAGATCGCGGCCTCGGCGGCGTCGGTCGCTCGTTTGTCGCCTTCGGCTTCGCCTGTGCCCATCATGGCCTTGCCCATTTCGCCCATCACGGTACGGATATCGGCAAAATCGAGGTTGATGAGGCCGGGCATTACCATCAGGTCGGTGACGCCGCGCACGCCGGAGTGCAGCACATCATCGGCCATTTTGAAGGCATCGGCGAAAGTCGTCCGCTCGTTGGCGACGCGGAACAAGTTCTGGTTGGGAATAATAATCAGCGTATCGACGAACTTTTGGAGTTCCTCGATGCCGGCATCGGCAATGCGCATGCGATGACTGCCCTCAAAGTGGAAAGGCTTGGTCACCACACCGACTGTCAAGATGCCCGATTCGCGAGCGATCCGCGCAATCACCGGAGCTCCTCCGGTGCCGGTACCGCCGCCCATTCCAGCCGTGATGAACACCATATTGGACCCGTTCATCGCATCGAGGATCTCGTCGAACGCCTCCTCCGCAGCGGCGCGGCCGACATCAGGCCGCGACCCGGCACCAAGCCCGCGAGTGACGCCGATCCCGAGCTGGATCTTGCGCGGCGCACTCGATTGTTGGAGCGCCTGCGCGTCGGTGTTGCACACTACGAACTCGCACCCGATCAAATTCGAGCGGATCATGTTGTTGACGGCGTTTCCCCCGGCGCCGCCGACCCCGACAACCGTGATGCGGGGTTTCATTTCTTGCTCGTCCTTCGGGATGCTCAGATTGATCATGCGGTCGTCCCCCACTGCAAAGCTGCTTCTACGATACCCGGTCCAGTCCGGGCCCCCCTCGCTGGCTCGCGCGTGGCCGGGCGAGCACTAAAACCGAATCTGCCTCAAAAGTTCTCCTTCAGCCAGTGACCCAATCGGCCCAAGACGCCTCGCCGAGCGTCTTCCGCACTGCGCCTCGCACCCGATACCTCGGCCCGCTCAGACAGGGCGAAATGGAGAAGCCCGGCGGTGGTCGCAAACGCCGGCCCCCCGGTCGCTTCGGCCAACCCCGTGACACGTTGTGGGCGCCCAATCCGAACCTGCTTGTCGAGGATCAGCCCAGCGAACTCCCGGGCGCCGTGCAGCTGACAGGCGCCCCCGGTCAGCACGACCCGCCGGCCCGCAATCTTGTCGAAGCCGCTCGCCTCCAGACGGTTGCGCACGAGCTCGAAAGTCTCCTCGATCCGCGGCGCAACGATGCCAACGAGGAGCGATTTGGGCACGTGATTGACGTGCCCATCGTCCTCCTCGCCGATTTGCGGGACGGCGATCATCTCGCGCTCGTCGGTACTCGATGAGATGGCGCTGCCGAACAGTGTCTTCATACGTTCGGCATCGGCGATCGAGGTCGACAGGCCGCGGGCGATGTCGTTTGTGACGTGACCTCCGCCCACTGGCACATAATCGGCAAAAATCAGGTTCCCATCAAAGAACACGCCGATCGTGGTCGCTCCGCCCCCCATGTCGATCACGGTTACGCCGAGACCGATCTCGTCCTCGACGAGACAGGAGAGCCCGGAGGCATAGGGGCTGACGACGAGCGCGTCGACCTCCAGATGCGACCGCCCGACGGCGGAGGTGTGGTTGCGTACACTGGCGGCGCTTGCGGTGACGACATGCATGTTGACCCCGAGCCGCTCGCCAAGCATGCCGCGCGGGTCACGGATGCCGCGGCTGTCGTCGACGGAGAAGCCGACCGGGACCGAATGGATGACCTGCCGATCGCCCGGCTCGCGCAACAGGTAACCATGCTCGAGCACCCGTCGCATATCGGCATCGCCGATCTCTCGTGCGGCGACGCCAATTTCGGCCCTGATGATGCGTGAGGCGGAGAAGCCGCCCGAGAGGTTTGCCACGACCTGCTGGATCGTCTCACCCGCCATCTCTTCGGCGGCGTGTACCGCATTCAGAACCGAGGCGCTCGCCGCTTCGAGGTCGATGATCTTGCCGTTGCGGACACCGCGCGAAATCTGATGGCCGATACCCAAGACGCGCGGCCTGTCGTCCTCGACCCGCGCGATGAAGCAGCAGATCTTCGTGGTGCCGATGTCGAGTGCCGAGACAAGACTGCCGCGTGGTCGGATCGGCGGTTTGAGCGGTCTGGCCTGACCGTCGGTTCCGTTCGGCGAGGGCGCTTTCGCCGCTTTTGTGCGAAGTGGCGCTTCGTCGGTGGTGCTCATGTATTCTTCGCCGAAGGGCGTCCTTTCTTGGGTGCCGGTGTTTCTTTTGGCGCCTCTGGATTGATCCGCAGAACGAGACGATCCCGGAGGCGCACATCGACCACCTGAACGTCGCGTTTCAAGATGGCACTCGACCGCTCGAGACGGGCTAGCTGAGCCCACGCGCTGGCCGGCGAATCGGCGGGAAGGAGAACGTCGATCGCGTTGTCGATTCGCAGGTTCCAGCGGCGATCGCCGACGCGGATCGCGGCGTTGACGCGTGAGGCCAGATCGGGCTCCGTTGCCAGCATGTCGAGGAGCTCCGCCGCATGGCTGGCGGCGCTGTCGCCGACCACCATCGGTAGCTTTGCAAAGCGGTCGAGACGCGTCACCGGGATGACGGCACCCTCCCGATCGATCAGCTCGAGCTTGCCGCCGTGTTGCCAGAGGGCCAAGGGTTTACGCTCGACGAGGCGAACGTAAAGAGTATCCGGAAGTCGGCGCTCGACCACCGCTGAGCGGACCCAAGGCAGGCTCTCGAGCTGCTCCTTCGCCCGCTTCGGGCTCATTGCCAGGATCGGAGTGCCGGGCCCAGCGCCGAGCGCCGTCAGGATGGTTTCGCGATCCGTGGTCTCCCGTCCCTCGACCCTAACGTCGGTCACCACCAAGCCAAACCGTGCCGTGCCGTCGAGCATCCGGTCGGCAGCGTATTGCAGTGCCGATTGCCCAAGCGGCAAGTGGCTCAATTGAACCCCGCCATAAAGACCACCCGCCAGCAAACACGGGACACCGATCCACAGGCCAGCCCTGCGGAGCTTACCAGCAAGAGGACTTCGGCGTGGGCGCCGCGGCGCTGCCCCCCTCACCCGTCGCATGCAGCGTTCTCCACCATCCACGCGACCAGCTCGTCAAAGGCGATTCCGACATGACGGGCAATGTCGGGCACCAGCGAGGTCGGGGTCATCCCCGGTTGGGTATTTAGCTCGAGCAGATACAGCCGGCCTTCGCCGCCCAACGTATCGTCGTAGCGCAGGTCCGCGCGGCTCACTCCACGGCATCCGAGCGCCCGATGCGCGCGCAAGGCAATGTCGAGCGCCTCTTCGTACACATTCGGTGGAACGGGTGCGGGTACCAGGTGGTCCGACCCGCCTACCGCGTATTTTGCCGTGTAGTCGTAAAAAGTGCCGCGCGGGACGATCTCACACACGCCGAGCGCCCGATCTCCCATCACCGCCACCGTCAGCTCCCGCCCCGGAACAAAGCGTTCGACCAGCAAGTCGCCGCCGAAGCGCCACTCCGTCACTTCTTCGCGCCAGGAATTGTCATTGATCCGCACGATACGGACTCCGACGCTCGACCCCTGGTTGGTCGGCTTGACGACAAATGGGGCCGGCATCGGGTCGCGCTCGGCGAGCGCCTCAGGGCAGGCAACCATGCCTTCAACAACCGGCAGGCCGGCATCGCGGAAAATCGCCTTTGCCGTCGATTTGTGCATCGCGACCGCCGACGCAAGAACCCCTGAATGGGTGTATGGAACTCCCAGCATCTCGAACACGCTCTGGACGGTGCCGTCTTCTCCGCCGACCCCGTGCAGTGCATTGAAAATGATGTCGGGGCGCGGCTCGAGCGCGCGCAACAACCCGGGGAGATCGCGACTGGCATCGATAACCCGCACCTTATAGCCGCAGTCCACGAGCGCTTTGGCGCATTCCCGGCCACTCGACAGCGATACCTCGCGTTCGGGCGACCACCCCCCCATCACCACGGCCACACTTTTGCTCAAACTCCCCTCGCGTCTTGTGCTAACGCCCCCGCGAAAGAGTGCGCGATGGATTTGGCTGCATCGCGGCCGTGCGTCCTTCGAGACGCGCTCTCTGGGCGTTCCTCAGGATGAGGGAGGCCTTTGATGGCATCACAAATATCCCTCATCCTGAGGAGGCCGCGGAGCGGCCGTCTCGAAGGACGCACCACGCTGGTCCAGGGCTTACCGCGCAACACTGAGAGATCCTTGGCTCGGCGCTTTCGCGGAAATGTCGAATCAAGCCCATCAGCCATCTGCTCAATTTCCGGATTGGGGCGACCGATCCGCTCGATCTCCCACTCCAGCACGACTCCGGAGGTCTCGTAGACGCGCCGCCTCACCTCCTCGCCCAGACTTTCCAGATCAGCCGCAGTGGCGCTGCCGGTGTTGACCAGGAAATTGGTGTGTTTCTCCGAAACCATTGCGCCGCCACAGACGAGACCACGGCAGCCGGCAGCGTCGATCAAGCGCCAGGCACTGTCGCTGGGCGGGTTTTTGAATGTCGACCCGCCGGTGCGGGCGCGCACCGGCTGCGTCGCCTCGCGGGCGGCGCGAATCTCCGTCAACCGGGACGCGATCGCCGCGCGATCGCCGGCCATACCGCGTAACCGCGCCTCGACGAAGATCCAGCTCGGATCAACACCGCAGTGTCGATAAGAAAGCCCCATCTCTTGGCAGTCGACCGTATGGGTTCTGCCGCTGCGGTCGAGCGCGGTCGCCGACACGAGCACGTCCTTGATTTCCCGCCCATAGGCTCCGGCGTTCATTCGGACGCTGCCGCCGATCGAGCCGGGGATCCCTGAGAGGAACTCGAACCCCCCGATTCCCGCATCGGCCGCCGCGAAGGCCAGAATGCGGTCGAGCAGCGCGGCGCCGACGCGAACTTCATCACGCTCGATCTCGATTCCCGCAAATCCGCGCCCAAGGCGAATCACCACTCCGGCAATTCCGCCGTCGCGGATCAGCAAGTTCGAGCCGACCCCGATTACCGTTATCGGCACTTCCGGCGGAAGCGCCGATAGGAAGACGGAGAGGTCAGCAGCACCGGCAGGTCGGAACAATGTTTCGGCGAGGCCGCCAACCCCGAACCAGGTCTGCTTTCCAATTGGTGCATTCGTGATTAGCTGCCCGCGTAGCGGCGGCAGCAGCTCGATCAAATCCGCCGTAGGTCGCGGGCATGCCGCAATCATGCGACGCCGCTCGGCGACCGCAGCGCGGCGAGTTCGCCCGGCAAGCTGTTCGCCCAGCTGGTGATCGAACCCGCACCGAGGCATACGACCAAATCGCCCGACTGCGCCAACTCTCGAACAATGAGGACGAGTTCGCTCGGGTTCGCCAGCGGGCGGGCGTTACGATGACCGTGCTCGATCAAACCAGCGACGAGAGCGTCCCGGCTCACGCCTTCGATTGGCGCCTCCCCTGCCGCGTAGATGTCGGCGACCAGCACAATGTCGGCGTCATTGAAACAGGTGCAGAAGTCATCAAAGAGGTTCGCAAGGCGCGAGAAGCGGTGCGGTTGGACGACGGCGATCACCTTGCCGTCGGCGATGGCGCGGGCGGCCTTGAGCACCGCCGCGATTTCCACCGGATGGTGACCATAATCGTCGATTACGGCGACCCCATTCCACTCGCCAGTTTTAGTAAACCGGCGCTTGACGCCTTTGAAATTGCGCAACGTGGCCCGTAACACCTCGTCGCCGAGCGCCATCGCTTCGGCGACGGCCGCGGCAGCGAGGGAGTTTTGTACGTTGTGCTGCCCAAACATCGGTAGAAAGAGTTTGGAGATCGTGCGCCCCCGATCCGACAGGGCGTCGGAGACGACGATGTCGTACCATGCGCCGTCGCGCCCGAGCCTGATGTCCGTGGCACGGATATCGGCCTGTGGGCTGAATCCATAAGTCAGGACGCGCCGGTCGGCGAGCTTGGGGATCATTCCTTGCACGACGGGGTGATCGATACACAGCGCCGCGAAGCCATAGAAGGGGATGTTGCCGACAAAGTCCTCAAAGCCCCGACGGAGCGAATCGAAGCTCCCGTAAAAATCGAGGTGCTCGGGATCGATGTTGGTGACGATCGCAATCGTCGCCGGCAGCCGGGTGAAGGTCCCGTCGCTCTCGTCGGCCTCGACGACCATCCAATCGCCGGCTCCTAATCGGGTATTGGTGCCGTAGGCATTGATGATCCCGCCATTGATCACGGTCGGATCGAGCTGCGCCGTCTCGAGCAGCGCGCCGATCATCGAGGTCGTTGTCGTCTTCCCGTGGGTTCCGGCGATCGCCAGCGACCATTTGAGCCGCATCAGCTCGCCCAACATTTCGGCGCGACGCACCACCGGCAGGCGTCTCACACGGGCAGCGATGACTTCGGCATTGTCGGGTTTGACTGCGGAGGAAACAACGACGACTTCAGCGGCGCCCAAATTTTCCGCCTCGTGACCGACCGCGACTGGAATCCCGCGATCGACGAGGCGCCTGACATTGGCGCTGTCAGCCAAGTCGCTGCCCTGAACCCGATAGCCCAGATTGTACAATACCTCAGCGATGCCGCTCATCCCGATCCCGCCGATCCCGACGAAATGGATGGGCCCGATCGACCGCGGCAGCGCTCTCATGCCGCGCGACCTTGCGGATGAGAACCGAAATCGAGGTCAATCGCGAGCCGGGCAAGGTCCTGCGTCGCGTTGCGCCGGCCAAATTCGGCGGCGTGTTGCGCCGCTGTGGTCAGCGCCGCCTGATCCCCAAGCAGATTTTCCAGGTAAAGCGCGAGAGTGTCCGGACGCAGCTCCGGTTGGGTGATCACCCACCCGCCTCCGGCCTCGGAGAACGCCCGGGCGTTTGCGGTCTGGTGATCGTCGGTCGCGTGCGGGTAAGGGATCAAGATGGCCGCTCGGCCGATCGCCGCGAGCTCCGCTATGGTCGAAGCGCCGGCGCGGCAGATCGCCAGATGCGCCCGCGTGAATCTCGCGGGTACGTCGGTAAAAAAGCTTTGCAGCTCAGCCAGGATGTTCCTTCCGCGATAAACCGCCTCTGCGGCTGCCAGATCCTCCGGACGAGCCTGGTGGCTTACCCGCAGCATTTCCCGATACCGAGTCGGCAATGCCGCCAGTGCTGGCGGGACGACCTCGCTCATAATCCGCGCTCCCTGGCTGCCGCCAAGGATCAGGAGCTCGATTGGGCCGCCTCGCTGCGGCGCCTTGTACTTCGTGGGAGCGATCGCGAAGATCTCGGGTCGCACCGGGTTGCCGATATGGACGGTGCGCATACGGTCGGACGGGCGCAAACCCGCGGTCGACGGAAAACCGGTGGCAATCCGCCGAACACGTGGTGCCAACAGCCGATTGGCACGGCCGAGTACGGCGTTCTGCTCGTGAATGAGCGTCGGCAGGCCGAGGGAGACCGCCGCCAGCATGGTCGGGACCGAGGGATAGCCTCCGAAGCCGATCACACAAGCGGCCGCCAGCCGGCGGAGCAACCGACGCGCCTGGAGCACTCCTATCGCTAACTCACCGAGCGCGTGGGCGGCGTTTGCCGGGCCGCCGCCGAACCGCCCCGCGCGGATTTGGTGGATCTCGATCTCGGGAAGTTGCTTGGCAAATGCCTCGGCGCGCGCATCGCTGAGCAAGTGGACCTCTTTGCCGAGCGCGAGCAATTCGGCGGCCAGCGCCTCCGCCACGAATAGATGCCCGCCGGTGCCGCCGGCCGCCAGTACAAAAGGCCTGCTCACAGCGCGCTTCCCCCGAGCCGGCGCCGCGTCAGCGCGAGCAGCATCCCCATCCCTAGCCCGAGCGCCAGCAGCGATGACCCGCCATAGGACAGAAACGGCAAGGTCATGCCCTTGGTCGGGATCAAATGCAGGCTCGATGCCATATTGATCGCCGCCTGCAGACCAAACTGGACCAACAAGCCGGTCGCGGCGAGGAGGACGAACAGGCTGCCCTCCTGCGACATTCGTGAAAACCCGCGCAGCACGATGAATGCGAACAGCGCGACGATGGCGAGGCACACCACAACCCCGAACTCTTCCCCGGCCACCGCAAAGACGAAATCGGCATGCGCGTCGGGGAGAACATCTTTGACCGTGCCTTCGCCGGGACCGCGGCCCCAGAGCCCGCCATTTGTAAAGGCCTCGATAGAGCGGTCCACCTGATAGCTGTCACCGGCCGCCGGATCGAGAAAATGGTCGACCCTTACTTTGACGTGAGGCAAGTAGGTATAGGCGCCAACCAGACCCGCCACCGCGATAAGAGCGCACGCCGCTACCCAGTAGAGCCGTAAGCCTGCCATGAAAAATTGAGAAAACCAGACGGCGGCGACGACGGCCGCCATGCCGATGTCGGGCTGCTTTATCAACATCGCCATGATGACCAGAAACAGCGCCATGCAAATCAAATTGCCGGGGAAACGGGGACGCAGCTTCTGCTCTGAGAATAGCCAAGCGGCCATCACGGCGAAGGTCGGCTTGACAAATTCGGAAGGCTGCAACGACAAGCCGGGCAAGTTGATCCAGCGCCGGGCGCCCTTGATCTCGACCCCGATGACGAAGGTCAGAGCCAGGAGCGCGAGCGAAATGCCAAACGCGATCAGGGCGATGCGGCGAATCATCAGCGGCGGCTGTAGCGAGACGACAAACATGACGCCGATCGCCAACGGCAGCATCGCGAGATGGCGACGCACGAAGTGCAGCCCGTCATAACCGATTCGCTCGGCAACGGGAGGGCTTGCCGCCAGGCTCATCACAACGCCAAATCCGATCAGCATGGCGAGCGCGGCGAGGCTCCAGCGATCGACCGTCCACCACCACCGCGCAACCGGGCTCTGATCGATTCGGGCGAATCTCATCCGTAACCCTTGCGGTGAGGCCGGAGAAGCTCAACGCCGCAGATATAGCGTAATCGCCGGGTGCGATCTACTACTTCTGGTTCAGACTCGAGGGTAATGGACGGATCGCTCCTTCGCCTTGCTGGCGGGGAGAGGGTGGAGGTGATGGGCCACGCGCGGCGCACGGCGCGCGCTCAGCGCAACTTGAGCGTGGCCAGTCCGACGATCGCCAGAATCCAGGCGATGATCCAGAAGCGGATCACGATCGTCGGCTCCTCCCACCCCTTCTGTTCGAAGTGATGGTGCAACGGCGCCATGCGGAAAACGCGGCGGCCCGTTATCTTGAAGCTTGCGACCTGGACAATGACCGATATTGCTTCGAGCACGAAGAGGCCGCCGATAATGGCCAGCACGAGCTCGTGTTTGGTGATGACGCTGATCGTTCCGAGCGCCGCGCCGATCGACAATGATCCGGTGTCGCCCATGAACACCATCGCGGGCGGGGCGTTAAACCAGAGAAAACCGAGGCTCGCGCCTACCATCGCGCCGCAGAAGACCGTGAGCTCGCCCGCCCCAACGACGTGATGGATCTGCAAGTAATTGGCGAAGATCAGATTGCCGGCGAGATAGGCGATGACGGCGAAACAGCCCGCGGCGATCATCGATGGAACGATCGCCAAACCGTCGAGCCCGTCGGTCAGGTTTACTGCGTTGGAGGCGCCGACGATGACCAATACGCCGAACGGCACAAAGAACCAGCCGAGCTCCAGCAGCACATTTTTGAAAAACGGCACAGCGAGTACGGTTGCGAGACCTGGTGAGGTCATATAGCTGACGGCGATACAGGCACCCGCGCCCAGCACGGCCTGGAGGGCCAGTTTGGCCCGTCCGGAGAGCCCGCGGTGCGAGTTTTTGGTGAGCTTGCGGTAATCGTCGACAAAGCCGATCAGCCCGAACCCGACCGTGACCAGGAGCACGATCCACACATAGGGATTGGCCAAATCCGCCCAGAGCAAGGTGGAAATCGCCAGCGCCGACAGGATCAGGAAACCGCCCATTGTCGGGGTTCCCTTCTTGCGGGTCAGGTGACCGTTAGGACCGTCGGGGCGAATTGGCTGACCGTTTGTCTGTTTCCGCCGCAGCCAGAGAATGAGGTAGGGACCAAGGACAAAGCTGATCAGGAGCGCGGTGACGACAGCCCCTCCAGAGCGGAACGTGATGTATCGGAACAGGTTGAAAGCCTGAAATTGGTCCGCCAGGGGATAAAGCAGTGCATAAAGCATGGATCAGCGCTCGCGACGGGCCGACTGCGCACGCAGTCCGTCGACGATCTGGCTGACACCCACAGCACGTGATCCTTTGACCGTCACGACGTCACCCGGCTCAAGAAAGCGGATCAGCGCAGGAACAGCTTGCTCGGCGGAATGCCACAACCCGCCGCGCTGCCTCTCCGGCAAAACCGCGTCGAGGGCCGCCATCGTCTCGCCGACCAGAAAGACGCGATCGACCTTGGCTTCATCGAGCGCCTCGGCAAGGTCACGGTGGAGCCGCTCTGCGGCGTCGCCGAGTTCGAGCATATCGCCGAGCACTGCGACCCGCCTTGCGCCCGGGCCGGGCTCGGTGGAGGCAAGCACGGAAAGCGCCGCTCGCATTGCTGCCGGGCTCGCGTTGTAGCTTTCGTCGATCACGGTCAAGCTGCCGCCACGCCAAGCGAGCTGATAACGGCGGCCGCGACCCGGCAGCGCCTCAAGTCCGCCGAGGGCCTCCGCGGCGCGCTGGATATCGGCCCCGGCTGCCGCTGCCGCTGCCAGCACGGCGAGCGAATTCGTCACCCAATGCCGTCCAGGGACCGCCAGGTGGAAACGCACGGTCGAACCCGGAAGCGCCGCCTCAATTGTGCTGCCGCGCGAATCGAGCACGCAATCTATGAGGCGAACTCGCGCGTCAGGATGTGTCCCGAACCCAATCACATCGGCAGCTCCGGCTCGTCTCGCGGCTGAGTCCAGACGCGCGTAATACGGATTGTCGCGGTTGAGGATTGCGATGCCACCCGGCTCGAGCCCGAGAAAAATTTCCGCCTTAGCATCGGCGATTGCCTCGACCGAGGGGAAGAAGCCGAGATGGGCAGGTTCTACAGTCGTAATCACGGCGATGTGCGGCCGCACAAGGCGGGTCAGAGCCGCAATCTCCCCGGCGTGGTTCATGCCCAGCTCAAAGATGCCGTAAGCGACCTCGGGCGGCACGCGCGCGAGCGACAGCGGTACGCCCCAATGGTTGTTGAAGCCCCCCGCCGACGCATAAGTTGTGCTGGACGCGGCAAGGGCGAGGCGCAAGGCCTCCTTGGTCCCGGTCTTGCCGACGCTGCCGGTAATGGCGACGATCCGGGCATGGCTGCGGGCGCGGGCCGCCACGCCGAGGGCTTCGAGCGCGGTCAGTGTGTCGGGGACACGGAGCAACGGTGCGCCTGCAGGAAGACCCAGAATTTCACGATCGACCATTGCCGCGGCAGCGCCCCGCTTCAACGCGACACCGACAAAGTCGTGGCCGTCGTGATTGGGACCGCGCAGTGCAACGAACAGCTCGCCTTCGGTCAGACTGCGGGTGTCGATCGATACGCTCGTCGCACGCCAATCAGTCGCGCTCGATCCGTGGGTCGCGGCGATAGCGGCAGCGGCGGTCCATAGCCGGGTCATCAGCTGCCCCACCTGGCCATCGGCTGTGGATGCAGACGGGTGAATTCACGGGCGATCACGGCGTCATCGAAGGGATAGGTCGTGGTCCCGACGATCTGGCCGGTTTCGTGACCTTTCCCCGCAATGATCAAGACGTCGTCTGGAGCAAGCTCAGTAATGGCCGCTGCAATCGCCTGCCGGCGGTCGCCGATCTCGATGGCATCAGGAGCCGCTTCCAGGATCGCCTGGCGGATCTTGGCCGCGGGCTCGGTGCGAGGATTGTCGTCGGTCACATAGACGCGGTCGGCCAAGCATGCCGCCACCTTGCCCATCAGAGGCCGCTTGCCCGCGTCGCGGTCGCCGCCGCAGCCGAACAGTGCCACGAGCCGTCCCCGCACATGTGGGCGCAATGCGGTAAGAACCGTCGCGAGCGCATCCGGGGTATGGGCATAATCGACGACTATCGCGCCGCCGCCCTCCCGCTGAGCAACAAATTGCATCCTGCCCGGCACGCCCGTCAGTTTGTTGAGGGCCCCGATGGCAGCGTCCGCCGCGCCGCCGGTCGCGATGACCAGGCCGAGCGCCGCGAGCGCGTTCATCGCCTGGAACTCACCAGTGAGCGGGAGCACCAGCTCGTGCCGCTGCCCGAAGACATCCACAACCAATACTTGGCTGCTGACCCTGGGATCTCGGGATACCAGCCGCAGATCGGCCGCCGGACCGGCACCATAGGCGATTACCGGATGGCCGCCATCACGGCAGAGCGCCTCAAACCTCGCAAATTCGTCGCTGTCTTTGTTGAGGATAGCGGCTCCACCCGGAGTCAACAGGGCGGTGAAGAGGCGTTCTTTGGCGGCCCGGTAATTCGGCATATCGCCGTGATAGTCGAGGTGATCGCGTGTCAGATTGGTGAACCCCGCTGCGGCAACGGAGAGGCCGTCAAGCCGGAATTGATGGAGCCCGTGACTCGACGCTTCTATCGCCAGGTGCTCGATCCCTTGCGCCGCCAACTCTGTGAGATCACGATGAAGCGCCACCGGGTCCGGGCTGGTCAGCGCGCCGGGTCGCCGCCCGGCGCGGGTCACCAATCCGAGCGTGCCGAGGCTCGCCGCCGGTCGCCCTATCGTCTCCCAAATCTCGCGCGTGAAATGGACCACCGAGGTCTTGCCGTTCGTACCGGTGACTGCGGTGATCGTCTGCGGTTGTCGGCCGTGGAAGCGCGCCGCCAACAGAGCCAGACGGCGACTCGGGTTGATGTCGGTCACGATGGCGATCCGGTCCCGCTGCTCCCGGGCAAGCGCAAGCGTGGCGGGATTGTCGGTCAGGATCGCCGCTGCGCCGCGCTCTACCGCGTCAGCGGCGAAACGGCGCCCGTCCTGCCGGGTACCCGGTAGGGCGGCGAACAGAAAACCGGGTTCTACGGTGCGGGAATCGGCGGTTAAGCCGACGATCTCAAGGTCGCTCGGTGCTGTGAACACGCATTCAGGGGCAATCAGCTCAGTAAGCTTCAATCTTTTTGCCCTGCAAGCTGTCCACGGCCAGTGCCCGCTGGATTTCGGGGGAAGATTCGTCGACCGGGTCCACTCCGAGAAGAGGCGCAATGCGCTGAACGATGCGGCTGGTGGCAGGCGCCACGGTCCAGCCTGCGGTGGCGTAGCCATGGCTCTGTTTGTTTGGATGCGGTTCGTCAACCATCGCCAGAACAAGATACTTGGGATCGTTGATCGGAAAGACCCCGACGAAACTGGAAAGCAATTTTCTGTCCTCGTAATGTCTACCCGAAACTTTGTCCGCCGTCCCGGTCTTGCCACCAACCACATAACCCGGGGCCGCGGCCATCGTGCCGGTCCCGTGCTCAACCACCAATCGCATCAGCTTGCGCATTTGTTCCGAGGTCTTTGGTGAAATAACCTGCTGACCTTGGGGCGCCTGGCCGGGCGGCTGCCTTACCAGTGTGGCCTGCCGAAGAACGCCACCATTGACGAGGGCCGCAGCCGCACTTGCGAAGCTCAAAGGTGTCACCGAGATCCCGTGGCCAAAGGCAATCGTCATCACGTTGACGTCACGCCATTTCCCGGGGAAATGCGGTGACCCTATTTCTGCTACTTCGATCTTCGGAGCCTTCAACAAACCGATCCGGCTTAGGAACTCCCGCTGTTTTTGACCACCAGCAGCCATAGCCATCTTCGCCGCGCCGATATTCGAGGAATACATGAGAATTTCGGGGACGTTCAAGACTCGGTGCTTGCCATGGTAATCCCCGATGGTGAACCGTCCGATGTTGATCGGATGGCTCGCGTCATAAGTGCTGGCGAGTGTAGAGGTGCCGTAGTCGAGCGCCATCGCCACAGTGAAGATCTTGAAAATCGAACCGAGCTCGTAAACGCCGAGCGTGTTCCGGTTGAACATCCGGTCGGCAAAGGAGAGAGTGGGATGATCAGGATCCGGGGCGCCCGGGTAGTTGGGATCGAAATCCGGCAGCGACACCATCGCGAGGACTTCGCCGCTGTTGACATCCATGATCAACCCGGCCGCGCCTTTTGCGGTGAAATCATCGATCACCCGCTGCAATTCCTCCCGGAGGACATACTGGATGCGAAGATCGAGAGAGAGCTGCAGAGGGTCCCGACGATCCTTTAGCGTGTCATCGAGCCCCCGCTCGATCCCGGCAAAGCCCGAATTGTCGATACCGGTATAACCGACGACGTGTGCTGTCAGCGTCCCATCGGGATAAACGCGGCGTTCCTCGTGTTGGAACTGCAATCCGGGTATCCCGAGCTGATTGACCTCGTACTGTTCCCGAGGAGTTAGACGGCGCTTTATGTATACAAAGCTCTTCCCCGAGGTCAGCTTGGCGTAGACATCCTCGCTCTTGAGGCTCGGGAACGCCTTGACCAGCTTGCGGGTGGCATCGGCGGGGTCGAGGATCTGCTTCGGGTTGGCGTAGACCGAAGGGCTGTCGAGCGTCGTCGCGAGCAGCTTGCCGTTGCGGTCAACAATGTCGGTGCGGGCCGGTACCGGAGGTACGGGCATCCGGAACCGAGGCATGTGCGATTGGGCGCTGCCGCCTTCGAGCACGACGACTTCCACAATCCGCAGCGCAACCACCGCGAAGACGCAGGCGAATAAGACCCTCGTAAAGAAGAGCCGCGAGCGGCAGGCTTCGAGCGCTTGCCGCGCCGGTCCCGCGGGCACGACGGGGGCACAGGGCGGCGGCTTGAAGTGCCGCGGCCGGCAGGGATTATCGTCAAAGGGCTGTACTGCGGCCATCACCGGCTCGCCATGATCTGGGCAATCAAGTCATCGATAGATTTCGCGCGATGGGGCGTGGCAGGCTTCACGACCGCTTTCACCGGCAGGGCCTTGGCGAGTTGCGGCGCTCCCGCTGGCTTTTCCAACAATGCCGGCATCACGCGCAGCGCACTTAGCGCCGGGGGCGGTTCGGGTGTCGCGGGCAGCGGGGTTGGCGTCGCAGCGAGCGTCGGCACGCCATCCTGTGCATTTGGTGACGCGTTGGGCGGCGAAGTCGGCTCGGCGGTGGCAACCGCAACGGCGTCTTCAGGCAGAGTCGGCGGTGCGGCAGGTGGCGGAGGCCGCATCGGGATATCAGCCGCCGTCGTATGGAGCTGCTTTGTCACGATCGGCGACAGCGACAGGAACCGGCGGTTCATCGCATCGAGCGTCTCAGGCCGGGTCAGATAAGCCCACTCGGCATCGAGCACTCGTATTTCGTGCTCTTCGGCCGCGGCCGCTCGCTTGGTTCGTGCGAGCTCGTCCTCGAGCGCCTGAACTTGGTATTTGACGCCGAACATCGCAAAACCCGTCGCTGAGACGAGGACGAGCCAGAATAGGGTGGCGATCCTGATCATGCTTGTAATTCACCCTGCTCGGAGTCGGCAGGCCAGGGGGGCGCCGCGGTTCGCTCTGCCGCCCGTAAACGTGCCGCACGTGCGCGTGGGTTGCGGGCGACCTCCGCCGCGCTTGGCTTGACCGCCCGGCGCGCGAGCATTCTGAAGCTCGGCGCCGTCGCGCGAAATCGAACGGGCTGATGGCGCGAGGGACCCGGGGCCGCGCCGCTGCGGCGGCGCAGAAATTCCTTCACTCGGCGGTCTTCGAGCGAATGGAACGAGACAACGGCGAGCCGTCCGCCGGGCGCCAACAGCCGTTCGGCAGCGACAAGACCGCGGTCGAGTTCGCCGAGTTCGTCATTGACCGCGATCCGCAGCGCCTGAAACGTTCGGGTCGCAGGATCGTGCCCCGGTTCGGATTTGGGTATCGCGGCGCGCACTATCTCGGCGAGTTCGGTGGTGCGCCGAATAGGACGGTTCCGCCGGGCCGAGGCGATCGCGCGCGCCACCCGACGCGCAAAACGTTCTTCGCCAAAACCCCGGATCAGCTCGGCGAGTTCGGCTTCGGACACGGCTGCGACGAGGTCCGCGGCTGTCTGTCCTGCACCGCTCATGCGCATGTCCAGCGGCCCGTCGAAGCGAAACGAAAATCCGCGCTCAGGGCTGTCGAGCTGCGTCGAGGAGACGCCGAGATCCAGGCTGATGCCTGCGATCGGATCGGCATTCAGGGGGGCGAGCAACCGCTCCATTTCGCCGAACCGACCCTCGAGAATCGTGAGGCGCTCGGCATGCCGCTTGGCGAGATCACGGCCGCGTTGCACGGCGTCGGGATCACGGTCGATGCCAAAGACCCGACAACGCGCCGCGGCGAGCAATGCTTCGCTGTAACCGCCGCCGCCAAAAGTGCCGTCGATGTAAACGGCGTCATCGCGCGGCGCCATCACATCGAGCACGGCAGCGAGAAAAACCGGAACGTGCCCAGCAGACTTCGGCGGCTCGAGCCCGCTGGCCCGCGCCGCTGGTTGAAGGGTGTCGGACCGGCGCCTCGCCATCCGCGCCGCCGCTAGGCCGGGCCACCGAGCGGCGGCAATCTGGTTCCCTGCCGACGAGCGCGCTCACGCAGCATTCCCTGATGGTCGGCAAAGCGGGCGGGTTCCCAAATCTGGAAGCTTTTCCCCAACCCGACAAACGCCGCGCTATCGGTGATATGGGCATACGCGGCGAGTGTCTCAGGGAGGACGATTCGCCCTTCGGTGTCGAAAGGGAGAGCTTGCGACGCGGCGAACAACACTCCCAAGTTCTCGTGCTCCTCCGAGAACTCTTCGAGCGTGTTCAATCGGTCGCTCATTTCCTCCATCCGCTTGATCCCGCTGGCGTCGAGTGCCTCATACTTAAACGAGGGAAAGACAACGATGCCGGGAAAGCTTTGGTCTGCTACAGCAGCGCGAAAGGTCGCCGGCACTGAAACTCGCCCCTTGCGGTCGACCTTGTTCACGAAAGTGGATAAGAACAGTTCCACTTTTTCCCCCAACGCTCGCCCGCGGACGCTCGGCAAGGGGCGGCCCGAAAAGCGCCGCCGAGTTTCCCCCCATCGGCAGCACTCGTCCATGGGTGAATATGGGATAGCATGGGATCATATGGGCGTCAACAGGTTTTATAAATAAAACCGTGAATTTCTTTGACCACATCATGTAGTCGCTATCCCGATTCCGCTCACAAGAAGCGGGATCACTGTTCGTGGTTTTGGAATCAAGTCTGAGGAGTTCTTGAAATGTTCCGATTACGGGTAGCGCCAGACGGCGTGTAAGCCGGGTTCTGTCCCGCCGCCGGATGATTAATCCTAGGGCGGTGATGGCCATTCCTCTGGGACGCTCGTCACCGAGCGCCTCGTGCGACCCACCCGAGCGGCGGTGCGGAGGTTCGCCCGGCTTCCCGATATTTCGGGATGCCTGCCGCTCCTACTCGGTCTTGCTCCCGGTGGGGTTTTCCCTGCCGCCGCCGTTGCCGGCAGCGCGGTGCGCTCTTACCGCACCATTTCACCCTTGCCGCCCAATCTTCTCGAGACGGGAGGCGGTGTATTTTCTGTGGCACTTTCCCTGGGGTCGCCCCCGCCGGGCGTTACCCGGCACCGTACCTCCGTGGAGCCCGGACTTTCCTCTCCCCGCCGAAAGCGGAGAGCGGCCATCCGGCCGTCTGGCAGTTGATGATTTGGGGGTCCGCGATCGTCCTGTCAAAGATCCAGGTGGGTAGCGGCGAGTTTCTATCGGAATTGTGCCGCGAGGGCGCGCTTCTATAATCCGCAGACCATCCCGGAGACAGAGAGACAAAAGAGAGGGACCGCTATGTCGGTAATACTCGGAACGGACGGCTTCCGGTACCAAGTCGTCGACGACTGGGCCAAACTACCGGAGGGGTGGGCCTTCAACGCCGATGTCGCCGCCGTCGGTGTCGACAAAAACGACAATGTCTATGCCTTCAACCGCGGCAAGCACCCGATGTGCGTGTTCGACCGCGACGGCAGTTTCTTGCGTTCGTGGGGCGAGGGCATCTTCGTGCGCCCGCACGGCGTCCATATGGCGCCCGACGACACGATCTGGCTGACCGATGACGGCGACCACACGGTGCGGCACTGCACGCTCGACGGCAAGGTGCTGCTCACCATCGGCATCCCCGGCAAGCCCGCCCCCTATATGAGCGGCGAGCCGTTTCACCGCTGCACCCACACCGCGCTGTCGCCGCAGGCCGACTACCTCTACATTTCCGATGGCTACGGCAATTCCCGCGTCCACAAATACACCCCGGATGGCAAGCGGGAGACGTCGTGGGGCGAGCCGGGCACCGATCCCGGCCAGTTCAACATTGCTCACAATATCTGCTGCGATCCCGACGGCTGGGTCTATGTCGCCGACCGTGAGAACCATCGCGTTCAAATATTTGACGGCAACGGCAAATACGAGACGCAATGGAACAACATGCACCGTCCCTCCGGCCTGTATATGGAGAGCGGCACAAAGACGCCGCGTTTCTTCATCGGCGAGATCGGGCCCGACATGGCGGTCAATATCGACCTGCCGAATTGCGGTCCTCGGGTGAGCATCTACACGCAGAAGGGCGAGTTGCTGGCGCGGCTCGGCCACGCGCATGCCGGTCTCGACCCTGGACAGTTCATCTCGCCACACGGCCTCGCCGTCGATTCCCGTGGCGACATCTATGTCGGCGAGGTCTCGTTCACCAATTGGGGGCGCCGGGTTCGCGCCAAGGGCGAGGAGCTACCGTCTGGTCTCAGGAGTCTGCAGAAACTGGTCAAGGTGGGTTGACGATGCCCGAGAATCCGCGTTGGAAGCGCCGGCCGCCAGGATCGACCTGGGGCGATTGGGGTCCCGACGACCAGCTCGGCCGGCTCAATCTGCTCACCCCCGAGAAGGTGCTCAAAGGCGTAGCCGAAGTGAAGGAGGGCAAAACCTTCTGTCTCAGCCTGCCGCTTGATTATCCGGGCGGCGCTGTCGTCAACCCGCGCCGCCACCCGCCGCGGCTCATCGCCAACAAGCGCAATGGCATGCCGTACATGGCTTATCCGCTGAGCCGCGAGGATCCGCGTTATGTCGACGTGATCTGCGACGACATTGTCGAAATGACGTTACAGTACTCGACCCAATGGGACAGCCTCGCCCATGTCGGGCAACTCTTCGACGCCGACGGCGACGGCGAGCCCGAGATCGTCTTTTATAACGGCTACCGCGGCGGCGAGCACATTATCGGCCCGGTGGATTACCGCGACGGTCAGGCGATCGAGCGCGGCGAGCATGTCGGCGCCACGGCGCTGTCGATTGACCACATGGCGGCGCACGGCATACAGGGTCGCGGCGTGATGATCGACCTCGAACACCATTTCGGCCGGGGTGAGAAATTCGTCTCCTTCGACGAGCTGATACAGATCATGGAAGCGGACAACGTGACGGTGGAGGAGGGCGACCTCGTCTGCTTCCGCACCGGCTACGATCGGGTCATCCTGGGGATGAACAAAAAGCCCGATCCGAAGGTGCTCGAAGCCAACCCTTGCGCTGCTCTCGACGGCCGTGACGAGCGCATCTTGAACTGGATCACCAAATCGGGTGTCGTCGCGTTGATTTCCGACAACCGTGCCGTCGAAGCCTCGCCGTCGCGGCCCTGCACCGAGGACCACTGCGCCTCACTACCGCTGCACGCCCATTGCCTGTTCAAGCTTGGCGTCTATCTCGGCGAGATCTGGCACCTCTCCGAGCTCGCCGACTGGCTGCGCGCGCATGGCCGCTCACGGTTCCTGCTGACCGCACCACCGCTGCGCCTGCCCGGCGCGGTCGGTTCGCCCGCCAACGCGATCGCGACCGTATAGGGGAGGCCGTCAGCTCAGCACGGCGATCGACACCGGAGGACGGAGGTCCAAGCATACGGCCAAGGCTTGATGCACCTCGCTGTCGAGAAAGCGCTGGAACAGCGCCTCGTCGTCCCTGCGCGAGGCTTCCAGCCGCGGCAAGACGCTCTGCGTCACCGCATAGTCGAAGCGGGGCGCCCATTTTCGCGCCCCCAGCCGTGCCGTGGTCGAGCAATTGTCGACCATGTAGGCGACATCCTTGAAGTCCATGTAGGGGTTGAGCGAATCGATCGCCTCGATGATCGATTCATTGACGATCTCGGAATAGGGATGTCCCTTGCCGTGCAACAGATCGGACTGCGCCATCATTGTCGCGACATAGATGCCGGCGGTCACCGGGTCGATGACCGATTCGCGATTGCTTCGCAATGAGCGGCCGACCTGCCACATCTCGGTACCGGCGATCTCGCTCATCGGAAAGCGGTCGAGCCGGTGCGCCGCGCTGACGACGCTGCGGATCTCGTTGCCGCTCTCCACCTCTTCGTAGATTTCCATAAGAATGTCGGCCGCCGGGCCATAGCAGGCGCAATAGGCCTCTTTAAAGAGCTGCCGGTCGCGCTCGTTCAGCACCTGATAGACCCCGAGAAGACCGGCTGTCGATATCTGCTTGCTAATGGCGCCCGTGATGCTCTTGGCCGAGTCGAGGAAGGCGTCGTCGCGCTCGCGCCCGCTCGTGCGGAACCAGCGGTAGAGGCTCTCGCATATCCCGTGAACGGCGCCGAGCAGGATGCCGCGCTCGCCGAAAATGTCAGACTTGTACTCGAATTCGAGAGTTGTTTCGAAGGTACAGGGAGAGCCGAGGCCGATCGCCCAAGCCAAGGCATAATCGGTGGCCTTCCCGTCGATGTCCTGATGAACCGCAAAGCTGCAATTGATCCCGGCGCCGTTGATTTCGCGACCCTGCTCGTAGAGCCGCCGGACCGACGGTCCCATCCCTTTCGGGCACACTCCGATGATGTTGATGTCGTTGCGAAAGGCCTTGCCGCTGCTTTTCACGTAGGCCACGAGAAAGCCATGCGACAGCCCGAGCGTGGCGCCCGGCCGGATCGCCGCCATGATCCGTTCGTAATTATCGGCCTGCGCTGCATCGGAGATCAGAAGCAGAACGAGATCCGATCCTGCGATGACCTCGTACATCTCGCCGCGTGTTCCGTTGGCCTCGGTAAAGCCGGCCTTCTCGACGTTCGCAATCGAGCCCGACCCGGCGCGCAGCCCGACCTTGACGCGAATGCCGCTGCCGGCGAGCGATTCCCGGAGATTTTGGGCTTGCGCGGGTCCCTGGGACGACCAGCCGATGACGCCGATCTGGCGGATGCCGGCAAAGGCCTTGGGCAGCAGCGGGAAGAGATGACGTCCGCCGCGGACGATCCATTCCTCAGTATCGCCGAGGACAATCTTTTCCTTCTGAAACACTGTCGAGTTGAACGCCACCTCGTCTACCTCCTCCTCGCCCAAATCCTATCCGGCGCCAAGCGCAGCCGCTGTTTGATAGGTGACGAACGCCGCCAAATAGGCAAGTCCCAACATGTAGCTGAACAGGAAGAGGGTCCACTTCCGGCTATTGGTCTCGCGCCGGACGACGCCCAATGTGGAGGCGCATTGCGGCGCAAAGACATACCAGGCGAGGAGTGCGAGGGCGGTGGCGAGGCTCCAATGCGCGGTCAAGATGCGGCCGAGCTCGCCGCGATTTTCGTCCGCTCCTTCGATCGCATAGACCGTCCCAAGGGCGGCAACGGCGACTTCGCGGGCTGCCATTCCGGGGACCAATGCCACATCGATCTGCCAATTGAAGCCGACCGGGCGCAACACCGGCTCCATCACCTGACCGATGCGCGCGGCGAGGCTGTAGTTGATCGCCGGCTCGGTAGCGCCCGGCGGGGCTGGCGGGACCGAGCACAAAAACCAGATGACAACCATCATCGCAAAGATCGTCGTGCCGGCGCGCTTCAGGAAAATCTGACCGCGCTGCACGAGGCCGAGCGCGATATTCCGCAACACCGGCCGCTTGTAGTCGGGTAGTTCGAGCATGAAGGGCTCGCTGGGCTCCCGCCGCCACAAAAAGCGGTTGAACAGCCAGGACATGCCGAGCGCGCTTGCGATGCCGGCCGTGTAGAGGCCGAACATCACAAGCCCCTGCAGGCTGAGCCAGCCGAACACCGTACGGGCCGGAATAAAGGCCGAGATGATCAAGGTGTAGACCGGGATACGCGCTGAACAGGTCATCAGCGGCGCGACCAGGATCGTCGCGAGGCGCCCACGGCGGCTGGAGATGACCCGGGTCGCCATGATGCCGGGGATCGCACAGGCAAAGCTCGACAGCAGCGGGATGAAGGCGCGGCCGTGCAGCCCGGCGCCTCCCATGATGCGGTCCATCAGGAAGGCGGCGCGCGCCATATAGCCAAAGTCTTCGAGCAGCAGGATAAAGAAGAACAAGGTCAGAATCTGCGGCAGAAAGACCAGGACGCTGCCGACCCCCGAGATCACCCCATCGCGCACAAAGCTTAGGAGCCACCCCTGAGGCAGCAGCGCGGCGGCGCCTGCAGCGAGCCCGTCGAAACCGCTCTTGATCAGGTCCATCGGGGCCTGCGCCCAGGTGAAAACCGCCTGGAACATCAGAAAGAGGACCGCGAGCAGGATGACGAGGCCGAGGACCGGGTGCAGCACCACGCGGTCCAGCCGCCGCGTGAAGCCGTCAGGCCGACCCGGCCCTTTGACCGCGGCATCGAGGATGCTGTCGGCCTCGCGCTGTGTCGCACGGAGCTGCGCCGCATTCGGTTCCGACCAGGCGCTCTCGGCAGCGGGAAAGCCGCGCTCGCGAATAACCTCGTCAATCCGGGCGAGGAGATCGCTCGTGCCGCCGCGCCGTACGGCGACGGATGCCACGACCGGAATGCCGAGTTCGGCGGAGAGCCGGTCGAGGTCGATCTCGAAGCCACGGTGCCGGGCGATATCGAACATGTTGAGCGCGAGGATCATCGGCCGCCCAACGCGCTTCAGCTCGAGCGCCAGCCGCAGGGCCACCCGAAGGTTTGTCGCGTCGGCGACGCAGACGAGGAGGCTCGGGACATCTTCGCCGGCCCGCCGCCCCAGCACGATATCGCGAGTGACGATCTCGTCGAGGCTGCGGGCCCGCAGGGAATAGGTGCCCGGCAGGTCGATCAGCCGCACGTTAAGGCCGGCCGGGGTCACCGCCAGACCCTCCTTGCGCTCGACCGTGACACCAGGATAGTTCGCGACTTTCTGGCGGCTGCCTGTCAGTGCGTTGAAGAGGGCAGTTTTGCCGCTGTTGGGATTGCCGACCAGTGCGACGCGGGCCGGCAAGGCGAGATCACTCATCGACGATCCGGTTCGACCAGGATCGAGGTCGCCTCGCGGCGGCGCAGTGCGACCGTTGCTTCATTCACCCGTACCGCGATCGGGTCATGACCGAACAAGCCCTGATGCAATATTTCGACCCGCGCACCTTCGACAAAGCCCAGCTCGATCAGCCGGCGTTCGAGTTCAGCGGCGGGCAGCCCGTCAATGTCGGCTGTCACACGGATCGTGTGGATTCGGCCGGCAAACCCGACCGGGGCGGCACCGAGCGCCACGGTGCCGTTCGACATTTCTTTCGCGGCGGACATACATCCAACTTGAGCTTTGGTCTAAGACGTATTGCGATTCGCTTTCAGTTGCAAGTGATCGCTGACGCCTTCCGCTCGATCGGCTCGACCGCCGCGGCGCGTCATGGGCCTTGAAGGCACTCGGCTAGCCGCCGTTGCCGCTTTTTCATTCTTGAAATACCCTCTCCACCAGGAGGGGCGGAGAGGGAGGATTTCACGAGCGAGCTCTTGCCGGAAATGCCGCTGGGCGAGCATGTCGTCGAGGATTATGCGAGCCTCAACCTCACCTTGAAGCAGCTACCCGCTCGGCTAGGTGCGTGCGGAGCTCGCCCGCGAGAGCCTCGTGACCGGCGCCGGGCTCACCCATCTGCCGGTCGACCGGAAGCTCTCGATCACCGGTATCGTGCTGATCCGGCAGCGCCCTCGGTGCCACACGGTGCGCTGCACCGGCAAATTGCAGCGCGAAAAGAGCGTCATCCATATCATCGTCGACCACCTCGATGACATGCCCCGCCTCTCGACACCTTGCGCGACTGCTCTGGCGATCCCCGAGCCCCGGGTGTCGTCGAAACCGCCTTTCGTATCCACCGCTAAGACGCCCAGTTACGATGCGCGCGACAGCGTCATCGCCCGCCGCAATTTCCGCTGAGCCATGCAGACCATTCCGTTGTGTCCCATCACCGGCCTCCCGGCGAGCCGCCGCATTCAACCGATCAGCAGCCGGCTGGTCATCGACTTGTGGCGTGGCGCGTTCGGCGTTGCGACTGACCGGCAGCTCGGCGATATCGAGCACTTCGGCTTGTGGGAGTCGCCTTGTGGCTTAGCCTTCTTCGAGCCGATGCTGGCGGGCGACGAGCTCTTTTATCGCGAGCTTCATGGGCACTGGGATTTCCAGCGCGTATTGGCGGCTCCGGGTCTCGCCAGACCCGAATTCCAACATATTGCCGGGATTGTTCGACCGGGGGAGAAGGTTCTGGATGTGGGTTGCGCCGAAGGCGGCTTGGCGAGGCATCTGCCGCACGCGACCTATGTCGGCCTCGACCCGAACTTCTCGACAACGGCCGCGGCGCCCGGCATCCGGAATGAGACACTCGCCGAGCAAGCCTCATCACATCCCGGCGAATATGACGTCGTTTGCGCGTTTCACGTTATCGAGCACGTCGCCGAACCGCTATTGTTCGCTGGCGATCTGGCGCGTTGCGTTAAACCCGGCGGACGGCTCTTCATCACCGTGCCGGATCGATATTCGCCGATCACCGAAATTCCCAACTTTGTGCTCAACGCGCCTCCCAATCACCTGAGCTGGTGGAACGAAGGCGCGTTGCGCGCGCTGGCTGACCGTCTCGATCTCGTCGTCGACGCGCTTGAAACGCTCCCCTTCTGGCCTTGCGACAGCATAATCTACTGGATGGGACGTTTCGCCCCCAAGCTAACCGGAACCCGGTATTTTCGTGCTCACTGGACGTGGTATGGCGCGCTCGCCTGGAGCTGGATCATCGGCCGCGCTTGCGACGCGTTGTTCCGCGTTCCGGCATCGGCAAAACCCTCGGCATTATTGCTTATGGCGCGCAAGCCGTTGTGATTGCGTCGATTGCCGCCGCGGTCGCTGCTTTCTACTCCATCGCGTCAGTCGCGCTGGCCCTCCTCTTTGCAGTGCGGCTGCGGGTTCTGCATGACCGGTTATCCGCCCGTGTCGCGTTGGTGCTACCGGCGACCGGACCGCTGCCCGGCTTGGAAGAATTGCTGAGCGCGCTGATGGTCCAGTCGCTCCAACCCTATAGGTTGATCATCGTCGTCGAATCCCGTGGAGATCCTGCCTACGCGCGGGCGGCTGCGGCTGCCGAGGCCTACCCACAGCTGAAAATCGAAGTGGTCGTCGCCGGTCTGTCGTCGCTGCGCAGCCAGAAATGCACAAATCTGCTCGCGGCGCTGGCCCAGCTCGAGGCCGAGGACGCTCACATCGTCCTGCTCGACGCCGATATCCGGCCGCAGACCTGGTGGCTCGCGAGTTTAGTCGCACCTCTCGCCGCCGGGCGCGCGGATATCGTCAACGGTTATCGCTGGCAGGTGCCAATCACCCTCTCTCTCGGCACTGTCCTCGTCGCCGACATCGATCGTGGCATCGCCATCTTGCCGCGCTTGCAGCAGCTCAGAGCGATATGGGGGGGGTCTCTTGCCTTCACCCGCCACGCGCTCGAAATCCTCGACCTGCCAGCGACGATCGGACGAACCTTGACCGAGGATCTGCCGATTGGCGACCGCGCCGCCCAAACGGGCCTGCGGGTTTTGACCCGGCGGGCCGTCCGATCGCCGACCCCGCTAAGCGGGACTTTTCGCGATCTGTGGCGGTTTGGCCGGCGTCAGTACCAGCTCATCCGTCTCTACCGACCCGGATTGTGGTTTTTCGCGGCTTTTGTCGTCACCACCGACCTGATCGCGCGTGTCGTACTTTTATCGACGATCGCCGCTTGGGGAGCCGCACTGCCCACGATCATGCTGATCGCCGCCTTGGGGTCGATCGCGACCGAGATCCGGCTGACGATCGGCAAGAGGCTCGGCGCCACTGACGGGACCGGCCTTCACCTAGCCCAGCATCTTCTCGCCTGGACCATCCTGCCGGCCGTAGGGTTTCATGCCTCGGTGATCTGGGGCGGTTTCGTCACTTCCCCGGTGGTCTGGCGGCATATCCGCTATATCGTCGACAAAACGGGCCAAGTCATTGACGTTACTCGCCGGCCGCATTCCGATCAGTCCGTTTGACCACGGCTCTCGACGAACATTCGCAGATCGTCACCCGGCCGCAAGGTCAGCCGGCAAACAGGTGTCACTACGGCATCCGGCGCCAGGCGAAAACGGGCGCGCTGCGCCAGCGTTGCGACACAGAGGATCGCTTCGGTAAGCCCGAATGCCGCGCCGGCGCAAATGCGGGGGCCGACGCTGAACGGAATATAGGCGTGCCGGACGCGCAACTGGGCGTTCTCGGGCAGAAACCGCTCCGGGATGTAGTGATCCGGCATTCCCCAAAATTTGCGGTGACGGTGGAGCAGCCACGGGACCACCATGACGAGTGATCCTGCCGGCACCGGGCGGCCGCGAATTGCCTCGTCGCGCAATGCCTGCCGGGCGAGGAGAGGGACCGGGGGATAGAGCCGTATCGCCTCCTCGAACACCGCCCGCGTATAGGCCAGCTTGGGGACGTCATCGAGGATCGGCAGCCGGCCGCCGAGTACTTGCGCAAGTTCGGCGTGAAGGCGTCCTTCGACCTGCGGCACCTGCGACAGCAGATACCAGGTCCAGGCGAGCGCGTTTGCCGTCGTCTCGTGCCCCGCCATAAAGATGACCGCCGCTTCGTTGCGCAGAGCCGCGTCGTCAAGCGGCTCGCCGGTCTCCGCGTCGCGCGCCTCAAGCAGGAGCCGGATCATCGAGGCTTCGCCGCTCGATAGCCGCGCTCTGCAATCGCGAATGACCTGGTCGAGAACCTTGTGAATGCGCCTGGCGGAACGATGTATCGCCGGCGAGTGAAACCGCGGCAGCCAGTCGGGCAAGCCGAAGAAATATCCGAGATCGAGCTGGCCGATCAGGCGCTGATACTCGCTGAAGGCGGCAACGATCTCTGCCGCATGCGCGGCCCCGAGCTGGCGTCCGAAGACGGTCCGGCAAATTATTTCTGCGGTCAGGGTCGCCATTTCGGTCAGTATATTTACAGGCGTGTCTTGGCTTGAGCGCGCCCAGCGCTCGGCAATCTCAGCTGCCGCCTGGACCATTACCGGCGCGAATAACGGCAAGTGCGAGACATGGACGATCGGCGCCACGATCTTTCGACGGCGGCGCCAGGTGTCGCCGTCGCTGATGAACAAGCCGTCGCCGAGGAGCGGCGCCAGGCTATGCCGCATCTGCGGGCTTTTCCGCTCGAAACTGTCGTGATGTTCGACAAAAGCGCGGGCGACGGTGTCAGGGCTGTTACAGACGAACAGTGTCCGCGATAGGATCCGGCTGGAAAAGATCTCCCACTCGAAGCTGCGCTCTTCCCAGATCGCGAGGAAGTTGCGCCGCGCCAGCCGCAAAGTAGCGAGGGCGGAAAGCGGCTGCTTTGGCCGCTCCGGATACGGCGGAACAAAATCGTGCATGGAGAGCGTTCGCGCGGGGCTGCGCGAATGAGGCTAGCGCATGGAGGTTGCCGCTGCGATCGGCTCCACTGCACCAGCAGGCACGGCGGCGGAGCGGGCAGCATGAAGGCGGACCGGCCGGGCATCGGTAGCTTCGAGCCGCTCCACCGCGGCATTGACCGCAAGGGCCAAGCCGGCTTCGTTGAAAAACGAGCCGGGGATCAGGCAACGATCGGCGAGTACCCGCCGGAAGGCGTCGAACAGCGCCATATCCGGCGAGGTCGGCGCATTCCAGAATTCGTGAAGCTCCCCCTGGAAGGTCAGACCGGCGATATCATAGATCGCCTTGCCGAGCGCAATGACGGGTAGCCCGCAAGCCAGCGCCAGGGTGCCCACTGTGCTGTTGACCGTGACGACAGATGGTGTGCGCGCGAGCAGCTTGTCGAGATCGCCGCCGTCGATGATGCTCAGCCGGTCGGCGATCCCAAGCTCGACCGCAATATGTCCCGTCATTGCCGCCCAATCGACGAGCCCGCTGTCGAGCGGATGGAGCTTTATCACCAGGCGCGCTGCAACAGGCGCATGTCGTGCGAAGGAGCCGAGGACGTGTTCGATCCCTAGATGCATCGCGCGAAACGGCGAATGAACCCGCACTTGGTAGTCGCAGTCCAGCTGCAACGGAAACAAGAATAACGGATCCGAACCATCGGGGAGATTCTCGAGCGCCGCCGCCGCCCGGCGCTCGGCTCGGCGCTGCAACGCGAGCCGGCGCAGCCATCCGGCATATTCGATGATCTGAGGGTAAGGCCGGTGCGTGGTGTAATGCGGAAACCGCCACATCCCGGCCATCGAGGCCATCGTATAGGCGACATCCTCGACGGCTCGCCGGCGAAAACTCCCGGGCACCGATGGCGGATCGCGCCAGGGCGGCAAGGATCGGGCCCGCTCGCGATACCAGCCGGGATCCCGCGGCAAGGTGGAGTGACCGTTAACCCCACTTTCCTCGAAAGTGATCCAATCGGGCCTCAGATAGCCTTCCTCGACCACGTGAGTGCGCAGCAAGCGACGTTCGGCGACGCGGATCGCGGCACGGTGCAGCGGTCGGCAATCGCCAAAAAGGATGACGTCGCTGATCGCCTTTTCGACCACCAGCCGGTCGAGAAACTCCGGCCATTCATGTTCAGGACCGCAAAAGTCCAGCGCACCGGGCAGTCGCCAGAACGCGCGGTCGCCACCATTAAAATTAACGCGGTACACGGCGTGACCGCGCTCCTGGAGCGCCCGGCCCAGACGCTCGAAGAAGCGTGTCGCAATTCCCTGCAGAAACAGAAAGCCCCGACCGGCCGGCGCAGCGTCTAGCATCCGCGCGCCCGTGCGCTTGACCGTTCTGTGTTAAACGCCACGGATCTCAGATTGTCCAAACCAAACCTTGTCGCTCG
>Ga0306920_100000235_pt1 | contig 64638 bp, 62 predicted proteins | sample flu12Cox44000170_FD_204666 | JGI IMG/M metagenome (GOLD analysis project Ga0306920, IMG submission 204666) | Lab enrichment of tropical soil microbial communities from Luquillo Experimental Forest, Puerto Rico - flux4day.12C.oxic.44.000.170 (v2)... | ecosystem: Environmental > Terrestrial >...
GACCTCGGATAGGAAAATGCGTCCTGCTCGCTTTGAGACGGTGCGGCGCCGTCGGAAAGATGGTTCAGTAGTCAGCCACCTCCTCATCGCATTTCTATGGAAGGGTCCTGGCGATGTGCGGCCTCGGCGCTATCGCGAGTCAACGGGTTTGGACGATACGCGTCGCAGCCGTCAAATTTGGAGGCCGAAACTCGAAGAGATTAGCCGCGAGCTTGTCTTGACCAATTATGGAATCTCCGGCGCCTTCGATCCGCGGCGGTGGTTTGCGCAGAGTCGAACTGCGGGTACGAGAAAACTCAACGCGACCGCGCAGGAAATTGCTGCACCAGTAACTGTAGGAGAGTTCGCACGTCGCTATCTTGACCAGCTTGCTGGGCTAACGGATCGGACAAGGGAGCAATATAGATTCATTTTTGAGGCGCACATCCTTCCCTCGAAATTTGCTCAGACGCAACTCGCAGAGGTAACGCACCTCGATATTAGAGCGTTTCTGCGGGAATTAGAGCAAAAGAGGACAAGTGCCGGGAAGCCACTGCAGGCCAATACGATCAACAAGATCCTTGCCCGGGTTCGTACGATGCTGAATGACGCGTTCCAGAGCGGCGTAATTGCAAGCCCGCGAAATCCCATGGAGCTCGTGAAGAATCTGGCTGTCCCAGAGAGAGAAATTGATCCGTTCGAGCCGGCGGAATTGCTTCGAATCTTCGCCGTTTGTGACGGCCAGCAACGCGCACTTTACATTTTATTGGCGCTTACGGGGTTGCGGCCGGCAGAGGCTCTGGCGCTAATGCCCGAGCATGTCAACTTTGCCGATGGCACTATCCTCGTCCGACAGCAGCTAATCGAAAAGGGTGAAGTATCGCTACGACTCAAGACCAGGAGCTCACGTCGTACCGTCAGGATGTTCGAGCCGCTGAAGGTAGCTCTCTACGAAGTGCTCACGCTCAATCGGTTGCGCAGCCGCTTCCTATTCTGCGGTCCGATGGGGCGACCTATGCTCGAACGGAGTGTGGGGGATCATCCGTGGCGACGGGCGGTTGCACGAGCGGGGGTTGATTACCGCGTTCTGTACAATCTGCGACACACTTATACGACGCTGATGATTCGCGCTGGGAAGCCGCTCCAGTGGATCGCTCATCAGCTGGGTCATGTAGGCGTTAAGAAGATCGACGAGGTGTACGGGCGGTGGACGCGCGCACCGGAGGAGGAACCGTTGGACCTCGATGCGTTTTTTTTGCAGATCATGCGACTACCGAAAGCCGCTCTAACGCTGCAGCCCTTGCCAAACCCCAGCCAAACCGAAGACGCTGCAATCAGCGCTGCTCCGAAAACTCCTGTAATTCCGGCGGATTTCGGCGACTATGGTGCCCCGGCCGGGAGTCGAACCCGGACTTGAGGTTCCGGAGACCTCCGTGATGTCCTTTTCACTACCGGGGCTAATAACCGAACTGTCAATATAGCAGACATCGCGATGGACAAGTATTGAGCCGATTTTTGACGATGCAAGAGGCGCGAGCGAAGAGCCTCGTGCAGTCTGCCCCGCTGATTTCCGGCGGCTAGCGAATCCTGCGGGACATCAGCGGCTAGTCGTGGCTGGCTTGTTGTGCGGCCTGGTCCTGGCGCAGCATTTCGGCGTGGCGGCGTTCGGCTTCGGGGCGTAACGCAGCCAGAGTCTCAACCATCTGCTGATGCAGCCAGCCGTTGCTCGCGATGATTTGTGCTCCGCTGATATCGAGCGTGGTGCCATCCATGTTGCTGACGTGGCCCCCGGCCTCCTCAACTAACAGTGAGCCCGCCGCCACATCCCAGGGTTTCAGTCCGAATTCCCAAAACGCGTCGACGCGCCCGCAAGCGACCCACGCGAGGTCGAGCGCCGCCGAGCCGGTGCGCCGGACCCCATGGGTACGCAGCATGAAGCCTTCCCAAAAGCACAGGTAAAAGCGGCGGCGTTCACGCCGGTCGTAGGGAAAACCAGTCGCCAGCAACGACAGGTCGAGCGTTCGCACGTGACTGACACGGATCGGCCTGCGATTGAGCGAAGCGCCCGCGCCGCGCCGCGCTACGAACAGCTCTCTTTTCAAGGCATCGAAGATCACCGCCAGCCGAATCCGCCCCCGCCGCTCGTAGGCAATAGAGACACAGAACTGGGGAAAACTGTGAGCGAGGTTGGTAGTACCGTCGAGCGGATCGATAATCCATCGATGCTCGCTGGACGCACCGAAACTGCCGCCGCCTTCCTCAGCGACGATGGTGTGGTCGGGGAAAGCACGCTGCAGTACATCGATCACCGCGGCTTCGGATTCATGATCGGCTTCGGTGACCAGGTCAATCGCATTACTCTTGCGGCTGATATTGGTGTGATTGAGGCGTTTGAGATGAATCCGCCCGGCGGCACGAGCCGCCCGGATTGCCACTCGTTCCATTGCCTCTATCGGATCCATCCAGCGGGAAAAGATATTTCAGCTCGCGCCATGGTGCCAACCGAGCGAGTGCATGATATGCACAAGCGCGGAGACCGGATAGAACAGAAATTGGGATTGGCCGAGGACCGGCGGCGAGGGGACTCCCGTCGGCTGCGGCTATTCTGCCTCGTTTCGTTTCAAGCTTGTTCTTTGCGCGCAAGCCATGCGCCGTTGGCGGCCGCGAAATTCTGCTCGAGCCGATCGATCAACCGTGCCGCATGCCGTTCGACCAGGATATCGGCGCGATGCTCAGGGTTGATGAACTGCTGGGCGACTGCATAATCCAAAAATCCCAGCAACCCGTCGAAGTAACCGCCGGCGTTCAGCAGTCCGCAGGGTTTCTGATGAAGCCCGAGCAACCGCCAACTCACCACTTCAGTAAATTCCTCGAGTGTGCCAAAACCGCCGGGCAAAGCCGCGAAGCCGTCGGCGAGTTCGGCCATCAAGCCCTTTCGTTCGTGCATCGAGTCAACCTCGTGCAACTCGGTCAGCTTGCGGTGAGCAACTTCCCTGTCAACCAGCATGCGGGGGATGACACCGACGACTTCGCCGCCGCATGCTAACATTTTGTTAGCAATGATGCCCATCAATCCCACGGACGCACCACCATACACCAGCCCAATCCCGCGGGCGGCCAGCACTTCGGCGAAATCGATCGCCGCCTGGCGGTATTCGGGCCGTGTGCCCTGATGAGAGCCACAAAACACGCAAATTCGCTTCATACCCAAAGCATACTCCAGTGATGAGCGAAGACGGCAGTCTTTTTCTTTCACGATGCGCCGGCGGAACGCAGCTTGACGTTCGGATTGGCGCAGCGGCGGGGCATTCGGCCGGCGAACATGTCGAGCAGATTGTCGACCGCAAGTTCCGCCATTTTAAGCCGCGTTGCAAAACTGGCGCTGCCGATATGCGGCGTGATGACGACGCTGGGCAACTTGAGCAGCGGATCATCCGGGTCAATCGGTTCAGTTTCGGTGACGTCGAGAGCGGCACCCGCTATTCGGCCGGTCTGGAGCGCCGCGGTCAGCGCAGCATGATCAATCACCGCTCCGCGCGCGGTGTTGACGATGATCGCCGTCGATTTCATCGCCGCCAGTTCATGCACCCCGATCATGTGGCGGGTCGCCTCCGTCAACGGCACATGAATTGACACAAAATCGGACTCCGCGAGTAGCCGGGCGAGGTCGACGCATTCGGCGCCCGACGGAGCTGAGGGCGCCCGGTCATGACCCTGGCGCGAGACGTACAGAATCCGCATGCCGAAGCCGCTGGCGCGGCGCGCTACCGCCTGCCCGATTGCACCCCATCCGATGATGCCCAGGGTTGCGCGCCATACGTCGCGCCCGAGCATCAGTTTCGGCGTCCACGTGCGCCATTTGCCCGCCCGCACGAACTGGTCGCCCTCAACCACTCGCCGCGCCGCCGCCATCATCAGGGCAAAGGCGAGATCGGCGGTCGTTTCGGTCAGGACTCCGGGCGTGTGGCCCACCGGGATTCGGGCGCGAGTCGCCGCTTCGAGGTCAACGTTGTCGACGCCGACAGCGAGATTGCTAATCGCGCCGAGATTAGGCAGCGCCGCGATAGTTGCCGCGTCGAAACGATCGGAGACCATGCTGAGCACGGCGTCGGCGCGGGCGAGCCGTCTCAGCAGTTCGTCGTGAGGCGGTGGAAGATCGTCATCCCATAATTCGACTCGCGCGGACTGGGCGAGGCGGCGCAGGGCCGGCTGTGCGATAGGGCGGGTCACGAAGACCCTTGGTTCTCGTTCGGCGCGACTCATAGGCGCAAAGGTGACAAACCACCGGAACCTCTGATATACGCGACATTCGTGGATCAAACTACTATCGAGCAAGTGATCGCGGGCGCGGCCGGACGCCCGGCGCTGACCGAAATCGAGTCAAAACGACTGCTGGAAGCGGCCGGCATAACGACCGCGATGGCGGAGCATGCACGCACCGCCGACGAGGCGGTGGCCGCCGCGGTCCGCGCCGGTCTGCCCGCAGTGCTTAAGGTGCTGTCGCCCGACATCAGCCACAAAAGCGAAGCCGGCGGCGTGATGCTGCAACTGCGTTCCGAGCAGGAGGTGCGCGACGCTTTCGACCGTATCCGCCACAATCTGGCTGAACACGCACCGCAAGCCCGTTTCGACGGCGTAGCGGTGCAAGCGATGGCCGCGCCCGGCGTCGAGTTGATTATCGGGGTCGTGCGCGACCCGCGCTTCGGCCCCTTGGTGCTGACCGGGCTCGGCGGGGTGTTCGTCGAAGTGATGCAGGATACCGCGGTGCGATTGGCGCCGGTCAACGCCAATGAGGCCCGCGCGATGTTGGCTGAGTTGCGAGGGCATGTACTCTTGTCCGGCGTGCGCGGCGCCGGGCCGGTAGATTTGGAGGCAGTCGTCGAGCTTATCGTGACGATCTCGCAATTGGTGTCCAACCGGCGCGAGATAAGCGAGTTGGATCTGAATCCGGTCGTCGCCTATTCGAAGGGACTCAGGGTGCTCGACGCGCGCATCCTGCTGGGCGACAGAACCAATTCCGATGCGGCCAGCGGGCCGGATGCGAATTCGCAGCAGCGGCGGAGCAATCTCAAGCGCGGCTTCGACGCGCGCACGGTGGCCGTAATCGGCGATAAACGGATGGGCGGCTACATGTGGCTGCGGGCGCTGAAACGGTTCACCGGCAAGCTCTATTCAGTGCAAATCGACCCGAACGAAATTCCCGGGATCGAGGCGATGGGAATTACCAATTATAAATCCCTCGCTGATGTTCCGGAGCCAGTCGATTACGCGGTAAGCGCGGTGCCGCGCCAGGTGGCGCCGCGAATTTTGCAGGATTGCGTCGACAACAAGGTGGCGGCGATCGGGTTTTTCACTTCCGGCTTCTCCGAAACGACCGAAGAACTCGGTATTCGGCTCGAACGGCAGCTTAAGGAAATCGCGCTCGCCTCGCAGATCGCTCTGGTCGGTCCCAATTGCATGGGTTTGTACAATCCCGAAATCGGGCTGTGCAATTTTCCTGATCTGAATGTAGGCGGGGCCGGCGATGTCTGTTTCATCTCGCAGAGCGGCACCCATACGATAAATTTTTCCTCGCAAGCGCCCTTGCGCGGAATCCGCGTGAACAAGGCCGCTTCCATCGGTAACGTGCTCGTGCACGAGGGCGCCGATTACCTCGATTTAATGGCCGAGGATCCGCGCACACGAGTTATCGGCATGTATATCGAGGGCGTACGCGACGGGCGCCGGTTCTTTGAGAGCCTCCGGCGCGCGGCCCGGCGTTTTCCGGTAGTGGTTTGGAAAGGCGGGATGACCGAAGCAGGGGCACGCGCGACGTTCTCTCATACCGCCTCTCTCGCGACACCGGCCGCGGTGTGGACGTCGATGGTGGAGCAGGGCGGGGCGGTGAGCGTCGCCGGGCTCGACGCGATGCTGGATGCAGTCGAGATGCTGGCGCGCGGACGCCCCATGACAGGCAGCAGGATGGGGCTGCTGGCGATGACCGGCGGCCAATCGGTCGTAATCACCGACACCTTCGCGACTGCCGGGCTGCAAATTCCGACGTTGTCCGACTCCTCGTACGACGAGCTCAAAGGCTTCTTTAACGTTATCGGCGGCAGCTATCGCAACCCGCTCGACGCCGGCGGGACGATCATGGGCGGCGGAGTGAACAGCGGCAATCTCGCGCGTATCCTTGATATCCTCGGCCGCGATCCGGTGATCGATGCGATCGTGCTCGAAATTGGCACAGGGCTGCGCGCGCAGCGCTGGGCCGCGCACGAGGACGAGCTGACCGGATTGCTCGACCGGGTTGCGGAGTTCAACCAAAAGACCGCCAAACCGTTCTGCGCGATCCTTCATCCCGCCCACGTGGAGACGATAGTGGCGCGGGCGAAACAACTCGCCCGCGAGCGCGGCCTGGTTGTGTTCGACAGCTTCGAGCGTTCCGCCGCCGCGCTACGAGTCGCCTACGATTATTGGTCGCGCCGCTCGGCGCGAGAAGCGCAGGGAGGGTGAACAACTAAAAGGAATTGAATGAATTACTCCCGCGGAATATGCCCATGCATTCGGAGGACCTCGAAATAGTCGTCGCGAGACATCGGACAACTGGCTAAATCCAGTGCTTGGCGTTGGGTAATAAAAATCTGGTTGGCAACGTAGTCGTGAGCGAGCTCACGACTGCCACGTCGAAGGCCGTATGATGCGATTATCTTCCCCGCCCACCTGATGTAAACGCGCTCATGCTTGCGGCCTTTTTCGGGCCTGACACCGAGTTTGGCGGCTATCTTCTCAGCGTGGCTAGTCGTTAGTCGAGCCAATATACTTGCGTAGAACAGTTAACTGCCGCTGGGGTTCCGGTCCTAGTTCAGCTTGATGCTCGGTGAAGTAGTCGAAGACATCGAGTATTTCATTCACCAGGCCTTCGACGGCGTCATCTGAAGTCTCACCGCCGATTGAAATCCCCGCTTCGTCAAATGTGGCAGTGAAATCAAGCGTGCCCTCACGGGTCAACCTGATCGGTATTGGTATCTTGATAACGTGAGGTTCAGCAGGCGGCAAGTCAGATGGATTGATCGTGACCTGTTGGACCGATGTGCCGGCGCTTTCGACAGTTCTCGTGGAGTCTATCGGCATGAGTGATACCAGCACTAAGCCCTCGAAGGCGTCGCGTCAAATCCATATTAGCTGACATTAGGCAGTTCGTCACTAGATCTCGGCACAACTGGGCTCGTGGTATCATCTAACATGGCATCAAGTCGGGAGTTGATGCGGGCGATGGCGGTGCGCACGCCCGCGCCGATTGAAACCAATCCTCTGCACACGGTCGAAGTGGTGCGGCCGCGGCCTCAAGCCGGCGAACTCCTGGTGCGCGTCCGGGTCTGTGGCGTGTGCCGCACTGATCTGCATGTGGCTGAGGGCGATCTGCCGCCCAGGAATCCCTCGATAATTCCAGGCCATGAAGTGGTTGGCGAAGTTGTCGAACTGGGCCAGGGATGCCGGCGCTTCAGGCCGGGTGCGCGGGTCGGAATTGCCTGGCTCCGCCAAACGTGCGGTACGTGCGCCTACTGCCGGCGTGGTCGGGAAAATCTCTGCTTAAATGCATTGTTCACCGGATGGGATCAAAACGGTGGCTACGCTCAATGGGCAACCGTGCGCGAGGATTTTGCCTACCTGTTGCCGCGGACGATCGCGGATGAGCAGGTAGCTCCTCTTCTGTGCGCCGGCATCATCGGCTACCGGGCGATCAAGCGCGCCGAGGTCAGGCCCGGTGCGACGGTCGGGCTCTACGGGTTCGGCGGCTCGGCCCACCTGGCGTTGCAGGTGCTGCAACATTGGAAATGCCGCGTGTTCGTGATGACCCGCGGCGGCCATCATCAGGAATTGGCCGGGGAGATGGGAGCCGAATGGATCGGCAGCGCCGAAGAACCGCCGCCGGCGCCGCTCGACGCGGCAATTTTGTTCGCACCCGCCGGCAACCTGGTACTGCCGGCGCTTCAGGCACTGGACCGTGGCGGCATTCTTGCTGTGGCCGGGATTTACTTAAGCGAAATCCCGCCACTCGATTACGAGCGGCATCTGTTCTACGAAAAGGAATTGCGCAGCGTCACCGCGAATACGCGCCGCGACGGCGAGGAATTCCTTAAAGTAGCCGGCGAAATCCCGATCCGGACGCATACGGCTCCGATGCCATTGGGGGATGCCAATCTCGCCCTGCAGCAGCTCAAGCATGATGAGCTTCAGGGCGCCGCGGTGCTGCGAATCTCTTGAATCTTGGCGGCGCTAACCGTCCGATACCTCACGCCCAGCCGGTGCTCTGTCATTCTCGCGCTGCTTGGCGCGCGCGAGAATGGCAGCAAGGAAACCCCCACACCGAAAAAGTCACTGCGCCGGATTCGGGATTCCTCGCGCGCGCCGGACACACGCGCGGGAATGACACCAGCCACTGCACTCCAACAAAATTGTTTACTTTCTTTTGCGGGACTCAGATGACTTTCGGGCCAAGCATGAGTTGTTAAGGCGCCGCCCCGAGCTGAACGGGTGACATTGTCACCTCTACCGGATAGCGGGGCGATGCTGGTTTACTTTTTGACAGGACTTTGCTGTCGAGGTGTCCAATGAATCCTTGCGCCGGTGCATCGCTCGCTGCTGATGGAGGCTGCGCTCATCCCGCATCGAATCCGTCGAGGTTCACGATATTGACATGCTCGCTGTACAGCGCCTTGGAAGATCATCCTGCAGCATCTTTTGCGCCGGCGGTTCTGGCCGAGAGCGTGAAATGGTTGATGAGCGAAGATCACGCAAATAATTTGACTCGACAACCGCGGCCCTTCGCGGCTCGACGCAGATAGACGCGGCTCGACGCGGATGGGCGCAGCTATGCGCCGATCGTCGCGCGTTTCCTGCTCCCGGCCCATACGCACTTTTCTTTCCTCTTTCTCCCTCTCTTGGACTAAGGCTTGCTTTGCGCGCATCTCGGATTGCGCGGGCCCAAGTCCTGGTTTAGAAACAGAAGCTCAAGCATGACGAGCTTCAGGGTGCTGCAGTGCTGCGAATCTCCTGAGTTGTAGCTATGCTAATCGTTCAATTCTCACGCTCGCTCTGCGCCCTAATGCGCAATTGAGTACGCTCCCTTCGCGGTTTAGTCTGGATCCGTGCCGGGGCAACAGTGGCCCTATTGAAATCCAGATCATTGGCAGCGAGGTAACGGTTTGGCATCTGATGCGATTGCTGGTTCCGAAATTGAACGTTTGCTGAGACTCGAACATCCCGACCCCCATTCGATTCTCGGCGCCCATCCAGGGCCTGATGGCGTCACGATCAGGGCATGGCGCCCGGGCGCGGACGATATCTCGGTGCTCGAGGACGGTGCGAGACCTTGGCGGATGGTGCAACGGAACGGAGACGGACTATTCGAGGTGCTCATCGAAGAACGGGCGCAGGTCTTCCCCTACAAACTACGCGTGCAGTATCCCGACGGTACCGTGGCGACGATTCATGACCCGTACAGTTTCCTGCCCACGGTCGGTGAACTGGACCAGCTGCTTTGGAATGAAGGACGTCACGAGCGGATTCACGAAAAACTGGGCGCGCACGCGTGCGAGGTCGGCGGCGTCAGGGGCGTCGCTTTTGCGGTCTGGGCACCCAATGCACACGGGGTCAGCGTGGTCGGCGATTTTAATGATTGGGATGGCCGGCTCGACATGATGCGCATACTGGGTTTATCCGGTATCTGGGAAATGTTCATCCCGGAACTCGAGCCCGAAGTGAACTATAAATTCGAATTGCATACTTCGGATAGCAAGTTGATACTCAAGGCTGACCCATTTGCGATGGCGACTGAAAAGCCGCCGAGGACCGCCTCGCGCATTTTCCAGCCGTCATACGAGTTCGGCGATTCGGACTGGATGGAGTCGCGCAAGAGCCGCGAGCTGCTCGCTTCTCCATTATCGATCTACGAAGTGCACCTCGGCTCCTGGCGGCGGCTGCCCGAAGAACAAAACCGCCCGCTTACTTATCGTGAAATGGCGACGCTGCTGGCTGATTATGTCGAAGACATGGGCTTTACTCATGTCGAGTTGCTGCCGGTGATGGAGCATCCGTTCTCAGGTTCATGGGGTTACCAGGTGACCGGCTATTTCTCGCCGAGCGCACGGTGGGGCACGCCCGACGACTTCCGCTATCTGGTCGATCATCTTCATCAACGCGGAATTGGCGTCATTCTCGATTGGGTACCGGCACATTTTCCAACTGATTCGTTTGGGCTCGGACGCTTCGACGGCACCGCTTTGTACGAGCATCTCGATCCGCGCAAAGGGCATCATCCGGACTGGGACACCTATATTTTCAATTATGGCCGCGATGAGGTGCGCAATTTCCTCACCGCCAGCGCGTTGCACTGGCTGCTTGATTATCATGCCGATGGGCTGCGCGTGGATGCAGTCGCTTCGATGCTGTATCTCGACTACGGGCGCAAAGAGGGCGAGTGGATACCCAACATCTATGGCGGCCGGGAAAACCTCGAGGCGGTCGCCTTTATCAAAGCGCTCAACGAACTCACCTATGGCCGTGCTCCCGGAAGTATGATGATCGCCGAAGAGTCAACCTCGTGGGCGGCGGTCAGTAAACCGACTTACGTCGGCGGCCTGGGCTTCGGCTTTAAATGGAACATGGGGTGGATGCACGATACGCTGAACTATTTCGCACGCGACTCGATCCATCGCCGGTTCCATCACCGCGACCTCACGTTCGGTTTTCTATACGCCTGGAGCGAGAACTTCATCCTGCCGCTGTCGCATGATGAAGTGGTGCATGGCAAAGCCTCGCTCTTATCGAAAATGGCGGGCGATCGGTGGCAGCAGTTCGCTAACCTGCGTGCGCTCTACGCGTACATGTGGGCGCACCCGGGCAAAAAGATGCTTTTCATGGGCTGCGAGTTTGGGCAATGGCGCGAATGGAATCACGATGAAAGCCTGGATTGGCATCTGACCCAGTATGACGAGCATCGCCAACTCCAGGCCCTGGTGCGTTACCTGAACCAGGTCTATCGGGACGAGCCGGCGTTATGGGAAACCGATGGCGACCCTGCGGGCTTTCATTTTATTGATGCCGACAACGCCGACGACAACGTGCTTGCCTTCATGCGGATTGCACGCAGCGATGGGCGCAGATTGATCTGTGTTTGCAACTTCTCACCGGTCGTGCACTACGGTTATCGGGTCGGCGTGCCTGCGCCCGGCAATTATCGCGAAATCCTCAACACCGATTCAGAATGGTTCGGCGGCAGTAATGTCGGTAATGGCGGCGGGGTTGCAGCCGAAGCGATACCGCGCCATGGCTTTGACTATTCGCTTTCCTTGACATTGCCGCCGCTCGCCGTGTTGTGGTTTGGGGCGCCCTGAACGATTGTTCCAACCAAAGCTATCTGGCAATTTTTTCAAACAATGCGTTGTCCAATCTGCAAGAAGATTACCGGCAATGGTCCGGCGAATCGTTATCGGCCGTTTTGCTCTGAGCGATGCCAGATGGTCGATTTGGGCTTATGGGCGGGAGGCGAGTACCGGGTTGCAGGTAAGCGGGTCGAGGACCGCGAACATCCGGATGATCGCCGCAGCAAGCAAAAGCCTGGAGCCGGCGGCTCGAGCGGATGAGTTCAAACGAAAAAGCAGCGCAGGCACGATCTGGGGCGCCACTGGCAGAGACACCTGCGCCGGTGCGGGTCCACCCTTCCGCGGTGCTCGGCCCCGAGGTCGAGATGGCGGCCGGCGTTGAGATTGGACCCTTTTGTCTGCTTGATGGGCGGATTCGGCTTGGGCCGGGCTGCCGCCTGCTCGGCCACGTCACCATTCTGGGCGATTCCGAATTAGGCCAGCGAAACGTCCTGCATCCTAATGTCGTCATTGGCGACGAGCCGCAAGACGTTGCCTATAGGGGTGCAAGACGACGGGTGCTTATCGGTGACGGCAACATCTTTCGCGAAGGTGTTACGGTTCATCGCGGCAGCGAACAAGGCGAGGTCACCATCATCGGGGACGGCAATTTCCTTATGCAGAATGCGCACGTGGCGCACGACTGCCGCGTAGGCAACGGCACGACGATCGCCGGCGGAGCCTTGCTCGCGGGATGGGTCGAGGTGGGTCAGGGCGCAATTGTGTCGGGCAATTGCGTGGTGCATCAATTCGTGCGGCTGGGCCGCTATTCGATGATGCGCGGGCTAAGCCGTACCAGCCGCGACGTGCCGCCGTTCTGTCTGATGGATGGAACGCATACCCTGCGTGCCATTAACAGCGTGGGACTCCGCCGGGCGGGTTTCAGCCCTATGGTGATTCGATCGCTGCGCAACGCTTTCGCGATGCTCTTCCGAGGGCCGCAAAATCTGAAGATTGCTTTGGAGAAGGTCGAACAGCAGGGGCCGCTGTGCGCTGAAGTTGCTGAAATGCTCGAATTTATCCGGCGGAGCTCACGGGGAGTGGCTTCCGCACCGCGCCGGTCGCACGACTCTGATTGATGCGAGCGAATCAGATTTGCCAACAGCGGCTGTTCTCGAACCGCGTGCCCTGATGCCGAAAGGGTCAGTAGTCCTCGATGCGCGCACGAACAAGCGAATGGGGCAACTGTGCCATTTCTTCCAGCCGCGACGGCACCAGGGCGAGGCGGCGACCCTCGCGGTAGATTGCGCGGCGACGCACGAACTCGCTTAGCACGATGCTTATTTTCGGGCGCGACGCGCCCACCAGGTCGGCTAGCTCCTGTTGCGTGGGAGAGATTGTCAGGACAATTCCTCTGGTATTGCGGGCACCGAAAGAGGTGCCCAGTTCCAATAGCGTAATTGCCACGCGGGATCGCAGATCGTGCCCGGTGAATCCCGGGTAACGGATCAACAGGCTGTCGAGCCCGCCGAACAGGAGAGTCGCCACGCGCTCGAAATCGCCGACTCGCACTCCGAGAACAATCTCGATGAAGCTGCTTCGTGAAATTTTCGCGATGCGGCTGTGACGTAGCGCCTCGCAACGAAATTGGCAGTTGAGATGGGCCAAGGCCGGCGGCCTCGGAATTACTCCCGGTGAAATAATCGCAATCACGATGCGCCCGCGCTTCACACCGACACACGAGAAGCGTGCTGCCCCCGAAAGCAGCACGTAAACGTGGGAAGCTGAACTCTCGTCATCGGTAAAAATCAGTTCGTCGGGCACCGCATCATAGCTTGTCATCGCCGCGGCCAGGCGCTTTTGTTGTGCAGGGGAAAGCCACGCGAGACGCATGAGGCGGGCCAGCAACTCCGCGTCGTTTGCTTTCCCTGGCTCTTTGTCGAGCATTAGAGACCTCCGGCAGCGCCCCGAATCGGCCGCCGCCCTTCACTCATCTGAGGCCATACCGCCTCTTCTGCTCTTCGACACTTGCACCACTTTCCGATTGTAACCTATAGCACAAATCGGACAATTGGCAGGCCAAGAGCTCCCCCCTTTCAGCGGTTAGTCAGATGAAGCAGTAAATTCCCGGCGGGGCGGTGTGATCGCCTGTCGCCGTTGGTTGCGCTAGGCTGAGAGCCGTTGTCAGCCAAGCCATCATCGGGTTGGCGGTGCGTTGACCGTTACACGCCAAGGGCCTTTGCAGCGACGATGGTGCTCGTTGCCAGTCTGGCCGTGCCCGGAACGCTGCTGGCAACGCCCGTCAGAATTCCGCTGCGCATCAATTACGCGTTGCTGACCGAGGCTCTCCGGCACAAGCTTTATACTCATGGCGGGCGAGCAGAGCTCTGGAACGGCAAGAGTGATTGCGAATATTTGTACACCGACCGTCCTTCTTTCGGCCAGCAAAATGCCATTCTCCAAATCGGCACCGGCGGGGATTTGAACCTCGGTGTCCCCGTTGGTGATCACTGCCTCAGCCCGATCCACTGGTCGGGGATAATCGAAGCGGATACGGCCCCCTACATCGCCGGATTTGCACTGAGGCTTCATGTGACGGACGTCAACCTCTATGACAACAACCATCAAAAGAGTTTGCTGGTGGGACGCGGGTTCGATCTGATCAAGACCACCCTTATACCGGCGCTGGAGACCTACTCATTTGACCTGACACCTGCAATCCACGAGCTGGAAGGCCTCGCGCAGATGGCGGTAGCACCGGCCGACGAAGCCGCGCTCCATTTGGCGCTGGCCACACTCCGTCTCGAACCGATGGTTATCGTCGGTCAGGCCGGGGTTCAGTTGACGCTGGCGATAGACCTGGCGCCGCAAGCGCCTGCGACGCCGATACCCGCGTCGGCGGCTCCCCTCAAACCCGAGGAGAACGCCGCCTGGAACAACGCGCTGGACAACTGGGACGCTTTCCTGGTTTTTGTGATCAAGCAGATCGGCGAAACCGTGAGCGATCCCGATGTACGCAACGAACTGTTGAATATTTTACTCGACAGTCGCCAGCGGCTCGTGGCCGCGCTCGGCCAGCCGCAACGAGTCACCGGAGCCGATCCGGTCCGTCTCCTCTTCCTGGAGGAATGGAGCCGGCTCGGGCAAGTGGTTGAGAAGGCTGCGGGAGAGGGGCGGTTGGGAAATCGTTCTCTGGAGTTTCTTTCATTTATCTCGGCCGGCGATGCTCTATTCGCGCTCGATCAAGCCGCCTCCGCACTAGGCCTACGGATTTCGGCCGGTGATTTGCGTCGCCTGGCGCGGATTATGGCCCCGCAGGCGGCTGGTGATCCGCTAGCCTACAGCTTCGCCGAGGACCCGCAATTGCGCCAGATGTTCGGCTTGAGCGCGCCGCTCGAGCAGCCGGGAGATGTCGAACCGCCGGCGGAATCTGCGCCCGCAGCTAGCCCAGATCAAACCGGCGGGTCGCCGCCCGGCACGCCTGGTCACGCGACCGGTGCGACACCATCAGCTGGAGCTTCGGGCGGCGAAGGGCCAGTAGATCCGAGTACCCGGTCCGCACCGTCAACCGTTCCCTCCCCGGTTGCAGCTCCACTTTCCATGTGGTCGGTGGGCTTATGCAAAATCGCTCCCGGCAATGCCTATGCAGCCGAAACTGTTTCAGGAACTCACGTAAGCTCTCCTCAGATTCTAGAGCTCGGCCGTAAGCTGCACGCGGTCGTCGTAAACGAGCACAATGCGTTGACGTATCGCCACGACATGGGCCAATTGCTCGATCTGGCGGCCCAGTATCAGCTTCAGGACGACGCCCCTGATGTCTCGGTCGGCCGCTTGTGGCCGATCCTGCTCAAGGCGGCGGCATGGCAGGAGAGCTGTTGGCGGCAGTTTGTCATAAAGCATGACCGAGTCGCGTATCTCGAGTCGAAGAGCGGCGACATCGGCTTGATGCAAGTCAATAAATACGTTTGGCGCGGCTTCTACAGCTTGGCGCGCCTGCGTTGGGATATTGTCTATAATCTCAGTGCCGGTTCAGAAATTCTCCGGCGGTTTTTAGCCGGATCGTCCAGTCACCTTCATTCCAATGATCCGGTTGTACTCGCGCGCGCCGCGTACGCAGCATACAACGGTGGCCCCGGCGCTTATAATCGCTGGCGCCAACCGCATGAGCCGCGTGCATTGCGAGAGATCGATCAGGCCTTCTGGCTCAAGTATCGTGCAATCGAAGCCGGACAGCCCTTCGACATTGTCAGCTGCGCCGCCCAATGGGACCGCGTTCATGAGGATTGACCTATCGGTGAAGGCTTGCCGATCCGGCATATGGTCGGCAACAATTGAGTCGATGGTTGTGCCGCTAACCCGAGCAGTGCCGGCAGTCAGAGGCAACGATGCCTAAGAAGTTGCGATTTGTGATTGGTGTGAGCCTGGTCGTAGCGGCCATCGCCTATTTGATCATTACAGCGGTCCGCAACACGGCGGAATATTACTTGACAGTCAGTGAGGCCAAGGCCCGCCAGGTGGAATTGTCGGGCCAAACGCTGCGGGTGGCTGGACGAGTCGTGCCGGGAACTATCCGATGGGATCCATCCAGCCTGACGCTCAAGTTTGCGATTACCCAGCCCCCGCCGGGCGACGGCCAACCCGGGCTCACGGCGATCGCCGCGACCGCACCGGCACCGGCGAAATTTATGGTAGTGAGCCGGGGCCAGCCCAAGCCGGATATGTTTGCGCCCGGGCGAGACGTTATCGTCGAGGGAGTGTTGACAAAGGAGAGCACGATCGAGGCGCGTCAGGTGTTGACCAGTTGTCCTTCGAAATACACGCCCAAGCAGAATTAGGTTTGTCTCTATGCCACTGGTAGGCCAACTCGCGCTTGCGCTCGCGCTCATAGTCGCCCTCTATTCGATCGTCGCCAACGTGCTGGGTGCACGGCGTGATCTGCCGGCTCTCCTGATGAGTGCCCGCCATGCGGTGTGGGCATCGGCGGCGATGGTCTCGGTCGCGGTGCTGGCGTTGTGGATGAGCCTGTTCCGCAACGACTTTTCACTCGAATATGTCGCCGGTTACACCAGCCTCACGCTGCCTGCGATTTACAAATTCACAGCGTTATGGGGCGGGCAGCAGGGGTCGCTGCTTTTTTGGACCTGGCTTTTGTCGATCTTCACCGCAATTGTTGCTTTTCAGCATCGGCGCAATCCCGGCCTCGCGCCGTACGCCTTAGCGGTACTGGCGGGTTTGGCGATCTTCTTTTTATTCATGCTGAACTTTGTGACCAGGCCGTTCGATATGGTGGCTCGAATCCCGGCGGATGGGCAGGACCTCAACCCATTGCTGCAGAACTATTGGATGGCGATTCATCCGCCTTCGCTCTACACGGGTTATGTCAGCGCCAGCGTGCCCTTTGCGTTTGCTGCTGCGGCCTTGATAACCGGGCGTTTCGATGATGCCTGGATCCGTTCGACGCGGCGATGGGCAGTCCTGTCATGGTTTTTCTTGACCCTCGGAAACCTGTTCGGCGCGCGATGGGCCTACGAGGTGCTGGGATGGGGTGGTTACTGGGCTTGGGATCCGGTCGAAAATGCTGCTTTCATGCCTTGGCTGGTAATGACCGCATTCCTGCATTCGGTGATGATCCAGGAGCGCAAGGACATGCTCAAAGTATGGAACCTGGCGCTCATCGGCATGGCCTTCGGTCTGACTCTGTTTGGCACCTTTATCACCCGCAGCGGGGTAATCTCGTCAGTGCATTCATTTACCCAATCGGGCCTCGGTCCGTTCTTTCTGACGTTTCTGATCGCGGTCACGGTTTCGTATACGGCTCTGTTGCTCGCCCGTGTCAGGCAATTGCGCTCTCCCGCTGAGATGGAATCGTATCTGTCGCGGGAAGCGGCGTTCTTATTCAACAATTTGGTCCTGGTCGGCATTGCCTTTGCCGTGTTCTGGGGGACGCTCTTCCCGGTTCTGTCAGAAGCGGTGCGCGGAGTGAAAATCACTGTTGGTCCGCCTTTTTTCGATAAAGTTAATGCGCCGCTGGCACTCGCTCTCATCTTCCTGATGGGAGTTGGGCCGTTGATTGCCTGGCGGCGGTCCTCGCTCGACAGCCTCGCCAAGACATTTGCTGCTCCGGCGTGCTTCGGCCTCGTCACCGGGCTTGGCGCTGCGTTTGCCGGTCTGCGCGAGTGGTACGTGCTAGTCGCCTTTTCTTTGGCGGCGTTCGTCTTTGGCACAATCTTCATGGAATTTCGGCGCGGCGTCACTGCACGGCGCCACCTGGTGTCGGAACGGCCCGCGCGCGCGCTGATGAATCTGATTGCGAAGAACAACCGGCGCTACGGCGGTTACATTATCCATGTCGGGGTAGCTCTCGCATTCGTCGGTATAGTCGGATCTTCGTTCTTCAGAACGGAGGTAAAGAAAAGCATTAAACCAGGAGGCTCTTTCGATGTTGGGCCGTATGAACTGGTTTTCCTGGGGCTCAAACATGATGAAACGCCACACCTCGAGAGCGCTCGCGCCGAGGTTGAGGTGCTGCGCAACGGCAATCCACTGGCCGTGATGCGACCGGGAAAGCTTTTCTACAAGCGGCCGCAGCAGCCCGCGACCAGCGTCGCGATTCGATCCACGCCCGTCAGTGATCTATACGTCGTCCTGGCCAGTCTCGATGACAACAGCGGCCTGGTGACATTCCAGGTCTTTCTCACGCCGCTGGTTTTCTGGCTATGGGCCGGTGGCTTTATCGCAGCATTCGGCACGGTAATCGTGATGTGGCCGAACATGCGCGAACGCGCCGCTATCGCTGCGGCGGTACGCGGCCCGGTCACTATCGAAACCGAGCCGGCCTCAGTGCCGGGAGGTGACTGAGCATGGTTGCGAGGCACGGTATCGCCCGTTTGTTCGCGGTCAGCTCGATCGCGATCCTGCTTGCCGCGGTAACGGTTGTCACGTTCGCATCGCCCGGCCCAACGTCATTACAGGAAGTCAGCGAGGCCCTGACCTGCCAATGTGGATGCGGGTTGACGGTCGCGAATTGTAATCACCCGCAGTGCGAATTTTCCGTGCCGACGCGCCAGCAGATCGAGACGATGATTGCTCAAGGAATGGCACGTGAGCGGATTATCGGGTTCTTCCGCACGAAATATGGCGAAAAGATCCTATCCGCCCCGACCAGCGAAGGGTTCAATCTACTGGCGTGGATTATTCCCTTCGCCGCGGTTTTTGCCGGGTGCTTCATCATCGTCGGCGCGCTCTCCCGCTGGCGCGCGGATAGAATTACGGAGGCGGACGCCTCAACAACCGGCTTCGCGCCTTATGACCCCGAACTGAAGCATCGACTTGAACAGGAAATTCGGGAGCAGCGCTGAGGTGATCATCTGGGTTGCCGCGATACTGTTGATCACTGCGGTAGGTCTTTTCGTCGCCGCTCCGCTAAGCGACCACGTGTTCGGCGGCCGTGGCTCAACTAGCAGCCCGGACTCGGAGCGGCGCGACCATGAGCACTCTCTGGCAGTTCAAGCTTTGCGCGAACTCGAGTTTGATCATGCGATGGGCAAGCTTGATGCGGACGACTATCGCGCATTGAAGGAAAAACTCGAACACCGCGCGCTCGCGGCAATGGGCAAGCGGGAAGAGGCGCCCCGCCAGTTTTCATTGGACCGCACTGCACCGGTTGCCGCACGGTCGCAGTCGATTGCGCCGGCTCGCACCATTGTTGTGAATTTCTGTCCCCAGTGCGGCACTAGGATCGGCCGGGCGCATAACTTCTGTGCGAATTGCGGTACCCCACTCGCCGTGACCGCGGTCGCCGTGGAATGAGATGAATCACCTCCCGATAGAAGCGCGCGAGGTCGGTAAAACTTTCGGAGTTTCCCCGGTCCTGCGTGGAGTAAACCTCAAGGTCGCGCAGGGCGACGGCGCGATCGTGGCCGGGCACAATGGCAGCGGCAAGTCCACCCTGGTGCGGATTCTTGCCGGCTTGTCATCGGTTTCCTCAGGCGAGGCGTTGCTGTTCGGAGAGCCTGCGAGCAAGCTCCAGGCGCACTATCGACGCCGCGTGGGCCTCATCACGCACCAGAGTTTGCTCTATCCGAGGCTTACCGCCCGCGAAAACCTGGAGTTTTATGCGGAGTTGTATCGGCTCGACCAGCCCACGGTCAGGGTCGGCGCGCTGTTGGAGCGCGTCGGGCTCGCGTCGGTAGCTGATGAAGGGGTATGCACGTTTTCACGCGGAATGGAACAGCGGCTCTCACTCGCCCGCGCCATCATTGCCGAACCCGATGTGCTGCTGATGGACGAACCGTTCGCCACGCTCGATGCGGACGGAGTCGAGCTGGGGATAGCTCTGATCGAAGAGGCTCGAGGCCGCGGAAGCGCTATCGTTATTACCGCGCATGAAGCATCTCGATTGGGGCGACTCACATTCCCGAGCTACTCTCTCATACGCGGGAGGCTTCGCCCAGCCTCAGGCGACTCGAAAACCGAAGAGGCGACGGAACGATCGGCTGCCGCAGGTTGAATGACACTGGGCGGAACGCGCGGAGCCGCGTCTGCGAGCCGCGCATAATAAAAGCCGTGTGTGACTTGCGCATAACGAAGTCCTAGCAGAAAAAAGGCAGGCAACTGTGGTTTAGATTGGACAGATTGGCTTGCCTGCTTGCTTCCCATCCAGATTGGCTAAAAGTGTCCGCGTTGACAGCTATACTACGTAAGGATCTCCGGCTCGAGCTGCGAACTGGGGAAAGCACGATTGCCCTGGTCTTCCTCTCGTTGCTGATACTGACGGTGCTGACGTTTGCGCTGAACGCGCCCGGGGGCGACACTGCTACGGCCGCAGGAGCCCTTTGGGTCGCAATGATTTTTGCCGGAACAATCGGCGCCACACGTGCGCTCATCGGAGAATGGGAGAACGGGTGCATTCGCGGTTTGCTGCTGAGTCCGGCCGATCGCGCGGCGATTTATTGCGCAAAGCTGGTAGCCTCGTTCGTATTCATGGTACTGGCCGAGGTCGCCGCGACGATGCTGATGGTACTGTTTTTCAACCTGGATTTCAGGATCCGCCTGCTCCGGCTGGGGCCGGTCCTGGCAATGGGCGCTCTGGGCTTCGCAGCTCTTGCGACACTGCTGGCCGCAATTCAGGTTCGGGTGCGCGCGGGCGATCTGCTGCTGCCGTTGCTGATTGTGCCGGTGTTCGTGCCGGCTTTGATTGCCGGGGTTAAAGCGAGCAACGCCGCGCTCGCCGGTTTGCCATTTGCCGCATTTTCGCAATCGCTCAAGATCCTTGCCGCCTGCGATATCTTGTTTCTGGCGGGAGGCTATCTGTTGTTCGAGCACGTCATTACAGAGGACTAGCTCGCGCGGCTCCTGGTTTTCCTTCTCCTCGGGGAAGAACAGACAGGGAGAGGTCGATGGGGACTAAGGCAGCGTACCGGCTCGGGGTTGCAACGCTGGGGGTGATGACAGCGGCAATCTTCATGGTTTTCGTTTACGTCCCAACCGAGGCCCAGGAGGGGATCGTCCAGCGCATATTTTATTTTCATGTGCCCTGCGCATGGGTGGCCTTCGCGGCCTTTGCCTTAGTGGCGATTTCGGGCGTGTTTTATCTCTGGTTCGGCCAGCAGGTCTGGGATGATCTTGGCTATGCCGCCGCCGAAGTGGGGATGGTGTTCTGCACCCTGGTCCTCATCACCGGTTCGGTTTGGGCCAAGCCAATCTGGGGCGCCTGGTGGACCTGGGATTCGCGGCTGACGACGACGCTGGTACTGTGGCTGCTCTATGCCGGCTATCTGGCTCTTCGCGCAATGGCCGATGAGGTCCCGCAGGTAGGCCGTCTCGCTGCGGTGGTAGGCATCGTGGCGGCTGCCGACGTTCCGGTCATTATCGTCTCGGTACGGCTGTGGCGGACGATTCATCCGGCGGTGATCGTGACCCGGCAGGGCAGTCATGGGCTGGAAGATCCACGCATGATTGCGACATTGTTGGTTTCGATGGCCGCCTTCACCGTTTTGGGTACGTGGTTGTTGATGCTTCGGTTCGCGACGCTGCGTACGACGGCACGTATCATCAATGTTGGCCGGCAATTAGCCCTTATGGAGGCGGAAATGGTTGACATGGGCGCCCAGGCCCGAGGGTCGTAGTGGACCCCAGCGACAACAATAAGGGATCCGCGCAAGGTATTTGCGCAGAGTAATTTGATGGAGAATTTGAGCTATCTGTTTGTGGCGTACTCGATCATCTTCGCCGCCATCGTGTTGTACGTCATGTTTCTCTGGCGCCGTCAGGCGCGGCTGGATACCAGGCTGCGCGGGCTTGAGATTCAATTGAATGAGATGCGCGACGAGCTTGCGCAGGACCGGTCAAAAGCTATGACCACGGCAACCCGCTCAGCATCGTAGCGGATAACCTTTGCCATGACAGCACCAAAGGTCTGTCCTACAATCAGCGCTTGCGGGGCTGTCGATTGGTGAGCATCTTTGAAGTGGGATTGATTCCAGCCTGCACGACTGCGCACCAGCGTTGGGGGCGTATGGCAACGAACGGAGCGACAGCGTGAGCGTGTCCCTTAGTTATTAGATGGAATTTCGCGATTACTACAAAACCCTCGGTGTCGAACGAAATGCGAGCGAAGCGCAAATCAAAAGCGCCTATCGCAAGCTCGCCCGCAAGTACCATCCCGACGTCAATCCGAATAACAAGGATGCGGAACGCCGTTTCAAAGAGATCAACGAAGCCTACCAAGTCCTGAGCGATCGGGAAAAACGCAAGAAATACAATGAGTTAGGGGCCGATTGGGAGCGGGGGGCGACCGAGGAAGAAGTGTTCCGCCGCTATGCCCAGGCCGGAGGCCCTGAATTCGGCGGGACGGCCGGCGGTTTCAGCGACTTCTTCGAGCGCTTCTTCGGCAACTTGGGCGGTGGGTTGGGTGGTGGGCAGCGCGCCGGTTTCCAGCAGTTTGACTTCGGAGACGAATTTGCCCGCACGACCCGCGCCCGAGGCCGCGATCTGGAGTCTGAGGTAAAGATCTCCGTGCGCGACGCCGTACATGGCGCTCGCCGAAGGCTCGAACTGACCTCGGAAGACCAATGCGACGTATGTGGCGGCAGTGGAATGACCGCGCATCAGGAAACCCGCGGCCGGACCAGAATAATTCGCTCCGCTGAGCCATGTGCGAAATGCGGTGGACGCGGCTCAATTCGAGTGCATCGCACACTCGAAGTCACGATTCCCCCGGGAATGAGCGAAGGCGCGCGGCTTCGGCTCAAGGGCCAAGGCGGCCGCGGTTCGCGACCAGATCAAAACGGCGACCTTTTTCTTGTCACGCACGTCGACCCCAGTGGTCCGTTTGTGCTTAACGGCCGTGACGTGAGAGCTCAACTACCGGTGTGGGATTATGAGGCCGCTCTGGGGGCAGATGTGACCGCCCCCACACTCGACGGCAAGATCTCGCTGAAGATTCCTCCCGGGAGTCAGAGCGGCCGTGTCTTGCGGCTGAAGGGCAGGGGACTTCCATCGCGCGCCAAGGAGCCCGCCGGCGACCTGTTGTACGAGCTGAAGGTCCTGGCGCCGACTGATATGACCGAGGAAGAGCGGCGGTTGCTGGAGCAATTCGCCGAGCAGCGGCGCGCGCGCGCCGTCGCCGACCCACGCGCCGAGCTAATGCGGGGATAAGCGCGATGGCGGGCCGTTCCTCCAAGCGCGCCGAACGCCGGCCTTCGCGCACCACGTTGGTGAGCCGGACCGCCTTTCGGGTACTCGCCGGCATTTCCGATGCCGATCTGACGCTTTGGGAACGCGAGGAGTTCATTGTGCCGGTAAACCGCGCTGATAGCGTTGGCGAGCCGCTTTACGATACTTCGGCCCTGAGACGAGCGCGGCTGATTCGGACTCTCACAGAGGAGCTGGAGGTGAATTTGCCCGGTATCGAGGTGATTTTACACCTGCTGGACCAGATCGCACGCTGACTCGCGGTGCGTCTCCTTGCAGGGTCGCCTTCGCGAGGCGCACGTCAGGCTGAATGTCTTATGACAGAGCCCAATCAGAATGAACGGCTTGAAATGCGCTTGCGCAAAAGTTGCGGCAGAGGGAGTCATCCTCTAGCTGTCGCTGCGCGGAGGACCATGGCAGCGATTGAGGGAACGGTCGCCGGAGTCGTTGCGCGCCTCCCGTCCGGTCCTCGTTATCGTTTGCTGGTCGCCATCTCAGGCGGACCTGATTCAGTTGCCGTCCTCCACGCACTCAAACGTATTTGCCGTCCCTCCCGCTTCCAGCTTGCCGCCGCCCACTTGAACCACGGCATCCGCGGACCTGAATCAGACCGCGACGAAAGCTTCGTGCGCGATCTCTGCGGTCAACTCGATGTCGAATTGGTAGTCGAACGAGCACACGGGCTAACGGCGGCGAATCTGGAAGAGCGAGCCCGTGAATTGCGATATGAATTTCTCAATCGCACCGCTGACGCTTTGAAGGCTCAATCTATTGTCCTGGGTCATCATCTCGACGACCAGGCGGAGACCGTACTGCTCAGATTGTTGCGGGGCACTGGCATTACGGGCCTGGCGGCAATGGCCGAATTGGGACCAGGGCGGCTGATGCGTCCGCTACTTTCAGTCGACCGCGTTACTATCCTCGCGTATTTGGCGGCGATCGGCGCCGGTTATGTTGTAGACAGCAGCAATCTCGAAGGTGGAGCTTCGCGCAATCGAGTGAGAGCAAGGTTGTTGCCGCAGCTCGCTCGCGATTACTCGCCAGGGATTGCCCGACGCCTGGCCGAACTCGCCTCCGAGATGCGTGATTTCGATAGCTTCATCCAGACCGAGGCGCGCCGGTCATTGCATCAGAGGTTGATCTCAGTGCCCGGCATGGGCCAGCAGGCGTTCTGGCGGATGGACGTGCAGGAGTTCGAGTCAATCAGCCCGGCCCTTGCCCGCGCGATTTTGCGCGAACTTATCAGGAGCGCCGTCGGCGATCTGCGCAGGATTGAGCGCGTGCATATCGAGTCGCTCTACCGTTCGGCAGCCGGTGAGAATCCTTCAGCGACGGTCGTCTTGCCCCGCGGATGGAGATTCAGACGAGAATACCATACGGCTGTGCTCGAATATTGCCCGACGCCGATTGCCCGCCAGTCCGCCACTGTGGCTGAGTGCGGTGCGGTAAGGCTGATGCCAGGTGCGAACCTGCTGAACGCCGCAGGGTTGACTCTCACGTTGCAGGAGGTGGACGCGCAACAACCATGCTTTCCGGCTGCGCCATGGCATCCGCCGAGCAGGTTTGAGGCGTATTTCGACGCCGCGGAAGCTCCACTGCTGACGGCGCGGTGCTTCCGGGCGGGGGATCGCATCCGGCCCTTGGGACTACGCGGCAGCCGGAAGATTCATGACGTCTTGGTGGATTACAAGATGCCGAGGGCCCGTCGCGGTTCGTGGCTGCTGGTCGCGTCGGACGACGAGGTGGTTTGGATTCCGGGCCTGGTTCGCAGCCGGCTGGCGTTAGTTACTTCAGAATCCAAAAAAGTCTTGCATTTGCGCGTTGATTCGCTACCAGGCGAGCCAAAAGTTCGATTGCCTGGACTTTAACACGCGTGCTACGTTTGTACGAGCGATGAATCAAGTTTCGCGGAATATCGCATTGTGGGCGGTAGTGGTCTTGATGGCCCTGCTGCTCGTCAATTTCTTCACTCGCACCCAGCAGCATTCCCCTGAGATAATCTTCTCCGACTTCCTCAACGACGTCGAGCATGGACATGTCGCCGACGTCACAATCCAGGGCAACCAAATCCAGGGCGAGACCGCTAATGGCGAACATTTCAAAACATACACTCCGAATGATCCAGGACTGGTTCAGGAGCTGCGGGCCAAAGGGGTCAAAATAGCTGCCAAGCCCGCTGACGGCGATCCGTGGTGGATGGTATTGCTGGTGCAGTGGCTGCCGATGCTGCCGCTGGTGGCGCTCTGGATCTTTTTCATGCGTCAGATGCAGATTGGCGGCGGCAAGGCGATGTCATTTGGTAAGAGCCGCGCCAAGCTCCTCACCGAAAACACCCATAAAGTCACGTTCACCGATGTTGCTGGAATTAATGAAGCCAAGGACGAATTGGAGGAGATAATCCAATTCCTCAAGGATCCTAAGCGATTCACTCGTCTTGGCGGTCGAATCCCCAAGGGTGTTCTGTTGGTGGGGCCCCCCGGCACTGGCAAGACTCTCCTGGCGCGTGCAATTGCGGGTGAGGCCGGAGTGCCATTCTTTTCTATTTCGGGCTCCGACTTCGTTGAAATGTTCGTCGGCGTAGGCGCCTCCCGCGTCCGCGACCTTTTTGTACAAGGCAAAAAGCACGCGCCGTGCATAATCTTCATCGATGAAATAGACGCAGTTGGACGCCATCGGGGCGCAGGTCTCGGCGGTGGTCATGATGAGCGCGAGCAAACGCTTAATCAGCTACTGGTCGAGATGGATGGTTTCGAGGCAAACGAGGGTGTGATTCTGGTCGCGGCGACCAACCGTCCGGACGTGCTCGATCCGGCGTTGTTGCGGCCGGGACGTTTCGATCGGCGGGTAGTGGTGCCGCGGCCCGATGTCAAGGGCCGGGAAGGAATACTGAAAGTTCACACTCGGCGTGTACCGCTGTCCGATGACGTCGATATCGTCAAGCTTTCGCGCCAGACACCGGGTTTCGCCGGTGCTGACCTGGAAAATCTCGTAAATGAAGCGGCCTTGCTCGCGGCCCGCCGAAGTAAGGACAAGGTCGATATGACCGACTTCGAACTGGCCAAAGACAAGGTCCTGATGGGCGCCGAGCGGCGCTCGATGGTGATGTCGTTACAGGAACGCCGCAACACCGCCTATCACGAATCGGGTCATGCGCTGGTCGCGATGCTCTTGCCGGGTGCCGACCCGGTCCACAAGGTAACGATCATCCCGCGCGGGATGGCGCTCGGTGTCACGCAACAACTGCCCTTGGACGACCGCTACACCTACTCGCGCGACTACCTGATGACACGGTTGGCCATGATGTTCGGCGGGCGGGTGGCCGAAGAGTTGGTGTTCGACCACATGACCACGGGCGCCGGCGACGACATCGAGAAGGCTACCGAACTCGCGCGCAAGATGGTCTGCGAATGGGGTATGAGCAGGGAACTTGGTCCGATGACGTTCGGGCGGCGCGAGGAGCAGGTTTTCCTAGGTCGCGATATCACGCATGCGAAGGACTATTCGGAGCATACGGCCGTCGAAATTGATCGCGAGGTTCGGCGAATCGTCGACGAAGCCTATCAGAAGGCGCGTGCTCTGCTGTCGGAGGATACCCCTTTGCTTCACGCGCTGGCGGAGCGGTTATTGGAAAAAGAGGTGGTGGAGGGCGCGGAGGTCGCCGAGATGCTGAAGGCCTACAGGGAGGGCCGCTCGCTGTCACCTGTTCAGGAACCGGTGGCAGTAAATGACTCTCCGTCCGGTGAGACGGCAACAGCCAAGGAAAGACCGCGAGCCGCGGCAGAGGAAAGCCGCTCGCTGCCCGGACTTCAGCCGAAACCGTCGCTCGCCTGAACCCTTTTATTCTTTCGAGCAGGACCTCCATTCTCTGCGAGCGCGGCCGCACGATCAGTACGAGGCGACTCTTTGCGTCCGGTTCTACACGCAAATCGCCGCTCGTTGGCCCCTCCGCTCTTCCCACTCCGGCTTCGCTCAAAAGCGGTTGGAATCGCGTTTGGGGGCATGATGGCTATCGTTGAACAGAGATGCGGCGTTGATGATGGCCACACCGCGTCCTCGCTCCAAGAAGATGAACCGGTAGGCATGGCCGTCCCACGGCGAGCTGGAGAAATGGCGGAGAGTCCGCCGGGAGCGATTCTCGATACACTCCGTCTCTACGACGGTCGCGTAGTTCCGCTGCCGGCCGTAATGGGCGTGCTGAATGTAACGCCCGATTCGTTTTCGGATGGCGGACGCTATCTCGATCCGGACCGCGCCATGGCCCATGCGCTTGAGATGGAGGCGGCGGGGGCCACAATAATCGATATCGGGGCCGAATCCACTCGCCCTTCGGGAGCACGCGCAGTAAGCGCCGAGGTCGAGCTCCAGCGTCTGCTGCCCGTCTTGCAGCGGCTGAGTGGACGATTGACCGTGCCATTGTCGATCGATACCCGGAAGCCTGAAGTGGCGCGAGCGGCCCTCGATCTGGGAGCCGCGATTATCAACGACGTTAGCGCATTGTCCGATAAAGCCATGGCAGCGCTCGCCGCGGATTCGGGCTGTACCGTAATATTGATGCATATGAAAGGTGGCCCGGAAGACCATATTCGCTTCGCCTCTTATCGGGATGTGGTGGCGGAAGTGCTTAACTTCTTGAAGGAACGGGCCGAGGTGGCGGAGCGGGCTGGAATCGGCCATTCGCGAATAATTGTTGATCCGGGTCTCGGCTTTGCCAAAACTGCGCAACATAATCTTGCGATTTTGGCCAATCTGGAGTGCTTTTGCCGGCTGGACTACCCGGTGCTGATTGGCGCCTCGCGCAAGAATTTTATCAGCCGGATTTCTGGAAAAAGCGACACTGATGTTCTGTTTGGAACGAACGCGGTCAATGCGATGGCTGTAGCAGCGGGAGCTGCAATTATTCGAGTACATGACCCCGCGCCGGCTGCCGCAACAGCCAGGATGGCGGCGGCGATTGCGGCGGCGCGCCGCGCTTGATCCGATGCACGGTTTGTTTCACGTAATACCGCGGCTGCGATGGCAGGATGGGCTCGACATCCTGATGGTCGCCTACGTGATCTATCGAATTGCATTGTTAATCCGCGGTACCCGGACGATGCAGATGGTGGCGGGGCTGGGGATTCTGGCCGCGGCGTTCGTAACGTCGCAAATGCTCGGGCTGTTTACGCTGAACTGGCTGCTCAATAACTTCCTGGGTTCTCTCATTATAATCCTCGTAGTTATTTTTCAGGCTGATATTCGCCGTGCGCTCACCGGTGTGGGCGCACGCTCGTTTTTCACGGCGCGCTCCGGTGTTGGCGACATCGCAGAGGAATTGGTTAAAACCGCGGAATGGCTGTCGGCGCGGCGTATCGGCGGCTTGATCGTGGTCGAAAATGAAGTCGGCCTGCAGGATGTGGTCGATACCGGCCGCGTGATCGAGGGCCGCGCCTCGCCCGAGCTAATCGAAACTATTTTCATGCCCGGCTCGCCGATGCACGACGGCGCCGTAATTATCAAGGGCGATCAGGTGTTAGCGGCCGCCTGTCAGTTGCCGCTGTCAACTAACCCGAACGTCAGCCTGACGTTGGGCATGCGCCATCGTGCTGCTATCGGATTGACTGAGGACAGCGATGCGAGCGTGATTGTGGTATCCGAGCAGGATGGCACCATTTCTGTCGCCAGGCGGGGGCGTTTAACGCGCGGCCTGAAGCCGCAACAATTACTGGTGACTTTACAGAATCTTGAAGCCTTGAACACTATGGAACCGGGGGTGGTGTGAAATGGCGGAGCCGGCGATCAAGGCGCCTCTACGCCCCGCGGTTGTGAGACTGAGATTAATCCGCCCGGCAGAATTGAAGCGCCGCTACTCGCCGGCCGTTCTTCGCGACAGCCTCCAGCAAAATCTCGGGCTGCGAATAATCTCGTTGGCGCTGGCGGTAGGCTTGTGGATCTTTGTCAATGCCGGCCAGCACAGCTCGGTTGAAGCGTTCAACATTCCGATCAGCTACCGTGGGCTGCCGCCCGGCTTCGTCATCACCAACCAGCATCCGGATTTTGTGAAAATCCAGATATCGGGGCCGCAAACCCTACTCTCGTTGGTCGATCCGGGCCGGCTGATGCTGAAGCTCGACCTCGGCGGGGTTGGGGTTGGGCAGGCGTCGTTCAAAATCGGGCTCGACAGTTTCAACGTGCCGCGGGGAACCGCGGTCACCGGTATCTCGCCGTCTCAGATTGTGCTCGACCTCGACAAGTTCGTAGCCCGTGATCTGCCGGTGCACCTGGTAACGAGCGGAACCCCGGTGGATGGATACCAGGTTGGTCCGATTGAGATCGCCCCGCCCCGGGTGCAGGTCAGAGCACCGAGCAGGGAAATCGCGAGCCTCGAAACGGTTGAGACCGAAGCTGTCGACATTACAGGTCTTACCAGCACAACGGAACGCGAGGCGGCAATCACGTCGGCGGGCGGCATGATGCGGGTAGAACCTTCCGAGGTTATGGTCAAAATTGAGCTGGTTCCGGTTATCGCCACCAGGGACTTCCACGGGGTGCCGGTAACCGTGCGTGACACCATTTATCAGCCAAGGCTTCAGCCACCGCGAATTAATCTCACCCTGCGTGGCGCCAAACTTGAGCTAAGCAAACTCGACTTGAGCAACGCGGTTTTCGTCGATGGTGACGGAATGGAGCCAGGCATGTACGATGCGCCGGTGCAGGTGCAACTGCCTCCGGGGGTGGAATTGCTACATCTATGGCCCAACAAGGTCAGAATTACGATCAGACGAGCCGCGCACCATTGAGTGCGCGGCCCTCCAGGTTGTTCGGTACCGACGGAATACGCGGAATCGCCAATCTCGAGCCGATCACCTCGGAGACCGCACTCAAGCTGGGAAGGGCGCTGGCGCACGTGTTCAAGAGCACCAGCAGGCGCCATCGCCGGATTCTCATCGGCAAGGACACCCGGCTGTCCGGCTACATGTTGGAAACAGCGATGGCATCAGGCATTTGCTCCATGGGTGTCGATGTTTTGCTGGTCGGACCGCTACCAACTCCTGCTATCGCTTTTCTGACGCGCAGCATGCGGGTCGACGCCGGTGTGGTAATCTCTGCCTCGCACAACCCGTTTCAGGATAACGGCATCAAGTTTTTTTCTCGCGAAGGATACAAGCTCGAGGATCAGACCGAGCGGCAGATCGAGCATCTCGTCTTTGACGATGGAGACTTGTGCCAATTTCGCGCAGCCGGTGCAGACATCGGCAAAGCTGCGCGCATTGACGATGCGATTGGCCGTTACCTGGTCTTTTTGAAGTCTTGCCTGCCGCGCGAACTAACCCTGGAAGGCCTCAAGATTGTGATCGACTGTGCCAATGGGGCCGCCTATAAGGTTGGTCCCGAAGTGCTCGAAGAGCTAGGCGCAGAAGTGTTGCCTATTGGCGTTGACCCGGACGGCATTAACATCAACGCCGCATGCGGTGCAGTGCACCTGGAGAAAATGCGGCAAGCGGTGGTCGAACATCGGGCCCATGTCGGCGTGGCGCTCGACGGCGACGGCGACCGTGCCTTGTTCGCCGACGAACACGGCGAACTGTTTGACGGCGACGACGTCATGGCGCTGCTGGGCCGCCAGATGGCGAGTCGGGGCTTGCTCAAGCACAGCACCGTCGTCGCCACCGTGATGAGCAACTTCGGCCTCGAAATCGCTTTGTCTGATTGCGGCGCCAGAGTGCTGCGCACCGACGTCGGCGACCCGGCGGTGGTGCGCGAGATGCGCGCCAATTCGTATAACCTGGGTGGCGAACAGTCCGGCCACATAATCTTCATGGACCATTCGACCACCGGAGACGGCCTCATCACGGCCCTGCTCGTATTCTCACTTATGGCGGAAACCGGCAAGCCGCTTAGCGAACTCCGCTCGATGCGGCGGGTGCCGCAGGTGCTGGAGAATGTCCACGTGCGCGAGCGGATACCGCTCGAACGGGTGCCCGAGATCAGCCGTGAAATTGCCGCGGCAGAGCGTCACCTCAAAGGCCGAGGGCGGCTGCTCGTGCGCTATTCGGGCACTGAGATGGTGGCGCGGGTGATGGTGGAAGGCGAGGATCATAGCAGCATTAGCGAAATCGCCCATCAGATCGCGGCGTCAATCCATCGGCGGCTGGGACTCCCCGGCTAAAACCTGCCCGTGAGACCAGGGCTGCTACACTTGCTGCGGGGGACACTCGGAGAGCTGATGCCTGGGTCAAGGCCTTGATCAAGCTCGGCGTTAACGTCGATCACGTCGCAACCCTCAGGCAGGCGCGCTTCGCGCGATACCCCGATCCTGTGGAAGCTTCCCTGGCGGCTGAGCGGGCGGGAGCCAGCGCAATCACGGTCCATCTGCGAGAAGATCGCCGGCATATCCAGGATACCGATCTGTTCGATATTCAACAGGCGATAAAGATTCACCTGAATCAGGAGATGGCGCCGATTCCGGAAATGCTGGAAATCGCGATGGAACTGCGGCCTGAGGAGGTTTGCCTGGTTCCAGAACGCCGCGAAGAGCTGACCACTGAGGGCGGGCTCGATGCGGCGGGCCTCAAAGATCGCCTCCAGCCGATATTGGAACGGTTGAGTCTGGCAAAAATTGGTATCAGCCTGTTTATCGATCCGGAACCGAGACAAATCGAAGCAGCGGCGATGCTTGGCGCCGACTTTATTGAAATTCATACCGGAGTGTACGCGAATCTCGCCGATGCCGACCTGGCGAAGGTGCGCGAGCAGAGCGAGGCGAACGGGAGTAAGCGCCGAGTCCGCGGCCTTGTCTCTCGCCCCAAGTCGAGTCAGGCACACCGGCCGCACGCAGAGATTCCACCTGGGTTCAGCGAACAGACGCGGGCCGAACTGCAAAAGATTCGCGCCGCCGTGAAGTTGGCGCGTTCGCTGAAACTGAAGCCCAATGCGGGCCATGGATTAAACTATGCAAATGTGGCGCCAGTCGCGGCGATTCCCGGGATCGCGTGGCTCCATATCGGCCACGCTATTGTCGCCCGGTCGTTGATAACTGGAATGGAACGGGCCGTGCGCGAAATGCTTGGATTGATCAACAGCAAGAGGACGAGGTGAACCAGGGCGGTCATCCCGGCGCGTCGCTGGCTGCCAGGCTTTCACACTAAACAATCTAAGGCTGTTCGTGCGATGATTCTCCTGACCGCCGCGCAGAGCCGTGAACTCGACCGCTTAAGCCAGCAGAAGTACGGGGTCGTCTCGTACTCATTAATGACCAACGCCGGGGACGCGGTCGCTCGCACGATTGCCCGCCGATGGCCGGAAGCACTAGCGCATGGTGTGCTGGTGGTCGCGGGCAAGGGCAATAATGGTGGCGATGGATTGGTTGCGGCGCGGCGCCTTCAACAGACCGGTGAACGGGTGCGTGCTGTGTTGCTCGCACGGCGACCCGACTTGAGTGGCGATGCAGCCCGGGCATGCAGTGATCTAGCCGCAATGGGCGGCGCAATCATCGAGGTTACGGACGAGACTACACTGGAAGTCGCGATGCAGGCTGAGCCGGCGGGTGTGGTTGTTGATGCGATCTTCGGCACCGGTCTTAACGCCGAGGTTCGTGGGCTTGCACGGCGTGCGATCGAAGTGATTAACGCCTCCGAGGCGGCGGTTGCGGCAGTGGACATCGCCTCAGGCGTTAATTCCGACACCGGTGCCATAATGGGTGTGGCGGTCCGCGCAGACCTTACCGTTACCTTTGGTTTCGCCAAGTACGGGCACATATCGTACCCGGGTGCGGGACTGTCCGGTTGCCTGGAAATTGCGGAGATCGGCTTCGCTCCGGAGGCGATTCGCGACATCGCGCCGCGCGGCCAATACCTCGAGCGCGCCGACGTGCTGGCCCTGATTGGGCCGCGCGCCGACAATACTCACAAGGGTACGTACGGTCATCCGCTTATTATCGCGGGAGCCCGCGGAAAGTCAGGCGCTGCATTGCTTGTGGCGCGAGGGGCATTACGTGCGGGCGCAGGCTTGGTAACGGCCGCAATCCCGGAATCAATCGCGATGGTAGTGGCGGCCGGCCAAGCTGAATTAATGACCGAGCCGATGCCCGGCCGCGACGGTCATTTCGATGCCCCAGCGTCAATCGAACGGCTGGAAGAGCTGGCGTCCGGCAAAACTGCGTTCATTGCCGGTCCGGGAATGGGAGCAAACGACGATACGCGCCGGATCATAGAATGGCTGGCGCGTTCGGCACGGCCCGAATGTCCGTTGCTGCTCGATGCCGATGCGCTCAACGCGTTGGCGCCAATCCGCCCGGAGGTCCTGCGCGCAGCGCGGGGTCCGGTCGTGCTGACGCCCCATCCGGGCGAAATGGCCCGGCTGCTCGGCCTCAGCACTCGAGACGTTAATGCTGACCGGATCATCTCGGCTCGGAAGCTGGCTGAAGCGACCGGCGCGGGCGTCCTGTTGAAGGGTGCGCGCAGCGTTATCGTGACGCCCGAGCAGGAAGTATTCGTTAATTCCAGCGGCAATCCGGGGATGGGAACGCCCGGGATGGGTGACGTATTGTCCGGAATCATCGGTGCACTGCTGGGCCACGGAAAGTCGGCTGCCGATGCGCTCAAGCTCGGGGTTTTTATACATGGCTACGCGGCTGACCGCTTGGCAGCGCGCATCGGCCCAGCGGGCTATCTCGCGAGCGAGCTCGCGGACGAGCTGCCAGCCGCGTTCATCTCGTGAGGACTCGGCAGCGAGGAGTTCAGTGGAAGCTGACATATTCACCGAGCAAAGCGGCATGTTCATAATCGAGAGCAGCTCGACGCGTGAAACCAAGAAGTGGGGGCGTCGCCTGGGATCGATGCTGGAAGGCGGGGAACTGCTCGCTTTCAGTGGCGATTTGGGGGCTGGGAAAACCTGCTTTATCAAGGGGGTCGCACGGGGCCTGAGTCTTCGCGAAGAGAACGTCCTTAGCCCGACTTTCACGATGATCCAAGAACATCGCGGGCGCCTACCCCTCTACCATATCGATCTCTACAGGCTGGACACGGTCGTCCTTGACGATCTCGGCCTGCGCGAATATCTGTTTTCAGATTCAATTGCCGCGGTCGAATGGTTCGAGCGGCTGCAGGAGGGCGGTCAAATCGATCGGCTTGCGGTGACAATCAGTTATACAGGAGCCAACAGCCGCCGCATCGAATTTATTGCAATCGGTGAACGCTATTCCTCATTGATTACGAAATTCCGGTCACGTTTCGGTTGATAGAGGTTAGCCAATGGCAATGACCCTGCGCTCCCTGCTAATAGCGATGGTGCTCCTTTCATTGACGAGCGGCTCCACGCTTGCGCAGAATCTCAGCGGCTCGGATATAGCTAAAAAGACCAAGGCCGCGCTCGAGCCGAGCGTTCCGAGCACTCGAATCCTGAGTATCGCCATCAATCAGGGTTCCAAGCGCACAGCGCAATGGACCGGGGCACAGGCACGTACCTCAGAGGACGGCGCGCACTATATGGTCACCGCCGTGCTCTCGCCGGTACAGGCAAAAGGAATGGCGGTTTTGGCGCGGCAGGAAGATAACCAACCTGAACAAATCTGGACTTATGTGCCGACGCTCGGCCGAACCGTGATGCTGGCACCGGCCACCGGCTTTGCACCACTCTTCGGCTCCGATTTTACGTTCGCGGACCTTGGCTTCATGGATCTGAGTAACAAGTACAGTTATCTGGGAGAAACGACGCTTGAGAATGTGCCGACTTACGAGATCCAGGAGATCCCGGCGAACAATCCCTACTACTCAAAGATTAAGGCGTGGATCCGCAAATCGGACTTCCTGCCGGCGCGAAGAGAGTTTTACAATTATACCGGCGCTCTGGTTCAAGTCGAGGATTATAGCGGGATTCAGAATTTGGACGGCATACCAACAGTAACGCACCTGAAAATGACGCTTCATTCCAGCGGCAACAGCACCGAATTTGCCTTTAGCGATATCCGGTACAATAGAAAAGCGCCGGCAGGCCTGTTCGATCCTGAGCAGCTGCGAAATTTGGCCCAGCAGCCTTTCTGGAGTGAGGCCAAACGCTGAGAGCCGTTTCCGGTAAATCGCATCAATGACTCGGGTAGCGCTAACTATTGCGGGCTCGGATTCGGGAGGCGGCGCGGGCATCCAAGCCGACTTGAAGACCTTTGCCGCGTTCGGCGTGTTCGGCACCAGCGTGATTACTGCGCTGACCGCACAAAATACCCTGGGCGTACGTGCGATAGCGGAAGTGCAGCCGGCTTTCGTCCGCGCTCAACTCGATGCAATTAGCGAGGATTTCGCGCTGGCCAGTGCCAAGACCGGGATGCTCGCGCGGCGGCCGATAATCGAGGTTGTGGCGGCACACCTCCGCAGCGGCCGTGTGCCAAATCTGGTCGTCGATCCGGTTATGGTTGCCGCGAGCGGCGACGTTCTGCTTGCGCCCGATGCGGTCGCTGCGATGCGTGAGTTGATGCTGCCGCTGGCCGCGCTGCTGACGCCCAACATGCGCGAGGCCGAGATTTTGAGCGGCATCGCAATCAATGATGTCGCGGCGATGCATCTGGCGGCACGCAAGATTGTTGACATGGGCGCGCAGGCGGTACTGGTGAAGGGCGGCCGCCTCGGCGGGTCAACTTCGGTCGACGTGTTGTGCCGCGGAAGCACGATACGCGAGTTCAGTGCGCCACGGGTAGGAGTCAATCGTGCGCACGGCACCGGATGTACTCTTTCAGCAGCGATCGCGGCGGCGATGGCGCTTGGCATGCGGTTAGAAGCCGCTATTGAGACGGCGAAGCTTTACGTGACTCGCGCGCTCGCCGCGGCGGAGCGGGTCGGCCATGGTGCGATTCCGCTCAATCATCTAATCAAGCCCGACGAGACGAAAGACAGCAGATAGGAGAGCGCGCTGGGCGGCAGCTGCGGCAAGCCGCTGCCTTCCCTTATCGCTGCTCGCTACCGTGGCTTGCCCTTTACGCCATTTCGCGAAACTATGGAGAGGGCGAACTGACGGTTCGCCAGACAGCTTACCTGACGCAGCCAGAGACCAGGAGTTGATTGCTGATGGGGCTTCGCCGCAAGCTTGCGAGTTTTGTCATGAGTGGAGCGACCGCGCGCCATGCGCTGGTCGACGAGAGCAATGCTTTCCCCGATGCGTTTGCCACCACGCGGCTGGCAGACGCGGTTAACTGGGCACGCAAATATTCATTCTTTCCCTACCCCTTCGTCACCGCCTGTTGCGGGATGGAGTTTTTTTCGGTGTCGGGACCGCGCTACGACATCGATCGCTTCGGCGCAGCGTTGCCCCGCTTTACGCCGCGTCAGGCCGATCTATTAATGGTGGTCGGTACGATCACGCAACGCCAGGCGCCGATTTTGCGCCGCGTCTATGAACAAATGGCGGAACCGAAATGGGTGGTCTCGTTCGGGGCCTGCACCAGCTCAGGCGGTCCTTATGACAATTATGCAGTGCTGCAAGGTATCGACCGCGTTGTGCCGGTTCATCTTTATATTCCCGGTTGTCCGCCCAGACCGGAGGCCGTGCTCGATGGTCTGATCAAGCTGCAAGACCGGGTTCAGCACGAACGGCCCAACCAGACATGGAACGGCCTGAAACTCCATGGCAGCGGACGCAAAATTGACTAACGCGCCCAAGCTCGTCCATCTCTCGGTCGACGGGAATCTTATCGAAGCCCGCGAGGGTGAGCCGCTGTTGCAGGCGATGCTCAATGCGGGCCTCGATATCCCGCACTACTGCTATCATCCCAAACTGACGATTGACGGCTCATGCCGGCTGTGTCAGGTGCGGATTGAAGGCGTTCCCAAGCTGCAGATTTCATGCAACACGCCGGTGCGCGACAAGATGGTTGTGCATGCGACCGATCCGGAAGTCGTGTTAGCCCGCCGCGGCGTTGAGGAATTGTTGCTGCTGAATCATCCGTTGGACTGCCCGATTTGCGACAAGGCCGGCGAATGCTGGTTGCAAAATTATGCGATGCGCTTTGGCAGCCGTTTCGCCCGCACCCGCGATCCCCGGCACAAAAAGGAGAAGCGGCTCGATATCGGCGAACGGATGTTGCTTGATCAAGAACGTTGCATTCTGTGCCGCCGCTGTGTGCGTTTTTGCCACGAAATCAGCAAGACCGGCGAGTTGCACGTCTTTAATCTCGGCGGCCGTTCGGTGCTCGATATTCACGATCGCCGCCTCGACAACGATTATTCGATGTGCACCGCGGACATCTGCCCGGTCGGTGCGCTGGAGACCAAGGATTTCCATCATAAGGTCCGCGTCTGGTTTCTCGAGGAAACCGCCAGCGTATGCCCGAGCTGTTCGAACGGCTGCAACATCATGTTGTGCACCTACAAAAGCCGCGTCTGGCGGCTGATACCGCGCCGCAACGACGCCGTCAACGAAACATGGATGTGCGATTCGGGGCGGCTGAATTACGGTTTTGTGGCCGATCCCGCGCGCCTGCGTAAGCCGCGAGTGGCCGAGGCAGACGGGTTGGCCGAGGCTGACTGGCAGATCGCAATCGCCCGCGCCGCGAGCGAACTCGACGCGTTCCGGAAACGTCACGGCGGCAAGGCCTTGGGCGCGCTGGTTTCGCCCCACCTGACCAACGAAGAAAATTACTGCTTTGCCGAACTGCTGAGGGTGCTGGGCGTGGAACGTCGAGCCATGGCAGTGCGGCGGGGCAAATCCGACGACTTTCTCATCAAAGCGGAGAAAGCCGCTAACGCTCGCGCTGCACGTGAATTAGGGTTGGTGGCCGGCAAGGATGACGGCCTGGCTGAATTGTTCAGCGCGTGTGAAGCCGGCGAGATCAAGGGACTTTATCTCTGTGGTGATGACTTATTGGAAGTGGTCGATGCCGGCCGCCTGACCGCCATCCTGGAGCGGATCGAATTGGTCATTGCTCACAATCTTAAGCTCCAGCCGATGTTGGCCAACGCTGCGGTAGTTTTTCCAACCACCACCTTTGCCGAGAAGGATGGCACATTCACCAATCACGCCGGACGTGTTCAACGCATTCACAAGGCGCTCCAACCGCCTGCAGAATGGCTGACGGACGGCGAAGTTTTCACTGGGATACTGAATCATCTGGAATCACGGCGAGAATCGTTTGAGTTACCGCGGATATGGGAATCAATGGCGCAGAACGGAACCGCCTTCGCACAGCTAAGGTTTGACGAGATCGATCCGTACGGCGCCCCATTACAGACCTGACCGAGCGCCGGATTCAGCCTGGGTAGCCGGGCCGCCGTGGAGTATTCAACGCAGACAGGTTGAAGCTGGTCCCTAAACAGCTCTTGACAACTTCGCGCTGACAGTTCATAGCGCGAGGGAGCCGCAGAGGCATGGATGCAATCTCGTAATTCGCCGATTGGGGAAGTCGCGAATTTCGAGCGGAGACCGGTAGATTCGGAGTTGAGCCGAGGCACGGTCAAGGGGACGACAGCAATGGCAACGGCACCGCAAATCGAATCAGGGGGACTGAAGGGTTATTTCGAGGCCAATCGAACGCTCGAGGCTTATCCGACCGGCTGGTACCGCTGGTGGATGCTGGTGCTGACGGTGTTCGCGACGATTGTCTCGTTTTATGAATTCGGGCTGTCCTCGATGCTGCCACTGTGGATGCCGTCCCTGCATTTTACCATCAAGCAATTCAGTTGGTTTCTTACTGGCGCGGTGTTTCTATCGGGATTTTCGGCGATGGCCGGGGGGCCGCTTGCCGATCGCCATGGCCGCGTCGTGGTCATCGATCTTTGTCTGGGTATTATGCTCTTGCTGACCTTTGCCAACTTGCTGATGACCAACTTTTGGTCGTTTGTCCTGGTGCGTGGTTCAATGAACCTGGTTGCCGGTTTGATGTGGGGCGCGTTGGGGGGACTCACGCGCGATATGTCCCCGCGGGTAAGCCGTGCAGCCGCGTTTGGGTTGCTCACGGTGGGGGCGGTCGGCTGCCAATGGTTGTGGGTTTTCGTTCCAGGGCTGACGCTGCGGAGTTTCCCTACTTGGCAGGCGCAGATGGTCATAATGGGCATTCTCGCCGTAGTTCTTTATATACCAGTGGTTTTATGGCTTAAGGATCTGGCGCCCAAGTTGCGCTTGATGGTGGTAGAAAGCGAAAGTGCGGGTGAAGCGTATGAGTCCGGCGATCTGCCGCATGAAGCGCCAGGTACCGCGATGGCAGCCTTTAGCCAACTGTTGGGTCGATGGGAGGTTTGGCTGATGGTGGCGGGGGTGGTGGCCTTTATCACGGTCGCCATCACCGTCCAGACTTTTGGCCCAATTATGTTTGAGCAGGCGTTCGGGTACGATCACGCGACGGCCGATCGGCTGGCATCATATTTCTGGCTCTTAAACGGGATTATGCTCGTGCCCGCGGGCATGTTCTCGGACTGGCTGGGTGTCCGCAAGCCGATCTCGATTGCCCTCGCGCTGGTGACTCTGATCATATTGGTTTGGTGGACGCGGCATTTCTATCCGCCATTGTCGGCCAATGCACTCACCTGGGTTACGCTCATCCTGGGGGGGATAGCTGCCGCTGCGTTTATTCCCTGGACCGCGCTATACTCGGAGTACGTTGAAGATATCTCTCCTGCCTTACAGGCTACCGGATGGTCGTTCTTCCAAATGATTTATCGTACGTGGGTGGCCTTCTCCGCCCCGGTGCTGACCGCCGTCACCGCCCATTTCGCAGTTTCGGAGGCGCTCGCGCGTCATCTGGTGAAGCCCGACCAACGCGCTTGGAGCATTGGGTGGGCGACGTGGATGGACGTGATAATTGCCGGCACAGTGCTGTTTGTGTTGTCGCTGTTCGCTCTGAGGGGCTTTTGGAAGCCTGCTACCGGTTCCCAAACCGCGGGTCATGGTGCACCGGCACGCGCGGCGGCAGGTAGGTAGTCGAAAGGAGAGGAGCGGAAGGAGATCGATCTACAGGCGAGGGATCAGAAGCCTCCCGTCGGCTCTGCGTCGATCTCGTCTTTCTCTCCTGTCATTGCTCTCCTCGCTGCAGATGGCCGTCCAGATCGTAAAGGTAAAGCGTCCCGCTCAACCATGGTCCAACGTGCGGCCGTGGTGGGCGGTTGTGATTGGCTTATGGGTCTCGACCCGCCATTTTTTGGTCAATCTCAGCCGCTTCCTGCGCGGTTCTCAGGATTTTACCGTGTACTTCCCTGAGCAGCGCTTCGTCCATGCGCCCGCTATCCGTGGTATGCCGGTGCTGGTGCAAATGGAAAATGGCAAGGAACGCTGCGTCGCCTGCGGCCTCTGCGAATGGGCGTGCCCAACCAGTTGCATAACGATTTTCCCCGCTGAAACCAACGACGCGGTCGAGCGTTATCCTGAAATCTTTGACATCGACATGTCGCGATGCATGTTCTGCGGCTTGTGCGAGGAAGCCTGCCCAGAAGAAGCAATCGTCATGAGCCGGCAAATCGAGATCGCTTCGTATTCCCGTGAAGGTTCACACTGGCACAAGCAGGATTTGCTCGTCCCCGTAGCCCAACTCAAGACTCGCACCGATTACCTGCGCAGCCAATATGAGCGCTGACAAAGCTGCTACGGCCGCTCAACCGGTCCAAACCGGAGCGGAATTATCGCCGATGCTCCGGCGCGTGACCGAGCTCCTGGGCGACCGCATCGTCGAGCATCGCAGTTTTCGAGGTGATGACCGAATCCACGTCGCCCGTGAACATATCGTTGAAGTCGGTCAAATCCTCCGTGACGATGCTGAATTGGCGTTCGACCTGCTGCTCGATGTCACTGCGATTGATTATCTTGGGCAGCCGGATGATTTCGAAATAACACGCGAAGTCTGGGATCATGAGCGGCCCGTGCTTCGTCGTCAGCCTGCGAGCCGCCACGAAATAGTATTACCGCCGCGCGGACCCAATCCGCGCTTTGCCGTGGTCTACCATCTGACCTCGACCACGCGGCTGCATCGGTTGCGGATTAAATGCCGGGTGCCGGAAGACGACCCCAGCATCCCGAGCCTCACGCCCGTCTGGCCGGGCGCCAACTGGCTGGAACGCGAGACTTACGACCTGTACGGTATTCAATTCACCGGGCATCCGGACCTCCGGCGGATTTATCTTAACGAGGAATTCGTCGGTCATCCGCTGCGCAAAGATTATCGAAAGTGGGACGAACAACCGATTCAACCTTATGTCGGACCAGGAGCTAAACAACCGCGCCGCCCGCATTAGCCGCACCGACGCAGCGCGTCTGCGCGGTTTTGAGGGTGATCTTCATACCCAGCCGATGCGCATCCAGTTCGGGCCGTCGCATCCGGCAACGCACGGCACCGTAAAGATTGTGCTTGACCTGGACGGCGAGCGCATCCTCGATGCGGATGTTCAGGTCGGATATCTGCATCGCGGTTTTGAGAAAGAATGCGAAACCGGCCTCTTTTACCAGAATATTCCTTACACCGACCGCTTGAATTACAGCTCGCCGATGCTGAATAACGTCGGCTACTGCCTGGCGGTGGAAAAGCTGTTCGATATCGCAACGCCGCCGCGATGCAATTTTCTGCGGGTGATTGGTGGCGAGATCTCCCGCATGACGGATCATATGCTTTCCGTTGGCTCATCGGCGATGGAACTGGCAGCGTTCACGCCGTTTCTCTATTTGCTCGAAGCGCGTGAGATGTTGCTCGATCTGAACGACGCTCTGTGCGGCGCGCGTGTGACCACGAATTTTACCCGCATCGGCGGCCTTTGCGCCGACATGCCCGCGGGATTCAAGGACTTCGCGGTTCCTCGGCTCGATCGTATGCTCAAGCTGGTTGAGGACGCAGACAAGTTGCTGACCGAAAATCCGATTTTTCGCGAACGGATGGAGGGCACCGGAAGCCTCCCGGCCAAGGATTTGATCGCATGGGGAGTCACAGGGCCGATGTTACGCGCCGGCGGCATCGCGTATGACGTGCGCCGCGTGCATCCGTACCTGGTCTATGCCGATCTCGATTTTGATGTGCCGGTCGGCGAGCACAGTGACAACTTCGACCGTTATCTGGTGCGTCTCGAAGAGATCCGTCAAAGCCGCCGGCTTGTTCTTCAATGTCTGGAACGCATGCCCGACGGGCCGGTCGATTCTGACGACCCGCGCGTGCGATGGCCGGGGAAACGTCGCGTCTACACTCGCATGGAGGAGTTGATCGATCAGTTCAAGCTGGTGACGGAGGGGGGCTATCCGCCACCCGGCGAAGTCTACCATGCGGTCGAGGCGGCCAATGGCGAATTGGGTTTCTATCTGGTGAGTGACGGCACCGGTAAACCATGGAAATGCCGCTGCCGCTCGCCCAGCTTTTCCAATATCTCGCCGATGAATTTGATGCTAAGAGGGGGTCAGCTTGCTGACGTGGTGCCAACGTTCGGCATGATTAACATGATCGGCGGTGAAACCGACCGTTAGCAGCCGGCTGGTTCCTGGATTGCCTTCGGGTTGAGAACGGCGGAATCCACAGATTCCACATGCAGCCTGGGGCTTGTGCCACTGAAAATGCGAGAGGACAGTCGGTCGGATGATTCTGTCTGCTGAGACGCACGAGAAAATCCGCGAGGAGATTTCCCATTTTCCGCACGCCCGGGGGGCGCTGTTGGGCGCACTCCATCTTGCGCTCCGTGACCGAGGCCGCTTCGACGCCGAGGTCTTCGCTGAGATCGGCCAATTCTTCGGAATGCGTCCGGACGAAGTTGCCGAAGTTGTATCCTTCTATTCACTCTTCAACCGGCCGCGGGGTCAGGCGATCCTTCAGGTTTGCACGAACCTGCCTTGCTGCCTCAAGGGCGCACGCGGAATCGTACGCGCACTCGAACATCGGCTGGGCATCAAAGCCGGCGCCGCGACTGCCGACGGCCGCTTCGCGCTCGAAGAAGTCGAATGCCTTGGCTCGTGCGCCACGGCTCCGGTCGTGCAGGTGAACTTGAATCCGTATCTGGAGAATGTGACGCCGGATTACCTAGCAACGATCGTGGACACGCCGGAAGAGGCAATCGCAGCGCGGCGGCCAGCGCCGATTATTTCGACGGTGCCGCCCGGTGTCGAAGGCTATTTGCTTCCGCCCGACGGCCAGATCTGGCTCTCGCTCGACGATTACAAGCGTAACCGCGGTTATCAGGCGATTGTCAAAGCGGGGCAGATGACGCCCAAAGAGATCGCCACGCTGGTGCGAGATTCGGGCTTGCGCGGCCGCGGTGGTGCGGGGTTTGGAACGGGCCTGAAATGGAACTTTATGCCACCGCCTGACGGCGGGCCGCGTTATCTCGCAGTCAACGCTGACGAGAGTGAACCCGGCACGTTCAAGGATCGCCAGATCATGGAGCGCAATCCCCATTTGTTTATCGAGGGGATTATGATCTGCGGGATGGGGATCGAGGCGGCCGCGGCATTTATCTACGTGCGCGCCGAGTACGTCGATTGCTACCGCCTGGTGCGTCAGGCGATCGACGAATGCTACCAGGCCGGGATCCTGGGTGAGAAAGCGCTCGGCTTCAACCGGCGCTTCGATATTCACATTCAGCCCGGCGCTGGCGCGTACATTTGCGGCGAAGAGAGCGGGATGCTGGAATCGATGGAGGGAAAAAAGGGCCAGCCGCGCAAACGCCCGCCCTTCCCGGCCGTGCGCGGCCTATGGGACCGTCCGACCACTGTCGATAACTGCGAGACCGTGTCGCACACGCCCGCCATCATCATGAAGGGCGCGGACTGGTTCAAAGCCGAAGGCGCCACAAATAGCTCGGGCCACACGCTGTTCGGCATTAGCGGCCACGTCAAACGACCGGGAATTTTCGAGCTGAGGCTCGGCGTCAAAATGAGGGATCTCATTTACAATTACGCCGGCGGGCTGGAGGACGGGCGTAGCGTCAAGGCGGTGATTCCAGGCGGCATTTCGATGCCTATTCTGCGCGGTGACCAGATCGATGTCGCCGTCGACCATGAGTCATTGCGCACTGTGGATTCTCTGCTCGGTACCGCGGGCGTAATCGTGATGGACGACCGCACCTGCATCGTGCGCGCGGCACTGGTCGCGGCGCGCTTCTTCGATCACGAATCGTGCGGCCAATGCACGCAATGCCGCGAAGGGACCGGATGGATCTACCGTACGCTTCTGCGTCTTGAGCAAGGGGAGGGGGTTGCGCGCGATTTGGAAGTGTTGGCCGACTGCTGCAATTTCATGGATGGCAAATGTATTTGTGCGCTGGCCGATGGCGCCGCCTGGTCGGCGCGTGCATTCTTTACTCAATTCCGCAGCGATTTCGAAGCTCATATTGCCGCTGGTAAATGTCCATTCCCGGAGAGTTTCGAAGTATGACAGCGGAGCGAAGCACGACCCCGCGAGCCGAAGCCCTGAGCCTGCCGAAGGGAAAGGAGTCTGCGACGTGCGCATAGCGAGATCTGTCACCCGCAACAGCGTGGTCTCTCTGCTGGGCACGCCGCATGCAACCGAAGGCAGTCTCAATGATCCGGTCGAGCGCGAGGAATTCGGAAACCACTATAACGAGAAGTGGACGTACCAGGATTTGGCCAACGATCCAACCGGGGTACAGCACCGTGTCATTTATTGGCATCGTTACGATTTCGTGGCGACGATGGTGCGGGCCAACGACAACGAGGAATGGCGTCCCGACACGAAATTAGTTGAAGCCGCTGGTGCTGTGAATGCCCGCCTGGGGACGGTCGATGACCATCACCCGCCATACGCAAACAATGGCCGTTACCGGCCGGTGTCGAAACCCGATGATTGGCAGGACTTGGGGGGCTACGTGCAGGATGAAGCCACCGGCAGGCGCATCGACAAAGCGGGGTCCTGATGTGGCGCGCCGAAATTCGCGGAAACCAGTCTGGCGAGCGGCGTGCTTTTGGTGACGACGATATTTACGGCACGGCAGCCCTCCAAGGCTCAAGCTGGTTCATGTGCCAATGGCGGCGCGTAATGCGTCGGCGGCATCGCCGATGGCGACTTTCGCCTTTTCTAGCAATCCCGGCATGCCGAAAAACCCGTGCGTAACCCCATCGTAGCGTTTGAGGATCGTCGAAACGCCTTCATCGCTTAAGCGCACTGCATAAGCTTCGCCTTCGTCGCGTAACGGATCGTACTCGGCTGTGATCACGAATGCGGGCGGCAAGCCGCTGAGGCTTTTCGCATAGGACGGACAGGCGTAGGGATTTTTACGATCCTCATCGTGGGCGAGATAATGACCCCAGAACCATTCCATATCGGCGCGTGACAAAATGTAGTAATTATCTTTGGCGAACTGGCTATGTGACGCGGTAGTCAACTCGGTAGTGGTGGCAGGATAGACCAGCAGTTGATAGGCGAGATGGGGGCCGCCGCGATCACGCGCCATCAGCGTAACGGCTGCCGCCAGGGTCGCGCCCGCGCTAGTGCCGCCAACCCCAATCCGCATCGGGTCGGCATTGAGCGCGGCGGCATTGTCCGACACCCATTTGGTGGCCGTGTAGCAATCCTCCGGCCCCGCCGGGAACTTGTGTTCCGGTGCGAGCCGGTATTCGACCGAGACGACCATGCAGCCGGAGGCATTTGCGAGCAATCGGCACGGCTGATCAGTCATTGCGATATTGCCCAGCACCCATCCGCCACCGTGAAAATAGACGAGAACTCCGAATGGCGGAACACCGGGAGGCGTGTAGATACGAATCGGAATGTCGCTGCCGGCTGACGGAATCTTGCGGTCCTCGACTTTCGCGACAGGCTCCGGCTCACCGGGCTGCGGGCGCGCCGCCGCGATGCGGCGCGCTTCCTGCGGTGTCAGCGTGTGGAAAGCGGGGTTTTTGGCAGCAGCCATTGCGTCGAGTACAGATTTCATTTGGATATCGAGCGGCATAAGTGGCTCCTTTGGACCCGATCCTACAACGTTGGACCCGTGCCAGCAGGCATATTGGGTCGTCGGGCATGGATCCGGCAACCAGATATCATGTCGTAGCGGTCAGTGAATCGATTTTTGCGGCCATCACGAAGTCATTCCGATGCAGCCCGTGGATCTTGTGCGTCCATAAGGAAATCGAGACTTTGCCCCATTCGGTCAGGATGGCCGGATGGTGACCCTCCTCCTCGGCCAGCGCGCCGACGCGATCGGTAAAGTTCAAGGCCTGGGCAAAATTGGTAAAACGAAAAACCCGTTCGAGCCGTGGAATGCCGTCCACTTCCGCCAGCGTCCATTCCGGGATTTGTGGTTTCAACTCCTGAATATCCGCTTCAGTTACTCGCGGTGAATCGCGGCGGCAGGCTGTACATCTTTCACTGGTTAACATGGCCATTTTGATCACCCCACACTAGACATAAAGTGACGCAAGCCGCTCCAATTCTGACGAATAATTCGACGCATCGAGACGGCCGCCGATCTGCATGATGATAAAGCGGTGCACCCCAACGTCCTCGTATTGCCTGAGGCCGTTCTGGACCTCCGCTCGGTTGCCGCGCAATTCCCGCTTGAATATTGAGATATCGAGCCGGCCGAAGCTGGTTCCCGCCTTATTGCATTCAGCGCGCAGTTTTTTCAGCTCCGTGTGCATCACTTCGGGCTGAAGGAAGATCGGACACCAGCCATCGCCCCATTGCGCGACCCATCGGAGCGCGTTTTTATCTTTGCTGCCGATGAGAATCGGCGGCCCGTTTTTTTGTTGAGGCTTGGGGTAGAGACGCACCGGGCTGAACTTGACGTACTTGCCTTCGAACGACGCCTCGTCCTTCGACCACAGCTCTCGCATCGCAGCGACATATTCCCTGGTCTGGCTCCATCGATGAGCGAAATCCGCGCCGAGGATTTCGGACTCTTCCTTGAGCCAACCCGCGCCGATGCCGAAGAGTACGCGGCCATCGGAAAAATGATCCAAAGACGCCAGTTCGTTGGCGGTCAGCAGCGGATTACGTTCCGGCACGAGGCACACACCAGTCGCCACTTTGAGACGGCTAGTGGCGCCAGCCGCCATCGCCATTCCAACGAAGGGGTCAGAGATATGCGAGTATACTTCAGGAATCTGACCCTGACCGGGCGGTGTCTCGGGGAGTGGCGTCGTGCTATGGACCGGCAGCACCGGATGGTCGGGAAGCCAGATTGATTCAAAGCCCAGCTGCTCCATTTTGCGGGCGAGCATCGCGGGATCCGCCGTATGTTCGTTAGCAGCTATCAGTATTCCGATCTTCATCGTTTTATGCGCACCTCGCAGACTCGTTAGCTCGGCTCCGCTGCGCTCCGCCTAGTCGGCGTCCTCGGGCGAATCTTAGACCAATGCAAAGCGCAAGGGTATCTTGGGAAAGAGGCCATAGAGGCTTGCCTTCTCTTACCGGCAATGCAATTTGTTGCGGCGCGAACGGAGGGCTCAGATTAAATGGCGGCAGGAAAGCCCATGCTTGAAGGCTACAAGGTGCTCGATTTCACACAGGTCCTCGCGGGACCTACTACTACCCGCTACATGGTGGAAATGGGTGCCGAGGTGTTGAAGGTAGAAATTGCCCCGAATGGCGATATTTCCCGCCAGGTGCCCTTTTTGCGCAATGACCGCAGTGGTTATTACGTTCAGCAAAATCGCGGCAAGAAAAGCCTGTGTCTCGACCTCAAACATCCGGCCGGTGCGGCCATAATCAGGGAGCTGATTCCCAAGTGCGACGTGTTGGTTGAGAATTTTGCGCCCGGCGTCATCGGACGGCTGGGGTTTGATTACAGAGTGGTCAAAACGCTCAATCCAAAAATAATTATGTGTTCTATCTCCACCTTCGGCCAGCACGGCCCTTTGGCGACCCGGCCTGGCTATGATTTCATCGGCTGCGCGTATTCAGGCGTTCTTAGCATGATCGGCGAGCCTGACCGCCTGCCGGTGCTGCCTCAGGTTGGAGTCGGCGACATCAGCACCGGCGTCCACGGGCTGACCGCGATTCTGGCTGCCCTGCTGCATCGCGAACGCACCGGCGAGGGGCAATTTGTCGAAACCTCGCTGCTCGATTGCTACTTCAGCTACAACGACATGACCGTACATACGGCCAGCTTGAGCCGCGGCGCAACCCTGCCCAGGCGCAGCGGTTCGCATCACTTCGGGGTCGCGCCGCTCGGTGTGTTCAACGGCAAAAGCTGCCCAGTCCTGATCATGGCCAGCACCCAGCATCAGTTTGCCTATCTATGCCAGTCGATGGGCCGGCCTGAACTACCTGACGATCCGCGCTTCAAGAGCAACGCCGATCGCATGGCGAATGTTGAAGAACTCAAGCGCCTTATCCAAGAGTGGTTCGACTCAATGCCAGGCGATGATGAAATCTTTCGGCGGTTCGATGAATATCGCGTGCCGTATGCTCCGGTGCTGATGATTGAACAGGCGATCGCCCATCCCCATCTGCGGGACAACGAAATCGTCCGCGCGGTCAACGACCGCTTCCTTGGCGAATTCGACGTACCAGGCTTTCCGTTGAGGTTTTCCGCGTTCCCGCGCCATCCGCAGCTCGAGGCGCCGACGCTCGGTGAGCACAATCGTTCGATCCTGACTGACTACCTCGGTTATTCCCCGGAGCGCATCCAGGCACTTGAGCGCGATGCGGTGCTACACCGGGGAGAGCGTTGAAAGTACTCGCACGAATGTCAGATGGCAGAGGTCGAAGCCTTCGCAGGGAAGCCGATGCGAGATGCTCTTTTTTCGCGATCCCTGCCACGCGCCGGCTCAAGATGTTAATGTGATCGCGCTGCCGTTCGGCGGCCAGACCCCTTGGTTGAAGAAAGGAACGTGGCAAGAGCAATGAAAAGAGCGTTAGTTGTGGGTGGCACGGGTCCCAGCGGACCGTTCCTGGTCAATGGTTTGCGCGACCGCGGCTACACCGTCGCCATCTTCCATCGCGGAACCCATGAGATTCCCGAAATTCCCGACGACGTCGAGCATATTCATGGCGATCCCCATTTCCGCGAGACTATCGACTCGGCACTGGAGCGCAGAAGTTTCGATGTCGTGATCGCTACCTACGGCCGCATTCGGATACTCGCCGAGGCGATGGTAGGTAAGACCGGACAGTTCATCGCCATCGGCGGTGTGCCCGCCTATCGGGGCTATTTTAATCCGTCGATGAATTTTCCTCCTGGCCTGCCGATTCCGCTGCCCGAAACCGCTCCTACCGTGCAGGACGAACAGGAAAGTCGCTTCTCGTATTTGATCGCCAGCACCGAAAGAGCCGTGCTCGCGGCTCACCCAAACGCCGTAGTATATCGCTACCCCTACGTTTACGGCCCTTATCAGCTGCTGCCGCGCGAATGGTGCATTATTCGCCGCGTTTTGGACCGGCGCCCGTTCATGATCCTTTCTGAAGGCGGGCTTGGCCTGATGACCCACGGATATGCAGGGAATCTCGCGCACGCGGTGCTGCTCGCGGTTGACAAGCCCGAGGCAGCGGCTGGGCAAATCTACAACTGCGGTGATAATATCCAATACACAGTGCGCCAGATCGTCGAGATCATCGCGGACGAAATGAATCACAAGTTCGAGCTCATCAGCTTGCCGGCCGCTGCAGCGTATCCCGCGCGCGGCGTCAGTCTCGAAATCACTCCGCATCACAAGCTGATGGATTGCCACAAAATCCAGTATCAGCTCGGTTACAGCGATCCGGTCCCGCCCGAGGAGGCGCTACGCCGCACCACGCGATGGTATATCGAACATCAGCCCGAGCGTAATGGTGATATCGAGCAACGTCTCCAGGACGCGTTCGATTATGAGGCCGAAGATCAGCTGGCGGCAATCTATCGAGAGGCGATGGAGCAGGCGCAGTCCTTCCGCCGCGAGATAGTCCCCACGCCCCATCCCTATCCGCACCCAAAGCAACCGGGTCTGAAACGCGACCACCGGAATCGCTGACGAACTGATGAACCTGAGAGCCGGGCCTCCGGGCCTCTCCGTCACCTGAGTGCCTACGTGCCCGCAGACATCAATTTGCCGGTTCGAGTTCCCACCCCGAGGACCGCGCGCCGCGTCTCGGTACGGTAAGGTGATGATAACTGCGCGCGACGTGCAACCAGACTGGTCAGACAGCGGGGCCACTTCAAAGAGAAGGTATGTCGCGGCAGCTAAATTACCCCCTGCTCCTTCAATCTCCGCAGGTCATCGTCATTGAAATTCAGCATGCGGCCGTAGACCTCGTGGTTATTTTGGCCGAGTAATGGTGCGCTCTTTACCTCGACCGGCGAGTCGTCGAGCCGCACCGGACAGCCGGGCATCGTGAACTCGCCGCGCACCGGATGATTGACGGTCGCAATCATCCCGCGCTCACGCAGGTGTGGATCATTGAGCAATTCGACACTGTCGAGCACTGCACCGCAGGGGACACCGGCCTCGCCCATGATCCTCATGACTTCCTGCTTGCTGCGCTGGCTGGTCCAGCTCTCGACGATTTGCGTGAGCTCTTCGATATGCTGGCGGCGCTCCTTACGGTCAGTAAAACGGGGGTCATCGGCGATTTCCGGGCGGCCGAGCATTTGCCATAATGCGCGCCACATCTCCGGGTTGGCGCAGTACAAGTACACGTAATCGTTGGGACCGCCGGGTGCGCATTTAAAGATATCGCCGATCGGACCGGCACCGAGCCGATTACCGACTCGCGGGGTCGGCTTATGGGTCAGGTAGGTGCCCATCATCGGGACCCGGCAGTAGTTGAGCACCGCTTCCTGCATGGCGACTTCGACCTTCTGCCCCTTGCCGGTGCGCTCGCGCTGGTAGAGCGCGGCGAGAATCCCACAGGCAGCATGCACCCCTGTGCCGGTATCCCCGATTGTGGGGCCGGGCTTCAGCGGCGGCGAACCCGGAAATCCTGTCAGCGCCATCGCACCGCCGGCTGCCTGCGCGATCATGTCGAAACTCTTGTACTTGCTGTAGGGACCGAAGGTGCCGAAACCTTTAACCGTGAGATAAATCAGGCGCGGGTTAATTTCCCGCAGATAGTTGTAGCCCAGGCCGAGACTTTCCATCGTGCCCAGAGTGTAATTTTCGCTGACGACGTCGACCTGCTTCGCCAACTCGATGAAAATCTCTTTGCCGCGCGGTGACTTCAGGTTGAGCGTGATGCTGCGTTTGTTGGCGTTGAGCAGCATGAAATAATAGGAATCAACCCCCGGCTTGTCGGTCACCCGCCATCGTCCCTGCTCACCCATTTTGGGCTCTTCAACTTTGATGACGTCCGCGCCCAGCCACGCGAGCAATTCCGTCGACGAGGTGCCAGCTTCATATTGGGTCAGATCGAGAACGGTCACCCCAGCTAATGCTTTTTCCATAAAGACCTCCGGTCGTCCCGACGCGGTCGTCCGCTGCGGTCACTACCTTTTCTTTCTCGTGCGAGATCCGAAATCTTAACTACCGCCGAAGGGCCGCAACTAGCAAGGGTCTGTGCCGAGAGACGAGCAGTGCTCCCGCTCATTCCGGCAGCGCCGCTGATTCGCGTGCCGTTCCCGCAGCACGTCCGAATGATGAAGGCGACGGACTCTTCAACCTCTTTCGCCGCCTCTATGATTCATTCGACGATGAAGTTCTCATGGCTCGTGCAGTGCTGAGCGCCACGATTCGAGCGACAAGGACCGCAATGTACAACTGACCCATGATCGCCTCGACCACCGCCAACTGGCGGGCCATCGGGGTAAGAGGCTCGCTGCTCAGGAATCCCATGGTGCTTAGGGCGCCCATACTGAAGTACACCATCTCCCAAAATCGGTACTGCTCAAGCGGCGCCGGCGCAAGGCTGCCGCGAGTTGTGACCGGCATGGCCATCATGGACCCGGGGGCTACGGCCTGAAGGAAAAAATAGAAGAACGACCAGGCAGCGCCGATGACGAGATAAACGCACACCGCGCCCACAATTATGTCGGGCGTTATTTCGCGTGCGCGGAAAACTTGAAGAACAATCGTGACTGTGACCACGACCATCAATGCGAAGCTTAGCGCGTGGCTGAGGATCAAAAGCCGCGTGTTTGAACTGATGCTATACAGCAATCGCGTCAATACGATCGAGACTGCTAGTGCCGTCGTTATAGCAACCAACGACTTCCTGGGACCAACCGCGTAAATGGCCGTTGCCAATAGCAGATAAATGAGAATGTTTAGAGGGATGTTTGCCGCCGAGACCGAGACCACAATTGGTTGCAATACAAGAAAGCCTAACAAACCTGCCAGCAAAGGAGTGTAGCGTCTCATCATGCTTTCCGACGATACATTAGGACTGAAGTAGCTGCCGAAAAGCCCGAGACCGTGCGCCTCTTCTTAGCTAACAGCATACGGCCCACAGCATCGAGCTAAGGATTTATGGCAACGGGCAAGTACCAAAAATTGCGAAGCTCTCGCCGTCGCCTATAACCGAGGCTGACATTCTCCCTGTCTTCTTCTGAATCTTAAGAACCCAGAACCGGTCGGAATCGGTACCGTAGAGAGTGATGTCGTTGGCGGTTCGGTCGATGCCTTTAATAAGCGAGAGCCTCTTTTTGTCTTTGGAACCGATTGTCTTTTCTCTTAGATCGATCTTGAAGAAATCGGTAAGATTCTCGCTCTCCGCAGTCCCTGGCCGGCACTCACCCTCCCTTACGCACTCCGCTACCGCGGTTGGAACGCACACGAAAGGCGAGGAGTCATCGTACTTCTCGGCGCCGTTGGCAGTGTATGATGCGAGGCAAAGCCCCGCCGCAATGAAGAGAATGCCTATCGCGCTTCTGAGCTTCATCAGTCCTCGTATTGAAGCTAGTACATGCGGTATGGTCTCATCACCCCACGGTGTATCCTCGCCCGGTCATGCATACCGCAAACGCCTGATTAAAGCTGCCACGCTCCTGGTTCAGCGCGTTCTGCTGCTGTTGCATGTAGGAACTCTGCTGAAACTGCTGCTGTTCCTCCCATCTTCGCCGCCTCATCAGGCCAAAAAGGCCGCCCGCTGCAGCGCCGATGGCTGCGCCTCCTCCCGTGTTGCCTCCGATCGCGCCACCGATCGCCCCCATGCCGGCTCCGCCAGCCGCGCCGCGAAATAGGCCGCCTTGCGGCGGACCGGCCTGTGGCGGCGGTCCGCCTGGAAGCTCGGGACTGGCCGGGTTGAAACCAGTCTGCTCGACTGCCCATGCATAGCATTGTCCGCGATCGCTCTGCTCCTGCTGCGGACTCTGGCCATGGCTTGGGTAGATGAACATTTGGCTAGCGCCGCCGCCCGGATACCCGTCCCTATTACCTCCTTGCTGGTTGAAGCCTCCGCGCGCAAAGGCTCCTCCACCAAGACCTCCTCCAAAACCGCCCCCAAAGAGCCCGCCCCAGGCGAACGCATCGGGAGCTATCGCGGGCATAATGCCGAGCAACAGAATGCCTACACAGATGCCAACTTTGCGCGTTTTCGGACCGATAGATTTCATCTTCATGAATGGACTTCCCCTACCTTTGTGCTCGGCTCCGCGCCCTGGTCTTCGAACCGCCGACGAATCGCGAGTTGGGAGCCAAATGAGGGCTTATTAGCTGTCAGTATCAACATCTGGGGAAATCCGTTGCGATCGCCGTATCCCAGATCAAGTGCCGAGAGACGAGCGGTGCTCCCGCTCATTCCATCAGCGCCGCTGATTCGCACGGCGTTCCCGCAGCCCGTATTCCCAAGCGACGGTCTTCCTATGCCTTACAGACAGCAAGTAGTCGCGATCTACCACAAAGTAGAAATCGTCAAATCGTCAAAGCGTTGATGGCTGCTCCCCCGTTTCTGTGCGAACAGAATCTAGCCTGTGGGGCGCTCTACCTGACTGTTGCGGAATCTACGCTGGGTATGCGATAGAGCTTGGTATCAACTCTTCCTTTTCAGGTGCCAACTCCCCTGCTCAATCATTCTGCCACCGCCAGCAAAGCACATATAACCGCCCTCGCCTTCATCCCCCATGAAATGTCCTTGATAGAGACAGTTCGTTGCATCAGGGAACTCGATCCGCAGGTCAGGCATATATGAGCCATCAATTCTTCCGTACGCAATCGTGCCGGTATTGTTGAGTCCGAGGCAGTTCATGGTGCCATACCCACAAGTGTAGGATCCGCTCAAATCAGACCCGTTTTGAACGAAAGTCATAGTTATCAGCCGATACGCGTCACATCTATGTCCAGTTAGGAAGCATCCTGCGGAGCTGCTGCCGTCCCAGGTACCCGCGACCTTGGCCGCTGGTTGCGTTGGCCCGGATTTGAGGTTCCCACATGCGTCGAACGAAAGCATTGCCCAGATTAGAAGAGTGATTGAAATGGCCGCCGTTGGTAACGTGGAGGGGACAGTAAACCGTTCCATAAGCCGCTATAATATACTTGGCATTGGCCGCTTCAAGCGAGCTTAACAAGGTGCGGCCGGCCTGCATCGCCTTGAGACGGCGCCGCTGAAGCTTGCCTCCAGAACACGCGCCCACACATCGGAACGGCGCAAACTGCTCCCTGGTCCGGCCAAAACCATCAATCTCACTGCGATCGCTCGATACCTCACTTATACTCTCCCGGCTCGGCTCGCAGACTGGCTCATGTAGGGTCCGACCAATCGCGCGACTAAAATCGCCAGATAGAACTCTCGAGTGATACCTTCTTCCGCACGTCAGGAAGGCAGCTGATGTTCAGTGTTGCTTTTGACACGAGGGACCAAGCTTGCCATTCAATGATCCTTCCGTCGCGAATATTCCATTCCCTTGCCAAGCTCAGAGACATCATCGCGTGTCCTACAGCATGAACCTGCGAACGGTCCTGCTCCGTAGTGCCCGGCTGGTGGCCGCCTTAATCGCATCGCGTTAGCCGTGGCTTCGGCAATGCTACTTGGCGGCGCAAACAGAACTAAGGGCCTTGGCTTTCTTATTCTCGACCAGGTCGTTAGGGCCAGAGTTGAGCGAGACGCGACTGAGCTTCGGCGCTGCTGAGGCCGCGGCTGACTTGAACGTCGAGTTTGGCCGTTAATTCTTCAATCGGTAATTTTTCGGCCGTCTCTGCAACCGAAAATCCTTGGCCGGCACTCCCTGATGCCTCCATCGTGTGCACCTGTGATTTACGCATCTCCTGGGTGGTTCGCTACCCACTTCTTAGCTCATTTTCGGCACACTCGGCTTTTGTGCCCAGGCCGATAAGGATCGGTCAACTTCCTACAAATGTCGCATGGCGGAGGGTCTTGCGCTTGACGTTTCTCGACATCGGCTGAGACTGCACTTTGCGGGCCTAACATGACGTCAAGGTAGAAGTATAAGTATCGCTACGACGACAAGCCGCTAACTCACCGACATGTTTCCATCCGCATCAGCACATTTGTATTCATTAGTTCCGTCGTACCCATTAGTTCCATCAGGCCCCAGTTCATGAGCACTGCTTTGGTCTGCCAAGGAAGGTACTAGCCTTGCGCAATCAACGCAGCTCGAATCGCCCGAAGCTAGTATTCGGGTCGCTTAGATTTTCACGGGCGGTCGCAGACGCTTGCGCCGACATGACCGGTCACTGCGGCATCGGTTTACTACTGGAAACTTGCCTTGCGGGCAAAGTCGCCTTTAGCCAACTAACGCGCCGCCTGATCCGAAACATAGTTGAAGGCAATGGAATGGTGCGAGCAAGCGGCCCACATGCGAGCGGGCGAGTCAACCGGAAATAGCTGACATGCAAGGATTTTTCGCCTTCGATGAGATCGTCAAGCCCAAGCTCGTGCGATCAACTATGCTAATAAGGAAGCGGCGGATCTTGCGCTCCTGCCCTCGCTCTCACTGGCCTTAGATGCCGGGCGTCTGAGTAATGAACTACTCTCCATACTTGACCTGAATCCCTGGCTCGTCCATAGCGTGATTGGAATGGATGTGCCGATCTACACGGGCGGGGCCTTAACCGCCGACGTCAAGATTGCTACCGCTCAGGAGCAGGAGGCAATTGCCCATTACGGCGCTGTAGTATTGACAGCCTTCAAGGAAGTCGAAGGTGCCCTAACCAACCAGAAGTTGCTGGCGGAGCGCCTTCCCTACCAGCAGAAGGCTGTGGCAGATGCCAGCGAGGCGCTGCGCATCGGTGGGCTGCAATACGAGGCAGGCATGACGGACATGCTGTCGGTATTGCAACTGCAGGAAAGGCTAATCGGAGCGCAAGAGGAGTTGATCAAACTTCACGACGCGCAACTTGCTAACCGGATCGAGCTGCACTTAGCCCTCGGCGGCAGCTTCGACACCCAGCCCGCGATTCCTCGGGATCAAGTTGCGCGCACAGGCGGGTAACATGATTTGTTCCTTGTCTCATCAAGCGAAACGATTCAAAGTTTCATGGGAATTTTCGTATTTGCTCCTTCATAAATATAGACGACGCCCGAGAGCAGCCCCGGCCGATGGGCTACCAAACGAACATATAAATCATCTGTCATGCTGAAAGGTAGGGGATGGGGATCGACAAAGTGTTGTTGGCAAACCGGATTGAAGCAAAGCTTCTGCGCAGGTTAGTTCTTGTCGGTACACTTCTGCTCCTCTCGATGCTAGGAATGTTTCTCACTAACATTTCGGTAAATTGGGCTCGATGGTACTGGAGTGCGATGTTTCCCGCCTTCGGCGCGGCCAGCATCTGGCATGAGCTAGCAAAACCGAGAGTGGAAGGCCCTCCCCTACATGAGATCTTGCTTCGTCAAGCTTTGCACTGGTTGGGCCCAATTGTCGCCGTACGAATAATGTTCCTGGAGTTAGCACGAGGGCAGATGGACGCGGATTCGGTTGCATTGGTCACCCTCCTATTGCTTGCCGTTACCTCATACCTTGCCGGAGTCAACTTCGAGCGCGGTTTCATCTGGATTGGTATTTGTTTGGCTCTTATCACAGTGACAGGCACCGAGATCGAAGCGTATCTGTGGGCGATCGTGGTGGCGGCTGTAATCGCACTCGCATTAGCGGTGACTTCGGCAATTTTATTGCGACGACACCGAGGGAATGTAGCACGTGCTCATGGAGGCGATTGAGACTTGTTCTTGAATGGAACTACGGCTCGCGGTTTGGAGGCATCCGCTCGCAAATGGAAGTTGGAAGCAAAAAAGGAGATTCGGAGTGCCGCACCTTGAGGTGTCACAGGACCTCACTGGCTTTCTTGTAGCAAGATGACCCTCGTAAACTCGCGCCTCGTCCGGATGTTCGCAGCGAGCCTCCTCACCGGAGTGTTCAGCGGAGTTGTGGGTGGCCTGTTTCGGCTGTTGCTTGTCAATGCCGACCGCCTGCGCGATGAACTCATCGCGTGGGCACACACTTCGCCCCAACTCGGCTGGCTCGCCCCGGTTGCCCTGGGGTTGATCGGAGCAGCGCTAGCGCGCCTGATGGTGATCCGCTTTTCGCCGGAGGCCGAAGGCAGTGGCGTGCAGCGCGTCGAAGCGGTCTTCAACGGCGAGGTTAACCCCGCCGGGTATGCTATTCTACCTGTCAAGTTCTTCGGTGGAATTCTCGCTATCGGTTCCGGCCTTGCCCTCGGCCGCGAAGGTCCCACTGTCCAGATGGGCGCTTCGCTGGGATCGCTAGTTTCGCGCTTTCTACATAACCACGACGAGGACGCCAGAATCGTTGACGCTGCCGGCGCGGGTGCTGGACTGGGGGTCGCTTTCAACGCCCCCATCGCGGGTGCGCTCTTCGTCTTCGAGGAATTAACGTTGAGCTTCACCCCATGGCTGTTGCTAGCCACGCTCGCCGCCGTTGCTCCCGCCGTCTGGACTATGCAGCAGATGCTAGGCAATCACCTCGACTTCGCTGTGAAGCAGATCAGCCTCACTGCGGTCTGGAAAGTCAGGCCGTTTATCGTCTTAGGCACCCTGGTGGGCGTGATCGGCACTCTTTACAACTGGACGATAGCTGGTCTGCTGCGTTTCGCCGATAATTTTTCCGGGCTCACTTCTGTAACGCGCACTGCATTGATTGGGGCCACGATAGGACTGGCCGGTGTGTTCGCACCCATGCTCATCGGCGGCGGCGATAACTTGACTGAAGCCGTATTGTCCGGGAGCTACGCTATTAGGGCCTTGGCGATCATCTTTGTGATCCGCTTTTTCATCGGCCCGTGGTCATATGCTGCGGGCACGCCAGGCGGTCTCTTCGCGCCCATTTTGGCGCTGGGAGCCTCATTCGGCGCTCTCTCCAGCGAGCTAATGAACTACCTCAACCCTAACCTGGGTGGAAGTCCGCTTGCCTGCTCGGTGGTAGCAATGGGAGCATTGTTTTCGGCAACCGTTCGTGCGCCGGTGACTGGCATTATTCTGAGCGTGGAGATGACTGGGCGCGGAGACCTGTCGCTAGGCCTGCTGAGTGCTTCGCTGGCCGCCATGGTGGTGGCGACGCTGCTGAAGAGCGAACCGATTTACGAGACCCTGTAACGACGGATGCTAAGGCAAACCGCGCGAGAGCAGATAATGGCGCCCCGGAGCGCCGGAAGGTAGTTATCTGGAAGCGCTATTCGCGACTGATCAAACAAAGTTCTGCGGTAGAATTCTCGCTATCGGTTCCGGCCTTGCCCTCGGTTGCGAAGCGGCTCTTTGTCCGGCCCGCGAAGCGCTCCGCGCCCGCCCCATTTTTTCTGCTTGACGAACACGAGTAGAAAGCCGTTGCCCAATTTACCGAAAATTTGATACAGCAACCGTCAGTTGCCTTGAGTGTATTGCAAAGCCTGTGACGGCGGCCGGGGTTTCGGCCGCCCACCGGCGATCCAAGGTACACGCGAGCACCCGTTCGCTTCGACGATGCGAGGTATCCAATGAAGTATGGTGTAGCGATTTTCCCGACCGACTATGCGATCCGGCCCGATGAAGTGGCACGGGAGACTGAGCAACGCGGTTTCGAGTCGATCTTCTTTCCGGAACACACTCATATCCCAACCTCACGCCGCTCCCCTTATCCGAGGGGAGGGGATTTGCCGCCCGAGTATTACCACACGATCGATCCTTTCGTCGCCCTAACCATGGCCGCCGCGGCGACCAGGAATCTGAAGCTGGCCACTGGAATATGCCTGGTAATTGAGCGCGACCCCATCGTGCTGGCCAAAGAGGTTGCTAGTGTCGATCTCGCGTCGAACGGGCGCTTCATCTTTGGAATCGGTGGCGGCTGGAATGCCGAGGAAATGGAAAATCACGGCACCAATTTCAAAAGCCGCTGGAAACGCCTGCGTGAAAGCATCGAGGCCATGAAGGCGATCTGGACCAGGGACGAAGCTTCTTACCAAGGCGAGCTCGTTCGCTTCGAGCCGGCCTGGTGCTGGCCCAAACCGGTGCAGAAGCCGCATCCGCCGGTCTTGCTGGGCAGCCATGGTCCGCGCGCCCTGCAGCGCGTCGTTCGGTATTGCGATGGATGGTTGCCCAATTGCGGACGCGGGGGCGATCTGCCGGCCGAGATTACCGAATTACGGCGATGCGCTGAGCAAGCAGGCCGCGACCCCAAAACTATCTCCGTCACCGCATTCGCAGCGCCGCTGGATCCGCGCGCGATCGAATCATACGAGAAGGCCGGGGTGGAGCGCTCGGTATTTTTCCTGCCACCGGAAAGTCGCGACAAGGTGATGCCGGTGCTCGACCGCTGCGCCAAAATGATATGATATGACTTACGGCCTGTAGTGCGTATTGCTTGCACTATAATCCAAGGAGGCCTTTGCAATGGCAACCGCCCTGAACAGAGCCAAGCTCGGCGCACCCGCGCCAGCTCCTCCACTTGCCATCCGCTCCGGCGACTATCGCTGGATCAGTCCGACGCTGATGGTTCTGGTTTGCGGGATTGTCGGCCTCCTGATGATCGCCGCGCGGCTATACCAGCAGCTCTACGCCTGGAGCGCGGGGCTCGACGCCACTTCGCCGGAGTTCCGCTCGTACTGGATGAATCTGCTCTTCGCACAATTCGCCGTTGAAGCGCTCGCTGCGGCCGGCATCTGGGGCTACATCTGGTTTTCGCGGCCCAAGGATCTGGGGCGGTTGCAAACGCGAGAAGAGCTTAGGCGCTTCGGCGTGTTCGTTGCGCTCATCTTCTGCTACGTTTTCGCCGTCTTCTGGGCGGGCAGCTTCTTCGGCGAGGAGGACGCAAGCTGGCATCAGACGGTGGTTCGCGATACGTCGTTCACGCCCAGTCACATCATCCTGTTCTATTGGGCATTTCCGATTTACATTATTCTGGGCATCGCCGCTTATCTGTACGGGATGACGCGGCTGCCGCGCTTCGCTGCACGCCATTCGCTGCCATGGGTCATTGGCGTAGCGGGACCGTTTATGCTGCTGCCGGTCGTGGCGTACAACGAATGGGCGCACAGCTTCTGGATTCTGGAGGAGCGTTTCGCGGCGCCGGTGCATTGGTGGTTCATGATTTTTGCCTGGTCGGGATTGGGGCTGGGCGGGCTCCTGCTGCAAGGTTGTGATTACCTGCATGAGCTCACGACCGGCGAAGCGCAGACTTATACGGCCGCGAATGACCCGGCGGTAGACCCGGCGCTGGAGTTCGAGCGCGAGGCCGGCTGATCGCGGGCGCACCCATGTCTTGCTAACTGATACTTCCCGGACCGCCGGAGGTTAAGATGACGGCCGCTCCGATAGCTCGAACGCAGCCAGCAATCACGAGCGCTGAAGACCTGCGCCGCGCCTATCGATGGTTCGATCTGGTCATCGCGGCTCTCCTGTTCTTCCTCTTCATGGCGTTGTACCACGTCATTACAATCCTGACGGTCGGCGACTGGGATTTTTGGTCGGATTGGAAGGATAGCCGGTGGTGGCTATCCTTCACCCCAATTGTACAAATCGCATTCCCAGCCGCGATCAGTTTCATCTTCTGGTCAAAGTTCCGATTGCCGTTTGCCGCCACCTTTCTCACCCTCTGCCTGGTCCTCGCTGAATGGATTAATCGCGTTTTCAACATGCACGGTTGGGCTTATTTTCCGCTGAACTTTGTCTGGCCCGCGACCTTGATTCCGGGCGGCATCGCGCTCGACACTACCTTACTGCTGACCGAGAGTTACCTGTTTACCGCGATTATCGGAGGCCTGCTTTGGGCAATACTCTTCTACCTGGCGAATTGGCCGCTGATTAGTCACTTCCTGTTGCCGGTCAACCTCAATGGGGTGCTGATGTCGCTGGCAGATCTGCAGGGCTTCCATTACATTCGGACTGCAACGCCCGAGTACATTCGGATTATCAATCGCGGCACCTTACGAACCTTTGGGCAGGACCCCATCTATCTGTCAGTGGCCTTCGCCGGCTTTATGTCGATGCTGGTCTACATGCTGTTCCTTGGTCTGGGATGGATTTTCACGAGAACGCAGTTTAAGTGGCTCAAGCAGCTTTAGCTTTGCCATTCGCCGAAAACCTCGAGCAGAGCCAGGCGACCAGAGTGAATCCAATTCGTATACCGGCCGCCGATTCCAAGAGTGCCGGCGCTGCACTGCTGGCGGCCTGCTTCCTGCTAGTACTTGCTGCGAACGCCTTGGCGCACGGCGAGCGCGCGCAGGAGCCGTCGCTGCGCTTATCCACGATTCAGTGGTACGACACCAAATGGTCGAGCGATCGGATTGGCGTGAACCAGGAGCTTACTTTGAGCGGGCGTTTCCACGTGATGGCGAATTGGCCGCTGGAAATTCCCTCGCCCGCCGGTTTGACCTTCTTGAACGTCGGAGTGCCGGGACCGGTTTTCATTCGCACTGCCAGCGTCGTCAACGGAGTCAACGGCGCTTCATCGATGTCGCTGGCGCTCGGGCAGGACTACGAATACCGAATCGTCCTCCGAGGCCGCATCCCCGGACGTTACCATGTTCACCCGATGCTCGATGTGCGTGACACCGGACCTATTCTCGGTCCGGGGAAATGGGTTTCCGTCGCGGGCGACGCGGCTGCATTCACCGATCCGGTAATGACCCTGACCGGGCAGCGGCTCGACCTCGCGCATTACGGCCTCAGTGCTATCGTTCGATGGCATCTCGTCTGGATCGTTATAGCGCTGCTGTGGCTAGGCTACTGGATACGCAAGCCGCTGCTGATGCCCCGCTACGAAGCGGTGCAAGCTGGTAATGGCGATCGCCTGATTACGCGCACCGATCGAATCGCCGCCGCAATCATGCTTGCGCTCACGCTCATTGTAGCGACTGGCGAAACGGTTCTAACCAACATCACCTATCCAGTGACCGTACCCCTGCAGTCCAATCAGACCAAAGTGCCTGCGCTGCCTTCGTCGCCGGCGCAAATCACGCTCGTACCGGAACAGGTGACTTACCTGGTACCTGGACGCGCGGTGCAGTTTCGCTTGCGTGTGACCAACTTGAGCCCGAAACCGATCCGTTTCGGCGAATTCACAACCGCCAATCTGCGTTTTCTAAACCGGTCCGTGGTTGAGGCGGAGTCAGATTATCCGCAGGATTTGATTGCACCGGCAGGACTGGTGGTCCGGCCCGGTGAGCCGATAGCGCCGGGTGCCAGTGAGGAAGTCTATGTCGAAGCGACCAGCTCCGTTTGGGAGACCGATCGCCTGACCGCATTGATGAGCGACCCGACCAATCGGATCGGCGGCCTGTTTATGTTCTTCGCGCCCGATGGCGAGCGCTCGCTGGTCGAATTTAGCAGCCCGATCGTCCCGACCTTTACTCAGCCCGTGCGGGCCGCCAGATGAGCATCGGCGGAACAGTAAGAGGCGATTGGTTTTTCGTCGCGGGCATTCACGCGGCTGTTCGCACGATGCTCGTGCTGTTGATTATTTGGATATCCGCTCTTGGTTTTGCCGCGGGTATTGCCGAGGCCCATGGCGGCGGGCCCGGACTCACCTATGACCCCTGTATGCGGCAGGCCGGGGTGGACGATTTCATTCATATGGCCGTGTATCAACCGGAGTTCAATCCGTTTGCCGAATACTGCGGTGCGCTTCCGCAGGCCGGCCGGACTTTGCTCGTGTTCGATCTAATCGGCGCCGAGTTGCCTGACGCGCAAGTCTCATTGGATGTGCTGGATCAGGGCGGGCGACGTCAACTATCTGTGCCGCCGCGCCGTTATAGCTCGGGTGTCGCCAGCCTGCAGGCGGACCTGGCGCGCGGAAAATATAATGTCCTGGTAAGCATCGAGGAGCCGGACGGACGCCGCCGTCTCACGTTCGCGCTTGCGGTCGGTGCGTGGTGGGAGCGGCTGATTGCGCCTCTGCTGATTGTGCTGCTGATCGGCGTCGTAACTGCCGGCTACTGTGTATTTCAAATCAGAGGTATCGCATCCGAGCGCGGCAGTTCGCTGATGAAGCATCCTATCGAACTGCGCCGGTCCCGCGTTTGAATCAGCTGGCAGCTTTTGGCCGCCACACGATTTTACGCTCGCCGCTTCTTTAGTATTTGATTGAGAGGAAAACGAATGGCTCAGGCTCATCGTGCGCCCAGGCACTTACTCGACGGCTACAAGGTACTCGATTTTACCCATTTCATCGCCGGGCCGACAGCGACGCGCCTGATGGCGGGGATGGGAGCGGAGGTGGTGAAAGTTGAACTGGCGCCGAAAGGCGACCAGGCACGCGAGATTCAATTTATCCGCAACAAACGCAGTGCCTATTTTATCCAGCAGAATCGCGGCAAGCAGAGTCTCTGCCTTGATATGAAAAAGCCCGCCGCGGTCGAGTTGATCAAGCAGTTAATTCCTCAATTCGACGTGATGGTGGAGAATTTCGCTCCCGGGATTATCAGCAGCATGGGTCTCGATTATCAGACCGTCAGCGCAATAAATCCGCGCATCATCATGTGCTCGATTTCAGCGCTCGGACAAACCGGTCCGCTCGCGCATGATCCGGGCTTCGACTTCATCGGGCAGGCTTATGCCGGAATAACTTCGCTGATCGGCGAGGAGGACGGACCGCCGTACATGCCGATGGTCGCGATCGGCGACGTGAGCACCGGTGTTCACGCAATGGGATCGATAGCATGCGCCCTGCTGTACCGCGAAAAAACAGGCGAGGGGCAGTACATCGACATCTCGCTGCTCGATTCCTACTTCCATTGTCAAACCGTCGCCGTGGAATTGTACAGTGCTAGCGGCGGCAAACATGAGGTCAAACGCTCGGGGCTGCATCATCCGTTCTTTGCGCCCGCCGGGACATTCAAGGGCCGCCGCTGGCATATCATTATCCTGGCCTGGTTGGACCAGCATTGGGCGCGCGTCTGCGACGCCATCGGCAGGCCGGAACTCGCGTCGGATCCGCGCTACGCCGATGCGGCCAGCCGCGGCAGGCATCGCGACGAACTTATCAAACTAATCGAGGATTGGCTGAGGTCCATGCCGGACGACCAAACGTCTATTGATGCGCTGCGCGCTCGGCGCGTACCGGTCGCGCCGATTCTGTCCGTCAGCGAAGCGATGAGACATCCTCATCTGATCGAGCGCGGCACCGTACGAACTATCAATGATCGAATTCTCGGCGAATTCCAAATTCCTGGCTTCCCCTTGCGTTTTTCGAAATTTCCCGACGAATTAGAGTTCGACGCGCCGTTGCTGGGCGAGCACAATGAAGCGGTCCTGACTAAATATCTGGGCTATTCGCGTGGCGATGTGGACCGGCTGAAGCGGCAGGGAGTTTTGCACAACGCGGACTACTAGTGTTGTGTCTCGTAAATAAGTGCAGCATTGCGAATGCTGCGTTTGATATCGGCGGCGGACTTGGTCCAGCGAAAGGGTTGGGCGTTGTCGTTCCAATGACTGAGCCAGTTCATAATTGCAGCC
>Ga0306920_100000236_pt1 | contig 64522 bp, 53 predicted proteins | sample flu12Cox44000170_FD_204666 | JGI IMG/M metagenome (GOLD analysis project Ga0306920, IMG submission 204666) | Lab enrichment of tropical soil microbial communities from Luquillo Experimental Forest, Puerto Rico - flux4day.12C.oxic.44.000.170 (v2)... | ecosystem: Environmental > Terrestrial >...
GATGGTGATGCCGGGCGACAACGTGAGCTGCGAAGTATCGTTGATCACGCCGGTGGCGCTCGAGAAGGGGTTGCGGTTCGCGATCCGCGAAGGCGGCCACACCGTCGGCGCCGGCGCCGTGACCGAGATCATCGAGTAGTTTTCAGGCGTTAAGCAAAAGGTTTTGAAAAAAGGACTTGGATGATGCGGGAAATCATTACGTTGCAATGCGGGGACTGTAAGAACCGCAACTACACGACGACAAAAAACAAGAAGAAGCATTCGGATCGTCTGGAGACCAAGAAGTTTTGCAATACCTGCCGTAAGCACACTGCGCATAAGGAAGTGAAGTAAGGCAGCGGGCTTGGGGGCGGGGGATCGTTCGCGGCCGCAGCAACGGTTGCGAGTGGCTCGCCCAAGGCAGGCGATTTGAGGGGAGTCGTCCAACGGTCAGGACTCCGGTCTCCAAAACCGGGTATGGGGGTTCGAATCCCTCCTCCCCTGCCAGACTAGGGAAGCGGCGCGGCCGGGTTCGTTGGTTCGAAACTGCGGGTGAAGACCTAAACAGCGGCTCGCGCGGTAGGGAAAGGGAAGTATGGCGACGCAGGCGGCGAAGATGAATGAAGAATCAAGTGGCGGAGCAGGTGCACAGCTTCCGCAGCGGGTCACGGGCGCGCTTCAGAACACGAAGACGTTTCTAGAGGAAACGCGAGTGGAGATGAAGAAGGTGACCTGGCCGACCCGCGAAGACGTGATCGCGACGACCGGTGTGGTGCTGGCGACGGTGGCTTTCTTTGCGGTGTACCTGTACTTCGTGGAGCAGAGCGCGGCACGTGCGGTGGGATATCTGTTGAAGCGATTCGGCGTTTAACGGGGTTCAGGGTTTGTACTTACCCTGAGGTGAAGAGGAACAGCGATCCATGAGCATGCAGTGGTACATCATCCACACCTATTCGGGCTTTGAGAAGAAGGTGAAGGAAAGCCTGGAAAGCCGTGTGGCTGCCTTCAGCCTGCAGGACAAGATCGGCCGCGTCCTCATTCCCATGGAAGACGTGGTGGAAGTGCGCGGCGGCAAAAAAGTGGTTTCCTCGCGGATGTCGTACCCGGGCTATGTGCTGGTCGAAATGGATCTGGATGAAAACACCTGGCACATCGTGCGCAATACGCCGCGCGTGACGGGTTTTGTGGGTTCGGCCACTTCGCCTTCGCCGCTTTCCGAAGCGGAAGTAGACGCGATCATCAATCGCGTGCACACGCCGCAGGACCGGCCAAAACCGAAGGTGGTGTACGAGCGCAACGAGCAGGTGCGCATCATCGACGGTCCTTTTGCCAATTTCAACGGCACGGTCGAAGACATCGACAACGACCACAGCCGTTTGAAGGTTTCGGTGACGATTTTCGGGCGTTCGACTCCGGTGGAGTTGGATTTCGCCAGCGTGGAGAAGTTGAGCTAGAGGTTTCGCCGCGGGCCCGACGAGTCGGGCTGCGGGTCAAGGATAAGGAACATGCCGCCAAAGAAGATACAGACCACCATCAAGCTGCAATTGCCCGCGGGCAAGGCCACTCCGGCGCCGCCGGTCGGCACCGCGCTCGGCCCGCACGGCTTGAACATCATGGATTTTTGCAAGCAGTTCAACGCGAAGACCGCGAAGGAGCCGGACGGGATGATTTTCCCGGTGCTGGTGACGGTTTATACCGACCGTACCTTCACTTTCATCCTCAAGACGCCGCCGGCTTCGGTGCTGTTGCTTCGCGCGGCGGGAATCGCGAAAGGTTCGGCCGAGCCCAACCGCAACAAGGTCGGCAAGGTCACCAAGAAGCAGGTCGAGGAAATCGCGAAAATCAAGCTTGTCGATCTCAACACCACCAGTCTCGACTCGGCGATTCGCACCGTGTCCGGCACGGCGAAGAACATGGGTCTGGAAGTCGTGGAAGCCTGAGGAGTTTGAGGCGAAGCGGGATCGAGCGAGGCAGAAGCATGAAGAAGTCGGGCAAACACGTAGAGAACGCGCGCAAGAAGGTGGAAGCGCGCCCTTACAAGCTTGCAGAAGCGAGCGAGCTGATCAAGAAGACGCATCACACCAAGTTCAACGAGACGGTCGAACTTGCGATCAACCTGGGTGTCGATCCGAAGCACTCCGACCAGGTGGTTCGCGGAACTGTAGTTTTGCCGCATGGCTTGGGCAAGTCGGTTCGCGTACTGGTTCTCGCGGGCGGCGAAAAACAGCGTGAAGCGCAGGATGCCGGCGCCGATTTTGTAGGCGGCGACGATATGGTGCAGAAAATCATGGAAGGCTGGACCGATTACGACGCCGTGATCGCCACGCCGGACATGATGAAGTCGGCGGGTCGACTGGGCAAAGTGCTGGGTCCGCGCGGCTTGATGCCCAATCCGAAAACCGGCACGGTTACCGCCGACGTTGCGAAAGCGATCCGGGAAACGAAAGCGGGCAAGGTGGAATTCCGCGTGGACAAAGCGGGAATCGTGCACTGCCCGATCGGAAAGATCCAGTTTGACGGGTTGAAACTGGCCGAAAATGCGCACGCGCTGATTGGCGCGGTGCTCAAAGCGAAGCCGGCCGCGGCCAAAGGCAAGTACGTCAAGAAAATTACGCTGACCTCAACCATGGGACCGGGAATTTCCATTGACCTGGTCGAGGCGGAAACGCACGCAGCCGCGGCCTAGGCCAGGGGCGAGCGGATAAGGGAACGGGATCATGAAAAAGCGAAGCGAGAAGCAAGCGGATTTGGACAAACTGAAAACCGAGCTGGCGAAGGTTTCTACCGTCATTCTTTCGACCTTCCAGGGCATCACCGTCGAGGATGACACCAAACTGCGCCGCGCGGTGCAGGCGGCAGGCGGTAAGTACAAGGTGGTCAAGAACACGCTCGCCGAGCGCGCCGGCCAGGGAACGCCCGCGCAGGATCTGCTGAAGAACCTGAGCGGCACCAACTCCATCGCCTACACCGCTGCCGATCCGGTAGCGCTGGCCAAGGCGCTGACCAAGGTCGCCAAGGACGTTCCGGCATTCCAGTTCAAGTCCGGCGTGGTGGAGGGCCGGGTCATCAACATCGCGGAAATTCAGCAGCTGGCGAACCTGCCGTCGAAGGAAGAGTTGATCAGCAAGCTGATGTTCCTGCTCAACGCTCCCGCGCAGCGGATCGCGAGCGCGTTGAACGCCTTGCCGCGCAACCTGGCGGTCACGGTCAACGAAGCGATCAAGGCCGACAAGTTCGGTTCGTAAAGGTTTTGCTCGGTAAAAGTTTCAGCCGGAGCGGCGCGCAGCCGCTACGGCGAGAAGAAATCTACCCTTCGCCCGCGACGGGCCCAGGGTAAAAACATTCTTGAGAGGAGAACAAGCGGTCATGTCGAAAGTGGAAACGATCCTGGAAGAAATCAAGGGGCTGACGCTTCTAGAAGCGTCCGACCTGGTGAAGAAGATGGAAGAAGCGTTCGGCGTCTCGGCGGCGGCGGCCACGGTCGTGGCAGCCGGCGGTGGCGGCGGCGCGGCTGCTGCTGCGGCTCCCGTGGAGGAGAAAACGGAATTTACCGTGGTTCTCACCGACGTGGGCGGCAACAAAATCAACGTCATCAAGGCGGTCAGAGAAGTAACCAGCCTCGGCCTGAAGGAAGCCAAGGACCTCGTCGATGGCGCGCCGAAGACCGTGAAGGAAGGCGTGAGCAAGGACGAAGCCGCGGCGATCAAGAAGAAGTTCGAAGAAGCGGGCGCCAAGGTCGAAGTCAAGTAACCATCCGCCACGGGGCGGATGTGATTTGGCGGCCGTGGACGCATCCAACTATGGGGGCGTCGGCGGCCGCACGGGGCGGAGGGTTTCCGGGCTGGGCAGTGGCAAACCCGGATCGAAAAAGTCTTAGCAACCCTGAGCTCAAGATGTTGGGCCTGAATTTGGTTAGGGGGTGCGGCCCTTCTGGCGCGTCAGGCGCGCCAGGCGCTGTACCAAAGGATTTCTCTTACGCACGTCGAGGCTGGGTATTTCTACAAATTACGTCGTCCCCTGGGGACCGTCTGTGGCCGTGCGCCCTACGGCCGTACGCCTGTTGACTGCGGGCAAGTCAACCGGCGCCACGGCTATTCGTCTCTCTGCGCGTTAACAGTAGTCGCCCGAAATTCTAAGAGGTAAACATGTCGAACACCAATCAGCACGTCCGGGAACGGCAGCGTCTGGATTTCGCGAAGATCCAGAGCGCGATTCAGATTCCCAACCTGATTGAAGTCCAGATGAAGTCCTACCAGCGCTTCCTGCAGATGGACCTGCTGCCGAGCGAGCGCGAGGACGCCGGGCTTCAGTCGGTGTTCACCTCCGTGTTCCCGATCAAGGACTTCCGCGAAATGTCCCAGCTGGAATTCGTGGACTATGCGATCGGCAACTGGGAGTGCAAGTGCGGCAACCTGAAGGGGCTGCACCACCTGCGCGCGACTTGCCGGAATTGCGGCGCCAGCGTTGTGACCAATCCGTATCAGACTGGCGACGTGATTTGCCACAAGTGCGGCACGTTCAACAAGAACACGCCGACCTTCTGCAACAAATGCGGCGACCCGGTGGCCATGCAGCTGAAGTATGACGTGAACGAGTGTCAAGAGCGCGGCATGACCTACTCCGCTCCGCTCAAGGTCACCATTCGTCTGACCATTTACGACAAGGATCCCGACACCGGCGCGAAGACCATTCGCGACATCAAGGAACAGGAAGTTTTCTACGGCGACATTCCGCTGATGACCGAGAACGGCACGTTCATCATCAACGGCACCGAACGGGTCATCGTGAGCCAGCTGCACCGTTCGCCGGGCGTGTTCTTTGAGTCCGCGAACAACCGCACCTACTTCCTCGGCAAGATCATTCCCTACCGCGGGTCTTGGGTGGAGTTCGAGTACGACACCAAGAACATTCTCTATGTCCGCATCGACCGCAAGCGCAAGTTCCTGGGCTCGATCTTCCTGCGCGCACTGGGCATGAAATCGAATGAGGACATTCTGCGCACCTTCTACCAGGTGGAGCGGATTTCGCTGCGCGACAAGGACCTTTTCTGGAACGTTTCGCCGGGCTTGGTCGACCGCAAGCTGACGCACGAAATCAAGAACCCCAAGTCGGATGAAGTGATCGTCGGCGCGCACAAGCGCATCAACGAAAACCTGTTCAAGGAGCTGATCAAGGCCCGCGTGACGCAGGTTCGCGCAGCCCTGCAGGATCTCGAAGGCGCTTATTGCGTCTCCGACGTAGTCAACCGGCAGACCGGCGAAGTCCTGCTCGAAGCCAACAAGCCGCTGACGGCGGAGTTGTGGCAGGCCTTCGCGGAAGCCGGCATTACCGAAGTGGACGTGTTCTTCCCGGAGCGCGACGACATCGGCGTGGTGCTTTCGCGCACCCTCGATAAGGATTCGATCCGCTCCTCCAAGGAAGCTCTGATCGAGATTTATCGCAAGCTGCGTCCGGGCGATCCTCCGACGCTTGAAACCGCCACCAACCTGTTCCGCGGAATGTTCTTCGACCCGCGCAAGTACGATTTCAGCCGCGTCGGCCGCTTGAAGTTCAACATCAAGCTGGGCCTGGACACGCCGCTCGACAACCGCACCCTCGATTCGCCAGACTTCGTCGCAGCCATCAAGTACCTGCTGAAGCTGCGCAAGAACATCGGAGTGGTCGACGACATCGACCACCTCGGCAACCGCCGCGTTCGCGCGGTCGGCGAGCTGCTCGAAAACCAGTTCCGCATCGGCTTGGTCCGCATGGAGCGCGCCATCAAGGAAAAGATGAGCGTGTACCAGGAAATGTCGACCGCGATGCCGCACGACCTGGTGAATGCCAAGCCGGTCATGGCCGCGATTCGCGAATTCTTCGGAAGCTCGCAGCTGAGCCAGTTTATGGACCAGACCAACCCCTTGAGCGAAATTACGCACAAGCGGCGTCTGTCGGCTCTGGGGCCGGGCGGTCTTTCCCGTGAACGGGCCGGTTTCGAAGTGCGCGACGTTCATCCGACGCACTACGGCCGGATCTGCCCGATCGAGACGCCGGAAGGTCCGAACATCGGTCTGATCAGCTCGCTCAGTTGCTTTGCGCGCATCAACGACTACGGCTTCATCGAGTCGCCGTACCGCAAGGTCAAGGGCGGCCGCATCATCGACTACGTCCAGGTGGTGAATGCCGGGGACAGCGAGTTCAAGGCCGGCGAAATCATCGAAAAAGACCGGGTGGAAGAGCTCAACGAGGAGCTGAAGCGCCGCAAGGTGGTGTATGAGCCGTACTGCTTCTATCTTTCCGCTTGGGAAGAGGACAAGTACGTGGTCGCGCAGGCCAACGTTTCGCTCGACGACAAGCTCAAGATCACCACGGAGCTTGTCAACTGCCGCCAGGCCGGCAACTTCGTTCTGAAGAACCGCGAGGAAGTGGACTACGTGGACGTGTCGCCGAAGCAGCTGGTCAGCGTCGCGGCCAGCTTGATTCCGTTCCTTGAAAACGACGACGCCAACCGCGCGCTGATGGGTTCGAACATGCAGCGCCAGGGCGTGCCGCTGATCCGCGGCGAGGCGCCGCTGGTCGGCACCGGCATGGAGCGCGTCACCGCACGCGATTCGGGCGCGGTAGTGCTCTGCAAGCGCGACGGCATCGTGGACCAGGTGGACTCCGAACGCATCATCGTGCGCGTCGAGTCCGATCACTCTGGCGTGCTGAGCCGCGAAGTCGGTGCGGACATCTACACGCTCATCAAGTTCAAGCGCTCGAACCAGAACACCTGCATCAACCAGAAACCGCTGGTTCGCGTGGGCGACCGCGTGAAGAAGGGCCAGGTGCTGGCGGACGGTCCTTGCACCGACCGCGGCGAGCTGGCTCTCGGCCGCAACGTGCTGGTGGCGTTCGTGCCGTGGCGCGGTTACAACTTCGAGGACGCGATCCTCGTCAGCGAAAAACTGGTGAAGGACGATTACTACACCTCCATCCACATCGAGGAGTATGAAATCGAAGCGCGCGACACCAAGCTCGGTCCGGAAGAAGTCACGCGCGATATTCCGAACATCAGCGAATCGTTCCTGCGCAACCTCGACGAAAGCGGAGTCATCCGCATCGGCGCGGTGGTTAAGCCGGGCGACATTCTGGTCGGCAAGGTGACGCCGAAGGGCGAAACCACGCTGACCCCGGAAGAGAAGCTGCTGCGCGCCATTTTCGGCGAAAAGGCCGGAGACGTCAGAGACGCTTCGCTGTACTGCCCGCCGGGCATCGAGGGCACCATCGTGGACGTCAAGATCTTCACCCGTAAGGGCGGAGAAAAGGACGAACGCCACAAGGCCATCGAAGCTTCGCAGGTCTTCAAGCTGGAAAAGAACTTGGCCGATGAAATCCGCATCCTGACCGACGAGCGCCTGAAGCGCCTGAACGATCTGCTGGGCGGCAAGGTTCTGCAAGCCGACCTGCACGACGAAAAGACCAACAAGCGCCTGCTCAACAAGGGCACGGAACTGACGCGCGACCTGATCGAAAAGATCTCCACGCGCAACCTGAAGCGCCTGAAGCTCAACGAGAAGGATCCGCTGCTGATCGAGAAGATCGAGGAAGTCGAGGAGATGACTTCCCGTCAGATCGACGTGCTGCGCAAGATCACCGAGGAGCGCAAGGAGAAGCTCAAGAAGGGCGACGAGCTGCCTCCGGGCGTGATCAAGCTGGTCAAGGTCTACATCGCCATGAAGCGCAAGCTCTCGATCGGCGACAAGATGGCCGGCCGTCACGGAAACAAGGGCGTCATCGCACGCATCGTGCCGGACGAAGACATGCCGTACCTGCCGGATGGCACGCCGGTTGAAATCGTTCTGAATCCGCTCGGCGTTCCTTCGCGCATGAACGTCGGACAGATTCTTGAAACGCACCTCGGCTGGGCGGGCAAGGAGCTCGGCAACAGCCTGAAGCGCCTGCTGAGCAAGGAAGTCCGCGCTGAAGCGCTTCGCCGCTGGTTCCGCGAAGTCTTCACCGAGACGGCCATCTGGAAGTCGCTCGCCAAGCTCGACGACGACGAACTGCTGGAAATCGCAGAAGGCTTCCGCGAAGGCATCCCGTTCGCAACGCCGGTGTTTGACGGCGCGCGCGAAGCGGAAATCCGCCACCTGCTCGAAGTCGCGGGCTTGCCCAATGCCGGCAAGATCAACCTCTTCGACGGCATGACCGGCGACATGTTCGACCAGCCGGTTACCGTCGGCTACATCTACATGCTGAAGCTGTCGCACCTGGTGGACGACAAGATTCACGCGCGCTCCATCGGTCCGTACTCGCTGATTACCCAGCAGCCGCTCGGCGGCAAGGCGCAGTTCGGCGGACAGCGCTTCGGCGAAATGGAAGTCTGGGCCCTGGAAGCCTACGGCGCAGCGCACATCCTGCAGGAGCTGCTCACGGCGAAGTCCGACGACGTCTATGGCCGCGCCAAGATCTACGAGGCCATCGTCAAGGGCGAGCCCGGGATCGAACCGGGCGTACCGGAGTCGTTCAACGTGCTGGTCCGCGAGCTGCAGTCGCTCTGTCTCGACGTCGAGCTGATGAAGCGGCAGAAGCCGCCGGCGGAAAAGGCCGCCGACTGATAACCGCTGCCGGGCCCGGCTTGCCGGGCCCGCTTGCAGCAAGCCGCAGCAGTTAGGGTTTTTTGTTTTGGATTCTCAGCCGTCTCGGGTCGGCTCCCGCTGGATGCCGACCGGGACGCGGGCTCCCGCCGAAAGGCGAGGGCAGGGAGGAAACAACCTTGTATCGCAGCAGCCCCTATGATCGCGCAAGCCTGATCGCAGATTTCGATTCGATCCGCATCAGCCTGGCCAGCCCGGAGAAAATTCGTTCCTGGTCACACGGTGAAGTCACCAAGCCTGAGACCATCAACTACCGCACCTTCAAGCCCGAGCGTGACGGCCTGTTCTGCGCCAAAATCTTCGGTCCGGTCACGGACTGGGAATGCCTGTGCGGCAAGTACAAGCGCATGAAGCACCGCGGCGTCATCTGCGACAAGTGCGGCGTCGAAGTCACCTTGTCGAAGGTCCGCCGTGAGCGTCTTGGCCACATCGAGCTGGCTTCGCCCTGCTCGCACGTGTGGTTCTTCAAGGGCTTGCCGAGCCGCATCGGCTACCTGTTGGACATTTCCATGCGCGACCTCGAGCGCATTCTGTACTTCGAAGCGTTCGTGGTCGTGGATCCGGGCGAGGTGGCCATCCTGAAAGAGCGGCAGGTTCTGCCGGAAGAGGAATACCGCAAGCTCGCCCAGGAGTATCCCGGCCAGTTCACCGCTCGCATGGGCGCGGAAGGCATCAAGGAGCTTCTGCGTCACGTGGACGTGGACAAGCTGGCGGACGAGCTGCGCGAGAAGATGAAGGCCGATCCGTCGCTGCAGAAGCGGATCAAGTACGCGAAGCGCCTGAAGGTTCTGGAAGCGTTCCGCAAGAGCGGCAACAAGCCGGAGTGGATGATCCTGGACGTAATCCCGGTGCTTCCGCCGGAGTTGCGCCCGCTGGTGCCACTCGACGGCGGACGTTTCGCCACGTCCGATTTGAACGATCTCTACCGCCGCGTCATCAACCGCAACAACCGGTTGAAGAAGCTGATGGAGCTCCGCGCGCCGGACGTGATCGTCCGCAACGAAAAGCGCATGCTGCAGGAAGCGGTGGACGCGCTGTTTGACAACGGTCGCCGCGGCCGCGTGCTGCGCGGAACCAACAACCGCCCGCTCAAATCCCTGTCCGACACGCTCAAAGGCAAGCAGGGCCGTTTCCGCCAGAACCTGCTCGGCAAGCGCGTCGACTACTCCGGCCGCTCGGTCATCGTGGTCGGTCCGGAACTCAAGTTGAACCAGTGCGGTCTGCCGAAGAAGATGGCGCTCGAGCTCTTCAAGCCGTTCATCTATCACAAGCTCGAAGCGCAGGGTCACTGCACCACCATCAAGCAAGCCAAGGAAATGGTGGAACAGCAGGAATCGGTGGTGTGGGACATCCTTGAGGACGTCATCAAAGAACACCCGGTTCTGCTAAACCGCGCACCAACCCTGCACCGCCTGGGCATCCAGGCCTTCGAACCGACGCTGGTCGAAGGCAAGGCCATCCGCATTCACCCGCTGGTCTGCACCGCGTTCAACGCGGACTTTGACGGCGACCAGATGGCCGTGCACATTCCGCTTTCGCCGGAATCGCAGGTGGAAGCCTCGGTGCTGATGCTCAGCTCGCGCAACATTCTCTCTCCGGCGCACGGCCTGCCATTGGCGGTGCCGTCGCAGGATATGGTTTTGGGCATCTACTACCTGACCAAGTCCAAGCCGGGCGCCAAGGGCGAAGGCCGTGTGTTCGGCTCGGCCGAGGAAGTCATCCTCGCGCTGGAGGCGGGCGAAGTCGAATTGCTCACGCCTATTCGCTTGCGCTACACCGGCGAAGTGATCGATCTGATCACCGCCTACGACAACCAGGACGTTACGCACACCGAACCGGTGAAGATGGAGCGTCAGTTCATCCAGACCACCGTCGGCCGCGTGATCTTCAATTCGCACCTGCCGTCGCACATGCCGTTCATCAACGGCTTGCTCAAGAAAAAGGGCGTGCAGCAGCTGGTGTACTTCGCCTATCTGCGCTACGGGCTGGAAGGCACCGTAGCGTTGCTCGACCGCCTGAAGGCGCTCGGCTTCGCCTACGCCACCAAGTCCGGGATTTCCATCGGCATCGACGACATGCTCATTCCGAGCGACAAGTCGAAGCTCGTGGACAACGCGGAAAAGGAAGTCGTCAAGGTGCAGCAGCAATACCTCGACGGCGCCATCACCCACGGCGAACGCTACAACAAGATCATTTCGATCTGGGGAGACATCACGGAGAAAGTCGCCGACGAAATGTTCAAAGCGCTCGAAGGCCACGACAAGGAAGGCGTCATCAATCCGGTGTACGTCATGGCGGACTCGGGCGCCCGCGGTTCGAAGCAGCAGATCCGGCAACTTTCCGGAATGCGCGGCCTCATGGCCAAGCCGTCCGGCGAAGTCATGGAAACGCCGATCACTTCGAACTTCCGCGAGGGCCTCACCGTGCTGCAGTACTTCATCTCCACGCACGGAGCCCGCAAAGGATTGGCCGACACCGCGCTCAAGACCGCGGACTCCGGGTACCTGACGCGCCGTCTGGTGGACGTGGCGCAGGACGTCATCATCAACGAATACGACTGCGGAACCGTCGAAGGCATCTTCGTCGAACCCATCATCGAAGCCGGCGTCGAAGTCGAACCGTTGCGCGACCGCATCGTGGGCCGCGTTTCGCTCGATAAGATCAAGGACTTCGAAGGCCACGTGATCGTCGAGGTCAACCAGGAAATCACCGAAGAGCTCGCCAACGCCGTGCAGGCGGCGGGTATCGAACGCGTCCGCATCCGTTCCGTGCTCACTTGCGAATCGCGCCGGGGAGTTTGCGCGCTGTGCTACGGCCGCAACCTCGCTTCGGGCCGCATGGTCGAGCTCGGCGAAGCCGTCGGCGTCATCGCCGCGCAGTCCATCGGCGAGCCCGGCACCCAGCTCACCATGCGCACCTTCCACATCGGCGGAACGGCAACCCGGGTCAGCGAACGCTCGACCATCGAAGCGCGCAACAACGGCATCGTGAAGTTCGTGGACCTCAAGTACGTCGAGGGCCGCGGCGGCGCCGCCATCGCCATGAACCGTTCCGGCCTGATTGCCATCGTCGACGAAAAGGGCCGCGAAAAAGAGCGCTACCACGTGGTTTACGGCGCGCGTCTGCGCGTCGTGGACGGCGAAAGCGTCACCCACGGCCAGACCCTGGCTGAGTGGGATCCGTTCACCTTCTCCATCCTTACCGAAACCGGCGGCTCGGTGAAGTTTGACGATCTGCGCCCCGGCCTGACCATCGAAGAGCAGGTGGACGAGGTCACCGGCCTTTCGCAGCTCGTGGTCACTCTGCCCCCGGGCGACGAAAAGCATCAGCCGGCGATCCTGATCCGTGACAGCTCCGGCAAGGTCAAGAAAAAGTACCTCATGCCTTCCCGCGCGCACTTGATGGTGCAGGACGGCGACGAGGTTCAGCCGGGCGACATTCTCGCCAAGATCCCGCGCGAAACCACCAAGACCAAGGACATCACGGGCGGTCTGCCGCGCGTTGTCGAACTCTTTGAAACCCGCAAGCCGCGTGACCCGGCGGTCATCGGCGAAATCGACGGCATCGTGCGCTACGGCGAAATCAGCAAGGGCCTGCGCAAGATCTACGTCGAAAGCGAAGACGGCAAGACCACCAAGGAATACTCGATTCCGCGCGGCGTGCACATCAACGTTCAGGAAGGCGAACACGTCAAGGCTGGCGAGGCTTTGATCGATGGCCCGCTCAATCTGCACGACCTGCTGGCCGTGCTAGGCGAGAAGTTCACGCAGGCGTACCTCGTGAACGCGATCCAGGAGGTCTACCGTCTGCAGGGCGTCAACATCAACGACAAGCACATCGAGACCATCGTTCGTCAGATGATGCGCTGGGTCAAAGTCGAAGACGTCGGCGACACCGCGTTCCTGCTCGAGGAGCAGGTGGACAAGTTCCGCTTCCGTGAAGAGAACGATCGTGTGATCTCCGAGGGCGGCCGCCCGGCAACCGGTCGTCCGCTGCTCTTGGGCATCACCAAGGCTTCTCTTTCGACCGACTCGTTCATCTCGGCAGCCAGCTTCCAGGAGACCACTCGCGTGCTCACCGAAGCTGCCGTGGCCGGCAAGGTGGACTATCTGCGCGGCTTGAAGGAGAACGTCATCATGGGCCGGCTTATCCCGGCCGGCACCGGCCTCGAGCACTACCGCAGCCTGCAGTTGCTGACGGAAATGCCGCCTCCCGCGCCGCAGGAAGAGCTGCTGCCCGAAGCGACCGAACTGATGGCCGACGATGGCACAGGCCTCGACTTTCTCGGCAAGGACGGCGACCTTGAAGGCGAAGCGGACGCGCAAACCGAAGTCTAGTCCAATCTCATGGCGCGACAAGCGCCTTAACGGCAAAAGGGGCGCGAATCGTTCGCGTCCCTTTGCTTGTGTGCCGAGCATGTTCATCGGCGGGAGACCGCTCACCTATGTCGATTTCCAGGGGTTAACCAGCCAGCCCGGGCTTTTCAGTGCGCACTGACCTTGGGAGCGGCACGCGGATTGTTTTTGCGCAGCGTGAACGACAATAGAAACATCAGCCCGGCGGCCAGTGCCAGCACAAAATAGGTGTCGATGTAGGCCAGGGAAGTGGCTTGCGCTTCCAATCCCGCGTAAAACCGCGCCAGCGCATGTCGCTGCGCGTCGGGCGAGCTCAAACCGCCTTGCACCAACTGTCCGGCCACGCCGCTGATAGCCGCCTGAAAATTGTGATTTAGGGTCGTGGTGTGCTCGATGAGCCGGCCCTGGTGCAGCTGCGCGCGTCGCGCGAGCAGGGTCGTCACCACGGACGTGCCGACGCTGCTGCCGATGTTGCGCACAAAGTTGACAAGTCCGGCCACCGCATTGTTCTTCTCTCCGGGAATGCCGTTGTAGGCCGCCGTCGAAGCCGGAATGAAAATGAAACCGAGCGGAACGTATTGCAGAATCCGCAGCCAGGTAGCCGAGGCGGCGCTGATCTGCAAATCGATGCGCTTGGTGGAGAGATACATGGTCGAGGTCAGCACCAGCCAGCCAAACGCGATCAGATACCGCGCCTGAAAGCGGGTGGTGAGCTGGCCGACGAAAGGCAGTTCGAGCAAAAGCATCACCGCCGCCACCGACATCACCACTCCGGCCTTTTGCGCCGTGTACCCCAGCAGGGTCTGCAGAAACTGCGGCATCAGCACCGTGGAAGCGAACGAGATCGCGCCCACCATGAACATCATCATGTTCGCGGCCGCAAAGTTGCCGTTCCTGAAAAGCCGCACGTCCACGATCGGCTCGTTGTGCCGCCATTCGTAGACCACCAGCGAAACCAAGCAGAGCGTTGCGACGATGGTTAGCGCGACAATGAACTTCGACCCGAACCAATCGTCTTCCTGGCCCTTGTCCAGCAGGATTTGCAGCGCGCCGACGCCGAGCGCCAGCAGCGCGAATCCGATGTAATCGATGCGCAGGGATTTGCCGACATTGCGGCTGATATAGGCCGGATCTTCGATCAGCCGATACACCAGAAACATCGTCAGAATCCCCACCGGCAGGTTGATATAGAAAATCCAGCGCCACGAATAGTTGTCGGTGATCCATCCGCCGAGCGTCGGGCCAATCGACGGCGCGACGATCGCGGTCACGCCGTACAGCGAAAATGCCAGCCCGCGTTTTTCCGGCGGGAAGGTGTCGGCAAGGATCGCTTGCGCCAGGGGCTGCAGGCCGCCTCCGCCCGCGCCCTGCAAGATGCGCGCAAAAAGCAGCAAGCCCAGGCTCCAGGCCACTCCGCATAGCAGCGAGCTCACGGTGAAGGTCAGGATGCACAGCATGAAGAAGCGCTTGCGGCCAAAGATCCCGACAAACCAGCCGCTTACCGGCAGAATGATCGCGTTCGAGACCAGATAGGACGTCAGCACCCAGGTGCTTTCATCCGTACTTGCTCCGAGATCCCCCGCAATGTGCGGCAGCGCCACATTGGCGATGCTGGTGTCCAGCACCTCCATGAACGCCGCCAGCGACACGATGACCGCGATGAGCCACGGATTCACCTCGACCGCGGCAGTGCGAAGACCACTCGTCGTAACTTCAGGGTTGGCCATGGGTTAGCGCGAATGCCCTGTGCGTCCGGCCAAGCAGCGAGAGGGGAAAGTTTACCGCGACCGCCCAATTACCACCAATCGAGCGCCGCCGCGCTTCAGGAAGAGACGGCTCGCCCCAGGTACAGGTACCTTTGAGGAACCTCGCCTTGCGCCGCGATTTGCTGGCCGCCGTCGTTCGACGGACAATGGACGCGAGGGATGCCGGACTGGCTTCCGGCGCTAAATTCATTGTCCATGCCGGACTCCTTTCCGCGCAGTGGTTCTCGGGAGCACGGCTCGTTTGAGCCTGAGCGGCCGAGTGTCGAGTACCGCCTCGCCCAGTTCGAGGCCCGCCAGCGCCGGCTCTGGCGCTTCACCTACCTCATCCTGAGCCTTTTGGCCATCGCCTACGTCCTGGTCTCATGGGAGACCATTCGCGCCTTCGCTCGGCGCTACGAGTTCCTCCTGCCGGCCCTCCTCGCGGTGATCGCGGCCTTCATCGTCTACGCCTGGCGCCGTAACAAGGAGATCGCCGAATTGCGCGGCCTGGTGCGCGGCATCGAGCAGCGAAGCGATGCTCCGCCGAGCGACGGCCAGATGGACAATCTCTTTTCCGTCATCGAGCGGTCGCAGCAAGGATATCGCGACCTCATCGACTCCTTCGACGACGTTCTGATCGCCGTCAATCTGGACGGGGAAGTGCGCGCCGCCAACCGCAGCTTCGCGGATTTGGTGGGAGCCACCTTCCAGGAGATCGTCGGTCACCAGCTGTCGGAGTTTCTGGAAGACGGAGGCGGCGAGGGCCCGGGCGTCCTCGAACGCCATATGCCGCGTTTTCTCGAAAGCCGGCACTGGACCGGGGTGGTTCAGGTTCGCCTCAAGAAGCGCAACACCATCAACTACTTCGACTGCGTGATCCACGCCATGCTGCGGGACGGCCAAGTCCACGGCATGACCGTCCTGGCGCGTGACATCACGGCGTCGCGCCGCAACGAAGCGCGCTTTACCGAGCTTTTCGAAACCCTGCAGGAAGGCATCTACATCGTCACGCCGGAAGACCAGATCCTCGACGTGAACCCTGCGCTCGTCCGCATCCTCGGATACGACAGCAAGTCGGAGCTGCTGGCCAGGAAGGTGAGCGAGGTATTCCCCGACGAGTCTTTGCGCACCCTGGTACGCCATGAGGTGGACCGCCAGCCCGTGCTGGAAGGCCGCGAAATCACGCTGCTGAGCAAGAACGGAACCCCGGTCACTTGCCTCAATACGGCCGCCGCGGTGCGCGACTCTTCCGGCAAGGTCCTGCGCTATCAGGGCGCGTTGATGGACATTTCCTCACGCCGCGAGATCGAACGCCGCTTGCACAAACAGCAGGAATTTGCCCGCCGCCTGGTGGACAGCTTCCCGGACCTCATCCTGGTCCTGGACACCCAGCTGCACTACACGTTTGTCAGCCCCCGCTGCAACGACACCCTCGGATACGATCTGGAGGCCATGCAGCGGATGGAATTCGGCCATTGCGCTCATCCGGAAGATCTGCCGGGCCTGCTGGCGCTCTATGAAGAAATCGTTCGCGGCAAAGAGAGCTTTTCCTCCATGGAGGTGCGCATCCGCCACAAGAACGGCGATTGGCGCCGCATTCTCTTCAATTTCAGCCCCTTGTTCGACGAACGCAACAAAATCGAAGGAGTCGTGCTCTCCGGCCGCGACGTTACCGATCTGAAGCGCCTCGAGGAACAGCTGATCCAGGCTGAAAAACTCGCGGCCATGGGCCAGATGCTCGCCGGCGTCGCGCACGAACTCAACAATCCGCTCACTGCCATTCTGGGGGTTACCGAACTGGTCCGCGAGCGCGAGGGACTGGACGATTCGATGAAGCGTCAACTCGATCTAACGCACCGTCAGGCCCGCCGCGCCGCCCGCATCGTCCAGAACCTCCTCGAATTCTCGCGACCGGCCTCTCCGCAGAAAAAGCCCATTGACCTCAACTCCATCATCGAGCGAACGCTCCAGCTGCACGAACACTCTCTCCGGCGCAATCAGGTGGCCGTGGATTTCACGCCACGCACCGATTTGCCTTCCGTGGTGGGCGACGCCAACCAGCTGATCCAGGTCTTGCTGAACCTCATCACCAACGCCGAGCAGGCGATTCGGGAAGTTCGCGAGTCCGGCCGCGTTCAGATTCGCCTCGTACCCTCCAGCGGCAATGTGATTGTCACCGTTCAGGACGACGGCATCGGCATCTCTCCCGAGGCTCTGCCCAGACTGTTTGACCCGTTTTACACCACCAAGCGCCCCGGCGGCGGAACCGGCCTCGGACTGAGCATCTGTCTTTCCATCGTTCGCGAACACGGCGGCACCATCCAAGCCGAGTCTCTGCCCGGCGGCGGCTCGGCATTCAAGGTCTATCTGCCGATCGCCCGCGATGTGCCCGGCGGCTCTGCTCCGTCGCACTCCGCCGATCCCTCCGACAGCGGCTCCGACCATGCCACGCGTCCCACGCCGACCACATGGAAAGGCATTCGCGTCCTGGTGCTCGATGACGAAGAGAGTATCCGCTCGCTGCTGGAAGAAGGCCTAGGCGCGCACGGACTCAAGGTTTCCACCGCGTCAACGGCCGAGGAGGCCGCCGCTTTGGTCGCCAAGCATCCCTGCGATGCCCTCCTCTGCGACCTGCGGCTGAAAAGCGCCGGCGCGTTCAGTGACGGCCAGGCCGCCGCCGCGCACGTTTCCGCCGCGGCCGGCTCGCAAAAGCCCATCGTAATCTTCATGACCGGAGAATACGTGGACTCCAACGGAAAACCGACCGGCGCCGCCATTCTGCAGAAGCCGTTTCGTATTCTCGATGTTCTTGCGGCGATGAAAGAGGCGCTGGTCTTCGCCAAGCAGACGCACTAAAGCGGGCAGTCAGTTCTTTCTGCTTGCAGCTTGGCCGCCCTTGCGGTCGACACCAAAATCCCAGACGTACAAATTGATTCCATCCGGCAGGATCTGCGCGAAGGCATACTCGCCGGCCGGCAGTGATTCGCCGAGCGTGAACCGAAATAAGTTCTTCGCGATGTCCCAGCGTTCGAGCGCGATCACATTGCGATCTTCGGATACCTGCTGCCCGAACATGGACCGAATCGACTCGATCTCCCGCTTCCCGCCCTTCACGGTCAACCGCACCAGTTCAACCTCGGGACCCGTTTCTCCCGGGCGGCTGCTCGATTGGATGGGTGAAACCCGGTCCGGGTCAGGCGGCGCCTCGCGCAGGTAAAATTCCGGCCGCTCCGAATTGATGCGCCGAATCGCCTTGGCGCCTTCCAGTTGCACGTTCTGCTTCCCCGGCACAATCGGCACCGGTGATAGCACCTTTTTTAGCAGTTGCTTCTTGTCGGTTCGAATCTCGGCCTCCGCCTGCTCGAGCAGCGTAACCGATTTTCCTTCCACCACGAACATCCCCTCGCCCGGCGGCAGAAAAATCCCGGGCGCGACCGGCAAGCTGGCGTCCACATCGAGCGGCATCTCGCGACTCTGCTGTTCCTCCTCGTGGCGCACCTTTTTGAGCAGCGCGTCCTTGGAGGACGTCGCGGCGGCCTCGGCTTTCGCCGTGGCATCCCAGTCCACCATGACCGCGGGAATCTCTTCCCAGTCCCCGCGCTCGGCGCTCAAGTATTTCACGCGGTCGCCGTTGCGCTGGTATTCGCGGACCAGCTGGTAGTTGCCGTCCTTCAAAACCAGCTTCTTGCCGGGCGGTGTCTGGCCGCCGGCGTTGCCGGTCGATGTCTTGCCCGCTGCGGTTTTTGCCAGTGGTTGTTGCGGTGTGGCGGCGCTCTCTCGATGCGGTGCTCCAAGCAGAAGCACACCAGACCCCACCCATGCAAGAAGAGCAAGGCGAGATCTGGAGGGGTTCATGACGGGCCTGGTGATTTGGATGCGCGACAATGGACAGCTTTTGCCCGCTAACGCGAGCATAGCACGATCACGCGCACCTGATTCAACCACGCGCGCCCCCGAGCAAGGGGCACGCTACCGGCATTTGGCCTCGGATTTTGCCTGGTCCTAGCCTTGGCCCGCCGCCTGACTCTTCTGCTGCGCCATTTGCGCCATCCACTCTTTCGCGCGGCGCTCCATCTCCGCCGGTGCGACATCTTCGGTGTGGGTTGCCAGGTTCCAGTGGTGGCCGAACGGATCTACCACCTTTCCGAAACGGTCGCCCCAAAACATGTCCGCGACCGGCATCACGCCCGTGCAACCGGCATTCACGGCTTTCTCGTAGGAGGCGTCCACATCCTTCACGTACAGGTACAAGGAATGAGAAGGTGCCGCGCCAGGCGCGGGAGCCGCCGACATCCCTGGGTATTCATCGGCCAGGAACAGGTGCGAGTCTCCAATTTTCAACTCCGCATGCATGATTCTGCCGTCCGGGCTTGGCATGCGGCTTATTTCCGTCGCGCCAAAAGCCTTCTTATAAAGTTCAATCGCAGCCGCGGCGTTCTTACAGGTGAGGCCCGGTGTGACGGTGTGAAACCCTTCAGGAATGGCACTGACTGGCATGGAGTCCTCCAAGCAGGTGAGATTCGGCGCCGCACTAGGGTAGGGAAAAACGCAGGTCGCCGCCATTTCTTGATACGCTCCCGCGCAATAGGTGTCAACCGTTTTTGGGCAGGCCACACGGTTGTGAATCGAAATTCATGACCAGCCTGTTCCGGGCTATGCGTAATTTTTCTACTGCGGCTCAGGATTTGTTGGTATGGATTTCCGCCGTTTCGCGTCCGATACTCCGCTTACGCGAACGGTTCGCGGCTACCTTTCCCACGAACCGTTCTCAACAGCAGTAAAACCTCCGAAGTACCCCGAACGGGGAGGGGCTTTACCGTGAAGCCCCTCCCTTCCTTCCTTGAACCCACGGAGCGCCGCGCTCCGCCCGACACCGTCTTACAACGGCTTCGGGTGTGCCGCCAGAGCTTCGCGAAACACTTTGACGTTGCTTTTATCCACCACAACCGTTCCCGTATCGACCCACGTCGGCATGGCCGGCGCGGGAGCCGTCCGCCAGTCTTTGAACTCGTGCACCGCATTGTGATGCAGGTCATCGGCGAACTTGATCGCGTAATACGCCATCACGTACGGCTTCTGCGTGACGGTGGCGGTGATGGTGTCGCGGTCGATCCAGTCGAGCGTTTCCGGATCCTTGTCGAATCCCACGATGGGAATTTTCGCGTCCACGCGGTGCAGCGCCTCGGCCGCCCCCGATCCCCCGGATGCCTCGAGACAGATAATCCCGTCAATCTTGGCCTTGGCCCTCAGTAGATCGGAAATGCTGTCGTTGGCCACCCTGGGATCGCCTTTGTCGTCGATGGTCTGGGCCACCTTGATTCCCGAATACTTCTTCAGCGCTTCATTCATCCCTCGCGCCCGCTCATCCAGATTGAGCTGTCCGGGTATGGTGATGACGACCACCTGGCCCTGTCCTTTCAGGATCTCGCCCATGCGCTTGCCGCTTTCCATGCCTGCGCGGAAATTGTCGGTGCCCACAAACATCAGCCGCTTCGAGGTAGGCGCATCCGAGTCCACGGTGATCACCGGAATTCCCTGCGCCACGGCGCTGTCAATCGCGTCTTGCAGTAATTCCGGCTTGGTCACAGAGATCATGATCCCGGCCGGCTGGCTCTGTAAGACTTGCTGAAAGGCCTTCAGTTGTTCCTGCTGATCAAACTTTTCCGGACCCACCAGTTCGGCCTTCACGCCCATCTGCTTCGCCGCGTCCAGCAGTCCGGCTTGTGCTTCCTCCCAATACGGCAGGTGGATGTTCGATGCCACAAAAACATAGCGTTCCTTGTCCTCGTGATAAGGCGTTTGGCACGAACTGAACCCGAGCACCCCCAACGCTAATCCTGCAAAGACACCCATGCTCTTGAATCTCATGCTCGTTCCTCCTGCTGATGTACGATGACAACGCATACCCGGAGCTGTCAGGGTCCGTTGCGAGGCACAAACGTGGGAAGCCTACCACAATCCGGACACCGCGGCGCGCAAAACTGACCCTTTTCCGGTGTGTAGGCTGGCGAAGAACGGTCCACGCGCCTGAAAACCAGGCGGCGAAATTCTGTCGGGTTCGTACAGATTTTTTGCGCTACAGGGGCTTGGCAATAACTCCGCAGGCAATCCGCGGCGGCGCTCCGCTGTCGGTCGAACTGCTCACCGCGTGCACCACGAGCGCCGTCCCACCGTTGCTGAAGACCGAATGATCGTCGCTGCCGAGCGTTACGTTCGGCGCCACCACCGAAACATGTGCGCTTCCATCCGCGCTGACCACCAGCTCGAAATTAGGGATATCGCCCGCGGGAGCGCCGCTATGATCGTGTCCGCCCGCGGCTCCCGTAAAGTGCGGTCCGGCCGACTTGAAATCGGGCCCCTCGCACTTCGCGACTTGATGGATGTGAACCGAGTGCGCTCCGGGCGGCAAGCCCTTGATATCGAGTTTGATCCGCACGCCGGGTGCAGCATCGGTCAGCGTCGCGGTTCCAGCGCTTTGTCCCGAAGCATTCTTGATGTCCACGACCACCGGCTTTGCCGCTGCCTTGGTCCGGGAATCCGCCGCCGCACTGACGGCCAGCGCCATTGCGGAATACCCCAGGATCGACAAAATTCGCATGCTCTCCCTCCCCAGCTGATTCCTCAAATCCCATCCATTGTTCCGAGTCCAAGGGCCGGCTATCCACCAGGAACTTGTATAAATCTTGTTACATGTCGCTATTCTCTAAACCAGGCCGCCCTGTCGCCCGATTGGTCAATCCGGCAAGAAACTTGTCCCAGGTGGGCTTCCGGGCGGATACTACCTGCGTCGTTTTACGGCAGCCCCAGGCGACCTGATTTGGCAACAGGTTTCGCAGGACGCAACATTGCTCCGAGGACAATCCCACATGAACTTACGCGGCACCACGCTCCGTCACTTTGCATGGTTATCGTTCCTGCTGGTCCCCGTCAATCTGCCGGCTCAGGTTACCCGCGGTCAGAAGCCCAATCTTCCCGCGCCTTTCGCTACCAGGTCCTCCGACAACGCTCCGGGCGAGGTACGCATGCCCGACAGTTTCCTTCCCACCGTACCTAACGGTTTCCGCGTCAATATCTTTGCCAAGGATTTCAAGGGCCCGCGCCTGATGACCTTGGCGCCCAATGGCGACATCTTCCTCGCCGACACTGGCGCCGACCAGATCGTTATTCTTCGCGATCCCAACCATACGGGCGGTGCGCAGGAGCGCGTGGTGTTCGCCGCTGGGCTTCGTCGTCCGTTCGGCATTGCCTTCCACGACGATTACGTCTACGTCGGCAACATGACCAGCGTCGTGCGCTTCAAGTACGACCCTAAAACCTCGAAGCGCACGGGCGAAGCCGAAAAGCTGATGGATCTTCCGGGCGGCGGACACATTACCAGAGCACTGACTTTCACCGCCGACGGCAAGTACCTTTTGGTGGCGGTCGGCTCGGGCAGCAACATCGATGTCGGCGAACCGGAAGTTCGCGCCGCCGTCACCATCTGCGATCTCGACGGCAAAAACGCCCGCCTCTTCGCAACCGGTTTGCGCAATCCCGTGGGATTAGCTCTTGAACCCGTCACCGGGAAGCCCTGGGTTACCGTCAACGAGCGTGATGGGCTCGGCGACAACCTTCCGCCCGACTATCTCACGAGCATCGTGGACGGCGGCTTTTACGGCTGGCCGTACAGCTACATCGGCAGCAATGTGGACCCGCGCGTCAAGCCGCAGCGCGCGGACTTGGTTGCGAAAGCGACGATTCCCGACGTCCTTCTCGGAGCGCACGTTGCCCCTCTGCAATTCGCGTTCTACACCGGCAAGCAGTTTCCCGCAAGCTATCAGGGCGGAGCATTCGTCGCCGAACACGGCTCCTGGAACCGCTCGATCCGCTCCGGCTATCAGGTGGCCTTCGTGGCCTTCAAGGACGGCCAACCTTCCGCCGATCCCGTCCCGTTCTTGACCGGACTGGTGCCTGACCCGAGCAAGGGTCTGGTCTACGGGCGGCCGGTGGGTGTGTTGTCGGCGCCCGATGGCTCGCTTCTTGTCTCGTTCGACGAGCCAGCAATCATCTACCGCATAACCTACGGCCAGTAATGCGGAGCGCGGAACGCCTGCCGGCGCCGGGGCAGGGTAAAGTAATCTCGTCGGCTGTCTTTCAATCGCGGTTCGGCTTTTGCTGCCCGGCGCGAACCCAGTGACGGTTCGACCCGTAGCTCGGAGGGGGTCATTCCCGTACGCGGTTGTTTCCGGATTCTCTATCTTTACGAGGTGGCGGAAGCCATTCACCTCGATCGCTTGCGTTCTCTTCGGGAGTCGAGCCGCCCGGAACCGCCCGCTGGTCGCGTTCCTCCTGTCCCGCACTATCTTCGTTTCGAGCGCCCTCCGGTCTCCGAGCCCATCGAATCGCTAAGCCTTACCGACGGCAGCTGCATCGCAGGCGGCGCCAAATACTACGACTATGGCGTCGTCAGCATCGAACTGGATCTGCCTTTTGAATCCGAGTGGGACGCGCTGGTGTTGCAGTCCAGTCAGCTCATCGGTAGCACCGAACTTGAGACACGCGCCGCCGAATGGCTTCGCGCCGCGCTCGCCCGCGCGCGTCCTGCCCTGCTGAAGCCATACGACTCCTGGCTCACCGAGGACTATCACATCGTCTATCTGCAGGAGATCAACGGGTCCGGAAATCGACAATTGACCGCGGGCGAATTGCTTTCCTCTCGCGCCAGTGAAATTGCCGAACTCGTCCGCGGAGAGTCGATCGCGCTCTCCGATGCCGAGCGCGCGGAAGTCCTGCAGTCCAGCATCTCCTACTCGCAGAACGACCTTCTGGTCGTCGGTTGGACGGGTGCGGTCGTTTACGGCGGCGGGGAAGTGGCGGCCGCCACGATTCAGTTGCTCGAATACGCCAACACCCAGCTTCTTGAGTTTCGCTACTACGACGGTCTGCTCACCAGTGTGCTCAACAGCGTTTATCGTTTCCTTGAACACAAGGGCGGCCGCTTCGGCGACTGGCGCCTCTCGGGAGAGTCCACGCGCGTCAATACCATTCGCCTCGACGTCATGGAGCTTACGGAAAAAGTCGACAACGCCATCAAATTCCTCAGCGATATGTTCTATGCCCGCCTCTACAACCTGATTGCGGCCAAAGTGGGCGTTCCCGATTACCGCCGTCTGGTCGAGCAGAAACTCCGCACGGCCGGCGAGCTGTATCGCTTCATGGTGGACCAGTTCAACCAGGCCCGCAGTTTCGTCCTCGAACTCGCCATCGTCGTCATCCTGGTTATCGAAATCATTTTCCTGTTCCGGGGCAAATAGTTTTGTGGCAGGGCCCGCCGCGGGTGGTCGAAGACTTCGCTGCCGGCCGTCGGTTTCCGGCGCGGGTGTCACGGAGCCGTAACAGTTCATTTATGGACGCGCAACGAACATTGCGATAGGCTTCTTGGCTTATGCCGACCGTCAAACTGGATATCGTGCAACAACCCGCAAGCAACGGCGCTTTGATTGCCCAGCTGGTTGGCAAGCTCAGCTTAGAGACGGTCAATTCATTTCTCCAGGAGACCCGGGCTTTCACCGACGAGAAGCTGGTGCTGGACATGAGCGGCGTCAGCTATGTCGATTCGGCTGGCGTGGGCGCACTGGTGCAGCTCTTTGTGCATAGGAGAAGCCAGTCCAAGAAGTTGGCGGTGGCTGCCCTGACGACTCAGGGATCCGCCGTGCTGCAGGTCGCGGGTCTTACCAAGCTCTTGCCCACTTTTCCTACCGTCGCAGAGGCCATCGCTTAAAGGCCGCTACTCTGCCGCTGAGCTTAGCACGATGTTCCAGTAACATCTTTTGTTGAAATGAGTTAGCACGCATCGACTCTCCGCAAAATTGACGCAATTCTTACCGGAGGCAGTTGCGGTGTCTCTTCGTTTCCGCATTTTGCGGACGTGTCGAGACGCAACGAGGCGCGCAGGGGAGCGCGCCCCTGACTCCTGCCACTCATGGGGCACAGCTCGGGCAAATTCCTGGGCCCGTGGTCCGATAGGCGGGATGCACAAAACACACCGCGCGGCTGAGACGGATCGTGCCGGCCATTACGGCAGCGGAAGGGTGGTGTCGGCGGCTACGAAGGCAGTTACCGGTATGCCCGGTTTGAGCTCCACGTCTTTGCCGTGGCGGAACAGCGTGAAGGCCCCGGCGACGGGAATGAGCGTCTCGGCACCCGGCACCTTGGCGTCGCCCGAGCGCCCTTCGACGCGCCATAGCGGCACGCTGGTGCGGTTTACGTGGAGGGCATTCAGCTGATAAGCCAGAGTGCCGGGCATTCCGCCCGGCCCGGTGCGGCGAACGAAGGTGATGTGGCCATCCGCAAGCGTGCCGCGTGGGACGATCACCGTATCTCCCGCTTTGATGTCGTCGGTGACGCGCAGGGTAAGCGGATCGCCGACCTGAGCGGTTTTCGACGAGGTCGGCGACAGAAACTCCAGGCGAACGAACGTGCCGCAGGTCAGTATGGCGTAAGGTCTTGGCGTTGGCGGAATGGCGTCTGGCTGCGCACGAACCGCATCCCGAATCGCAGGCGGGGCCACTGCGGGAGAAGCGTTAGGAGCAGAGGCGATCTCGCGGTTGGCCGAGTCGTTTCCCTGTTGCGTCGAGGCTGGCGACTGCGGGTTGTCGGCCGGCGCGCTGGGCGTACCGACAACAACCGACTGCTGCGGGCAGGCATAGTCTGGTCCCAGGTAGCCATAACCGCGACGGTAAGGGTCAGGATAGGGATGCACCGGGGCTTGGCCAGGAGCACCGGACCAACTGCCAGGATCTTGTGCGAAAGCGGGCGAGGACAGCGTGGAGAGCAAAACGGCCAAGAGGGGCGTGCGCAAGTTGCGCATGGTTTTACCGAGCCTTTCCGTCGTGCCTGGAAGGATTTCCACTCGCTGCAGATAAGACGTGCTGGCAGAACAGGTCGTTTCAATACGGATCAGGACGGCGCCAGAGCTGGCGTCAGCAACGCCTTCGCTTAGCGGCGGGTCCGTCTACTTACCACTACGCAAGACTCACATACTCACTCGGATTGAAACCAATGCGCGCTTGGCAACGGGCGTCCCGCGAGAGGCAGGCTGCTAGTGCGGAGTCCAGGACGGATGGGTGGTGAAGAGGCCGTCAACGAAGCCGATCCGGTAAGCGACAAACAAACCAAAAATCAGGCTGACCACTCCGGTCGCCGTAACCAGTCCTTGGTTTAGCCAGGCCAGACGACCGCCCGCGAAGGTGAAAGGAACCGCGAAGGCCAGCGTCATCAGCATCATCCCCGCGATCGTTCCGAAACCAAAGACTAACAGGTAGAAGACCGCCCATCGTGGCTCGCGAATGGTGCCCAACACCAGGAGTGCGACCGCGGCCGAGCCCGCCAGGCCGTGGACCACGCCTATGAGCAGCGGCCGCAGCGAATGGAAAATTCCCAATCGAGCGAAAGGAGCGCGCAGCCAATGCGGGGGCTCGACTTCCTTTGCGTGATGTTCGGGGCTGGCCGAGGTTGGCGTCATAGGACTGTGAGAATGCGTATGAATGTGCACGTACTCGCCATGGCTGTGCAGATGGGTATGGCTGCCATGGTGCTCCGGATGTGTGGGCGAAAAGCGGTGGCTGAGCCAGTGCATGGCGCCGGTCAGATTCAGCACGCCCAGCAGAATCAGCATGAGCGCGACCGAGAATTCCAGTGTGAGCCCGAGGCGTGGCGGGATGACGATTCCGAAGAGAATGATGGCCGCGCCGACCACCAGGATGGTTAGCGTGTGTCCTACACCCCAGAGAATGCCGATCCAGCCGGCGCGTGGTATGGAGCGTTCGCGGCTGACGATGGTCGACACGGCAACCACGTGATCGGGATCGGTAGCGTGGCGCATGCCGAGAAAAAAGCCGATGACGAGGATGAGCAAGGCGCTGGTCACACGAAGGAGTCCCGTAAAAGTCTACCGTTTCAAGGTCAAGGCACGAAAGGGCTAAAGCTTCTTGCCACTGAAAGCACGGCCCGGTCGGGTACATTTTTCCTGATACTATGTCGCACGATTCCGTACTGCAGGGGAGACGAGCGCACAGCGGACGAAAAGTTGTCTAATGCCGGGCGAAAACCGTCAAGTCGCAGAACTGCAAACGCAGCTACCTCGTGCGCAACTGCCGGAGCTTGACGGGATCCGGCAATGGCTTCCAGGCGACAGGTAAGAGCATTCCGGAGTGCGGGGAGGATGGATGGAGTATCCGCAGTTCACATTGAATGGGCAGGCGGCGCTAGTGACCGGGGCAGCGCGAGGGTTGGGGCGGGCGATTTCGCTGGCGTTGGCCCATGCCGGAGCGGACGTGGCGCTTGGTTTGCGCGACATCAAGGCCGACTCGGGGCTGACCGCCGAGATCACCAAGCTGGGCCGAAAGGCGCTCCCGCTGCAGATGGACATGAGCCGGATGGACCAGATCTTCAGCGCCGTGGATGAAGCCGCCAGCAAGTTCGGCCGGATCGATATTCTGGTGAACAACGCGGGAATCGCGCCCGAGAATCCCGCCGAGCATGTCACCGAAAGAGATTTCGACCAGACGTTGGCGATCAATCTGAAAGGAACATTCTTCGCGAGCCAGGCGGCGGGCCGGGTGATGATCCGGCAGAAGAGCGGAACCATCATCAACATGAGTTCGCAGGCCGGATTTGCGGCGTTGCCGACCGAGTCGATCTATTGCATGACCAAGGCGGGGATCGTTCATTTGACGAAATGCCTGGCCGTTGAATGGGGCAAGCATGGAATCACGGTGAACGCGGTAGCGCCGACATTCATTCGCACGCCCGGCACGGAGGCGGCGCTCTCCGATCCGGCGTTTCATGCGGACACTTTGGAAAGGATTGCAGCTCTGCACCGCATCGGTGAACCCGTGGAAGTGGCCGGCGCGGTGGTGTTTCTGGCCTCGCCCGCCGCGTCGCTTATAACCGGCGAAACCATACTGATTGATGGCGGCTGGACCGCGCGGTAGGCCCTGTCGTGCCAGTCGGCCGCGGAGAACTATGGTCCTGGCGTAAATCGCACGGCGAAGCCGCCACCTTGGCCTGAAGGCGAGACGAGCGGGTAACGGTTTTCTTTTCGCTGCGGACGTTCGTCGGACTTTTGTCGGCGTCGTCAGCATCCGCATAGATCGTCGCAAGATAGTTGCCGCTAGGGAGGTTCGGAGCAGCTTCGATGGTTAGAAGCAAGCGACGGTCCGGCGAGGAGACCGTTTGCGCCAGAGAGCTAAACTGTAGCCAGAAAAAGCCAAGGAATAAGACGAGTGCGAGGCGCTTGGCGAAGGACATGCGCGACATGCAAACACGCGCGGAAACGCTTCAGTCGATCTTGAGAAGGCGGATGAGCTCCGCAGCCGCGTGGGGCAGGCGGGCGCCACGGCGGGAAACCATGTAGACGTGGCGGGGCAGGTTGAGTTGGCGGACTTTTACTTCTTTCATCCAGCCATGGTCGATCTCCCACGCAACGCACATGCGCGGCACGATGGCCACGCCCATGCCCATTTGCACGAAGCGCTTGATGCTCTCAATGGTGGGCATTTCGATGGGCATGTTGAGAGTGGTCTTGTTGCGTCCGAAAAGCTCGATCACGCGCCGGCGGAAAGGCGACTCGACGCTGTGCGCCACGAAGCTTTCGCCGCCGAGATCGGCGACGTCCACTTCCTTGCGGCGGGCGAGCGCGTGCTTGGGATGCACGACGAGCGTCAGTTCGTCTTTGAGAATTTCGGTGGCTTGCAGCTGCGGATCGCGCGGGACGAAGGAAACGGCGCCCAGGTCGAGCCGGTAGTTCAGCACTTCGTGCGGAATGTCCCGCGAGAACATGCGATGAACGCGAATTTGCACGCCCGGATGGGCTTCGCGGAACTGGGCCAACGCGGACAGGAGGGCATGAATGGAGCTTTCGTTCACGCCCAGGGAGAGTTCGCCGCGAGTGAGGCCCTCCAATTCCGATAGACCCTTTTTCACCTCATCGCGCAGATTGATGAGGCGCTCGGCATAGTCGCGCAGGAGGTTGCCGGCGTCGGTGAGGCGCACCGGGCGGGCGCCGCGGACAAAAAGCGGCTGGCCGAGGCCGTCTTCCAGCTTGCGAATGGCCAGGCTGACCGCGGGTTGTGTGCGGTAAAGGCGTTCGGCGGCGCGAGAGAAGCTGCCTTCGCGCGCCACGGTCAGAAACACCTGAAGTTCGCTGAGGTCCATATTGGCAAGGAAAATGCCGGTTTCCGACTGGCCGGCCCCTCCGAACTGCCGGCGGGCTCCGGGCCCGGAGGGTCCAGCAGCCCCTATTATAAGGCGAAATTATCAAAAGTAGAATAAAGATAAATTTGACCAGAGGGTGGTTCTCTGACCTACTACTCTAGAGGAGCACTCCATGGACGTAGTGCGCATCTTCGACACCACTCTGCGTGACGGCGAACAGTCGCCCGGCTTCTCGATGAACACCGAAGAGAAGATCCGCATGGCGAAGCAGCTGGCCAAGCTCGGCGTGGACATCATCGAAGCGGGGTTTCCGATCTCCTCGCGCGGCGACCTGGAAGCGGTCCAGGCGGTGGCGCGGGAAGTGCGCGATGTTCCCATAGCGGCCCTGGCGCGCGCCAAGAAAGTTGACCTGGATGCGGCGATTGAAGCGCTGCTGCCCGCGGCTTCGTCGCGTCTGCACGTTTTTCTCGCGACTTCCGACCTGCACCTCAAGGTAAAGCTCAACATAACCCGCGAACAGGCGCTCGAAGCGATCACCTCGATGATTCGCTTCGGCAGGCAGCACGTGGCGGAAGTGGAATTTTCCGCCGAGGATGCGGGGCGCACGGACATCGACTATCTCTGCCAGGTTTGCAAGGCGGCGGTCGATGCCGGTGCAACGATTTTGAATTTGCCGGATACGGTAGGCTATGCCGTGCCGGAAGAGTACGGCGCGATGTTTCTGAAGGTGCGCGAATATCTGGGGGATGCGCCGGGTGTCACCTTGAGCGCGCATTGCCACGACGACTTGGGACTGGCGGTGGCGAATTCGCTGGCCGCTGTACGCGCAGGCGTGCGGCAGATCGAGTGCACCGTCAACGGCATCGGCGAGCGGGCGGGGAACGCTTCGCTCGAAGAGATTGCGGTAGCGCTCGCGGTGCGCAAAGAAAGCTTTGCCGTCACCACCAACATCCAGCTGGATCAGCTTTTCCCAGCCAGCCGCATGCTCACCGAGATCACCGGAGCCCAGGTGGCTCCGAACAAGGCAGTCGTCGGCGCGAATGCGTTTGCGCACGAAGCCGGCATCCACCAGGACGGCATCATCAAAAACCCGCTGACCTACGAGATCATTTCGCCCGAAACGGTGGGGGTACCTTCTCGGTCGCTGGTGATGGGCAAACATTCCGGACGGAATGCGCTGCGTATGAGCCTGCGCGATCTGGGTTTTGATCCGAGCGACGCCGAACTGGCGGAGATTTACCGCCGCGTCACCTCGCTGGCCGACCAGGCGAAGACGGTACGCCCGCGCGATATTCTGGGCATTGCGCACGAAGTGATTCGCCGCGGCGGGTCTTCGGTGACGGCGGAAGCGACTTCGGCGGCATGACGCCGCTTCAGGTAGAGCGATGAAAAAGACGATCGTGCTTCTGGCGGGCGACGGGATCGGCCCGGAAGTCGCGGCTGCGGCTGCGAACGTGCTGAAGGAGTGCGCGCGCGAATTCCACCATCAATTCGAATTCGAGGAGCACCCGGTCGGCGGGGCAGCGATTGACCTGACCGGCACGCCGCTGCCGAACGCCACGATCGATGCCTGCCGCAAGGCCGACGCGGTGTTTCTTGGCGCCGTGGGCGGCCCGAAGTGGGACTCGCTGCCGGTCGGCAAGCGGCCCGAGAGCGGATTGCTGGCGCTGCGGCAGGGTATGGGCCTTTTCGTGAACGTGCGGCCGGTGAAGCTGCTCGAGCCGCTGCGCGGGATGTCGCCGCTGAAACCGGAGCGGCTGGGCGATCTGGACGTGGAAATCGTCCGGGAGCTGGCCGGCGGAATGTATTTCGGCGAGCGCGGCAATGCCGGCGAAGGCGGCAATGAGCGTTCCTGGGATACCGAGTCTTATTCGACACCCGAAGTGGAGCGCATCGCAGCCTTTGCCTACGCACGCGCGGAAAATCGCTCGCGGCGCTTGTGCTCGGTAGACAAAGCCAACGTGCTGGCCAGTTCGCAGCTCTGGCGACGCACGGTCGCCGGTATGAGCAGCCTCTACCCCCACGTGAAGCTGGAACACATGTATGTGGACAACGCGGCCATGCAGCTGACGCTGCGGCCCTCGCAGTTTGACGTCATGCTGACCACCAACATGTTCGGCGATATTTTGAGCGATGCGGCTGCGGCTCTTCTGGGCTCGATCGGGCTGGTGCCCTCGGCGAGTTTCGGTGCTGGAGCCCCGCTGTTTGAACCCATTCATGGGTCGGCGCCGACACTAGCGGGCAAGGACTCGGCCAACCCGATTGGCTCGATTTTGAGCGTCACCATGATGCTGAGGGATTCATTTGGACTGGGCCTCGAGGCCGACTGGGTTGAACAGTCCGTGGTCAGAGTGCTTGCGGCCGGACACCGCACCCCGGACCTGGCTGCGCCTGGCTCGAAAGCTATTGGAACCAGTGGGTTTATGGAGATTTTGCATACCGAGATGCAGCGCACGCTCGAGCATGCCGAACGCTACGGCTGGGGCGTCTGATTTTCCCCGTTCCGCTCTTGCAAAAACCGTCGTACAGGCAGAGAATCGTTGCCCTGCTGAGGGGCAGATGCGCTGGTTGCGTTTCCTGTTGCTGGGCCTCGCGTCCATATACCCGCTGTATTGGACGGCTCAGTTCCTGTTGTACTTTGTGCCCGAAACGTTGATTGCTTTTTGGCTCGGCCAGCCGGTGCGGGTCATCAGCATTTCCTACCTCGAAGCTACCGCTGTGACCTACCCGCATCCGCTTTTTGCAACGCACTGGGAAGCGGTCGTGTCGGCCGGTTTTTTTTCTTTGCTGATTGTGGCATTGCGTGGCGATCGCTTCGTCACCGGAGCGTTCTCGATAGTGGTGCTCGGCCAGTCGGCGCTCTTGCCCTTCTTCCATGCCTTGCTTTCGCGGAGTGAGCCGCGCTCGCCAGCGGTTCTGGGCGGCCTGGCCGGGTTTTCCCTGGTGGTTTGGGGGCTGCACCGGATTTTGAGTTGCACGGGCGGTTTCGATTTCCTTGACCGCTTAGCGCTGTTGAGCTTGGTGGCGGTATTGCCGCAGGCCGGACTGTGGGTGGCTTTCCGGATCGCTTACCCTTTCTTCCACACCAGCTTTCTCCTGTACCTGCTGGTGCCGGTATATTTGGGAGCGATTGTGGCCGCGCTGCTGCCGGCCCGACTGCCGGGCGACGCGCTGGCGAACGTTCCATGGACCGAGATCGTAGCCAGCTCGGCGGTAGCATTCCTCCTGCTGGTTGCGATCAGCTTGAGCAGCTACGCGGGCGAAGTGTTCCATTCGCAGAGGGTCGATCCTGCGGTCTTCTATACGCGGGTCCTTGCGGGAATTGCCGGTGGGATGCTAACTTAGTTCTTCACGTATCCGTCGTTCTACGCCGGAAAGCCAAGAAAAGTCAGGGGATGCCCGGGCGCCGGCGAGGACTCCAGGCCACCAGCTTTGTCTTACGAACCGTATCTATGTGAATTTTCGCGCGCCTTCGCGCACTGCTAGGCTAACGCCCGCCATGGCCATTTCCACCAAGAAAGAAAACCCAGGGAACACGCCGGTGTACTGGCGCGTCGAAGGCTCGCTGCTCGAGTTGAGCGCGCTGCGCCAAGTGGGCTTTTTCACCTGGAATGCGCAGAGCTTTGCGGAGAGGTGGCGCAGGCGCTTAGGCATGGCACTGATGACCGTGCTGCGGCCTTTTGTCTACGTTGCAGGGCGCGCGTTTGCTACGCGGCTGCTGTACACGCTGTTGCGCGGCGTCACTTGCGACCGCCTGGATCTGCTGGGCGAGGAATATTTTGAATACGCGCTGAAGCCCGGCTTGCGCCCCGAAGGCGTCGCCGCACTCGAACGGGCACGCGAGGCCGGAAGGCAGATCGTGTTGTTCGGCGAATCGCTCGACCACGTCCTGCGGCCGCTTGCAAAACATCTGGGTGTGCAGCGATTTATCGCCAACCGCATGGAATTTCGCGATGGAGTCGCCACCGGCCGGCTGCTGGCGCCGGTGGTTCGTCCCCGAGGGCCGCTTGCGTGGATCGCCGCGGGCGGCGCCCACGGCGGTGTTGCAGAAAACCAGGTGCTTCGCGAGTTGGGACTTGAAGCGGCCGCGCAGCTCGAGCGGGCCGCACAATCGGTGCAGCGCAAGCTTCCGGCTCGGTCGCCGTCCGTGGTGCCCTTTGATGGCGCCGCGGCCGTCAGGGGACTCAGCGTCAGGCGGGCGCTCTCGGGCAAACACATCTTGCTGGTTGGCGTCACCGGGTTCATCGGCAAGGTGTGGATGGTGGACCTGCTCGGCGAGGTTCCGGACATCGGGAAGATCACCCTGCTAATTCGCCGCAACCGCACCACTAGCGCGCAGCGGCGCTTTGAAAAAATCGTCGAAGAGTCTCCGACCCTCGACGGGTTGCAGAAAACCTATGGATCGGGCCTCGGCGATTTCCTGCGCGGAAAGGTGGAGGTGGTGGAAGGCGATGTGAGCCTGCCCGGACTGGGCCTCGATCCGGCAATTCGCACTCGGCTAGAGCGATCGCTCGACTTGATCGTGAACAGCGCCGGTTTGACCGACTTTAATCCGGATTTGCGCGAGGCTCTTTCTTCGAACGTCGAATCCGCCGAACACCTGCTGGATTTCCTGCGTTCCACCGATCACGGCGCTCTGATGCATCTTTCCACCTGCTATGTGGTCGGGATGCGCGACGGCCGGGTCGGAGAGGAACTCTGCGAAAACTACACTCCGGCCAATATCAAGAACTTCGACGCAGAGCATGAAATCGCTTCGCTGCGCGAAATGATAAAGCGCATCGAAGAGCGCGCGGAGAGTTCCGAGCTTGACCGCGCCCTGCGCCGCCAGGCGCTGGGCCGCGACGCCGATGAAAGCAAGGTAGCCAGCGGCGAGCTTGACGGCGTGGTGCGACGCAACCGCGTGCGTTGGACTCGCAACAAATTAGTGCGCGTGGGCATGAAGCGCGCGCAGTATCTCGGTTGGCCCAACACTTATACCTTCACCAAGAGCTTGGGCGAATCCATCCTGGCCCGCCGCGGCAAGGATCTGCCGATTGCCGTGGTCCGTCCAAGCATCGTAGAGAGTTCGACCGCCAGCCCGTTCAGCGGCTGGAACGAGGGTGTAAATACCTCCGGCCCGCTCTCCTATCTGTTGGGGACCAATTTCCGCCAGCTGCCGACCAATGCCAAAAAGTGCCTCGATATCATTCCGGTGGACATGGTTTGCCGCGGGATGTCGCTGATCGCTGCCGCGCTTATCGAACGCAAGGCAGCGCGCATGTACCAGCTTGCGACCTCCGGAGTAAATCCTTGCGACATGGGCCGCAGCATCGAGCTCACGGGCCTGGCGCACCGCAAGCACTACCGCACACAGCAGGGAATTGAGCATTGGCTCAAGGTGAAGTTCGAAACCATTCCGGTTTCAAAGCAGCGCTACGAGCGCCTTTCCATCCCTATGCAGAAGGCCGTGGTCTCCGGCATCAACCGTTTCGCCGAGAAACTCAGCATGAAAAAGCCTCCGCTGGCCAAGGCGGAACGCGACTTGACGCGCGCCGAAAAACTGATCGAACTCTACGAGCCTTTCATCCTGCACAACGAACACGTCTTCGCTTGTGAAAACACCCGGCTGCTTTCGGCCGCGCTTCCCCGAGAGGAGCGCGCGGCCTTCACGTTCGAGCCCGAATCCATAGACTGGTGGGAATACTGGATCAATATCCATGTTCCCGCGCTGCGCCGCTGGTGCTATCCGCTGATGGAAGGCAGGCCGCTTGAATCGCGCACGCCGCGCGATCTTGGCTGGAGCACGCCGCCACCCGCGGCCGCTGTAGCCCACAGCGGGGAGAACCGCTAGCTCCCATGGCTATTTTTCTTACCGGCTCGACCGGATATCTGGGGAGCTACTTGGCGACGGGACTGCTTCGCGGCTACCGCGACTCCCTCAATCTTCTGGTGCGTGCGAAAAGTCGGCAGGAAGCCGCCGAACGCCTCTGGCAATCGTTGCAACTGCACATGGATTTCGCGGAATTCGACGAGCGCTTGGCAGGCAGCACGCGGATTTACCTCGGCGATCTCAGCCAACCGCAATTTGGACTTTCCGGCGACGGGTACCGCGCGCTCGCCGAATCCACCGACTCGGTCATCCACTGCGCGGCATCGCTCAATCGCAAATCGGAGAGGCAGTGCCTAAACGTGAATCTGCGCGGTACGCTCGAAGTCATCCAACTCGCCCGCCGGGCCCAGGATCACCACGGCCTGCGGCGCTTTTCGCATGTTTCGACGGTGGCCGTCGCCGGCCACCGCCAGGATGAAGTGGTGCACGAAGATACGGCCATCGACTGGGCCCGCTCCGACTACGACCCTTACGCGCGCACCAAGAAGTTCTGCGAACATATGGTTCACGAGCTACTGCCCGAAGTGGACCGTCGCATCTTCCGTCCTGCGATCGTACTGGGCGACAGCACGCGCCCCGAAACCACCCAATTCGACATGGTGCAGGCCTTCAGCGTCTTGCAAAGCTTTCCCCTCCTTCCTCTGAAGCCGACCGATCGAATCGATATCATTCCGGCGAATTACGTGGCCAAGGCGATTGTGACGATTCATCAGAAGGATCAGCCCAGATACCCGCGCTACCACCTGTCTTCGGGCACGGGCTCCGAGACCTACCGCGAACTTACCGACGCTCTGGCAACCGCGGCTCACGGCGCCCACCCCACCTACCTGCCTTCGCTCGGTAGAACCTTTTCCGGCACTGTGAATTGGCTCTCGCAAAAAAAGAGCGCTCTTGGCCACGGGGCTTCGCTTCTCAAGGTTTTCTGGCCGTATCTGGTGTGGAACACCGTTTTCGACAACTCCCGGGTGGTCGAAGAGCTTGACGGCGAAACTCCCGCAAGATTTTCCAGCTATGCCTATCCGTTGCTGAAGTTCAGCCGGGAAAACAAATTTCGCTACCCCGCCAAGCCGTGGCCGTCAGAAAATGCATCCGTGACCACCACCACCGGAGCCGCCACCGCATGACCGATTTTCTCCTAGTTGCCTGGGTCAGCTTGCTGATTGAGCTAACGCGTCTGCAATGGATGCTCGGCGGCGGTAAAAAATGGGCGCCCGGCGAACAGTTCAAGCTGCTCTTTGCCGGCTACAACGGCACGCGCAACACCGGCTCGGACGTGCGCGTCAACGAAATGATCCGCCAGATCCGCCATGTTCTCGGCGCGGAACATGTCGACTTCAGCGTGATGACACAAAGTTTCGACCGCACCAAGGGCTACTTCGACGGCACACGCCAGGTTTTTCTCCCGGATGTCTTTCCTCCGTTTCTCTATCGCGAGACTCGCCACAACCACGGCGTCGTCGCCTGCGAAGGCTCCATGTTCAAGAGCAAGTTCGCCAACGCGCTTACCACCATGATGATCGGCTCGCTCGGCCACGCCTCGTCTGAAAACAAGCTTTCCGTCGCCTATGGCGCCGAGGCCGGCCACATGGACTCGCTCATCACTAAAATGTGCGCACGCTACGCGCATGATTCGCTGGTGATCACGCGCAACGTCGAGTCGCAGGCGGTTTTGGGCAAGCTCGGTATCTCCACGGAACTCGGCACCGATACCGCCTGGACCTTCGAGCCGCATCCCGATTCCTACGGCCGCCAAACGCTGCGGGAAGCCGGCTGGGACGAAAAAACCCCGGTTCTGGTTTTGTGCCCGATTCATCCTTTCGTTTGGCCGGTCAGGGCTTCGCTTCTAAAGTACGTCGCGCGCGTCACCACCGGTGCATACCGCGAGGCTCAATACCGCACCGTCTATTTCCATCAGTCGGGCCCGGATGTAGACGGCAAGTTCAAGCACTATCTCGATGCCTTCGTGCGCTCCACGCAAGCCTTCACGCAAAAACATCGCGTCTTCACCATTCTCGTGGCCATGGAGCGTCTCGACGCCGTCGCCTGCCGGGCCATCGCCGAACAAATCCCCGGCCTGCCCGTTTTCACTTCCGACGATTTCGACATGTATCAGCTGGTGTCCATCCTGCGCCAGTGCTCGTACATGGTTTCGTCGCGCTATCACGGCATCGTCACCTCGATGCCGTCGCTCGTCGCTTCCGCCGGCGTGACTATGGATGAGCGCATTCGAAACTTGATGCGCGAACGCGGCCACCAGCACCTTTTCCTCACCGTCGATGATCCCGATCTGGCCCCCAAAATGCTGCAAATGATGGAGACGCTGGTGGTCGAAGCCGACGCCGTCCGCGACGGCATCGGCCAGACAGTCGTGCGCAACCTTAAGGTGATGGCGCGCATGGGTGTGATTTTTGAAGAAGTCGTTCGCCGCCAATACCCGGAGTTTCCGTTGCGCGGCGGCGTGCATTCCTGGGAAACGTATTTGCCGCCGCTTGGCGAAACGCTGGTTCGCCTGGCGGAGAAGCACGATATCGCCGAAGCCGCGCTGGCTGCGTCGAAATAGCGTTCATGGCCAATTTTCTGCAAAGCATCTTTTCGCGCCTCGCAGCTTCGCCCGGCCGCCTGGTACTGCGTGAAGTCCGCGGCGATCAGTTCGTATCGGTCACCGCCGGCGAACTGCTGGCGTTAGTCGACCTAGCCCGCCAGTTTTTCCGCGCGCAGCAGATTCCGGCCGGTGAACGCTGCGGCCTCATCGCTTCCAATTCCATTCACTGGATTGCGGCCGATCTCGCGCTGATGGCCGAGGGCATCGTGGTCGTTCCGCTTTATCACCGCCAAACGGCCGGCGAGCTGGCCGGCATGCTGAAAGACTGCCAGCCGCGCCTGGTCCTGACCGGCGATGACGAAACCTCAGAAGCCCTCCGTGCCGCCTGGCCGCAAGTTCCGCGGCCCGTCCCGCTCGCTACAATTTTCCCGAACCCCAAGCCGCCATCGGGCACGCCGGTGCTGTGCGCGAGAGCCGACAACGATCTCCTCACCATCATCTACACCTCCGGCACATCCGGCGAACCCAAAGGTGTCTGCCTCAACGTCGGCAATCTGAACCACATGACCGGCTGCACTACGGAGCGGCTCAATCAGCTCATGCGGACCGCCACCGCTGCGGAACAAATTTTTCTCTACGCGCCCATGAACTTCGCCGCATCTTGGATGCTGATGCTCTCCGCGTTTCTTCGCGAAAGTGTCCTTACACTCTCGACCGATCTCAACAAGCTTGCCGACGAAATCCGGCTATCCGCCCCGCACTATTTCCTGAACGTTCCTACGTTGCTCGAGCGCGTCAAGCGCGCCGTCGAAGACAACCTCGCCAAACAGCCTGCGCCCATTCAATCTCTCTACAAGAAGACGCGAGAAGCCTGGCTGCGCCAAGACGCCGGCCGCGCCAAGACCTTTGACGGCTTCACCATCGCGCTCGGCCGCAAACTCATCTTCTCCAAGATCAAGGCCCGCTTCGGCCCCAATATCCGGGCGCTCATCTGCGGCTCTGCGCCGCTCGCCCCGGAGACCCAGCAATGGTTCCTGATGCTCGGCATCCCGGTTCTACAGGCCTACGGCCTCACCGAAACTACCGCGCTCTGCACGCTCGACGACCCGCGCCTGCCCGTCGAGCCCGGCTATGTCGGCCCCGCCGTTCCCGGCCTAGAAATGCAACTCGCTGAAAACGACGAAATCGTCGTGCGCGGTCCCAACATCTTCGCTGGCTATTGGAAACGGCCCGAAGAAACGGCCAAGGTTTTGCGCGACGGCTGGTTTCACACCGGGGATCAAGGCCAAGTCAACGCATCCGGAAACTGGCGAATCATCGGGCGCATCAAGAACCTCCTGGTCCTCACGACCGGCCACAAATTCGCTCCCGAGCCGATCGAAGACCAGCTCGCACAGCTTCTGCCTGCTGCCCAGCAAATCGCCCTGATTGGCAACGGGCGCAGCTATGTAACCATGCTGGTCACCGGAAAGCTTGCGCCCGCCGCCGTGCAATCTGCCATCGACAAGATCAATCCCGATCTTCCGCACTATCGCCAGATTCGCAATTTCCAGATTCTGCCTGAACCCTTCACGCCCGATTCCGGACTCCTGACCGCCAACGGCAAACTCAAGCGCGACGCCATCGCGAAACGCTATGATGCCGAGATCCAGTCGATGTACGCGCGAAAGGCCACGGCATGAAATCCTTCAGCGGCCAGGCTCTCGGTTGGGAATGGCGCGACGGCATTGTCGAACTTACGCTTGATCGTCCGCCTGCCAATGAGATTGGCACCGTGATGCTCGGCGAGCTGGAGAAATTTGTCGAGGCGGCGAAGCAGCTGGCCCCGGAAACAGCGGCTTGCGTCATCTCCAGCGCGCAAAAAAGCGGGTTCAGCGCCGGAGCCGACCTGCGCGAGCTCTATCACCGTTCCGCGGAGCTTGAGCCCAGATTGCGCGCGGAAGGCGTTCGCGATTTTCTCGAACACATTCACGCCGTTCTCAACTGGTTGGACCAAGCGCCTTTCGTCACCATCGCCGCCGTTCACGGCGTCTGTTTCGGAGGAGGACTTGAGCTGGCGCTTGTTTCCGACGTCATCATCGCGGACAAGATGGCTCGCTTCGCCTTTCCCGAACTCCGCTTGGGCCTCATCCCCGGTTTTGGCGGGATACCGCGCCTCCAGCGCGATCTTGGCAACGGCTTCATACGAGATCTGCTGCTCACCGGCCGCAGCGTGAACGCATCGCGAGCGCAGGCCGTGGGCCTCGTCGCTCAGCTGGCCGCCGAAGGCCAAGCCCTCAAGATCGCCCGCGCCACGGCCGCTCAAGTTACGAAATTTGACGCCGCCACCCGCGCCGCCGCCAAAAAATTCATAAAGCCCGTCCCGCACGAGGAACTTCGCCGCGAGATCGAAATTTTCTGTGAACTCTTCACCCGCTCCGCTGTCATGGCCGGCCTCAGGAAGTTCGTAGAAAACACGGGCCCTATGCCTTATCAGCCGTGATCAGCGCCCACCTGCCCAAATGGCGGATGTAATCCCCCTCTGACATCCCGCATCTTGTTCATGGAGGTGCGGAATGTCTCAAGCACTCATTGAACTTTCAAATGCCCTTGCCGAGGCGACAGAGCGCGCGGCGGCCCACGTAGCGGCCGTCCACAGCGGGCCTCGCGGCTCTTCGAGCGGCATCGTATGGCGCGCCGGCCTGATCGTCACCGCCGACCATGCCCTGAATCACGACGAGGAGATCCAGGTTACGCTGGCTGACCAACGCGTCGTCGCGGCGACACTCGCAGGCCGCGATGCCGCGACCGATCTGGCCGTGTTGAAATGTCCCGAGGCCTCTTCCCCGGTCGAGGCTCGAGGTGATGCGGCTTCGTTGGCGCCAGGCCACTTCGCGCTGGTCGTCGGTCGCACCCGCGTGTCTGGCCCTGTCGCTTCACTGGGCGTCGTGAGCCTTGCCGCAGCCGAACGCAGACATTGGGGAGGCTCCGCGCTCGCGCCCTATGTGCGGTTGGATACGAGCCTCGAGCCCACAGCCGTTGGGGGCGCCGTTGTGGACGCCCGGGGAAATGTGGTTGGGCTCGCCACGCCAAGGTTCGCACGCTTTGGCGCAGTGGCAGTTCCTACCGCAACCATCGATCGTGTTACTGACGTTTTGCTCAGCCGCGGCCACATTCCGCGTGGCTATCTGGGCGTGGGTTTACAGCCGGTGCGCTTGCCCGCGGGCTTTCTTGCTTCCAGCACCCGCCGGGTGAAAACCGCAACGATCGTTCTCGACGTAGCGCCTGCGGGGCCTGCGCACAATGCCGGAATCCTCATCGGCGATCTTATTCTCTCGATCGACGGCAACGAAATTCGGCACCCTGGTGACGTCCACTCCGCTCTCGGTCCGGAGTCGGTCGGAAGAACTCTTTCCGTCGATTTGTCGCGGGCGGGAAAGGCGCAGCAGGTGCAAATCACGGTCGCTGAACGCCCGGGCCAAGAGAGCTGAAATGGACTTCACGGGATTCGGGGAAGTGGCGGAGCGGTTGCGCCGTTCAACGGTAGTCGTGCGCGGCGAATCCGGGGGCGGGGGCTCCGGCGTGGTGTGTTCCGCCGACGGGTTGATTGTCACCAATGCCCATGTGCTTGGCGGACGCCGCTCTTCCATCCAGCTCTGGGACGGCCGTGAACTAGAAGCAGATATCAGACAGATGGACCGCTCGCGAGACCTCGCTGCGTTGCGGGTCTCATCGCAGGGCCTGCCTGCGGCGGTCCTTGCAGATTCCACCTGCGTTCGCGCGGGAGAACTCGCGCTGGCCATCGGCAATCCCATGGGCTTCGTCGGCGCACTATCGACCGGCGTCATCCGCGGGGTTGGGCCGCTTCCGGGTCTCGGCGCGGCCAGCTGGGTCCAGGCGAGTCTTCGGCTGGCCCCTGGCAATTCCGGCGGTCCGCTGGCGAACGCGTTGGGTCAAGTGGTAGGGATCAATGCCATGGTGGCTGGGCGCCTCGCCCTGGCGATTCCAGCCAACACCGTCAGGAGCTTTCTGAGGGGCCGAACGCCGTCAGCTTGGCTTGGCGTGTCCGTGTCGCCGGTGCAGGTTCCCGATCGACGCTCGGCCCCCTTCGGCCTGCTCATTCTGGAAATTGAAGAAGGGAGTCCGGCGGCCCTAGCGTCCCTCTTGCCGGGCGATATTCTGCTGGGGAGGGAAGGACGTCCCTTTGCTGCTGTCGAAGACCTGCGAATCGTTTTGCAAGGTAGCGGCGAGCGCCAGCTGCGCTTCGAGTTTCTTCGAGGGGACTATTCGAAGGTCCGCAGGGTGACGGTCCTGCTCGGAACTCGACCGCGCGCCGCATGATTCATGTTCACATCGTCGAGGAGTCTGCGCTCGGCCGCGCCGGGCTCGAGGATTTGCTTCGCGGTCCTGGCATTGAGATTCTTTCTAGCGTTGCCAGTGTCGCCGAACTGGAAGACCGCTTTGCCGCCGATCTCCCTGCCGGCATCGTCGTCGCTGCGGGCGACCCCGCGCAGCTGGCCGCTACAGAGGAACAGTTGGCCGCCTCCGACCTCTTCCACGGCCTGCCGGTCGTGCTATTTATGAAGGTCGACGAGCCGTCTTTCGATGCGTCAGCCGCCATCCGCATGGGCGCTCGTGCCGTTTTATCCGCGGAATTTTCTCGGGGACAGGTTCTCGCAGCCCTCGAAGCGGTCTCGCAAGGCTTTGTTGTCACCACTCCGCTCGCAAATCCCGTTCAGTCCGCTGCTCCGCCGCAGGTTGAACTGCCGGCTCTACTGGAACCGTTGACCGCGCGCGAGCTGGAAGTTCTCCGCTTGCTGGCCCTGGGGCTGGCCAATAAACAGATTGCCGCAAGGCTGAAGATCTCAGACCACACCGTGAAGTTTCACGTTGCCGCCATTTTGGGGAAACTCGGCGCCAGCAGCCGCACGGAAGCTGTGGCCATCGGTATCCGCACGGGACTCGTCCTCCTGTGAACGCTTTTCTGGCGCCACCCTCGAAAGGCCGGCCCGTCCAGCCGCAGCCTGGCGGCTTCATTTTTCTTCTCTCTCGCGAGATGCTAAATTACTGGAGAGCCATGCCCACTCTCGAAAATACTACCCAGGAAGTCCTGACCCTCGCCGAGAAGCACTTCAACCTCGCGCCCGGTTCTCTTTCTCCCGACGACGACTTCTTCAAGAAGTTGGGCATTGACTCGCTACAGACGCTTGAACTTCTCTCCCGCCTCGAAAGCCATTTCCAGATCGAGCTGCCCGATTATGAAGTTCAGGGCGTCTCCGACTTCAAAACTCTCGCCGAACGCATCCAATCCCGCCTGTAATGCTGGACCTCGCGAAGCACTCCTCCATTGGAGCCGCACTAGAGGAAGCGGTTCAAGTATTCGCGAAGGAGACCTGCCTGATCGAAGCCGATCGGGAACGCGAAAAAGAGCGTCTTAGCTACGCCGAATTCGGCAAACGCGCGCTCCCGCTCGCCCGCGCCCTGGCGGAGGGAGGCTTTGCCGGCGGCGACCGCGCCAGCATCATCATGACCAATCAGTCCAAGTGGCTGATTTCGGCTTATGCGATTTTCTATTCCGGCGGAGTTCTGGTTCCGCTCGACTACAAGCTCACTCCGGCTGAACACTGGCAGCTTCTGGAGCACTCGGGCGCGAAGGTTCTGATCACCGAATACCCCATCTGGCGCCAGCTGTCGGCCTCGCCGGCGCGCGCCAGCGCGGGGGGTGTGCAGACCGTTCTTGTCTCCGAGGCTCCGGCAAACGCCGATCTTTCGGGAGCGCAGCGTTGGGAAGCATTCAGAAACGAGAATGCCGCGCCGGTATTGGTCTCCCGCGAGCGCGAAGACCTCGCCTGCATCGTCTACTCCTCGGGGACGGGCGGGCGCCCGAAGGGCTGTATGATGACGCACGAAAATTATCTCGAGCAGTGCGTCGCCCTCACTTCGCTGTACCCGTTTTGGCCGGGCCTGCGCTACCTCAGCATTCTTCCCACCAACCACGCGATCGACTTCATGGTCGGCTTCTTCGGCCCGTTCACTTGTGGAGCCTGCGTCGTCCATCTACGCACTCTTCGTCCCGAATTCGTCCGGGAAGCCTTCACGAAATACAAAATCACCTACGTCAGTCTTGTTCCGCTAGTCCTGAAAAATCTGCAGAAAGGCCTGCAGGCCAGATTCGACGAGCTGCCGCCCGGAAAACGCAGAATTTTCCGGAGCCTCGTCGCCGTCAATAGGCTGTCCACAAAGGCGCACCCGCGTCTTTGGCTCAGCCGGCGTCTGCTCAAGCAAGTCCACGCCGCATTCGGCGGCGAACTGCAAGCCATCATCGTGGGCGGTGCGTTTACCGAGCCCGAGACCCTGCAGTTTTTCTACGATTTGGGCATTCCGGTCGCCAACGGCTACGGCCTCACCGAAGCCGGCACGGCGATCACCGTCAACGACCTGAGACCGTTCCGTCCGGACACCGTCGGCAAGCCGCTGCCGGGCATGGAAGTCAAAATCGTCGATCCCGCCCCCGACGGCGTCGGCGAAGTCTGGGTGCGCAGCAAGACGGTCATGTCCGGTTATCTCAACGATCCCGAGCTCACTGCCGAAACCATCGTGGACGGCTGGCTGCGCACCGGCGACCTCGGCCGGTTCGATCGACAGGGCCATCTGCACTTGAGCGGCCGCAAGAAAAACATGATCGTCACCGAGGAAGGCAAGAACATCTATCCCGAAGACATCGAGTCGGTCTTTGAATCGCTGCCCGTAAAGGAATTCTGCGTTTTCGCGGCGAACTACGTTTGGCCCAAGCGGTCTATGGTGGGCGAACAGCTGATTCTGGCCATTCGCCTGGAAAGCAATCAGGCGTTTGACGACGAGCTAAGACAGGATGTCTCGCGCCGCAATTCCCGGCTGCTCAACTACAAACGCATTCACGGCATTGTGGTGTGCGGCGAAGACTTCCCCCGCACCGCTTCGCTCAAAATCAAGCGTAACGATCTCGCGGCGCGCCTCGCGCAACTGGACCGCGAGCAGGCTATACTTCCGCTCTAAGTCCCCATGTCGGCCGCCAAGGACCGTTTCTTCGCCATCGTCAATCCCGCCGCCGGCGGCGGCAAGTCCGCCAAGCTTGCCGGCGCGACACTGGCTCGTTTGCGCGACAACCGAATCCATGTTGACGTGATTGCATCGTCGGCTCCCGGCCACGCCGGCGAACTCGCCCATGAGGCCTACCAGCAGGGCTATCGCAGCTTTCTGGCCGTCGGCGGCGACGGCACCGCGCACGAAATCATCAATGGCATCTTTTCCCGGCACGCAAATCCCCAGCGCCTTTCGCTCGGTTTTCTCCCGCTGGGCACCGGCAATTCGTTTCTTCGCGATTTCACCCGCCAGGGTGCGGACGATTCCGTCCGGGCGATCCTGGCGAATCGCAAGCGCCCGGTGGACCTGGTCCGCCTCACTCACGCCACCGGCGAGGTCTATTCCTTCAACATTCTTAGCGTCGGCTTCACCGCCGATGTTGGCGCCCTTGCCAATCGTGTTTTCAAGCCGCTCGGCCACCTGGGTTACCTGCTCGGTGTGTTCGTCCGCGTGGTTCAGCTGAAGCGTCGGGCGTTCGCGCTGCGCTGCGACGACGAACCCGTTTGGGATGACCGGCGCAGCCTTTTTCTCACCTTCAACAACAGCAAGTACACTGGTGGCACGATGCTGATCGCGCCGCAAGCCGACCCTTCCGACGGCTTCATCGAGTTCGTTCGCTGGGGAGCGATCGGCCGTCTGGGCCTTCTCAGGATGCTTCCACGTCTGTACGACGGCACGCACATCGAGCACCGGCTCGCTTCGCGCAAGTCCGTCCGGCATGTGGAGTTTAATATTCCGCTTCCGGTGGACGTCTTGGTGGACGGGGAGATTTTTACTCTGAAGTGCCAGGAGCTGGACATTGTTCCCTCCGCATTGGACGTCTATATATGAGGCGCACCTGGTATGTCGTTCGCAGCGCCCTGCTCTGGGCCGTGAGCCTTCTGCACTTTGCCGTCGCGGTCCCGTGTCTGATCGCGCTGGCCATCGTCCTCGACCCGCAAAAGCATGACTGGCTGCAGCGTTCTTTCTGCCGCCGCATCATGTTCTTCTCCGGGGCCAAAGTCCGCGCGGTTTTCGAACCCGGTTTCGATCCGCACAAAACCAGTTTTTTCATCTCCAACCACGTCAATCTCTTCGATCCCTTCGTCTTGTACTGCGCGATTCCGCAGTTTGTGCGCGGCTGGGAGCTAGAATCGCACTTCGAAATTCCCGTTTACGGCTGGCTGATGAAGCGATTCGGCAACGTGCCCGTGCCCGACGTGCGCCGCTCTTCTGATTTGAAGCGCATGTGGCGCCTCACCCGCGACGCCATTAGCGCCGGCACCAGCTTGATCGTTTTTCCGGAAGGCAAGCGCACCCGCGACGGCCGGGTCAGCGAATTCCAAGACGGCGCATTCCGGGTCGCGCAACAGCTGGAAATTCCTATTGTGCCGGTAAGCATCGTCGGGTCTTTCAAACATCACCGCACCGGCCACTGGATGTTCTGGCCCGCCGAAATCAGGGTCGTTCTTCACTCGACCATCGACACTTCCGCCATGGGCAAGGAGAACGTACCCGCGCTGCGCGATCACGTGAAAGCAACCATCGAAAAGCCGTTGGAAGAGTTCCTGGCGCGGCCGCCGGAAACGCAGCAACAGCCGGAAGGACAGGAAGTCGCCGACTGAAGTCGAAAGGCTGTATCTACAGGCTGAGTTTGATGCCGGGAAGCGTTCTTCCGGCGCGGGTTTCCTGCCAGGTGTAAACGATGCGGTGAATCACGGTGAGGGTGGAAACAACCGCGATGACCCAGAGCACCGGCGCCATGCGGTTGAATACGCCGCCGATGATCAGGAGTACCAGGCGCTCGGGCCGCTCCATGAAGCCAACCTTGCACAGCGGAATCAGCGACTCGGCGCGTGCCCGCGCGTAGCTGACCATCACCGAGCCAGCGGTGGCGACGGCGGCCAGCACGACGTACCAGGTTCGCCCGCTGACGGAGTAATACACTAGCAGGCCCATGTATAGCGCCATGTCGGCGTAGCGGTCGAGCGTCGAATCGTAAAAGGCGCCGAACGCCGTGACGCGGTTCTGCCGGCGCGCCACCTGGCCGTCCAGCATGTCCAGAAAACCGGCGAAGAAGATAATCAGCGCCCCGATAAAGAACTTGCCTACGGCGAAAAACGCCGCAGCGCCGAAGTTTACCACCAGGCCCAGGAAGGTCAGGAAATTCGGATTGATCCCGGTGGCCGCGATTGCGCCCACGATCTTGTCCAGCAGCCACTTGCTGCCGGTTCCAATTGCGCCGGTAAGGGTTGCCATTTTTGGCGGGAACGCAGGTGTAGCTTGGCCAGAAGCGGCGTCAGCACACATGCAAACCATCGTAGCGCAGCCCCGTTGCTATCGCAAACGCGCATCCGGCCAATTTGGATTCGCAATTCCTGTCGACCGTTGGTTCGATCGGTTCTTTGCCATTGACCTTCCTGCGGCTAAAGAATACAGTCGAGCCAACCTAACTTTTTGGACCTCAGCTTGATCACAGAGCTCGATCGTAGACATTTTCTTTCGCGTACCTTGGCGGCAGCGGGCGCCACCTGGGCCACGGCCAACTGGCCGGCGGTTGTCCGGGCGGCCGAACACGCCCATCAAGCGGCGGCCTCGCCCGCAGCACAAAAGCTGGAATTTCTGACCGTCGCCGAAGGCAAGGAAGTGGAAGCAATCGCTTCCTGCATTATCCCGAGCGACGGGACGCCGGGCGCCCGCGAAGCCGGTGTGGTGTATTTCATCGATCGCGCTCTCCTCACTTTTTCCGCGGACCAGCAGAAGGTTTACCGGGAGGGTATTCCCAAAATTCACCAGCGGTTGCAGCAACTTTTTCCCGCCGCGAACCTTTTTTCCGAGGCAACTCCCGAACAGCAGGTGGCCGTTCTTGAATCGCTCGATGAAGCGGGATCGAAATCTCCGCCGCGCCGGCCGCGCGCGAATTTCATCGCCGGTGCGGGCACGCAGTTCTTCGAAACCATTCGCGCCCACACCCTGGCCGGTTTTCTGATTGACCCGGAATCGGATCGACGCGGCAATCGCGGCGGCGTGGGCTGGACCGTCATCGGCCGCCTGCCCGAGCACGCATTTCAACCCCCCTTCGGCTACTACGACCGGGACTACGCGGGCTGGCAACCGGCGTCCGCAAAGGGGTCCGCGAAGAATGACTAGCACAATCTCGGCATCGATGAACCCAGTTGCCAGACCGGATCAGGCAAAGTACAGGCCCTCTGACGTCGTGGATTTTGTCATCGTGGGGTCCGGCGCTGCCGGCGGCGTTCTCGCCAAGGAACTGTCTACCAACGGTTTCAGCGTCGTCGTCCTTGAGCAGGGGCCGTACATTCGCGAGTCGGAGTTTTCCCACGACGAAATCAAAATTCTTCAGGAAGACTTCCTGACCAACCATCCGAAGCTGCAGCCCACCACCTTTCGCAAAACTCCGAAGGACCAAGCGAAGCCGCAGCGGACCCTGGTATACGGCCGTGCCGTCGGCGGCACCAGCAATCACTTCACGGCAAATTTCTGGCGTTTTCATGAAATCGACTTCATCGAGCGCAGCAAAGTCGGCGCGGTGCCGGGTTCGACGCTTGCGGACTGGCCGATCACCTACGCCGAGCTCGAGCCTTATTACACGAAAGTCGAGTGGGAAGTCGGCGTTTCCGGCATGGCGGGCGCCAGCCCCTTTGATCCGCCGCGGTCCAAGCCTTATCCGATGCCACCGCTGCCGGTGAAGGGTTCAGGCGTGATCTTTGAGCGCGCAGCACGCAAGCTCGGCTGGAATCCGTTTCCCGCGCCGATGGCGATTCTTTCCGAGCCGCGCGCCGGTCGCAGCGCTTGCGTGAACTGCGGCTTCTGTCTGGGCTTCGGCTGCGAAGTCAAAGCCAAGTCCAGTTCGCTCGCTTCCATGATTCCGCTCGCCGAGAAATCCGGCAAGTGCGAGATTCGCCCGAACAGCTATGTTCACAAAATCGAGGTGGACGAACGCGGCCGGGCCACCGGCGCTTTGTACTTCGACGAAAAGAAAAACGTCCACCTGCAAAAAGCCAAAGCCGTGATTGTCTCCGCGAATGGCGCCGAGACGCCACGCTTGCTGCTGCTGTCCGCGTCCGGCAAGCACCCGGAGGGCATCGCGAATTCCAGCGGCCTGGTGGGCAAGAATTTGATGTTCAACAGCGCTGCTATCTCGGTGGGCGTGATGGACGAGCCGTTAAACGACTACAAAGGCTACGCCGTCAGCCGGGTCCTGCACGATTTCTATGAGCTGGACGCCGCCAAGGTCGGTTTCTACGGCGGTGGCGGCTTGGATGGCCGCTACGACGCCACCCCGATCGGTTTTGCGTTTGGCGGCTTGCCGCCCGGCAGCCCGCGCTGGGGCAAGGATTTCAAGGCGCTGCTGGCTCATAACTTCACGCGTTCATTTGAGATCTTCGGCCATGGCACGTCGCTGCCGGTGGAGGACAATAGCTTTTCGCTCGACCCGGAGGTGAAGGACGCCTGGGGACTGGCGGCCCTGCGGATGACCTACAAAGACCACCCCGACGACATCAAGCTGACCCACTGGCTGGCCGACCGCTCGAGCGAATTGCTCGACGCTGCCGGGGCGAAGCAGCATTGGACCTTCCCGATCGACGAACAACAGTTTGGCGTCCATCTGCTCGGTACCTGCCGCATGGGCAAAGACCCCCAGACTTCGGTGATCAATAGCGACCACCGGACCCACGACGTGAGAAATCTCTTCCTCTGCGACGGCGGAAGTTTCGTGACGTCCGGCCGCGGCCAGCCGACCATGACCATCATGGCCCTGGCGTTCCGGGCCGCCGACCGCATCCGCGACCTGGCCAAACGCGGCGAACTCGAAGCGTAATCCGTCTGCAGCCGTAGGGTTCCCCCGGCACAGCCTTTCCCTCTCTGTCCGCAGGGCCGCTCCGCGCTTTTCGCATAACCCTTGCGGGCTCGAGCGACTCTAAGATATTTTGCCGGCCGCCTGGAGTTCGCCGGCCGCGAATACCTTGTTTGATTGCCGTAAGGAGGCATCTCATGAGTGAAGCTGCGCGTACATCCCCCACTACTTTCCCTGCAAAGGCTTTTGCCGCGCCAGGACCGACCGGCGCCCTGACGCCATACACCGTTCAGCGCCGCGCACCGCGGCCGCAGGACGTGCAGCTCGAAATTCTCTTTTGCGGCGTGTGCCACTCCGACGTGCACCAGGTGCTCAACGAGTGGAAGGAAGTGATGCCGACCGTCTATCCGTGCGTGCCCGGTCACGAAATCGTGGGCCGCGTGACCAAGGTCGGTAGCGCGGTGAAGAAGTTCAGAGAGGGCGACGTCGCGGCGGTCGGCTGCATGGTGGATTCCTGCCGCGTGTGCGCCAGCTGCAAAGCCGGCGAAGAGCAGTATTGCGAAAACATGATGACGCTGACCTACAACGGCGAGGACAAGATTCTGGGCGGCGTAACCTACGGCGGCTACTCCGACAGCATCGTGGTCGACGAGAATTACGTGCTGCGCGTGCCGAACGGACTCGATCCGGCAGGGGCGGCGCCGCTGCTCTGCGCCGGTATCACCACGTTTTCGCCGCTGCACCACTGGAAGGTCGGCAAGGGGCAGAAGGTCGGCATCGTCGGTCTAGGCGGGCTCGGTCACATGGGATTGAAGTTTGCGCATGCTCTGGGCGCGCATATGGTGCTTTTTACCACTTCCGCGGGCAAGACCTATGACGCGAAGCGGTTGGGCGCTGACGAGGTGGTGATCTCGAAGGACGCGGACGCGATGCTGAAGCACGCGGGCAGCTTCAACTTTATTCTGGATTGCGTCTCGGCACAGCATGACATCAACGCTTACCTGAATCTGCTGCGCCGCGACGGAAAGGTGTGCCTGGTGGGAGCGCCGGAAAAGCCGCTGCCCGTCAATGCGTTCAACCTGCTCTTCGGCCGACGGAGCTTGTCTGGTTCCGCGATTGGCGGCATACGCGAGACGCAGGAGATGCTCGATTTCTGCGGCGAGCACGGCATCACGGCGGACATCGAGAAGATCCGCATAGAGCAGATCAACCAAGCCTATGACCGTCTGCTGAAGCAGGATGTGAAATACCGCTTCGTCATCGACAATTCCACGCTGCAGTAGGCAGCGGTGGCCCCATAGATTCCGTTCGCTCCGCCAGGAGCTGCTGCTGCACAGGGAGGGCTTGTCCCTCCCTTTTCCTTTTAGGACTCTGTCCACCCAGTAGACCCGCTCCCTCCATTCACAATCGTTTAACATTTGCGGCGAAACGCGCCAAGAAAGCAGCCCATCCTAAACTCCACACGCAGGCATAGTAGCTTGCTCTGCGCCGCCCGTTTTTTTTCCGATTCCGACAGCTGCTGATCTAGTGCGGAGGACCTCAATGCAACCTGACACGTTCCGATACGAATCGGTGAAGGCTCCTAACGATGAATTTGGCAACAGAGTCACCAGAATCAAGTGCTTCGGGAGGTTGGTCAGCGGTCCGGCGACGGGCGAACCGAAGGAAGTGATCAAGCCGCTGATTGCCCAGAGCGGACGAATCATCGTGGAACTGGGCGAGGTAGATTATTTCGACAGTTCCGGACTTGGAACGGTGGTTTCTTTGAAGGTCTCCGCCATCAAGCAGGGCTACTGCATGCTGGAGTTCGCCGAAATGACTCCGCGCGTCATGGAGTTGCTGCGCATCTCGAACCTGGCGCCGATTCTTTCGTCCGGGAAGTCTTAAACCTCCAGGCTCGGCTGGCGCGACGGTCCTTAAACTCTTACCTTGCGAAGAATGGCCCGGACCAAGACAGCGGTCGAGTCCTGCCGGGTTTGCTACACTTGCGTGGCATTTCCAGTGAGGGTTCATGAAACACATTGGGCCGAAGACCGTTTTGCTGGCGACAGCGCTGCTGGCGGCCGTGGCTGGCGTTCTGATAGCCGCGCAGGATCCGGCAGGCCAGGGTCAAAGCGGCACGCCCCATGCGGCGGGAGCGACGAGCGAAAGCAAGCCAAAAACCGCGGCCGAGCAGTTCAAGAACATACAAATCTTGAAGGACATGCCGGCCGATCACCTTATTCCGGCAATGCAGTTTATGACCGCGTCGCTCGGCGTCGATTGCGAGTATTGCCACGTCGAGAAGGCGTTCGACAAGGACGACAAGAAGACGAAGGGCTACGCGCGGCACATGATGGAGATGATGTTCAATATCAACAAAGAGAATTTCGACAACCAGCGCTGGGTAACCTGCTACTCGTGCCACCAGGGTTCGCCACATCCGCCGAGCATTCCGGCTATCACGGCGAAAGAGAAGCCGCCTGTGAGGATGGCAGAAGGAGAGATAGCGTCGGCGACCGGCTATCCGGAGCCGGCAAGACTGCTGGACGGGTACCTGGCAGCGGTAGGGGGAGCCGATGCGCTACGGAAGATCTCGACCCGCGTGGCGAAAGGAACAGTGACCGCATTTGGCGACCAGAAGATGCCGGTGGACATTTATGCCAAGGCGCCGGACAAGCGGGTCTCGGTACTGCACATGAAAGAGGGAGAGAGCGTCACGGCGTACAACGGCAAGGTGGGATGGCTGAGCGTGCCTGGGCGTGTGCACATGATGAATGCACAGGAGACCTTCGGTGCCAAGCTCGACGCGGATTTCGGGTTTCCGGCGAACGTGAAGGGACTCTACACAAAGTGGGAAACCAAGCCGGGAGAAAAGATGGACGGGCAAGAAACCTGGCTGGTGATCGGAGAAAGAGAAGGGGAGCCTCCATTGCGGCTGTATCTCGACCAAAAAACGGGACTATTGCAGCGCTTGGTGCGCTATGTGGATTCGCCGCTAGGTTATAACCCGATCCAGATTGACTATGCGGATTACCGCATCGCGGATGGAGTGAAACTTCCTTATCGCTGGACAGTGGCGAGGCCGGGGAACAGGTTTACCGTGCAGGTGGATGAGCTGAAGCAGAACGTGCCTGTGGACGACGCGAAGTTTGTGGCGCCGCCACCGCCCCCGGCTACGCCGCCGCCGGCGAAATAGCTAGAAGTGGAAGGTCATCTCGGCCTGAACGGCGCGCGGCGAGATGAAATGGGTTCCGGAGAAGCTAGAAAGAAAGTTGTAGAGCACGGCTCGGTTTGTCAGAGCGGGCAGCGCAGAATGTTCGTCACAAATAAGATTGGCCGCGCGCAAAGGGCGTGAGAGAAATTTTAAACCATGAAGACTCTCGCGTTCATAGTTGCAGCAACGATATTTGAAGCGGTAGGCGACGCGGTGATGAGGATTGCACTGCATTATCACGTGTTGCGAAGCCGCATCTTTTTGGTCGCGTTGGCGACCATTCTCCTCGCACTGTACGGTACGTTGCTAAATCTTGCACCCGTCGAGTTTGCAGAGGCGACAGGAATCTACATCGCGTCGCTCTTCGTCGCTTTTCAGGTCGTCAACTATGTGTTCTTCCACCAGAGGCCTTCGCCCGCAGTATTGGTCGGCGGGGCGCTAATCGTCGCCGGTGCAGTCGTGGTTGCTGTTTGGAAGTAAGAAAGCCCCGCGAGTCATCTCGAACCGACACCACAATAGCTCCAACCGCAGCTTCCACGACATGCGATGGACCGCTGCTCACGACCTTGTCCGTACGGATGTCCCTGAGCGCGTAGCGATGGCAATTAGGCGAAAACAGCCGGCGCGAAGTCGCGCGGATAGGCATGTCGCAGGAAGCTCAGCCAGAATGAAACCAGGGGATGGCCGCGAGTCCTTCCCGAGGAGCGGCCCTAGCCACTCCTTTTTCGGCCTCTGGCGGCACCATCCTCCACTAACCTCGAGTGCAACTGAGCGGCACTGTGCTAGGATGCGACCCATTGTGAACTCCAGACAGATGCATTGGGTTAGAGCCTGTATAGGTGGATTCTTGGCGGAGTTGACGGTCTTTGCCATCGTTTTTCCTACGCGTTCTCTCTTTGGCCAGCGAGCTTTCCTGACATCGATTCTGGTCGCCTCGGCAGTGATGCCGTTTATTTTTGCAGTATGGGTTTGCAGGCGAGTCGATTCGGGTTTCGTTTTGCACGGAGCACTCGTGGGAATCATAGCGGTGCTGTTCTATCTGGGCCTAGCGTGGGGCCAGCCGCAGCCGCGGTTATACAAGATTGCCCACGGCCTAAAGGTAGTCGGTGGAATGGCTGGGGGAGTAGCGGCGGCGCGGCGGAGAACATCGACGTCGCGTTCGCTCTGAGCAGCAGCCGGTCCCGCGTCAGAACTTCGAATCGTACGGTTAGCTGAAAAGTACTTCTGCGGTTTCACCGTTAACCGGGGAGCGCCTGGATCAACCGGCATGTTATAGGGAATGAAAGAGTCCTACGAGAAAGGAGACAGCGACTCCATCTCGGCTCCGAGTCTTGCGGGAGGCATCGTGAGATGTCGCTCGAAGCGTAGACAGAGGTATCGGTGGCCGGGTGATTGAGCTTCGAAAAACGGAAAATCAGGACGCTGACTCCCTCCTGGTTTGGAGGAAAGCAACATGGCTGTTCGCGATAAATCGCGAGCGGACCTAGCGAATCTCTCGTGCCCTGCTGCGTCCTAATCTCTCAGGGCTTGAGGTCGAGCACAGCTTTACCACTTTCGAAGTCGGCTGGCACCGATACGTGGTCATGGACGATAAGCCATGTTCCGTCCACTTTGCGTAAACCGCCCGTATAACGAAGCCACAAGTCAGATTGCTGGCCGTTTTTCAGCTTGCCCGTGAACCGTTCCAGTGCATGAACGAATCCTACATCGCCACCAGTGAGAACTCGCATGTCGCGGTACTCCACCTGAATTGGGCCATCATACTGGCCGAGAAACTCCAGATAGTCTTTCCGGTAGGCTTCCTTGCCCTTGTACTGGAGCGGGGGCACAACATCGTAAGCGACGACAGCATCTCCGGACGCGTAATTTGACATGATGCCGTCAATGTCGCGGGCTTCAAATGCCTTCGCCCAGCGATCGAGCAGGGCCTTGATCTGAGCTTCATCCTTATTGCCGGTGCCGTGTTCACCTTTGGCAATCTGATTCCATCCCACCGATACGAATAGCAGTAGCGCAACCATTGACAGAACCAGTCGAGAATGTTTCATCGCCGAACCTCCAATTGCCAAGAATTATCAGCGTATCGGCAAATCTGCGTCAACAAAACGCGCCGAGCTTTGGTTGAGACCATTTTCCGGGAACCCCGTAAGAACCAGGCACGCGAATCATAATTCAACCCGTCCGATAACTTCGGCAGCCTTCGCCCGGTAGTCCCCGTGAAAGTCGTTGAGATATCCGACGGGAGATCGGACAACGCGAACTCCGTCTTCCGTGATGTCGAGAGGCTTGTGCCGGTGCCCGGAGATCACCGTGACTGCGCGCCCGGTGGCGCATCGGCCCAGAACTTCACCCACACGTGTGCATCCTTCGTACGCATCGAAAAAATCTGGCACTTGTTTCCGTTCTATGCAACTCAGGAACGGACTGGTATGCAGAGCGACTGCTACTTTTGCAATCTCTGAGGGAATCTGTTCGAGGTCCCGCTGCAGCGATGCAACCATGAGAGAGCAGATCTGGGGATCGCTTAGTCGTAATTTTCTGATGCGCCAATTGCTTGAATTCGGCTCCCGAAGCCAGGCGGCATAGCGCGAATCGTTCCAGATGCCCGACCCAAACGCGCCTCGCTCATACTCCCGGGTGCTAATAACTCCTTCCAGTCGTTCGTCACGAAAGGAATAGTCGTACCAGCCTAAAGATCCGACAAACCAGACATCACCGATTAAAACCGGATGCTGTGGAAGGTAGTGAAAGCCGTGGCGGTCAGCTGAGGCAGGCAGCGCGACATCGTACTTCCAGGTGCTGTCCTGAGCCCTTCTGAGTGCACGTTTGGATTCGATCCAAATGTCGTGGTTTCCCGGAACTACAAACTTCATAATCCCGAGGCGCCGGAATGCCTCGAGTGCAACGTCCCAACCGGAGAGCGTGTTGGCAATGTCCCCCGCCAAGATGAGAGCGTCTGGGGAAAGCCGTTCTATTTCTTCCACGAGATAAGGCAGGAGCTCACGATTATGAGCCGTGATGTCGATATGCAGATCCGACGTGAAGGCAACTCTCATCAAACTGTATTGTGCACTCCACTTCGGAATCAGCGGCTTACGCCGAATTTGGCCCGTAGTTGCTGTTGCGCAACACCAACTAGGTCGCATAAGCGTAAAGGAGACCGCTCATGTTTTGCTATCGGCATCGCAGCGCTGATTGTGTCCTTGTCTGTTGAAATGAATTGGCATGATTGCAGCCAGTATAGGTGCGCGCGTTTCAACGCACTTGACTCTATGTCAGTGCCTGGTTTGTCCTGGAAATAGGAAACTTGTCAGCCCTTCGTGCAACTTTCCGATTTCCCGTTTTGAACCAGGACTTTGCCACTTTTTTTGGCGCTCGCGAAGAACGAAGGAGTTATCCGCACGGCTCGTAAAACGCTGGAAAGGTTCGAATCCTGGGGGTCGCACCATTCAATTTCAGTGAGTTAGCTTTCTGCGCTGCGCTCGCTCTTCGCGTCACTGTGCCGCCAGCGGGTCCACCACTGCGCCCAAAAACACCACCGTCCCCGTATGATCATCGCAGATTGCAAACGCAAATGGCCGGTCCGCAATCATCTCAAATGGCGGCGGCGGTGGTGCTGAATCTAATGCCGCTAGGCAGAACACGCCCGTCGCAGCCGCAGCTTCCGTGCCTTTCTCGTTCACTTCGACGAAATCGTTCTGCAGCACTCCCATAAGATACAAAGGTTTGCATTCACTGATCCCTTCAAGCGCAGCTCGAGCGGGATCAAATACCTGCTCCATTCCCATCGCTTTCAGCGGTGCCGTCAAATCCGCCTGGGTCTCAATCCGAAATCTCGGCAGCTGCACATGCCCGGGTCGTTCTGCCATTGCGACGGTCCAGCTGGTGCCTACCTTGCTGCTCAATTCGGCACAGAATTTCGGAAAGCTCTCTTCTCTCGGCGGAAGTAGCACGCGCATGCTCATACCGCCTCGATACGGCAGACTCACAATTTGTGCGCCGCCTCGCTCCTCATAACGAAACTCCCCGGATCGTCGCATCATCGGCACGAGTTCCTTCTTGCCGTCTTGCAACGTAAATCCCTCTTCTTTCGTCTGCTCCGCTTCAAAAGGCGTGCTCCACAAGCCTTTGAAATACACTGCATTCAAGGCAATCAACGGAGACTTTTCCTCAAGCGAGCTGATGACTGCAGCCATTCTTCCCTGCGTCTTTTCCCGGGCCCATCTGTTGACCTTGTCAGCCGCGTCGGGGGCACGAAAGCTGACCGTTTGGATCTCCGCATAGTAGTGTTGCTTCAACGCCTTCGCATACTCTTCCTTCAGCGCAAATCCCTGGTCGCACCACAACGCGTTCGCCGTAAGCATCTCGAATCCGCGGCGCTCCGTTTGCAACTGCAATCCCAACGGCCTCCCCAGTCGCTCGTACCAGTTGTTGGCGCTATTTGGATCCTCATTAAGCCCGAGCGCTACCGCCATCTCCCCCCGCGTATCGCCAGTCGAGCCCTCCCAGAGCATGCCGAGCACGACTCGTGCACCGTACGGGCAAACCGCAAGGTTGCGTTTGCCAGGATTCAGCTTTTGAAACAAACGAAAAGCGAACTCTGTGCTGCGAGGCGTTCGAATCGAATCGGGGTACTGTTGGACCTTAGCCGCAGTTGTGTCCGTCTTGAGCCACGGGAAAAGGGAGGGCATGGGGATCCTCGGGTCTTTTTTTTTGCCATTGTCCTCGCAAATATGCGTCCGCGCCAGAAATTCCTTTGTTCTTCTACCCAGATCTAGCATTAGCGGCTAAAAGCCTTTGAAAAAGGGCCTCGGCGAGTGTTTTCGAAGGCGCGCCACTCAAGTCACCAAGGGCGACTATTTTCAAGTGCCTGGTTTGTTCGGAAAACCGGAAATCTTGCCTACTGCCAAATCCAGTGGGGCGACAACCTGGCTAACCCGCCGTGCGATACAATCTTTGGAACATGCAAACGGTCTACGAAGCCGTAGGTGGTCGCGACGGGTTGCTAAGGTTGGCGAGCGCATGGCACACGCGGGTGCTAGAGGACGAAGTGGTTAGCCATGCCTTCAGCCACGGATACCACCCGCAGCACACCGAGCGCCTGGCCGCGTACTGGGCCGAGGCTCTCGGTGGGCCAACGGCGTACTCTGACCAGTACGGCGATGAGACCTCTGTCGTGCGGATTCACAGCGGCAATGGGCTGCACGAGGAGATGGACCAGCGGGCGATCACTTGTTTCGATCAGGCGCTGGAAGATGTCGGCCTTGCCCGCGACGAGCGGCTCCGGCACGTGCTGCACGATTACTTCGCGTGGGCTACCACGACCACGATGTCTCGTTACCACCACTCGGCAGAGGATGTGCCAGACGGTTTGCACATTCCGAAGTGGTCCTGGGACGGACCCGTCAGTTAAACAGCAAACTTGATAAGTCTGCGGGCTATCCAACCTTTCCGGTTTGCACCGTAACCAGGCCCTTGGCCCTCAGTGAGTGTTTTCCACAGCTCGAATTAACTGATACACGCTCAGTTGCTTCGATAAGGTCGAACGGTCGTACACTATCGCGGAAAGCGATTGGTCGCTGAGTAGACCGAGAGTTGTTTGCTTGTTCCTCTTTCTGCATTTTCCATGACCGCTCAAGCTAAGCAAGTTCGACAACTGATTTCACGCAGTCAAGCAACCCTATTTGCGTCGTTGGTCGCGGAACTCTCCCGGGCTGTTGTCTGTTGTCGAATAGCGAAGACGAAGATTGCGAGTGACGCAGCCAATGGTCTTCGTTACCTACTGGTCGCGGAGCCAACCTCGGCCAAGTTCATGGAACTCTGTTCGCAAGGAAAGGTCATCGAATCAAAAACGCTTCTGGAATTAATGTCGCTGCTGGAGGAGGAACTCGGTGGGCGGCTGTGGATTGGTTTTTGCCCGAAAGTCCCGATTAGTCGTCGCCGGCTCAGTTTGACCTTCAGCCAGCTATTTCCGCCCGACTTGTAGATACCCATTTTGCGTTTGGCCACAATGCCTTCGAGGTCGCGAGAGCAAATCGCCTGAAAAGGGCTTTCGCAAGGCAAGGAATAGTCACGTACATGGAGATGCTCGCGGCAAGGGTGTCCGCGGAGGCAACTCAGGTTAAAGCCGCCGGTGGTGTGACTCAAAGATCGCGCTGGTGAGAGACATTACGCAAAGTGCGACTACACCAAATAAAAGTGCGTACCCGATCAAAGCTGCACCCCCCAAAAGAGCGGGACGCGTGGGCGATCGTTTGCCTGAGCGCGCCCCGGACCACATCAACCTCGGAGGCTAAACGTGGCTAAAGGTAGCGTCTTGGTTCTCCGCGCCGGTCGGAATACCAATGATCCTGTAGAGATGCCTAGCTTTCATCTGATTGAGAAGCTATCGCGGGAAAGCGCTACGTAAATGCCTAGGTGCTTAGCCTGCGCGCTGCCAGGCCTAACATCAGCCGCGAGATTCCGGTCATAAGCAGGTTCACTCCCACCAGTGTTCCGATCGCCCATACGGAACTCGACGGCCAGTGGAACCAGATTAGCCCACCTACCAGCAGCGTGATCAGACCATTCACGAGCAGCCACCCCGAGCCGCCTTCTGCTCGCCTTTTGAAATACGCGACAAATTCTAGCAGTGCTTCTGCGAGGATAATTCCCGCCAAGAGCAGGGTCAGCGTTCCAAGCCCCAGGAGTGGGTGCGCCAGAAAGTACACTCCACCTATAGTGTAGATGATCGCGAGAATCACCTGCCAGATGACGCGCCCGGCTCCCCCACCGCTGAACGATGTGATCAAGTGTGTCACGCCGGCAAAAATCAGCAGCCACCCGACCAGAATCGCCACTGCCAAGCCAGCAATGCCGGGCTCCACGATGGCTATCACGCCAAGGACTATGAACACAACGGCCACCGCAATAAGCCATGCGCCCACTCTTCTTCCGATCGTCCCCGGCCCGCGCAGCCCTTTGTTTGGATTCGCCATTTCCATCAGACACCTCCTCGCCGATCCAAGCCGCTGAGCAGTTTTGGACTGGGTTCAGCCTTAAATTCTCACGTCTACCGCTTCGATGGCCGTGTTTGATTCTATTTTGATTTTGCGGGCCATAACGTACCGAGCAGCCACCGGTCAACGACGTTTGGTAACACTGGAGCTGCCTCTCCCTTACACTTTCCGGGCCGGGAATCGGATCATTGAGCCTTAGTCTCCCGTTTTCGGTGAAAAACGGCGAATTAGTGCTGGGAAAAGCTCATGCCTTTTCTCCCCTTGCACTTCTACAACAGTTGGTATAGCTTCTTGTAGAAGCAATAGGGGAACCTGATGCCAGCTCGATCCATCGATCTTCCACAGGGCACGCTGGACCTGCTCATCCTCCGCACCCTGTCGCTTGAGCCGCTTCACGGCTGGGCCGTTTCCGAACGTATCCAGCAGATCTCCAGCGACGTCTTGTGCGTGCAGCAGGGCTCGCTCTATCCCGCACTGCACCGCCTGGAGCGCCGCGGTTGGATCAAAGCGCGTTGGGGTACATCAGAGAACAACCGCAAAGCAAAGTTCTATGAGCTGACCAAAGCCGGACGGCGCGAACTCGAGATCGAGCAGGACGACTGGAAGAAGCTGACGGCAGCCGTGAGCCAGATCCTCGAAACTTCCTAGGAGGTAGCGTCTTGCTGCACGACTTACTCTTCCGTCTGCATGCCTTGACGCGGCGCCGTGACACCGAGAACGAACTCGATGACGAGCTGCGTTTTCACCTCGATCGACAAACCGACAAATATGTAAGGTCGGGAATGAGTGAAGCTGAGGCCGCGCGTCGCGTGCGGCAGGAGTTTGGCGGACTCGATCAGGTTAAGGATGAATGCCGCGAGGCTCGCGGTGTCAGCTTTATTGAAACTCTGGTGCAGGACTTGCATTACGCCGTTCGCACCCTGCTTCACTCGCCCGCGTTTACCGCTTGGGTTGTGCTGACCCTTGCCCTTGGAATCGGCGCCAACACGGCGATCTTCAGCGTGGTCAATCAGGTTTTGCTGAATCCGCTCCCATATCCCAACCCGGAGGAGTTGCTGGCTGCGCGGCCTAATGATTCGCTCCCGAACCTTGAAGATATGCAACGCCAGACCAACTCGTTTTCGAGCAGCGGTGGAGTCAATATCGCGCCTATGGACTTTACGGGCAACGGCGAGCCGGCGCGCGTGCATGCCGCCCATATTGACGCAAGCCTGTTGGTGACGCTCGGAGCGCAGCCGATGTTGGGCCGTTGGATCTCACCCGATGAAGACGTCAAAGGTGGGCCCCGGAATGTCGTGCTGAGTTTTTCGTTCTGGCGGGACTTTCTAGGTTCCGACCCTTATGTGCTGGGCAGAGCGATCCGGCTGGGCGATAACGGTTACACGGTGATCGGAGTGATGCCCAAGGATTTCACTCTGCCGGAGCACCTTGCAGATGTCTTCGTTTCGTTGTGGGTGGCATATCCCGAAGGAGCTTCCGACCGCGACCTGCATTCCATGCACACCTACTGGCGGCTGAAGCCGGGCGTGCCGCTGGCGCAGGCGCAAGCAGAGATCGCACAAATGGACCACCGGCTTGCTGAGGAGTTTCCCGACACTGAGAAGGAGCGCGGAACCTTACTGATTCCGCTGCACGAGTGGCTGGTAGGGGACGCCCGACCGGCACTGCTGATTCTGTTCGGGGCGGTTGGGCTGGTGCTTCTGATTGCCTGTTCGAATTTCGCGATGCTGTTGATGGCCCGGGGCATGGCACGACAGCGCGAGCTGATGATTCGCGCCTCGCTGGGAGCTCGGAATGGCCGCCTGATTCGTCAAAGGCTCACCGAGAGCACCCTATTGGCACTGCTCGGCGGAGCAGGGGGACTGATGGCTGCGAAAGCTGGCACAACCCTTTTACTGGCATTGAAACCGGCGGAACTCAGTCGCTTCGGCGCGATTCACATGGATACGCGGGTCTTCATGTTCGTATTCGCCATCTCGCTACTGACCGGGCTGCTGTTCGGACTTCTGCCGGCCTGGTCCGCATCTCACGGCGAACTCGCGGAAGCATTGCGGCAGAATTCACGCACCACCGCCACCGGCGTTTCGCGCAGTCTCTTGCGCAGCTTCTTGGTGACTGGGGAGCTTGCCTTGGCGCTGATTCTGCTGGCCGGCTCGGGATTGCTGATCAAAGGCTTTTTGCGCCTGCGATCGGTCGACCCTGGATTCAATCCCGCGAACGTCATCACTATGTACCTTCAGCTGCCAGGAACCCGCTATCTGCAAATTCCCTTGCAGACGAATTTCCGCCGGGAATTGCTCGCGCGGATTAACGCTTTTCCCGGAGTGGAGGCGGCGATGATCACCGACCTTCCCTTGGCCGGAAATTATGTAGACCACCGCGTCGTAATCGACGGACAGCCGCCGCCTGCAGCGGGGACCGAACCAGAGGTGCAAACGCTTTCGGTCATGGGTGAGTACTTCGGCGTCATGCAGATTCCCATTCGGGGCGGACGCGACTTCGGCGCGATGGACCGCGAAGATCAACCGCGGGTGGCGATCGTCAACGAGGCGTTCGTGCGGCAACTTCTTCGCGGTCAGAACCCAATTGGCACCCGTATCGACTGGGCCCGATCGAACGAACCCCACCAGTGGATGACGATCGTTGGTGTTGCGGGCGACGTGAAGCATTCCGGGCTGAATCAGGCAGTGGATCCCGCCGTCTACGCTCCGTTCAGCCAGAATGACGAGGCGTGGCGGAAATTCATGACACTGGTGATCCGGACGCGAGTTCCGGTAGCAGCATTGATCGAGGACGTGAAAAAGCAGATCTGGAGCTTGGACAGCCAGATTCCAGTAAGCGACATTCAATCCATGGACGATCTGTTGGCGGTCTCGATAGCGCAGGAGCGCTTTAACATGTTGCTGCTCGGGAGCTTTGCCGCTCTGGCGGTGGCGCTGGCTGGAGTTGGCATCTACGGAATGGTTGCGTATCGGGTCCATCAGCGTACGCATGAAATCGGAGTTTACATGGCTTTGGGCGCGCAACATCGCGATGTCCTGCGGCTGGTAATGAAGGATGGAGTGAAGCTCGGGCTGCTGGGCATCGTACTCGGGCTTGCCGGCGCAATAGCGCTTACACGGGTGATGGTCAGTGTGCTCTTCGAAGTGAAGCCCACCGATCCCCCAATACTGATTGGTGTGGCGTTGTTGCTTGCGGCAGTCGCGATGTTAGCGTGTTACATCCCGGCACGGCGGGCCTTGAGCATCCATCCTATGACTGCCTTGCGCCGCGAATGACCAGCCTCGCACAGCAGATTCAATTGGTCAGTGGTCGGCAACTGGAAATTCGAGACGGAATTGGCGCGTGAGATTTACGGGCTTGTCCGGTAATCCCGCGTCTTTGTTGCTGGCTGCTCGCGTCGCCTCTGTCCCAAAACCAATGGCACGGTCCAGCCCAGTGGTTGAGTGGACCGTGCCGTTAGGGGGCGGGGTGTTTAGCTGAAGCTAATGTGACCGATTTGCGGCGAGAACGAAGTCTTTGGACCTGGTTCCATTCTTCGCGAGTTCGATTTCGGCCTTAGATTCCCAGAGCTGTCGGCCTTGGGAGTATCCCTCGGTCCAGACCTGCGACAAGAAATACCGGCCGCCGATCGCATGGAAAACCAGTTTTGAGATTTTCGATGGACCGGACGTCGCGCAGGCCGATGTCAGGATCAGTGCGCTAGCCTTTCGATCTTCCGAAAGGATCGCGATCGCTTGACCTGACGCGCCCATTGCACTCACCTGATACTCGCCAGCCGGCATCACGCGGTCTCCGACGACGAAATCAAAGGGAATGTTGGCCTTCACTCGAGGTTCCTGAGCCTGTGCTGCCGAAACCGCGAGAAGTAATCCCAAGCCTAGAAAAGCAGAGCGCATAATTTTCATAGAACCTCCTCCAAAACGGCGAAGAGAAGGCCGCGCCAGCCACGACTGAGGCTAGTTCGACTGCTGCTTTCGTCGTTGATATGTCGGTGTTTTTTAAGAACCACGGACGCGGAAAGGTAATGCAGGTGGAATGCCAGCTTGCGGTGTGCAGAGCGTAAGCCTTCGCGCCTCTCTGCCATGCTGACAACGTTATGCTTAGTAGCAAGCGGGACCTCTTTGCCGAATTCGGAAGGGTTGCGAGCGGAGTTTTCAATAACCGACGGGTTAACGACACGTCGCGGTCGGGTTAATGTCCCGGTACACCTTCGACTACCATTGCGACCGACGGACAGCAACGGAACCCCTGGCCCGTCGGAGGCAAACGGTAGGTCAATGGTTGTTTAGACTCGCGACCCATAGGTGCAGGCGGCAGTGTTCTTAGTGTTCTTAGGCTTCCATTTTCGACAGCGCTGTGGAGGACGTTCATGGCGTTCAGAGGACTGACTTCACCATGGAGACTCTTGAAAGAAACTGACTCTCAAGGGAGGACTTGGTACGACAGGGAATCCGGATTCATTGTGATCCGATATTAGGCGGCAATGTCTCTCATCTATCTACGAGTCCGTCAAATCCTGATAAGTCCGCAACCGTCCATCATTTGGCGGCCAGTATTTCACGTTAGCGGTTTCGTGGATAGGCCTGTTGGGGACAGCAGCACGACTGCTGTAGGGGCATAGTCGTCTTTTTTGGACGCCGTACATCTGCTGATGTCGATCTTAAGGAGAGCTGTTCGACGTACCAGTAGAAGTCTAGAGCAGGAGCGATTTCAGGGAGGAACGAGATGCGATTCATGATGATGGTGAAATCGGCCGAAAGCGTCGCAGCCCCGCCTCAGGAGCTGATGGAAGCGATCGCCAGGCTGAGCGCCCAGGAAACAAAAGAAGGCAAACTCGTTGCAAGCGGTGGCTTAGCTCCGACGGTGATGAGTTCGCGGGTGCGGCTTTCCGCCGGAGAGCTGGCAGTGCTTGACGGGCCGTTCACCGAGGCGAAGGAGGTTGTGGGCGGGTACGCGGTGATGGAATTCGACTCGAGAGAATCGGCTGTGCAGAGCGCGGTCGAATTCATGGAACTTCACAAGAAACACTGGCCGGGTTGGGAAGGCGAGACGGAGGTTCGCCAGATCCTTGGACCTGACGATTATATACTTGAGACCGGACGCCTCCGAATCAGAGCAA
>Ga0306920_100000237_pt1 | contig 64325 bp, 54 predicted proteins | sample flu12Cox44000170_FD_204666 | JGI IMG/M metagenome (GOLD analysis project Ga0306920, IMG submission 204666) | Lab enrichment of tropical soil microbial communities from Luquillo Experimental Forest, Puerto Rico - flux4day.12C.oxic.44.000.170 (v2)... | ecosystem: Environmental > Terrestrial >...
GGCCGGAGGATCTAGGTGATTACCTTGAAACTCGCGCACGGACCGAGAATCGAACGCTGCTGGTCCAACCTGCTCTATCAAACCATCCCAAACTCGGCGTTGACGCGAACGGTGCATTGGCCACCGCAAGGTTGGTCACTGGAATTTCACTCGGTGGCGACGTGGTCCCTTTATTTGCCTTTATCTATTTCGGCGAGCCCAACCAGATAGTGGCGCAGGGGCGTGTCGCGGTGATCGACATGCTGACTGGTCGATTAATGTCCGCACCGCAAGATTTTCCTCGCAAGAAGCGGTCGGACCGTTACATGGATATCGGTCCGGGTGGTGCTTGCACACTGCCGGATTGGGAAACCCTGCTAAAACACGTGAAAGTCGCGCATCAGGCATGTGCCAATTTTGTGTTTATTGGGTGGGACGCGGCCTTCACCGAGCATGGGCCGGTACTTCTCGAGGGCAATGCGAACTGGTGTGCCGACGTGTATCAATCGTTGTGCAGTGAGCCCTTGGGTCACACACAATTCGCTAGCCTGTTGGCAGAGCGCCTTCGCGATTTAGACCTTAACTTGAGGTGACTTTCGATTACAGGCCAATATTCCGAAATGCATTCGGAACCAGTTATTGGCTCCTAATTCAAGAAACAATTGTATTTTCGCCTTTGCCTCCACCCACCCCCTCGTTGCCCTTGGATTTGGTAGAGGTTTCCGCCACTGGCAGCTTGCGCAATACCGGCCGGCTCCATTCCTTCTTTGGAACATTCATCGCTGTCTGCGGCATATTTTACCCCCAATCATATAAAAACTAGCTATTTTATAACATCTCCGACCTCACTGCGCAATAGCGGCGCGAAATCGTCACCTTTCCTCGACGTAGTCAGGAGCAAGGCTCTAACTTGAATGCAACGGTCAACCTCGCCTCCCAGCAATCCCGTGAAGGGACCCCTCCCCGATGCAGGATGAACGGGTGAAACAGAGCTAGGCGACCCGGCTTCGGAGCGACAACATACGCCGGTTCCGCGCCATCGTCGTAAAATATCGTCTCGCCACCCCAGTCGTCGTGCCATTCCGCATTGGCGTAGTAGAGAGCCGTTACGCCATCTTCAGCATCCCGATGCGCATACTGCATATCACCATATCGATTGAAATTAACGTAGACACGGCGCAGCTCAAGCTGGCGATCAGCGTAGAATTCCCGGGCCAGATCGACACACTGTTTCAGAATCGGCGTTCCGGTCGCCATCGGCAAAGGAAGATTCGCAGCCCAGTTGCGGTTGTGGCGCATCTCAGGCGTGTCCACCTCACTCAGATGGTACGGTAGTCGGGCGAGTAATTGATGCAGTTTCTTAATTTCATCCGACGTGAAGAGATCGTCGAAGACGACAATCTGTTTACCTCCGATTGAATATCTCCGCGAGATGGATTTCTGCATAGTCAGGCGATCGCACAAGGCAGACGGCGGCTACGTAGCCTCGCTTTCACTGCAGCATGGAGGTGTTTTTCAAACGCCTCTAAATATTCATGGTCGTGATTTAACCTTGCATTAGGAATATTGTCGGGGCTCCAAACATCCAAGTTCAAAATCGCGGATATGCCACTCATAGCCTTACCCCTGCCGTGGGTAGATCACGCGACCGTTGGCAACGCGGCGAGCAGTGCCAGCGGGGCTCAGGGAATCCGTTCGCTCGCGTTTTCCTTGAATATGCCAAGCTTAACGGCTTCATAAAGCAACACTTGACCGCGGCAGAAATTGACTAATGCCTCAGGACATTTCTTCCGTCGGCTATATCTATTGAACAAGGTGCCGATGGTTGCCAGGCGGGCCTGAAAGTTGAACGATGAGTTCGCGTCGAGCGTGAGGAAGCCAGACCCATCGAGATCTCGGCTTTGAAAGCGAGCCGCCAGGCTAATGCGGGGACCGTCCGCCCAGCGAGTACCCCTTGAGCCCCAGTGAAGTGCATACTCATTCCAACCAAGTATAGCCCCGGCCTCCGCGGGCAAAGCTCTGATATCCTGCAGAGATTTGCGTGGAACCGACCATTCCCGGAGGTTATCGGGATAGTTTGGGTCAAGATGGGTCGGCAATACATACATGCATGAGTGCTCGACTGTCGTATCGGTGAACGGAATCCAGACATCCAACAGTTGCGGACGACCATCGCCTCGCAAAGTACTGATGACTAGCTTACCGTCACGGTGTGGCGACCAACCGCTGTCCTCTTTCGAATCGGCACTGTCTTCCCTGAAGCCGCGAATGTAATAAATCCAGACATCGAGCGTCACGCAATAAAAAGCACCGAGGATAGGCGAAAGAAGGTTCTCCAAGCGCGAGAGGATCTGCCACACTTGATCATAAACAAGAACAAATGGTGCTGGAAAACCATGATCGACCACAGTGCGAACGGCATCCGTGAGCAATCTGGTTTCCTGCCTCGGCACAATTGGGCCAACCTGGAAATACCCTTCCTCAAGGACTTGCTGTGTCGCCTTCTTAACGTCAGACGGGGAAACCGCGTAGGGTTTCATGTGTGAGCCAAGAGGGCTTTCGCTGATCGATAACTGTGGACAGATCGATCGCCAAAACTTGATGTCCCCCGCTCTTTTAACGATAGCATTGCGCTCTGATAGCTGATTCATGTCAAGAGTATCCGGTTCGAAAAGCCGGTCCGGTTTATTTGTCAGGTGACTACGGTCGCCGGCCGAGCGACCTCTGCTGAGCGAATCAGCGCTTAACATTTAGCCGCCGGTTCCAACCTCGTTCAGTACCGCCGCACCATAATTCACACCGGTCACGCCTTCGATGAAATCTGCCGTCCCAAGAGCCTGGGGAATCCACATCAAGAGACGCTGCTCGTCACTAAAGACTTCTGGTTCCCGCTCAGGCCACTGATCCAAGACCTGAATTAGCCTCTGCAGATCAATAATCGAGCTCACCTCGGGATTGCCGGTAAGGCGCTTTAGCTCTGCCGCGATCTGCGCTCGTTCTCGCCCCAACCTTGGGAACCAGTCAGAAGCCTGATAGCCCTTCTTCGTGTTGGAGAGGACAGAATCGGGAAGCCGACCTTTCATAGCCCGCTTGATCAACCAACGCTCGCGACCGTTCCGGCGGAATTGATCATTCGGTATTCCGATGCAAAATTCGACTACGCGTTGATCGGCGGCGGGTGCGCGAATATCAATCCCGCGGAACGCCCGCAGCGCCGCAAACCAGTCAGCCATATCACAAAAACCGTGTAAGTCATTGATACGACTTAGTCTGCTATCGGAGGAAGGCGGCACATCGAATGGAGAATATTCGCGAGCTACTCGCTCCACGATCCCACTTCGAGTGCCAAACTCCGATTGAATTGCGCTGAAATCATGCCAGGGCGGATTCGCGCCCCGACTCCACTGCTTGTATATGCGAAAGACGGCATCCGGAACGAATGGCGCGACGGTGCAGTGGCGTATCATGTGCCTCCACCGAAACCCGGACGACGCGATCTCGCGAAATAGCCTTAATAAACGCCCCCTACGCACAAGCTCCGCAAACAACCCGCGGCCGTGGTAGCTAATTGTAATGTTACCGATTTCTCCGACGAGCATGACGTTATGTTCTAACGACCGCGCTGCAGCGCAAATATCCATAACCCATAAACCATTCAAAGTGCCGACGCCGGGGAACCCTGCGACCCGGGTCTCTTCAGCGATCTGTTCGAGGATGGGCCCCTTGCTTGGCGGAACAAAATGGGGTGTGATGTTGCCGTTTAATTCCGCTATCGAAAGAACATATGGCCTTTCATCGAAATATAGCCCGCGTGTTTCTTCTCTGGTGAAATCCACTTCCGGTACAGCTGTGAATGTGTTTAGTTTGTCGCCCCTTGCGGCGAGCATGTCTGCCGCGATGACAGAAATGCTGGATGAATCAAGTCCGCCCGTGATGGTCGCACACGGCACACGGCGGCCGCGGAGCCTTGCTTTTACTGCGGCGTGAAGGAGTTCTTCAAACGCCTCAACATATTCATGGTCGTGTTTGAACCTTACGTCAGGAATATTGTCAGCATTCCAAAACCGAGTCTTTGAGAGGTTCGAACCACGCACACGGACGATAGACCCAGAAGATACACGCAAAATGTCTTTATAATAGGTAGTCTCCTCGTTCATGCCACGGTTAACGAGTGCGTCTCCAATTTGATCTTTGTTGCAGATGCGAGGCACCCAGCTTAAGGCGAAAAGAGTGTCCGGATTTGTGGCCACCGCAAATCGTGTGGCCGAGTGATAATAATGTAGTACCCGCAAACCCATTTGATCCCGCGCGCAGATCAGGGAGCCGTCTCGCAGATCCATAACAATGATTGCGAAAACGCCGAGGATCCGCTCAAACGCATGCTCGCCCCAACGATCGAACAGCCGCATTGCAATCGAGCTGTCTGGCGTGAACGGCAGGTCAGCGGCAGGTATATTTAGAACCGCGCTCAGCTCCTGCCGGTTATCGATCCGACCATCAAACAACATGACAAATCTATTGGCGAAGACAAGTGGCTGCTGCTCAAAGAGGTCTTCCGGAGTAAGTTGGTGCAGGCAAAACACAAACGCGGCATTCCCTCGCATCAAGATTTTTTGCCGATCCAGCCCATACGGTTTCAGCACGTTTGCCATCCGCTCGACCCCGGTAGGAGCCACGGGTGATCCATCCAAGTTCAAAATGGCGGCTATGCCGCTCATAGAGTACCCCGCTTCGAGTCACTTTGGGAAAGAGGGCATCGTTCGAGTTATGTTATTGCAGGTAGATAAACTGGAAATGCCACAATTCTAAATGCGATCGCGTCAATGAGGCAACACCCGCAGTCCGACTCTCACCAATACGGTGAACTCGGCATTCTCGCTAAGGTCCAAAGTTCCACTCGTAACGCAATCACCCGCGCGAACCCAAGCATGAGCAGTAAGTGAGGAATCTTCGAGGCATTTCACACCGGCAAATAGGACCGCGGGAATGCTTCGGCGGTGGAGCATTATTAGTTTGGTGATGGATCGGCTAAGGCAGAGATTCCTGCCGGGCAATACATTTGCCGCACGCGACAATGAAAGATCGATGAGCTCAATGTCGCTTCTCATGTCATTGGAGGGAACAGCCCTCTGCATTCGATCGCTCCAACGACGTAGAAATCTATTGATGTGCCTGAAAGCGATAATCTTTACACTTACGTTCGCAACGAGCAACAAAATACAACTTTCAAGGAAAAAAAGCTTTTCGCGTCGAGGCAAATGCCAAAATCTACGAACCAGACCCATCACTCACCTTCAACAGACCTTCGGCGCGTAGATCTTCAAGGAATGATAAAGTCTCTTCCCGGCAGGTAGCTCGATCGATATTATAAGATATCGCTAGATCATCGATCAGATCCGAGACCTTCTTTGGGCGCTCTATAGCCTCCCATATGTCTCGCGCGACATTTGAGACAGCGTAGTAAAAACCATTGGCAATGCTGACCATCACGAGGTCATTATCCGCTTCCGCGGCAAGGATCTCAGGATCACGCTGAACGACACACTGCAAGTCCAACATCTGTGGGATTTTCCTGGACGGACCAAACCGCCGAATGTCCATTCAACCGGAGTTAATTTGATAGCGAGCGCGAAGCGCCAAGTCAATCCGAAAGAACAAGGGTTTGATCGCCCTGTTCTGACCAAGTGGGCATTGGCAGACCGAAACACGGTGAGGTAAATCTTAGCGTGCACCGAAATTTTGCGCAGCAGATCTCTGCCGTAACTCAGCTCTTACTTTCAGAGACGAATAGACCTGGCGTGGTCGGTATGGTGTTTGCATTTGGAGCGACGGATTCAAATATAGGACTGCCGGAAATCGGAGTCGGGCCGTTTTTCGTGCGGAGGCGTTTAATTATACGGATGCTGGATAGGGCTGGGAGGGCCAGAGAACGATGACTTTGACGATTGAACGCTTGCGGGACCATGGCGCGGGGCCCCGGGACTGATGGCGCGACCAACGCAAGCGCCAAATAGAAGCAGGCCGCAAGGTACGGTAAGCACCTCAAGTCCGCATAGCTTGATTTTTTGCCGGGCCGAGGTAGGCAAAATGCGCATAAGAATCGGAGGGAATATGCGAATTTTTCCTCTGCTTTTGCTCCTTTCTGCACTAGTTTTTTTGCGCTCGGTGGGTGGACCCGACTACTCAAATTATGCGGAGTGGGCGGAAGCGTTGCTGCGTGGGAGCGCAGCGTCAATATCTTCCGAGACTGTGTCTCCCTTCGGTATGCCAGTCTCCCATTGGGCCCACGGCACCGGTGTAGTTTTAGGCATTTTTCACCTCCTCTATCCGCCTTTCTTCTCTGCCTCGTTGAGCGCCCGGTGTGTCGGAGTTGCTCTGTTCCTGATCTCTTCACTAGCTTTGTGGGGCATCTTGGATGCCATCGAACTACAACATCGGCTCAAGTTGCTTGTGTACTCACTGTTTCTGGCTGGCACGAATTTCGGCTATTACTTCATCTATCTAGCCTCTGAGGCTGTGACCTCAGCAGTGATCATTTCCCTTAGTTGGCTGGTTCTCACAAAGAAAAGAAACAACTTCTCCTCCGCCATTGCGCTTGGCGTTGGGTGCTGCATCCTGATCACGAGCCGTCCCCAAGCTGTATTGGCGTTAATTCCTATCCTGGGCGTTTTCTCTTGGCGCGAGTTCCAGAAATGCGACATAGCACGGTCTGCGCTGTTTTTTGGCGTCGTCGGTATCGGCTGTTTCACTGGCCTCCTCCAAGTGATGCAAGTAAACCAGTGGATGACGGGTAGTTGGCTCCATTCCCCCTATTCTTTCGGAGACGGGACGTTTCGGTCGGTTAGCCTGCCCAGTTTCGCCGTCGCGGTGAAGGTCTTATTCAGCCGCAGGGTAGGCCTTCTCACTTTCACGCCGTTATTAGGACTCGCTTTTTTTGCCTCTCTCGGTCTCTCCTTTCGCAAGTCCTTACCCGCCGAGTGGAGGTTCTTTTTTGGATTAAGCTGCCTCGTCAACGTCGCCAATCTAGCGATTATCTCAGGGTTTTATGCCTGGAATGCCGGTCCGCGTTATTTCATTCCGAGCGCGCTTTTGCTCTTTCTTGCCTTACCGGTGACATTGAGGGAAGTAGGCGAGCGATACGCCACGGTCCTTGCGCTCGTATTGGCGCTGTTTGCTATCCCGACTGTAATCGCATTAAATGGAGCCAACCCGACTGTCGTCCCTTTAAACGGAGCCGAGATCGCCTTTATGGCAGGGCTAATGGCTTTGGCCATATGGGCAGTTGTCGGAGTTTATCAGCGCGCTGCATATTCGCGCGAGATGTTGGCCATAGCCGCAGCATCGACGGTAATTCTCTCTGAGTTCTGCGTGTTCGCAGTCAACAGGCCCCAGCTTACGCTCCCGGGTCGGCGGCTCATCATTTTGGACGTATTGAAACTCTTGCAGCCTACTCCTGCTGAGTTATCCAGCCTAGCGCTGGCGCTCGTTTTTGTTGTCGTCCTGTCCGTTAGCTTTTTTGTCGTCCTGTCGGTTAACACATACGTTAATCATGAGGATAAGCACAGCAACCATGAGGATAAGCAGAGCGGTTTGAACTTGGGCCGCGTAGTGGGTGGGATTGCTGCGGTTGGTCTGGCTTTGACTGTGTTCCAGGCAGTGAAATTCCTCGAGTTCCGATCTACTACGGAAGAGTACCGCAGGGCTCAGATCGCTAAACCTGATGCAAGGTTCAAGTTCAAGGCCCCTTTCAATTTCGAGACTTTCAATGGGGACGTGATGGGCCACCAAGTTCCTGAGGATGAATGGAGCGACGATGAAAGGACACGTATGCGAGCATTCCGAGATACCATACGAACGACCGCTGCATTGAAACGTCCGTGACGTTACAGATTACGGCTATCACGACTCGTCGATCTTGAGAAATTCTGCACTTCATTGTCGTGGGAAGATTGGATTTCTGGATGATCGAGTCAAACGTGACACTTAGCATAGTGATGCCGTTGCCGCGTTCTTCATTGTTCTGCTCGACCAGCAACCGCCGCACGGGGAGTAGGCTATTGCGCGCGACGATGATCTCGCCTGGGAAGTTCCAAAAGATTAGGTCCGCGCCTTCCTAATACAGCTAGCCAATGTCTTCGCGGACCCGCGCCGCGTCTAGAGCATCCGCCGAAATTGCTGGCACCTACGAGGCGTCCGGCCTCCTGCCTCTGCTCCTGGCCCTGATCTCAAGTTGAAACTATCAATGCTGTATCTTAATGCTATCTTCGGTTAGCCCTGCGCCGTAAGAAAAATACGCAATGCTGTCTAAGTGGATGCTGGACAGTCACGAGTAAGGAACTCTTTTTATGCCGACCTGGCTAGCAGAGTGCTTTGCGCGATTGATCCTTGCCAGCAAAGTTATCGATAAGTCCTATTACGCTATCGATCGAGCGCGCTCAGCACTTATTTTGGGATTTGCTTCAGAGACGGTCGCTAACTGCTTTAATGATCTCTCGTACGGTCGTGATTTGTCATATCACCCCGAGTCGCCGACCTTCCGGCGTGGCCTTTTCGCGTGGGAAGAGAGCACCATCGCAACCTACTTTCCACCGCCTCCTGCTCGCGTGCTTATCGGCGGAGCTGGAGGCGGGCGCGAAGTAATTGTGCTGGCAGAGAAAGGATACGAGGTCACGGCCTTCGATCCCTGCGTGTCTCTAGCAGCTGCTATGTCCTGCTACTTTGCAGGACGATTAAACATAAAGATTTATCGTGCCCGCTATGAAGACATGCCGCACCTCTTTCCAGCATGTCCAGATGCATCGTTGATGACGCTAGAGGAAGGATCCGGCTTTGACGCGGCAGTTCTTGGTTGGGGCAGTTATTCACATCTTAGGACGGAGGCGCAGCGGATCCGCACTTTGTCTTCATTCCGTCGCTACGTGCATGGTCCAATCCTAATCAGCTTTTCTAAGTCTCTCGACACACCGTCGCACACTGGACAGTCTCGATCCACTGTAAAGAAGTGGCTCAAGCGGGATTCCAATGATTTTTTCTCGGTTTATTCTGGCTTCACCCACGCTGTGCGCGCCGCTGAGCTAGAGGCCGCAGCAAGGCAGTCTGGGTTAAAAATCGTCCACCTCAATGAGGGGCGCACCGCCGATGCTTTGTCGCCGCATGCCGTCCTCGTTCCGGTAGACATCGCCTAATCGCCCGAATTTGCAGGGGAGACAAAGAGGCCGATCGCAGTTAAGCGAGTAACCCTGGAAAATAGCCGTGGTAAAGGACGGTAGTTGATAAACGCAAATCCGCCGGCAGCGATCAGCGATCGCGGCAAGCGGGCATACCGAAAGCGGCCTTTCGTAAGAGAAGTTTATAATTTAGCTACGACCAGTAAAAAGCAAGCGTCATACCAATGGCGACAGGGCCACAGAATTTTTCTATATTCGCAGTAAATCGGAATACCTTCGCCTGGGCTTACATGAAAGACTGCCACACAGTAGTCTAACATCCCAGATGATTGAGAACATCCGCGCCCTCGACGCTTTTTCAGCACCCCGGACGATTAAAGAGAACGACGGCTACTTCGCAGCACAGTGCAGAAGCTGGCTCATGTTTATCGGCGCTGACGCCGGCGTATGACAGCGCCTATCACGACCGTTAGAGCAGCCCCACTGGCGGCAGCTGCTATTATCTGACCGACGATTGGAATGAAGGATGGAATAAGGAGCTGAAAGATTTTTGCGCCAATAACTCCGTCTACGGCTCCCGCAGGCGCGCTTTGGGTGGGACCTAGATCGAAATCCCCTTTGAGTAAATCGCCAACCGCAAATCCGCCTGCGAGCCCGGCGATAAGCCAAATGATAAGATTGACTGTGTCAGGCATGGCAGAACCTCACTAGAAGACACAGGCAGTCTAACCTTTCCACTTCGCTGAGAACATGCCTTCCCCTCATCACTTCTCGCCGCCCTGGTCTGTTGAAGAATTAGACGCCCACCTTATCGTGATGACAGCGGAGTGAAAGGATGCGCACACGGTTGCACACTAGGACGAATCTGCTTAGGGCGTTCGCAATACGCCGCTCGTTGCGATCGGGAAGCCGTATTGCGGCTGAATTATCTAATCGGCGTTATTCTGCTCTCGTTGGTTTTGAGTGAGGTCCTGTTAGCGCCGACGCTTGCGAATTCACTAGAAGTGCTGATGGCGGCGCTGTTGGCAGCGCCAGACCGAAGACGACAAACTGTGTTTGTTTTGGCAACGTTGTTTTCAACTGCGGCGGGCATCGAAGTACTGCATCTTCTCAATTCCAGCAATTTTTATCGATTGGTTAAGCCCGGAAATCGGCCTTCACTCCATGATTTCGCAACTCTGATCTGGTGGCAGGGCCGGATTCCAAAGGAGCTTCGTGAGTTGGCACATGCATGGCGACGAGATCAGATCATTCTGGGGTACGATCGATTAATTAAGTCAATCGCCTAGTCAAGATTCAATATGCTGCTGTCAATCATTATTCCAGTCTACAATGAACGCCATACGCTGGCAATCATTATAGCAAATATTGCTCGAACTTTGCCCAAGGTAAGCAAGGAGATCATCGTTGTCGATGACTGCTCAGAGGATGGCACGCGAGAATGGCTAAAGACCAATTTTCCGGACGGACCGCGTAGTGGAGCGACTGTTGATCTCAACGCCGAGGGCAAGCTTCTTTTCGGCCAAGAATCGGCGCCTTCGACGATCACCATCCGTCCCATCTACCATGAGCGAAATCGAGGCAAGGGAGGCGCACTGCAGACCGGGTTGGCCGCGATCTCCGGAGATGTGCTCGTGATCCAAGATGCCGATCTCGAATATGATCCGAGCGACTGGGCGGAAATGTATGATCTCATTGTGGTTCGCAAGGTCGCCGATGTTGTTTTTAGTTCGCGCTTCTACGGGCGGCCGCACCGCTCGCTCTATTTCCATCACTATCTGGGCAATCGCATCATCACATTACTTTTCAACGTTCTTTTCGACCAGACTCTAACGGACATCGAGAGCTGCTATAAGATGATGTCAAGCCGCGTCGCCCGGTCATTGCGCTTGACAGCTAACGATTTCGGCATCGAAGTGGAGATGAGCGCTGAGATTGCCCGCCAGCGCAAACTTCGCATTTATGAGCTCGGCATTAGCTACTTCGGACGAACCTATGCCGAAGGGAAGAAGATTAATTGGAAGGATGGGGCTAAGGCGCTGTGGTATGTATTCAAATTTCGCTTCAGGTGAGCGGGATGTCGAATAGTCATGGCGACCACGCAACACAAACCTCTAGGCGGAACTGGAAGCCCGCAACGAGCAGTCGCGGAAGCTTGTGGGATGGTCGTCTCGGGGAAAAAGCGGGAGATTGAGTCCTCCCTCAAGATTCGAGCTTCCTCGGTGCTGTCCATAATATCGAGCGACACAAGCGGTCATCCGTCGGGCGCACGGCTTAATTGGGCCTACTGGTCCCTGCCAGCGGTCCTGACTTGTGTCCAGTACTGGGTGATCGCCACGAGTATGCACGAGATTCGGTACGAGGAACTTGCTGAGTCGGTGCGCAACGTTTTTTGGCTAAGTCATCGAGTCGTGTTTGATGGCAGTTCGAGCAACATCGGCTGGTACGGCATGTTGCTCCTCGTCTATCAACTGTTTGGGTTTTCACTCTTTTCGGCGAAGTTCGTCAGGCTGGGATTGTACCTCATCGGGATCACGTGTGTCGCGGACATCCTGCGCCGCTGTATGGGCGTTCGGACAGCGATCGTACCGCTCATCGCTATCGGATTGTCACCAACGCTTTTGTATATGGGATCGCTCCAAACCAGTTTTGGAGTAGACATGCCATACGCCGCGATATGTCTCTGGCTAGTGCTTTCTGTCCGGCCAGGCGCACATTCGCCGCTTGATCTGGGAAAGACATTCGTGTGTGGCGCGGTCGCCATGATCGCAGCGATGTCCTATCCCGCCTTTGTCCTGTACTGGCCGAGCCTGCTGCTGGCGTGGGTCTGGCAGATGAGGCGAAAGGAATGTGCGCAACCATCGGCACGGTGGACGACAGGGCTGATGCTCAGCGGGACCGCCGGGCTCGCTGCCCCGCTCGTGGTCGCCATCGCTTACGTGGTCATGCCGGGGCCGCTTCTTTGGGATCCCGTGACTCAATCAGGGCTGTTTAGGGGTGGAGGCCGCCTCGGCTTTCATGCCATCACGCTGCTTAATGCTTTTCATGTGGTGTTGCGTGACCTGCTGGTCCATGGCCGGAGCTATTACTTTGACCTGACGCGTCCGGACTTCTCTGGGCCGTTGGCGACCGCGGGGCTGATTTGCACCGGGGCTACAACGATCTACTTGTTGCTGAAGCGACAGGCCGATACCACAATCGTGCTCGCTGCCCTCTTGCTGTTTGCACTCAGCCTCGTCGTGCCGAGCCTTGCGGTCGACTGGCACCCTGGTATTCGGCGGTCAACCGGCCTTCTGACGGCATATTTCGTCCTTTTCAGCGTGGTATGGTATTTCTACCGGGCGACTATGGCTGCAAGTATGACTTGGGTGCGGCGGAGCGGAGTGCTTTTATGCCTGCTCGTGCCACTCGATCACGCGTCCAAAGTTCCTTCAGTGGTGAATGACGTAGCCGGCGACCATGACGACCTAACGGCGTGGGGAATCAACTGGTTTGTGATCGCCGCAACGCCTACGAAGTCATTGGAGGTTCTGCTCGAGCAGGTGGGCAAGGGGCAACCGCTAAGTTGCCCGATAGACGACCAAGAGCGGATCATTGCCTGCCGGTATCAAGAAGCGTACGCCGCGGTAGCTGGCTATCGGCTCTGGAATACCCACTCAACCGCTGACATCCATGCCCTCGATTGGAAAACCGGCCGCGACATAGTTCTGACGCCGTCGCTCTGGACGAGCTACTATTTCCCTCACTAGGGTCCGGACTCATTAAAACCACCATACAAGAACTGCGGCGAGGCAGACGGAGGCAGGCGCGTCTGAAATCCTTCAACCTTTTGAACGCACTTTCGATGCGCCAGCGTAGCTTATAAAGACGCTTGTTAAAGGTGAACGGGTGTTTCCTGTTGCAGCGATTTGGAATGACTATGGCTTGGTTCCGTAGTCGCCCAATTCTTCGCGCAAACTGGCGCTGTCCGTGTCGCCAAGCATGCATTTCGATGACTTCACTCTACGGATCAGTCGCTCCGCCACCGGACAATCGTGGACTTCGCCTCCAGTCAACAGGATGGCGATTAGGCGCCCTTTAACAGCTGCAAGTGAATGGCCAACCCCCTGCTTTTGCTCCCCCCTTTCCGCCCGCCCGAGCGGTGCGCTTTGACATGCGTCGAGTCGATCATCTGCATGGCCGTAGATCGTCCGTTCCCGGCCAGCTCCCGAAACAGATTTTCCCAAATGCCCCGCCGCCCCCAACCACAAAGCGATTGTAGATCGTTGTCGGAGGACCATATTCAGCCGGGCAATCCGCCAGCGGCAGCCATTCTTCAGCACGTGTATTATGCCGCTGATAACACGGCGATCATCAACCCGATCGAAGGGTGGGGCCATGTCGGATAAAGTTGCCGGCTCCGCGTTTGATCAGCACCGAAACTGTGTTGGGGGTTTTTCGGGACCGCCGTCGACGTCGTCGGCATAGACTGTCGCGATAATCTCGCCGCGAGTTATTCCGTCCGGCCGGGCTGCGATCAGATCGTGAACCGCAAACAACTACCGAGATTGATGACATCCTTCATCGGAGCAGATAGCCCGATTGACGATCCAGTTGTTGATATGCATTGCGAGTCCCTCGGTCATATTTCTCAAGACCCGGCTAACTGGGAGTTCTTTGTCTGAAGTTTAGCGTTTGCGCTGTGATGTAGAATGGCTTTTGTGGGGTGAGTAACAATCCGCCGCGCGCGTTGTGGCCGGAAGCGTGGCGCGTAATATACAGTTAACGAAGTTCAAGGCGATGCTGGTTTCCAGTCGCGCGCGAGCTTCGGGCAGCGCACTTGAAGCCGCGGAACGGCGCCGCGCTCGCGTTTGCCGGTTGCGGATGGTCGTCGGAGGAGCGCTCAGTTATGGCCCTATCATCCTGGAGTGCTCTATTCTTTTTCTCACTAGCTTGTTACGGCTGGGGACGCTTGGCTTTCCTTTTGGCCTATGGTCGACGCGCGCCGCTCCATGCCTATGTCATGGGTCTCGGCGTTGTTTCATTGATATTTATTGGCGGCCTCCTCAATTCTGTAAAGCAAGCAACAGATCGCGGTTTAAGCATTTGCGTCATTTGCGGGATCGGGCTCGCCATCCTTTTTTGGTTAGTACCTTTTCGAAGGGCAACATTCAGACCGATCGTATTGAGAACAAGGATATCGAAATTAGGCCTGGTCTTATCTTTTTTTCTAATCGGTGTGGCCGCATTTCTCTTGATCGAACTAGTGCCTTCTGAGCTTTTTAATTGGTACGACGACTTTTTTATTTACATGGTCCGCCCAGTTCGCATGCTAACTACAGGCACGGTCGGAGGAAATCCGTTCGAAATACTTGGCATTTCTGACTTTGGTGCTCAATCGTTCTTGCAAGCTATTTTTATGTTATGGCTACCGCTCACGAGCATTACGGAGTTCGACACGGTCTTTTGCTTTTTGTTGGGAATAATCCTTATCGTTGAAATCGGTTGTAGCAATAATGCGCATCTGTCATTGATTGCTCTTGCCATTGGCGTGTTTTTGGCCATCAGCCCACAAGCGGTCAACCTATCGTCTGTCTACTCGATTTCTGTTGTGCTCCTGACGCTGCTCAGCGCTACTAACATTCTTCTGTCCGAGTTCGGTAAAAGGGAATCGTTTTGGTTGCTACTGCAGCATGCGGCGCCCGTAGGAGCGTCGCTGGCCGCGCTGTTGGCACTAAAGCTGACCGCCGCTTTTTTCGTCGGATCATTTTTGGTCTTCTTTTTCGCACTTGCGCCGATCGTACCCCTTCCCAGCGTGCCCCGCACCGCCATTGCAACCGCAATCACCGCAGGCGTTGCTCTCGCTCCGTGGCTTGTGGTGAATCAAGACAAGTTCGGCATCACTCATTGGAATTTCCCAAGCAGCGAATTAATCGACTCTTCGCTAACTATTTATCCGGCAATCTTAGACGCATTCCGTACAGGACCCAGCTACGAAGGAAGGCGAATCGGTTTTGCCATGGGGCTCGCGGTGATGAGCATCTCTCTCCTTGCAGGCACATTTATGCTGCTCGAGCGTTCGAGACAAAAGGAATGTTTGTTACGTATCGCTACGGATAGTGCTGGAGCTTCAACGTATATTGGTCTGGCGGCGCACGTGAACAACTTAGACGCGTTACGATATGCATGTCCATATCTAATCGCCTTGGTTTCAACCAGATTACTATTTCCGCTGAATGGACAACCGAAGAGCTCCTATATTTCTCAGTATCTTCTCAAAGCTGCCAGCGCGACCATCGTAGCGGCGCAAATTGGTGTTGTATTGATATTCGCACCGAATCTGGTCAATCGAGTCTGGCGCATTGCGATTCACCACACAGCTCTGCCCTTCATCCCCAGCCGTGATCTTCAGCAGGGTCCCTTGAGCGACGCCGCGAGGGATTACATTCGTAGTGTTCAAGCCAAAACACCTGCTGGCACTACAATTTGGGCGTGGGTAGACACCCCATTCCATTTTGATTTTACAAGAAACCGCATTTGGAATTTTCATCGAGGCTCGTTCATTGCGCCATGGCGAATGAACGCGTCAACAAGTGATAGCCTGAAGCAAGATCTTGTAAGTCGAGGAGTCGATTACATAATGTGGCAATACAGATCAGATTTTATTCCGAGCCTCTCCCATTTACGTGCACAACGTGAGGGCCAGTATTCGTTTGAGCTTCGAATTCTCATAGAGAGTACCTTTAGGTTGGTGCTGGCCTTGCAAGACCTGGCGTCCTCTTTGGACATCATTTATGACGATGGGACAACGATCTTGCTGCAGCTTAGGCGATCACCTTGATTTCCGAAGGCGCCAAGCGTACTTGCGCCCATGAAGGTCGTTGCATGCACAAATGATCAGGGCGTGAGCAGCTGGCCTCAGGCGTCATTGGTTGAATCCTATGCCGCCAGGATTTGCTGACAATAGGCGTTCTCCATCGCGCGTTCGCCGCCGCCGCACTGACGCACCCGCCATCGGATGGCCGTCTTGCCGCCGTGCCATCCGATCTCGCCGCGCGTCGTGCCCCATCGATAGCCCTGCCGATTAGCATGACGTTGATAGTGCTTGCCGCAAAGCTGTTCCCCATCAGCCGCAAGCATGGCCTCGATAGCTGCAGTCCCAGCCCTCAGGCACAGGCGCTCGAAGCCGCCTTTGAATTCCTCAAGCCCCTTGATCACCAAAGGCGACAACGCCAGCCTACCCGTCGCTAGCGCCGTACCTTGGTTGATCATTTCCAATTCGATATGCTTCGTCATGACGTAGATCTCCTCGCTCTTGGTTTGCGATTCGCAACCTCAACCTTGGCCGCCTGAGGCAATCGACGCCTGCCTTCCTATGGTGCAACCACTTAGAGATGTGGAAATGGCGAAGGTAACTCATAGACAGCACTTAAGTCGTCAATACTCAACTATCAACCTTTGGATCGGTTTGATTGCCTCTCTACTGCTTTGGGCGATTTTGCTGGAATCAGTGTGTCTCGGCATCCTTTACGTCAGCGACTCTCTAAGAAACAAAGACATTAGTGCGTTTGCTAAAACGCATCTTCTGACCAGGCTATTCGTGTCGACTCCAACTAACCCCGTTCCAGGCACGAAATTTCTTGGCACCCTCGGACCGGATGGGTGGGAATGGGCTCAATTTCACGTCGCGGACGATCTTCTCGGCTGGCGGTTGGCCGCGAAGATTTCCGTTTTTCATGAACCGAAGCCCGATACCAAGTACTTTTATATCACCGACGATAATGGCTTTATCGCTGATCTGGATGATCCGCCGGTAACGCTGGAGAAGTCGGTCGACGCCTATCGCGTGATAATATTGGGAGGGTCGACAGTGATGGGCTTCGGTGCCCCTCGGCCATCGCAAAATATTGTTGGCATGTTGCGAAAGGGCGTGCGAGACCGCGGCTTGACGGGACCTAACGGCAGACACGTCGAACTCATCAATGCCGGGGTGGACAGTTACAACTCGGCGCAAGAATACCTATACTTAGTAAGCGACTTACTCCGCTTCAAGCCCGACTTGGTAGTCGCTTATGATGGATGGAACGACAGCAGGCATGACTTCAACAATAACGTAACGCCGTTGCGAACTTGGCCTCATGGTGAGACGCAAAGGCGCATCGCAAAGAGCTATTCCATCTCGGGATCAATCTTTCTCGTTACACAGAATCTAAAGGATTTTCTAACATCGAGCAGTTCTAAGTTAGGAATGATCGAGTTACCTCAGCGAGTGTTTAACAAACTCAGGTCCCAAGCAGATGGCGTACGATCCTCGTTGCCCCCCTTCGATCCGCGCAATATCGAATATTTCGACTTGAACCGCCGAGCATTTCTTGCCCTAGCTGATGATCAGCTGTCGGTTGCGTTGTTCCTACAGCCAGTGGTCGGCACAGATGATAGAACGTTGTCTTCCGAAGAGAAGGCATCATGGTGGCATCCCAGATTTGATGAGTTATTGGAAACCCGCGTCCCGTTTTATGAGCATGCGCGCCATATCCTGGCGAGCCTTAAAGCGAGAGACCAGCGCAACGGTCATTACTGTATAGCGGATTTATCGCATTCTCTTAAAGGCGTGTCTGAACCCGTTTATGCAGATACTGGGCATCTATTACCTAAGGGAAATGAAATTGTAGCTGCGCAAATATTAGACCAGCTTGTGCTGTGCGGGCTCCTTCGGTAAACCACGCCACAAACGGAGTTGGCTTTAGCCCGTCAGCGCTTGTTGGACAGGATGGGTTTGTCACTTCGAGCGTCACGGGCTTCTCCTGAAGCAATTGCAGCAATTTTTGGCATCCGCCTCTCAGGCCGATGCGAAGCCGACGTTGGAACTATTGCGGGTCTTTATCATTCTGATACTATTGCGGGGCTCCATCATTCTCATGATGGCCTAAGCTTCTGCTGAATTCGAAGCCGCGGCCTGCGCAGGTGGAAAGCGTATGCGGGGCCCTGAATCATCATCCGTTTGGGTAGTCTGCCCGGCTTTCAACGAGGCGACGGCCATCGGTGGTGTGCTGAGCGATCTGAGCCGAACGGATTACCATGTCGTTGTGGTCGATGACTGCTCATGCGACGCAACGCGGGATATTGCCACGGAGCTGGGCGCCACAGTCATCAGTCATCCCATCAATCTCGGCCAGGGCGCGGCGCTGAAGACAGGCATCGGCTACGCTCTCTCGCAGGGCGCGGCATACATTGTAACCTTCGACGCCGACGGCCAGCACCGAGTCGGCGATATCCCTCGGCTCCTTGACGCGCTCGACCACTCGCGCGCCGATTTCGCTCTCGGCAGCCGGTTTCTCACGCCATCGCCCATAGTGCCGATCGGGCGTCGGCTGCTGCTCAAGGCGGCAACTTTGTTCACGGTCGCTATGACGGGCTTGCGCCTCACCGACACTCATGACGGCTTGCGCGCATTCACTCGGCGTGGCGCCTCGGTCTTCCACCTTCGGCAAAACCGGATGGCGCATGCTTCCGAGATTCTCGGCCAGATTGCCCGCAGCGGATTGCGCTATGTCGAGGTACCGGTCACGATTGAATATACCCCCTACACAATGGCGAAGGGTCAACGCGCCGGTGACCTGATCATGGTTCTGTTGGATTTGTTTGCGCAGAGGCTCTATCGATGATCGCGCAGGCGATCCTGTCGCTTGTTCTTTCGGGCATGCTCATCTATGCCTGGGCCGAGCGTCGGCGCTCGCCGGCCGTCGCATTCCTGTCCGTCGCGGCGAGCCTCGCCGGCCTTTACTTCGTCTGGTTCCCGTCGCAAAGCACGCGTGTCGCGGAGTTGGTCGGAATCGGACGCGGTGTCGATCTGATCCTCTATCTCTGGGTCTGCATCAGTCTCATTGTGCTGCTGAACCTTCATCTGAAGCTGCGAATCCAGGAGGAGATGATCACCAAGCTTGCGAGAACGATCGCGCTGGCGAACGTGGTCAGACCAGGCCGTACCGGGGCGCTTGTTTTTGTGGAGCCGCGGGCCGGCTCGATGCAGCCTCCAGCTGTTGACGGCGCACATATTTCCTCGGATGCGCGGGCGAGTCCCATAAGCTCTAATTCTCCGTGAGTGCGCTTCCAGTGAGGCGCTCAAGTCGGCCACGCCGACTTGGGTGGTTGGTGCCCTGGGCGCGTTCCCTGACGGTCAATCCGCACTCAACCTCGCTGCCGCCAGGCTACGCCACATCGCCGGCACGGCATGGTCGACCAAGCGGTATCTGAACATCAAGCTGCTGAAGGATCAGCAGATGAGAGGTGCCATCACCGCGTGAGCCAGCCGGGTGCCGCTCAGTCAAACCGAAAGTGCGAAAGATTTTAGACATTACCTCTGGGAAAACCTGTTCATGGAGCTCGCCAGGAACGGACGATCCACAGACACGCACGCACGTGAAAGCGCACCGCTCGGCAGCGGGTGGAAAAGGAGGGAGGAGAAGCAGGCTATGGGCCGCTCGCGCGGAAGGCTATTGATTCGGGTTTTAGGTGCCGCCGCCAATGGATGCAGCCATTCCGCTGGGCCGTCGCCTCGAAGGCGGCGCCGTCTCCCTATCTATACTGGCATCCGCGGACGTGCTCGCCGAAAGTGGGACACAGACCAATCGATTGAAAAAAAGATGTCTCGCAGAGCGGCTTGGTCGTTTGCAGCCACGCCATGAATCCGTCGGGCCTGTAAGCGTACAAATCACGTAACCCGATGAAAGTTCGCAAATGGTCCTCGGTCATAGCGATGCACTTGCCGCCATCCGCAAGAAATCTCGCCTTCAACTCGTTTGCTACTCTGCTCATTGGGAAATCTGCGTTACGCAGAATGAAGAGGTGTCGAAACGGCAGTTTTTTTGTCGATGCCGAAGGCGGTCAGGCCGCACGCAGGCGCGCCTGCTCCGGCCATGGACGTCACGCAACACCATGGCGCAATGTGAAGGCACCATCGCAAGGATGCTAATGCACTTGCTTGGAAGTAACATTTATTGCGGTCCAAGCTTAGGGCAACTCTCCAATACGTTCGGGACGGCGGGGCCGATTGGAAAGAAAATTGCGATGGCCCACGGCTCGACAACCCCCCAATTCGCGCCGTTATCGCAGAGAAGCTCTTGAGCATCATCGGCGCGGATGTGCGGGACATTAACCGAAAGAACAAACCGTATTGGAGTGGGATTATACTTCGGTTGCGCATGACAATTGTGTCAACTGAGCTTCCTGACTTCAAATGAACTTCGTGACTTTAAGGACGATACTGGCGTGATCGCAACGAAATTCGTGATCTTGCAAACGCCTGTGAGTTTTTTTGCACGGAGGATCCGGAGCTTGAGAGCACGCTTTGCGGGGGACTGGAGTGGGATATTAACTTGAGCTTTGGTGACCTAGTGATTTTGCCGTCACGCGGGGCTGCCGCATTAAATGACCGTAGCAACGGACGCAATTTTGTCCGGTTTTTTGTGTTCGCGTTGGTTGGTGGGCTCGGTCTCGGGCCTGATGATTGCTGCCAAAACGACGAAAGGCATTCTGTGGGCAGTTCGTCGAAAAGGATGTTGGTTGTGCCGGGCCGATCCATGCGCGCTATGGCTTTCAGAAGAGATGCACTGAGTATGGGCGCATCGAAATGATATCGTCACGTCTGTCACCGGCGATCAAAGCTCTCATGATACGAGCGCTGGAGCTACGGCAACTTGATGACAACGTCTTTCGTATTTCAATAATCCTTGTTACATTGGGCTCGTTTGTATTAAGTATTGTCAGAATCCTCCGTGAGCCAGATCGTTTCCAATGGGATCTTCAAGTCTATTATAATTCTCCACTATGGTTAGCTCAGGGCCAAGATCCGTACGCGGTGCATGGCTTTGTCGATGGCTTTAGTTATTCGCCGATCCATTTGCAGATTTTTAGAGTTTTTCCTAGCCTATTCACATACGACCAATTCTATTGGGTATTTCTATTCGCAAAAATTGTGAGCTTTGCGATCCTCCTGGCAATTTGGAAAAAGGTTTTTCTCAGGGAAACTCACCTACATGTGTTTGCGATTTTCGTTTGGCTCGGATTCTACTCAACCATCCTCATAGATCTACAAGCTGGAAACGTTTCGATTTTCGAGTCCATGCTATTGTTCCTTGGCTTTCTTTGTTTTTTGAAGCAACGTCTATACTCGTTCGTATTTCTCATTGTCTTAGCAGCAAGCTTCAAGATTATGCCGATTTTCTTTTTGATCTTATTATTGCTGGCTCCGAACAGGTACAGCTTGAAATGTTTTGCCCTTGGCTGCGTAGGATTCTTGGCATTCGCGCTGCTAAATCTGGTCCTTTTTCCCGACCTCACGAAGCAATTCATTTCATGGGCACCAAGAACAACGAATGAACTGGAACACCTCAACCCGTCATCGCTTGCCTTCATAAGGGACATGCTTTCAAGTAGCTTAGATCATTTCGGTTTGGCTCCAAATTCAATATTGGTGAACGCCACTTATCTCGCAGTCGCGATCTGGATCTTTTGCGCAAGTTGGAAATCTTGGAGGCTCGCTAAAGTTGTCAATGAGGGAAGCAACTATGATCTCTTGTGTCTCATATTATTCTCAATTTTAGTTTACACGCTTACTGTGCCGAGAATGAAGGACTACGCGTATATTATTGCAATACCCAGCGTTTTATTTGCCATCGAACACTTTAAGGTGTCGGTTCCTCGCTGGATTTCATTTTTGCCGCTTGTAATAATTTCGTATTACACAATACCGCCACTATTTCGAATTTTCTTGGATTACTATCCACTCTTTGTTGCTTCATTTTTTTGGTATTTGTATTCGTGTGAGCTGGAGAAACGATCGATAATGCCGCGTTTCGGAAATAGTTGAGGCATTCCGGCGGCATCGTCGCATCGTCCATCGGCTACATTTTCTTGCCGCCAGATTGTGTCAACTGCTGCGGCTATGACGGCTAGGCATCCTAATTTGAAAAAAACGCTCCCGGCCAAACAATGCCGCATGACCTCGCTTTGCTCCCAATACTCCCCGAGGAATGCTCCATACGCGCAACTAAAACCCGAAAGCAACAATATCGCTCCACTCCAAAATAGCTGCTTTGATTTTTGAGTCTTTCTTTTCTCTTCATGAAAAGACCAAAACAGCACCGAACAAATAATCAACGATGACAGCAGCCATAAAGGAAACGCATCAAGTAGTGAAATATCTTTTGTCTTTGAAATTACAGTAGGCGCGCAAGCGTCGCATGGATCGGTGAAAACGCTCGTGTTTTCATTCGTGGCAGACTCCAGTCTTGGGTCAAGGATCACTTCAATGTTTTCCATAGCCATGGAAACGAGTTTCGTTGGATGCGAGATTAAATACCACACGTAAATGGACCTGACTTGGAGAGCGAAATCGCCGACCAATTCGGCCACTTGCTTTCGGTCCTTTAATAAATCACCTTCGTTTGTGACATCTGCGGGACTTGCGCCCGCTTGCGCTTTGTTCCATTTGCTTAGCCGCTCCACGGCTAAACGATCAATCTTCTCCGCATTTGGCAGGCCCCTTCGCTTGAAATACTCTCTTGCAGCCTCATCGGGCAAAATCCTCCCAGTCAACATCTCAATATTATTGACTCTCCCCATGGACATCAGACCGCTTGAAGAGCACCACAGACTTATGCCTGATAGCGCCACCACTACAGCAGCTGCAATCAATGCATTTTTCTTGTCCGCAGGTTTGGCCACAAAAGGCAAAAACAAGTAAGCGATGCCCCACATTAAAGCATTTGAGTCCCTTGCAAAAATCGCGAAAGCAGCAAACAAGGCGAAGACAGGTAAGAACAAGTATTTTATGCCGAGCCGGTCAATCCGCAAAATATTTGAAACAATATCAAATCTGACCAATATCGTCGCAAAAACCAGCTGCATGCCCATAGATAGCGAATCGGAAAGAATATAACGATTTAGATCAGGCAGACCTCTTCCAAACATGCAGAGCAACGCTAAAAAAAATACTAAACGTTTTGCGTGCCATCCGTTCATCAGACTCGCCAAAGACGTCGAGAACAAAATCCAAGCAAAAAATTGAAAGTGAGACTGGAACTTTACGATTGATAACTCGGCACCTAAGTTGAACTGGCCGAACCACGAAAAAATAACAGGTATGGAGAAAGATCTTTTCGACTGAGCGATCACACGCAGATAATCATGGAAATTTAGCGGCCGCATCAACTTTATGTATCCCATACAATCGTCACACAGGGGAGTTCCCATGATCGAATTGAGGTATTCGTAATAGATCGCAAACAATAAAAAGAGCAGCCCATAATCAAAGATTCTGTTCGCTTTTTCATTTCCACTTCCAACTAGCGCAAGCACTTTACCGATCATGGATTTTCGATCTCGTTCATTGGCGCTGCGACATCTAAAAACTCGCGGCGGACAGCATCAATCTTGATGCTTTTCTGAGAGACCTACGCTAAAGTTGGACGGAGCCCCTTTGGACATTCGAGTGCGCGGCAAAGCTCGAGCCCGAGCGCGACTAGAAACGATGCTACCATGTTACTCGTTCAATCGGACTGCCCGATATTTGTTCTCAACGGGTCACATCGGCATCTATAAAATCCAACGCGCGCCAGCCAATCTTTAGAGCATGACGCCAATTTGGTGATCTGTCGATGGTCTTTACTAGCGATGGGAGGTTTCGTAGGTAATGGGTTATATGCCTTGCGAAATTGCTATCGTTGAAGAAGTTGTGGCTCACTGTAATTGATTTTTCCAAACCCCTGACGTGATGGAACCAGTTGGCAGGTATAAACAACGTGTCGCCAGGTTCGAGTACGCATTCATAAACGGTCGCATGCTCGAAAAGGGGAAATCGTTCTAAATCGGGTCGTTCTGGGTCGACTTCTCCACCATATAGAAAATCGGCATCCTCGGGCGAAAAGAGGATCGCCCGTTTTCGACCTCGAATTTGAGCTAAATAAGCGTGCGTGTTCCACCAATCGCGGTGCAGCGCAGAGAGCGAACCCTCGGGTCCAATTAAAATTGCTGAGAACTGTTTCTGAGACGTCGCTTCGAAAACATCACGCAGGATAGGACTGAGAGCCGCCACGAAGTCCTGCACGAAATATGGCGGAGGCGCAATGTCATCATACAATTCGGGATGTTGCCGCAATCCAGACCAACCAAGTAGGTAAAAAGGTGAGGTCTGCCGTCCGGGCTTTGCCCGAAGTGGGGACTCATCGTTCTCAATATCCTCGTGTGTCCAGAGGCCGGGCAACTCTCCCGAGGGCGCATCGAGAAAGTCGATATAGGCGGACAGAGTTGTAAGCTTTCCAGTACCACTCCCGCGCCCGAGCCATGCAACTGCGGGATCATGTCCATAAACGCTTTTAAAAAACTCAAAGGTCCATTTCGATCTCGCTGGCCAGTTGTCTGTAGCGTCCGCGATGATGACTGGCCTACCTACACCTCGAAGATGTTCCCGCGCAATATCTGCCGGCAACACTTTGCTCTTGCGTTCAACTTGGATGTGTTTCACTTACAGTCTCGCCAGGCTTCGCTGCCACCCTTCGTGTCCTCAGATGTCCGAATTCTAGCACTTTTTAATTTTTGCTTGGACTCGTCGATTTTGAGACTCATGCAATGATTGCCCTGGCCTAGCCCAATCCAGGCCGAGCAAGATCGCGCAATTTGATTGGCCCATCCGCCGTTCCATTCTCTATGCTCCCGCATGCTGTGTACGCGCGCGGTCATCGCGACGCGATGTTCTGCCGGACCGGCAACCGGAATGCGCGTCGGTTTGATCTCAGAGCAGCCCGCCCGTATAGAGGACGAAAACGCGGTTTCGCCGCGCTAACGAGATCGAGGGCGGGCCTAGACTCGTGATGTCCTATGCTGCCCGCGCCTTCATTTCAAGTCCCCAAGAGAAAGCAAGCTGCTGAGGCCGGTGAGCGCGAGAACATCGATCATCTCCAAGCTCGCGATCGAGCTTGCGTCGAACTAGGTACGCATGATCAAGCATCGTCTATTGTCCCTCATGCCATCGAATCAGGGGAGTCGTTCCGAAACTTTTTGCGTGCGTGCTCAAGTGTTAATTCTTCACTGTTTCACGAAGTTTTGCTCTGCTTCTGGCTCATCCTTGGGCCTTGGCGATCTGGTTATCGAACGATCAAAGGTTTTTCTACCATTGTGTTTGGTTCGATCGGGATTTGCCGCATGATTATTGCGCGTCCTTTGCGCAGGATCGCCATGACTCCCCGGGATGTACAGAGACGGATTTCTCATAGCTCACGGCCAACATGTTGCCATATGTACTGCTGAGTCGCTGGGGCGAAGCCGCTTGGAAATGGCAAGTGCGCAAAAGCATGGGGTTGATCCTTCGTTTTCGACCCGCTTCCGTCTTTGTCACGTTGGGTCTCAACGCGCTTAGCTTGCGAAAGGGGCCGCCCTCAGCTAGTTTGAGGAGCGGAGGAGCTCAGGATCTGGGCTCCTTCTTAGCTACCCGAGCTTACCAACCGGAACCTGGTACACAACCGCTCGGGGACGAGTGAGATGGTGTGAAAATGCTCTGGCAAGTTCACCCACGCACCGGCAAACACCTTCCAACGATTATCGCTCTCTATCGAAAAGCCGCCGCGCTACGGCCAGATGTCGTAGACAATTGGTATATGCTGGCGTCGTTCCTCGTTGAAGCCAGGCAAAATGAGGAAGCGGTCGCTGTATTGACCCAGGCGATATCGAAGCTGCCAACACATCCAAGACTTTATCTGATGCTTGGTCAAACCCACTATATCACACGCCGGGTCGATCTTGCGCGCGAAGTACTGGAGCGTACTCCAGCGATTCCAGAAGATGACCGGGAAATGACCATGTGGCGTCTCACGCTGCTGATAGATACCGGACTCGCCGACAGGGCTCAGGCTGCTACCGATATCCTCGCGCTCGACCCTGTGAATTCATATGCGCTTATGCTCCTCGGAGCAGTCACACGCAGGAACGGATCGTCACAGAAAATGATCCCATTTTGCAGGGCGGCACTAGAGGCCGAACCGGGACATACTCGTGCACGCTATGAATTGGCGGTCGCTCTGGCGAGATTGGGACGATCCCAAGAGGCTCGGCAGATGATCGATCTCAATCAATTCGTCAGGGTTATCGACCTCCGACCACCGGAGAGCTACGTGAATGCTCAGACACTCGAAAATGCTCTGGTCAGCGAGATTACTCGTAATAACACGCTAGAAGCCGATCCCGTCGATAGAGCTACCAGAGGTGGCTTTCAAACGAGTGCCTCCCTTCCTCAGCGGGGCGATGATGCGATCGGCATAGTGCTCGATCGGATACGGTTGCGGGTGGACAGGTTCGAAACCAGCTTGCCCGAAGATCTCAACGATCCTTTTGTGACGAAGCGGCCCAAACGCGTCAAGCTTCGTGCTTGGGCAGTTGTCTATCCTGGCGGCGGATGGCAGAAGCCCCACATTCACGATACTGGTTGGTTGAGTGGGGTATACTATGTGAGTGCGCCGAACGCTTCCGGCCAAAACCCGCGCGGTGGACTGTTGGTGCTCGGAAAATTCGAAAACGAACAGCAAGGCACCGATCCGCCCCCCTGGGGCGTTCGAGACATACGCCCGCTTCCAGGCCGACTCGTATTGTTTCCTTCCTACATACCGCATTCGACGATACCAACAAATTCTAGCGATCAACGAATTTGCCTGGCCTTTGACGTTATGCGATCACCCACCGAACCAGGCTGAACTTTTCGAGGCGGATTTCGATTATCGCGCCGGAATTGACGAGCACTCTCGTTGATGTCGATCACCGCTGCGAACCGCGATACATAAAGCACTGCCTAAATTGAACGTGCATAGACGGGAAGTGCAAGGTTGCTTGATTAATCATAACATATTGATTCTGCGCGTTATATTGATGCTATTGTCTTGCCAATTTTTAGCCGCTTGATCAATACTAATGCGAAAATAGGGACTGTCGGTTTGGAAATGGGAATCGTTGGGCGGTGTGAGATGATTGGCAATGGTGTGAGATGATTGGCAATATTGAAAATCTACTTCAGCGATTTTGCACCCACATTACCCTCGCTAAGGTGATCTGCCTTGCTCTCTTTTTTTCCCCGTTTTGGGGTCTGTGGTGGTTCCACATGGACCACGAGGTGCAGGGGATCCTCGAACTCATGATCGGGTACAGCGGTGTAAGTATTCGAGCGGGCGTTGTTTATCCATTGGTCTGCCTTTTGGCGTTTCTGGGCTTCGCTACCGTACCTTTTATTCGCGCCTCAATTGTTCGCGTGCCACTCATGCTCATCATGCTGTTGGGCTGGGCGTTTGAGCTGACCATTCTCGATCTAAACGGCACCCTGTCCGACCAGGATCTATTTTGGATCCTGTGGGTAGAAAGAACGATGGCTTCAACGGCGGTTAGTACCTACAGCTTGAACGTTATTCGAGATTGGGCGAGCGTTGCAATCTTGGGCATCGTGCTCTGTGCCCCGCCTTCGCGTCGATTTAGCGTTTCCGGAAAGTTCGGCTTACTGCCGATTGCCGCGGGAGCATTGGTAACGGGTGTGGTCATCTACACAAAGGGAGGCACGCAACTCTTTCCGGTCCCCTTTGGTACCTTCTCTAATGCCGGGGTGGTCTTGGCGAGTGTTTTGAGTGATACGCGTGATGTGGTGACCGACCACGACCTGAGGATCAAGGGCACGGCCAATCCGATCTTTGACAAGATTGTTATGATCATGGATGAGAGCGTGCGCGGTGATTACCTCACATTGAATGACCCAACCCGCAACACAACGCCCTTCCTAAAAGCCACCAGCCATTTGATCAATTTTGGTGTGGCGAGTTCTGGCGGCAACTGTTCGGAGATTTCAAGGACGATATTTCGCTTCGGTATGCGGCAATCCGATTTGCCAAACGGTTGGCGTGAGGGATTGAACAGACCGACCCTCTGGGAGTTTGCGCACAAAGCCGGATATAAGACCGTGCATATCGACGCTTTAAGCTACGCGCTCGGCAACGGAATTACGTTGGGAGAGAGAATTCTGGTCGATTCGAATATCCGGGTCAATAAAACCGTCGGCTATCTTCGCGATCAAACGGTCGTTGAAAAGCTTGTCCATGCTCTCAAGGAAGAGGAGCCCGAGTTCATCTATGTCGATAAGTTCGGTGTGCACTATTCTTACGCCGATAAATACCCGCCCGATTTTCACGCGATTGCGACGCCCCCATCCGACACTGCCTCGTCCCTCGTCAGCGATGACCGTTACGCTGGAGCGCGCGCGCTTGTTCAATACCAAAATGCGACTGCTTGGTCGGTCGACGAGTTTTTCAGAAACTTGCTCCCTGCAGTCGATCTCCACAAGACGTTAATCGTTTACACGTCCGATCACGGACAAAGTTTGCTGCCAGGTCGATTTCCGCATTGCAGCACAACGTCGACGGTTCCCCTGGCCGAGGCTGATGTTCCACTATTTGTCATCACTTCGGAACCGGACTTCGAGCAACGTCTAGAGCAAGGGGCGGCGCGGGGCTCTGGTCAATTCAGTCATTTCGAAGTTTTTCCGACATTGCTATTGGCGCTGGGATACGATGCAGGCTGGGTCAAACAGACTTATGGTCCAAGCCTCATGGATTCACCATCGCCGGACAGAAAGTTCATGGTCGGAAGTCCCTATTTCCAAACCAGAATGATTCCTTACCGCGCACCCGCGTATCGTGATGCCGTAGCCAAATGAGACGCGGACGCGCCTTCTGTAATCATTGCGGTCTCGGTGCCGCTTAACTGAGCAGCAAACGATTGTCTTCGGCCGCAACAATGAGATTTGAATGATGAAGATGGAAAGCCGAAAATTCGTACTTAAAGGCCCACTATCGCTGTTGATGTTTGCGGGTCGTCTCGCCTTATGGTCACGCAATGAATCTTCGCCCGAGCACCTGCTATGGCTTGATTCCACTGAAGCTGCCGTGCTGTTGCAGTTTTCGGCGGCCCCGCGCGAACCGGCCGAGATAGCCAAAGCGGTGGGCGTCGAATATAATTCTCAGTTCCAGCGATTAATCGACAAACTCGTTCAACACCGGGTATTGAGTGAAGATGTCACCGATCGAGACGAGCCGTTCTATCTCTTGTACAGTCCCGGGATCAAAAAAGGGGACACAGTTTGTCTTGTTGAGTCGGACGCTCTGGAAAATCATATAGTTCGTGATATTGCCAACGGGATTGTCACGTCGGGATTCGTGGGTGAAAACCCCTTATCGCCAGGAGTATTCGCCGGCACCCAAGGATTTGCTGTGAAGTTTCGTCGTGACGCTCTTGAGAGGCTAATCAAGTTGATGCCGTGGACGCAACCATACTTCGACAAGATTCTCCATGAGAACGTAGCACGGCGCTTCTGCGCCGGTAGGTTGGAGGACAGCCAGCCGAACGCGTTTTACTTAAACGCGCTCGTCATTCCTCCCGGCAGTGGCACCAGACTGCACGTTGACGCTTCGCTAGACGGGCGGACGACACCGAGCTTGGTGAGCGTTCTGTATCTAGAAACCGTTCCACTAGGAGGGAGGTTGTATCTGTGTGACGCTAACTGGCCAGTTGGCTTGGTAAATCCGCGCCCAGGGATGATCGTGCATTTTAGGGGCGATTTGACACATGGCGTAACGAATACGTCGTCGTCCAGCGTGGTCAGGTTGAGTCTTGTTTGCGAGCAATATTGCCTCAATGAAAAGAAGATTGGATTGTGCCCTAAATTGGAATTGGTCGTACGGTGATCGGACGCGATGTGCCGCTCCCAAGTAATAAGCTTTCAAGTAATAATATGAAATGCGAGCTGCTGGTCGGCGTGAAGACTGGCAATATGGAAAATCTATTTCGGCGGTTTTGCACCGACGTTACCTTCGCAAAGGTGATCTGCCTTGCTCTCCTTTTTCGCAACCCTCATCAAGGTACACAGCAATAGATGTCCGAGCTTATATTTCCGGAAATCTTCGCGCCGTGACCTTGCGTAGCAGCGCCCAAGCCCTCAAAAGGGCACGGCGGATGTTTTTTCGCCGTATACTGTCCTCGTTCCGGCAGATTTCGCCTAATCGCGCGATTTATAACGGAGCCTTGCCGTGGCGCCCTTAGTGACTGGTAAATCTCGAGGTGGTGTTCATTTACTTCAGCTATTTTACACGCACATCACCTTCGCAAAGGTAATCTGCCTTGCTCTCCTTTTTTCTCCGTTGTGGGGCCTGTGGTGGTTCGACATAAATTATGCTGACGTGAACTCGGTTCTCGAACTCTGTATAGCATACCCGCTCCTCATGAGTGTCCGAGCAGGCGTTGTTTACCCATTGGTTTGCCTTTTGGCTTTTCTGGGTTTTGTTGTCGTCCCCTTTATTCGCGCCTCAGTTGTTCGCGTGCCACTGATGTCCATCATGCTGATCGGCTGGGCGTTTGAGCTGACTATTCTCGATCTCAACAGTACCCCGTCCAACCAGGACCTGTTTTGGCTCCTGTGGCAAGAAAGAACGATGACCTCAGAGGCGGTTAGTAGCTACAGCCTGAACGTTATTCGAGATTGGGCGAGCGTAGCAACCTTGGGCGTCGTGCTCTGTGCCCCGCCCTCACGTCGGTTTAGCGTTTCCGGAATATTCGGCCTGCTGCCGATTGTTGCGGGAGCATTAGTAGCGGGTGTGGTCATCTATACAAAGGGAGCCACGCAAGTCTTCCCGATTCCCTTTGGTACCTTCTCTAATGCGGCGATAGTCTCGGTGAGCGCTTGGAATAATGCGGATACCGAACCAACGTGGCGCGATGTGGTGATCAACAATGAGGGCGCGATCAATCCGATCTTCGACAAGATTGTTGTGATCATGGATGAGAGTGTGCGGGGCGATTACCTCACGTTGAATGACCCCACCCGCGACACAACGCCCCTCCTTAAAGCCACAAGCCATTTGATCAATTTCGGTGTGGCAAGCTCCAGCGCTAACTGTTCCGTGACTTCGAGGACAATATTTCGGTTTGGTATGCGGCAATCCGATTTGCCAAACGGTTGGCGTCAGGGACTGAACCGGCCGACCTTCTGGGAGTTTGCGCACAAGGCCAGATATAAGACCGTGCATATCGACGCTTGGTATGGTTCCATGTCGCTCGGCAACGGGTTTTCGCTGGCTGAGAAAGCTCTAGTAGATTCGAACATCAGCGTCCTTAAAACCCCAAACTATCTCCGCGATCAAGTGGTTGTTGATAAGCTTGTCCACACTCTAAAGGAAGAAGGGCCCGCGTTCATCTATGTCGAGAAGTTCGGTGTGCACTTTCCTTACTCTGATAAATACCCCCCAGACTCTCACATGCGTTCGACAGCCCTATCGAGCACATTCTGGGCGGTCTTCGGCAAACTGCGACTGAGCACGACCGGAGAGCGCGACCTAGCTCTCTACCCGAATGCGATTGCCTGGTCGGTCGACGAGTTTTTCAGAAACTTGCTCCCTGCAGTCGATCTCCGCAAGACGTTGATTGTTTACACGTCCGATCACGGACAAAGCTTGCTGCCAGGTCGATCTCCGCATTGCAGCACAACACCGACGGTCTCGCTCGCCGAGGCCGATGTGCCACTATTTGCCATCACCTCGGTGCCGGACTTCGAGCAACGTCTAGAGCAAGGGGCGGCGCATGGCTTTGGTCAGTTCAGTCATTTCGAAGTTTTTCCGACGTTGCTATTGGCGCTGGGATACGATGCAGGCTGGGTGAAAAAGACCTATGGTCCAAGCCTCATGGATTCACCGTCGTCGGACAAAAAGTTCATGATCGGAAGTCCCGATTTCCAAACTAGAATGATCCCTTGGCGAGCGCCCTCGTCCTCAAAATCGCGCGAATAATCGGGATCCGATCGCCCATCTGCTTTTGCGATCTTTTGTTATCGCGACCTTCATCAAGGTGCACGGCAATAGATGCCCGAGCTTAAACTTACGGAATTTTCTGCCGAGCTAATGCTGGCAATTGCTTGTTCGCGTTGGCCATTCGGAAAAAGCGCCGACATAGGAACTCTTGCGAGGTCGCCAATTGACTGGAACCGATTCTTGGCCTGGGTCCGTCGCAACCACATCGCGCCGCTCGTTTATCACAACTTTCGACAGACGCGTTGTTCCTTGGCCCCAGAAGCCGTCGTCGCGCAACTGCAGGCCGAGGCTGCGCACAATACCCGTCGAGTTCTCATACAGATTAACGAAGCGGCGCGCTTAACGCGCTTGCTCGCAGATGCGGGCATCGAATCGTTGATTGTCAAAGGCCCAGTGCTCTCGTTATTGGCTTTCGGTGACCTCTCACTGCGGCAGAGCCACGATATAGATCTTATGCTCGATCCGGCGCGCGTGGTGGAGGCTGATCGATTAATTATCCAAGCCGGGTATCGCCGCGTCATGCCTAAGGTCGAGCTTTCGCAGCCCCTGTTTGACATGTACCGGCGTTGGCGAGGACAGTTGGCCTATTACCTAGATTCATTCGATGTCATTCTCGAGATTCACTGGCGCCTAACCTCAAACTCTCTGTTGTTTCCTCTTGACGCCGCGGCCTTGCGTAGCGACGCCCAACAAGTCCGCATCGCCAGCACGACTTTCACCACCTTTTCCTATGAAGCGTTGTTTCTTTATCTCTGCGTCCATGGCAGTGTCCATTCTTGGTTCCGCCTGAAATGGGTTGCCGACATTGCGGCGCTGCTGTGCCGGCTGCGCCCCGAGTTGATCGGCCGGATCGCGAGCAATGCCCAAACGCTTGGATTGCATCGCCCTTTCCATACGGCGCTGATCCTCGCGCACAAGCTAATGGTTGCGCCGGTGCCAAATGATATCCTCACAGAGGCGCGCGAAGATCGATCGGCGATGAAACTGGCGATCGCGGGGCATCGGGCGCTCAATTGGCACCGGTCGCCAGGAGAACCTAGTGAGACTTTGTGGTTCAACACTTGGTTAAGTTGGCAGGCATTCCGACTGAAACCCGGATTAGGATATCGGTGGAGAGAATTGCAGACCCAGATGTGGAGTCCCGAGGATTGGGCACGCGTGCGCCTACCGATCTTTCTCTATCTTCCTCTGCGTCCTCTTTCCTGGCTGGTGCGCAAGATTTACCGCTTGATAAGCCGTCGAGGCGTCTCCTAGCCCAGACCTTACGTGTAGGATCCATTTCAATGGGCGGTGCTCGGGGTTCCCCAAATCGCTGCCCGCTACCGGCGCGATAAGGGTGCGACAGCCTTAGTCGCAACAATAAAAGTGGCACACGGGGCGTTCTGTGATCTTGATTATTGAGGAGCTTTGTTGTGAAAAGTCGTTTCAGATCTCATAATCACGGATTAGCAGGGGGTTTTCACTTGTCGGCGAAAGCAGACTTCCACAGAAGAGCCACTTACCTTTACACGCTTTGTGGTTGGAAGACTCGTTCGGAAATTCCACTTACCGGCGTGACAGCATCTTCAGGTGCTGCTGGGTCGACTGCAGATATCCTCATCCAGATAGCGCCTGGACATTCCCCAAAAATCACAAAGCAGGAGGGCTTGGTTCTTGAACATTCATTAGAGTATTCGCGCATTAGGATCGAAGCCGTCGCGGATTTCGAAGTCTACAGAGGACAGCAAATTAGCGTTTGGCCAGCGGCTGGCGCTACACAGAGCGATATTGAGATTTTTCTTTTTGGGCCGGTGTGGGCCACCTTGTGCTATCAACGCGGACTATTTCCTTTACATGCTAGTGCAATTTTAGCTGACGGGTGCATTACGGCGTTTGCCGGAAGTTCAGGAGTAGGCAAATCGACAGCCGCGGCGATGATGAGCGCGTTGGATTATGAGTTGTTTGCCGATGACATACTTACGATCGACTTTGATCAAAACTCTATACCAGGAGCTTGGCCGTATCTTCGCCGCCTGAAGTTGCGAGGCGATTCTATCACTGAACTAGCGTTAACCTCCGCAGCAGCAGTGAGCGAGAGGCTGGACAAGGAGAAATACTTCGTTCATCCGAAATGTGCGGCCGATGACCGGTGGTGTCGACTCGACCGGTTATATTTGCTGGAGGTTGATCAAATCAGTTCTCGGAACTCGATTGATCGGCTCGTCGGCGCAGAGGCGGTTCGCGCCTTAATCCATCAGACGTACCATTTTGACTTTGTCGTCGGTACCAGGCGATATAATGACCATCTCGCGTTTTGCACACAGCTCGCCTCCAAAATTGCCATCTATCGGCTGCGCCGATCACCATTGCTAGGCGCTGGAAAAGAGCTTGCATCCCTGATCCGAGTGCACCTTAAAGATGGGTCAGCATTATGACCATTGGTGCAAATAAAATCGCGAGCGCCGCAGGTTGGCCGGGTTTGTTTTTGTGCAGTTTCGATACTATTTGCTAAGCGCGTAATCGGTAGCGTAAAATATACCTAATGATTTCAAACCTGAAGAGCCTTGTCGATCCTCTCGGGGAAACCGAGTTCCTAACGCTGCTGCGCGAACGCAAATTGACGTTTTTACGGGGTTGCAACTCTCGTCGCTTCGAGAAATTGGTCTCTTGGAGAGTTCTCAATCGTCTTCTCGATGGCACCATCTTGCCGCTAAACGCGCTGCGGGTTTTGCGGGAGTCGGTTTCAATTCCAACGAATTTTTACCTTAAGCAGGGCCGCATAGATCCCGCCGCCCTCTCAAAGCTCTTAGAGCAGGGCATCAGTCTGATTTTCAACCGACTGGATGAACACGTGCCCGCCCTGCAAGTGCTCTGCAAGAACCTCCAGCGGAAGACATTGGAAAAGGTCAGCGCTGCCGCAATTATGACCAGCGGTCGTGGTGGCGCCCTCAAATGTCACTACGATTCCGAGGATTTGGTTATTCTTCAGATCGCGGGCACGAAGCGTTGGCAGGTGTTCGATTCTCCCGTAGTCAACCCGGTTCCGGGTGTAACGAAGAAAGCACCTCCTGAGCGCCTCAGGCCAGTGTTCGATCAGGTATTACAGCCAGGCGATTTTCTGTTTTTGCCAGCTGGACATTGGCACCACTGCGAGAACGGTCGGCATCGTTCACTGCACGTCTGTATCCTTTTCGAGCCGCCAAACGGACGGAACTTGCTGCAGACCCTGATGTCAAAACTGTCGTCGGATGAGACATTCAGACGTCCGCTGACGAGGCACAGCAGCGAAGAGAGATTGGCCGAACATGAAAATGCACTGCGGGCACGTATTATTGACGCGATTCAGGCCCTATCTTTGGATGGTTTCCTGAGGGAGCGCGCAGCATTACGTCCCATCGAAGGCTTCCGACTGGAAGGACGAACCAATCAGGTCCACAACGTTCAGATGTGAGCTAGGCATGATCTCGACGCTCCAAGATCTGATCGCTCCGCTCAGTGAGGCCACGTTCCTGGCACACTTCCGTGAGCGAACTGTGGCCTTCGTCCGGACGCCCGAACCTCAACGTTTTGAGTCTCTACTCGGCTGGGACGAGCTAAATTATCTGATCGAGAGCGGGCTGTATCCACTCGAGGAACTGCGTATGTGCTCGTCTATGCCGATACCTACGAGTTCCTACATAGAGCAAGGTCGCATCGATCCCGCCGCATTTTCGTCTTTAATGGATCGCGGTGCCGATCTGATCTTCAGTCGACTGGATAAATACGTATCCAGGCTGTTCAGATTATGCCATCAGCTCGCTGAGCAGATCAAAGAACAAGTCACAGCTGAAGCAATCGTGACGAGCGGAATGAAATGCGCACCGCCGCATGTCAATATGACAGATGTCTGCGTGCTACAGATAGCCGGACGCAAGCGTTGGGAGTTGTGCAGCCCTGCCGTCGTCAATCCTTTTGTAGACAAGTCGGGAGCGCCCGTTCCACAAAGCGCACTATTTTTCAATGACGTGCTGGCAGAGGGTGATTTTCTTTTTGTCCCTGCGGGATATACGGCGCGTTGCCAGTGTGAATCTGAACGGTCTCTGCACCTATGCATTATGTTTGAGCCGCCATATGGCCGAGACGTAGTGAGCTGGCTAATCAGTAAATTGATGACGGACGATACGTTCAACACGCCCTTGACCCGATATGCAGATGCGAGGGTCTTGGCTGCCCACGAAACCGCACTCAAAGCCCGTCTCATCGAACAAGTTGAGTCGTGGTCACTGGCAAGTTTTCTCGCGGAGCGCACCGTAGCGCGCTCGAAGGAAGTCGTCATTCACATCCAGGGCACCCAGAACGTGGCGGAAAGAGCGCTTTCATAGGCGTACTTACGGTTCTCGTGGACAAACTCAAACCTGGTGAATTCTAGTGCTGCGCGTGAGGCCTGCAGATCTGGCCGCAAAAACTGAATTATGAGCGCGTGACCTATCAGTGCGAACGCTCTAACAACGAGTCCGCAAGTGATTGCATTGTTGACCAAAGGGACAACCAACCAAAAATTAATAACAGTGGTACTGTTCACCATAAATTTGCCCACGCAGGAATTTTCGAGCCAAAGGGAAGTAATCTCGTGATATCGAGAATTATTCCGTCGGAAACGGAATGTGTGGCTGGCTCGCTCGGAAGCGAGACAGTTGAGCAGGCGTTACGTAGCCTTCGACTCAATGGAGCGCTGATTATCGAGAACATTGTGGATGCCGCGATTATCGCTGGAGCTCGACGAGCTTTTGGCGAAGGGTATTCTCACTTTCTAAACGGCTCTGATCCTAAAAATGTGCTTATGGTGGGTGCCAGGCGACTACTTATTACGATCAAGTTGGAGCCACCATTCGACAATCCTCGCCTTTTTGCTAATCCGTATCTCCTGCCGATTATAGGCGCCGAGCTGGGCGATGGTTTCGTTCTCGGCGCCTTTGGTATCGTGTGCTCGCTACCTTCGGCACCTGCACAAAACCGTCACCATGATGGTGGAGTTCTATTTTCCTCAGGAATTGACTACTTGTTGCCTGCGACAGCTATCACCGTCGGAATCCCACTTCTCGAGATGAACGAGGTCCACGGCACCACAGCGTTGTGGCCCGGGTCGCATCGCGATGGAGGTCGTCTGAAAGAGGAGAGTATCAACCCCATTGTGCGCGAGGGCTCCTGTATGCTTTGGGATTTCCGCTTATGGCACGCCGGTACACCCAACCGTAGCGCCTTGCCCCGTCCGTTATTGTACTTGACATACTGTCGGCCTTGGTTTCTGGAACCGAATTTTGATAAGTGGATAAATCCAAAGCAGAGGCCGCTGCTTGCTACAAAGAACTTCCTTTCGAGTCTCTCTGAGCAGCACCAGCGCCTATTGGTGAGGGCCCAGGACGTCTAAGGCTTTTTTCCGATAGAACCGCTTGAAGTAAATAGTGCCAAAGCTTAGGCAAAGGTTGGGCAAAGTAGGTCTCACCGGTTTTCGTGACATTTCACCAGCCCTGCCCAAAACCGTGAGAACCAAGTTAGGTTGGGCAAGTAGGCAACCAACAGCATCGAAACAGCGCGGGCGACCATTTCAGAGGGGGCCGCAGCGGCAACCCGCGAAGACCGACCGCTGGGCGCGCGGAACCGGACCACAGTCGCCGTCGCGGCGCTACTCGAAGGTGCAGCCGAGAAACTAACCCGTAAGACGGTCACATTCGCCCTTAGGGGGCAATGTTGCTTTGCCCCGAACGCAATCGTGCCACCGCGCCATGGCAATCACTGCCGCAGTCGCGGGTGGCGAGCTAACGCCGAGCGAAGCTACCGAACTTTCGCGCGTGCTCGGGGTTACGTGAAAGCCCTCGAGGCCAATGAGACGTCGCGCGCTGGCCGTTGGGCGAGGTGCCTTAAAGCCATCAGCCCGCAGAGGCGCTCTTAATCACCGGCAAATTGCCATTGCGCCGCCTCGAAACCTCGCCGATGGGTTGATCGCGATCATCAAAAATTTTCCAGTGGTGTGGTGCGGTCGTTTGAGGAAGTATGGAAAAGGTGCGGCGCGTGGTTTGATTTTTTTGCGTATCAAAGATACTTACAACGTCGCACCCTTTGCGGAAGGAGTGATGAGACAGTCCGCAATTTTTCGTTCCATGAGGCACTTCAGTGGTTTGGTACTCCTCCCGCAATTTTCCGAGACGGAAGCGCGGCTTGAGTCTGTATTGGAAAGAGGGGAGTTGAAATTGAAACCTTTCGCGCCAACCGGCAGAACTAAGTAAATGAATCAGGGCCGTGATGCAAACCCAAGCTAGAGGCGTGCCATTTCACTCACAAGCGCTGCGCTACGAGTTCCTTACAAGCAGCTGCGGGAGTTGATGTGCATGGACATGAAACGGAAGCAGTTGCTCGACCGGGTTCTCGGTCGGCTTCTAACGCTCTGTCTCCGGCCCACTGCGCAAATTCTCGGCCTCATCCTACGGCGAGATCACGCGCTAGAATTGCGCGACAGGGTTGCCGTGATCAAGATGATGGGGGGCGGGAGTCTGATCATCGCCTATCCGGCATTGCTTGCGTTGCGCAAACGCTATCCGCACGTGCGATTTATCTTCATCGGGACCCCTGCAGTCAGACCGTTTGCCGAGATTCTTGCCCTGTTCGACGAATTTCACGACATTATCGACGATCGAGGTTTGTGGAAGTTGACATGGTCCTCAGCTACCGCCCTGATCAGATGCGCAAGAGTCGACACTATTATCGATCTGGAGATTTACAGTCGGCTTACCACCGTTTTCTCTGCGCTGACTCTCGCGCGCAACCGCATTGGATTTTATCTTGATGTTGCGTTCTGGCGCGAGGGAATTGCTTCCCACTTGTTCTATTTCAATCGCTCCACCAGCATGCCGCTGTACTATGAACAGATTGCACGCTCCCTTGATGCGCCGATATTGAGTATGGCGGAAGCACGCGCTCACTTCTTGGCTACGAATAAGTTCAGCCGAGGGGAACGACCCCAAGGCGAACGCCACCGGCTTGGTTTGGGCGTGTTTTGTTCCGAGATCGCTTACGAGCGTCAGCTGACCGCAGAGCAATGGGCGATTTTGTTGCGACGCAAATTCGCGATTGAACGGCTCGAGCTGAATTTGTTCGGCAGTAAGTCAGAGGTCAATCAGATGCAGTCTATCGAGCAGCAACTGCGGCTGCATATGCCTGGAGTGACGATCAACAATTTCTGTGGCCAATTGTCACTGCACAATTCTACCGCAATCCTCACCCAACTGGACGAATTCTGGAGCATCGACACCGGCCTACTCCACATCGCCCGTTTGATTGGTGTGCCCGTGACATCGTTTTGGGGACCAACCAGTCCGGACAGACTTATTTTGCGCACATCCGATGTTCGCGAGGTTGTCTGTTATCATAAGATCCACTGCTCTCCTTGCGTTCACAACGCGGAACAGCCGCCATGCCGCGGCAATAATATTTGCATGCAACAGCACACCAAGGTAGTGCCTGCAGAGAAACTCAACCGACCGTGGATCATCAGCTAAGGATGTTTGCGCCTTCCAAACCGAGGGACTCGTGGCAAGCGAGTAATTCATTATGCAAGAAAGGTGTCGATTTGAAAACGTCGGTGGGCGCTATCCGAAAATGTTCATTGTGGCTACGCTATAATGGACAAATCTTTCTGAAAAGAGCTCGGCATGAAGAAGGTAGTGGTGACTGGCAGCAACGGCTTCATTGGGAAATGCGTCGTTGAGCACATTCGGGCGAGAGGCTGGGAGCCTATCGCTCCTGGTAGCCAAGAGTGGAGGCTCGGTATGCCACTGCCGCCTGCGTGCGATAAGGCCGATGCTGTGATTCATCTCGCTAGCGCATTGCTCAAAGCAAACACAAACTTGAATGCCGCGTCGGCCCTCGACATGCAAGGTACCAGCCTGTTGATTGAACAGCACAGGGATTTAAACACAGCCGGAAAGCGCAAAAAATTCATTTTTGTTTCAAGCCAGTCGGCACGAGAAGATGCGGGCAATAATTACGGCAAGAGCAAATGGGCCATTGAGCGTTTGCTGGAACAAGAAAATGAAATCGTGGTGAGACCGGGTTTGGTCTACGACAGTAAAGAGGGTGGTGTCTTCGGCCTTTTTGCTGCTCTGTGCAAGCTTCCGGTTGTGCCGGTTTTGTCGCAAAAACCATGTATCCAGCCCATAGAGGTGCACGAACTTGCTGATGCTTTGCTGAGGATTGTCGCGGCGGAACAACCGCTGCGCTGCTATAACCTTGGGGCGCCTGCTCCTCTTACATTCACGGAGATGATCCAGGCCGTCGCCAAGCGTACAGGACGCCCACCCCCGTTAGGTGTGCATTTTCCGGTCATGCCGGTGCGCGCGTTGGCCGCGTTGCTGGATTTCGGTTTAGGAATTTCACCTCCTTTGTTGGAACGAATCGATGGCCTGGTGGCCGTGCGTCCAATGGATACACAAGGGTCCCTCAAGGTTCTTGACATGACTCTCGAAAGCTTTGTCGGCAGGACTTAATGTTTGATACAATTCTTATCGGCTCCGGGCCATGCGCTCTTGCGGCACTTACCGTGCTGGCACCGAAACAGGATCTCGCGGTGGTCACGGGCGCTGTGCCAGAACCTCAAAGAGGGCAGCATATCCACCCGAAGATCCGGGTCGTGGCGCTGGAACGAAGAGAAAATCCGGGTCTCGCCGACCGGTTGGAAAACGGGCCGCCAGCCGCTAAGCCGATGTTTTGCACAGCTGCGCTTGGCGGTCTGGCCAATTACTGGGGCCAGTTATTTGTTCGCTACGGCTACGGCGATCCGTACATGACAAGTGTGTTCGAAAACTACGAGACCTATTTGGCCGACTGCGCGGCTATCGAAGCCAAGTTTGCTATTAGCGGCGGAGGCGAACTGTCAAGGCCACCCAATTTACTTGGAGAATATTTCGTACATCAGCCGCGGCTGCTGACGGGAACTGCAGCCAAGCATGATGCAGGCCTTTTCTCGATGAGGCAGGCGGTGGTAAACTTAATCTCAGGCGCTAAGGTTTACCCGCTGCGGGCGCTGAGGATTTCTCGAAATGACCAGTCTTTTTGGTCCGTAAAGCTTTCTAATGGCAAGTCCATTGTGGGACGCAAGATATTGCTTGCCGCGGGGGTTTTAGGCACTGCCCGCATCGTCGTTTCATCCCTGCATGACGTCATCGGTGTGTCATTGCGCGATCATTCTCCATATATGGCATATGCGACTGGGCTGGGTAAGCTTATAAAAGCCTTCCCAGTGCGCCATTTCAATGCATTGACGATCGAGAAACGCGATGGAGGCCGCTGTGCCATGTTTGCCTCTATTTACAATATGAGTGCGGCGGAAATGAATCTTATCCTTGCCTCTACGATTGGACGAGCCTTTTCGCTTCTAAGGGGGCTCTCTGCCCCATCATTTGCATCAATGGCGCAACCGGTGCAAATCTCGACAGACAGCAGCTATTCCCGTCTGGAAATTGATGCCGCTTCCGGCCGTTTTAGCGGATCCGATTTTTCCATCAACCGTGACAGAACCCTCGAAGAGACGTTGGATAAACTGCGTGGAATTGGTGCGAAGGTTTGGCATTGTAGCCGCATAGCACTCGGTCATGGGTTCCACTATCATGCTCTAAATATTCGCCGGAAAAATTCGGTGGAACAACCTTTAGCTGAAGCCTTAGCACAATGGTCGGGGGGTGCCGTTTCCTGTGTCGATGCTTCTGTTTTGCCGATGATTGGAGTTCGCCCTCACACACTGACGGCAATGGCAACCGCTCGCCGGCTAGTTCTGCGGGAATAAAAAATTCAGAAATCTATTGGTGATCAGAAGTACCCTTTTCATCCAACCGCTATAGAGCGGAGACCGCATACCGCAATTGGTGACAGGACGCCCTTGTCCTTGATCCATCGACCTCAGCATGAAGCCGAGGTCGCCAACAGGCCGGAGATTCTCAGCTGAACCGGCCTAACTTTTGGGATGCGCCCAGCAGATCGCCAGACTCCGATCGCCACTGGATAAAACTTGGGGGCAAGGTCAACCATCAAATTAAACTTGGCGTATGCGGTGGAAAACGTACCTCTGTGCAGCGCTATTCCCGAGATTTCAAGAGGAGCAGGCCAGAGTGCAACCTGGTTTTTCAGCTCAGCTTCTTCCGTGCCGAGCATAATGTCCGCCGGTACGCGGCAAAAGTTTCGGGTAGCTCAACACAAACCATGGATAGAAAGAGGGCGACCATCGGAGTTGCGGGGACTAGATAGCGCCAATCATCGAACGTAATCGCGGACGCGGTGGGCAAGACCGAAACGACCCACAACGCAATGACGATGCCTGCCCTCATTGAAAATGCGGGTCGCCAGCCGCTTACTGCAACCAAGATCCAAAATGGAATCGCAACTACGAACGCCGCAGACAATCCGCCGAATAGGAGAGTATCGGCGCGTCCAAGATCGGACAGTATCCAGCCTCTTATACGACCGTTACTTGGCTCTATACCATCAACGGGCAGTCCACGCTGCTTCAACATTTCAATTACTTGCAGCGCATCATTTGACCACCCTAGTGGCATGGGCTGCAATCCATGCGGAGGCCACGAGAACCAGGCGCCATAATAGAGCTGCTGTACGATCTTACCGACGTACAACAGCGGACGATCGAGGATAGTAACGAGGAAAATCCGTCGATAAAAGGCGGCGACCTGATGAGGAGAGCTTACATCATTCTCAGTAAGGTATTGATCCAGGACCTCGTCGAACAGACATTCATCTCCGTAAAAACCAAGAGTTGGCCAATCAAGTCGCTTTGACCCAAGATCAGCAGCTAAGCGTGCGAGCATGGCATCGGCGCTGTCGCCCGTAGCACTTGCGATCTCGCGCTTGGCAGGCTCGCTTGCGAGTACAATGTCGAGGTGATTGCAAAAAAGCATTTTTTCGACATACTCGACAGAGAACTTGTCAGCGGAAGAGGCTCCCACACGAGAACCGGTCGCCAGGAGTGCTAATGCACCCGCGCATGACACTAGTAAAACTGCAAGCCGACCAAAAGTATACGGCCAAGCGATCCACGCTCCGAGACACACGACAGCTATGAGGACTAGAATTCCCTGTGATTTGAAGCAGACTGCCAAGGCGGCCGCTATGATGGCGGCAGAGACGATCCCGCATCGGATTATTGGGCTCCTGATGCTCCTGGAAAGAAGCAATCCGAGGGCCGCCATATTCAGAAAGAACGTATATATGGCTTCCGGCTGGATTAGGTTTCGATAGATCAACAAACCAGGATACATCGCAAGCAGGAGAATCGGGCCCAGAGAATAGGCGGCTCTTGTGACTGTCTGCAATGTGGCAGCAAGCGCGATCACCAAAATGGCCCAGGTCAAATATTGCAGGAGGATAACAGAGCGAAGGCTTCCCCCCATTGTGAAAATCATTGCGAGAACTATCGGATAGCCGGGATCGCGTGCATCGACAATCGCCGGCCGCCATGTTTCCAGCATGTGCAGAGCCGACTTCACGAAAGCCGGACTGTCACAACATATGCCAGGAGTAAGCGGTCTAATTGAACCAACAATCGCTATAAGCAAAATAGTCCACAGCAACAACGACAAAACGACGTTGAGTCGTAATAAATCCCACCTTAAATAATGCGAGTGTGTATAGGGCAGCTTACTTCTACTCTGCAGATGTCGTCCGTAACAGCGTCGCCTTTGAACAACTTCCTGATTGCCCTTCCAGGTGCGATAATTCGGTTTGGCTTCCGTTCCTTGTAATCCGCGGCGAAGTCTCTGTCAATTATGTGATTGCATCGCTAAAGAAATGCACAATACATAAGTTGGCAGCCGGATGTGCTTTCCCATAGCAGTGAACGCTGACGACACATTTTATCACCAATACTGCAAAGGAAACCCCGACATCAAGCTCGATGCCGCTTGCCGCTCGGCATGATCACTCAGAAAAATGCGGAAATTGGAGTATACATTCTCTAACTGTGAGACGGTTGGCAAATAATACGTGCTGAAAAATACGCCAAAAATGTTTGGCCATTTTGGATACGGAAATCAAGCAAGTCGTTTTCGTTTCCGAGATGAGTCCCTGATTTGCAATGATTCCATGTGTGTATGTGTCATAATGAATGCCGAAATTTGCTCCAGTTATATGTCGTGGCGCGCCATCCAATTGCGAGGTGTCAATCATGTTCTTCGGGTCGGTCACGACCTAACTTAAGAGATTTTTATTGATCTTTGAGCTCTTCCCACGGCTTCGAGACGGCAAGCTCTCGCGCCAAGGCTTCTAGATCGGCATCCGAGTCGATGATTCCCTTGGCTCCGACCGTATAGTACTCACCTAATTTCAGGGCCTTTTGCTGTTCGGGCGTTGCGGCGCGCATGCGGGAGCTATCGGGCGGCATCGATTCCCTCAAGCGCGTCCGTTTGATCCACAGCACTTGCATACTTGCCTATCGCTAGCCTAGAATTGCACGTGACGATTGGTATATAGCGCCACCTCGCCAAAGGCGACCTTCGTCTGCCGCCTCGGTGCTGCTCTTAATCGGCTTCGCTTTTATTGCGATAGCGCAGCCACGCGATTATCGTGAAATTCCGGAAAACTTCAGCCTCTGACAATCCAAAATCAGCTTCACTGCAAACGCTTAGGTGTGTGGAGATGGAAACAACTGAAAGACCGCACTCAAGTCACATCAATACTCAACTCCCAGTCTTTCGATTGGTTGTTATTACCGCTCTGCTGGTTTTGCCGATTTTAATGGAATCTGTTTGTCTTGGCATCCTCTACGTCAACGAATTTCTAAAAGGCAGAGATACTAGTTCGTTTGCTGCAAAGCACCTTCTAACTAGACAATTTATGTCAGCACCACCTAGCCCGGTCTCTGGTAAGAAATTTCTTGGCGTTCTCGACTGGGATAATGAGGAGCCATGGGCTCAATTTGCTGTCGCAGATGATCTGCTCGGCTGGCGTTTAGCGGCAGACATTTCAGTTTTTGAATCCCCGGTTCCCCCTGCTAAATATCTTTACATTACCGACCATAATGGCTTTATCGTCGACGAGGATGATCCGCCGATCACACTGCAAAAGTCGGTAGGTACCTATCGCGTTATAGTATTGGGAGCCTCGACAGTCGTGGGCCTTGGCGCACCGCGACCTTCGCAGAATATTGTCGGCATGCTGCGCAAAGGTGTTCAAGAACGCGGATTAACAGGCCGCGACGGTACACGCGTCGAACTCATCAATGCAGGGGTAAGCGGTTACAATTCGGCCCAAGAATATTTATACCTGGTCAGCGATTTACTCCGCTTTAAGCCCGACCTGGTCGTCGTTTATGATGGAGGGATCGACAGCGCATATCACTTCAAGAATAGCTTTTCGCCGTTCCGAACTTCAACTCATGATGAGCTTCAGTCGCGTATTCGAAAGAGCTATACGATAGCCGGATCGGCCTCTCTTTTTGCAGACAACCTAGAGTTAGGAAAGTTAGGAATGGTCGAGTTGCTTCGGCGGCTCTTTGACAAGCTGAGGTCCAAACCGAATACCGCACCTCCCATGTCAAACTCCCTCGATCCGCCCAATGTCAAATTCTACGACATCAACCGCCGAGCATTTCTTGCCCTAGCTGATGATCAATTGTCGGTAGCGCTATTCCTGCAACCGTTGTTTGGCGTAGATGGCAGAACGTTGTCCGCCCAAGAGAAATCATCGTTAGGAAACCGCGTGCTGTTTTATGAGCGTGCTCGCCAAGTGATAGCGGACCTTAAAGCACGCGATGAAGACAGCCGTCATCATTGTATTGCTGACTTATCGGACTCTCTTAAAGGTGTGTCCGAACGAGTATATGTAGATGACGAGCATCTACTACCTAATGGTAACGAAGTTGTGGCCACGCACATATTAGACCGGCTTATTTTGTGTGGGTTGCTTCGCGAGTCGCAAATTAGACTAGGCGGCCGCGCGCCCTAATGTCCGCTACAAAGTCATCGAACTCTTTTGCCCTCGATTACGATGTCCGCCAACAGGTGAAAAGAGATCATGGCCGCGCTCCATCGGCCGACCAAAGATTCGGCGGAAGCTCTACCGCTCGATAAGATCCTCACAATTTCGGCCACGCGGCAATCAATGCCGCGATAAGCCTGAAAATACCGTCGATCCGCACCAAAAAAATTTCCTTTTCTCGGGCTCTTCGGGTCAGCTCTTCGTCGTCAAGCGATCGAACCGCGAACTCGCTTCTGTGATCAATCTAGTTCAAACGCAGAGCTGTAATCCTTCTTTAATTGGGTATCCTGTGCAGATTTATGCAATATGGAGCGGCCCACCACCAGCAAATCAAGATCATTGCCAATGAAGCAGCGGAATGCATCCTCGGGCGTGCAGACGATCGGCTCACCGCGTACGCACAGGGCAACCGGTGAGCTCCTTGAAGCGTTTGAGTAGTCGTGGAATAGGGTATTCGTGTTGGCGAGGACAGTTTGAATACGGGCTGAGTAATCGACGTGCGTGACCGCGTTCCATGGCACAGTGATCTGATCATCTCGGCGGAAGCCGCGTTTGAGTTCATAGACGGCATGAGCGCGACATGCGCCTCAGAGCTGAGCAATCTGAGAAACATGGCGCTGCCGGCCGCCCCAAGGGCACGCCCGGCAACATGCGTTTTGACTCTTCGGTAGAGTACTATGCGCGGATGCACAGCGCATGGGCGGAAAGTTGACGATTTTCAAATCTGAGAGTGCCCACGAGGGCTGGGGAGGAAGTCTTTTGGAAACAACGCGCCTACTTAAACCACACCTGCCAAGAGCAGTTTTTTCCGACACCCACTCGAGGTCGCAGAAACCATTGACCGGAACCGTCTGTGAGATTCGGGCACCTGCTAATTGAATTTGGCGTTCAGGAAGTTCATGTGAAAATTCCGAAAAGGTTAGTTAACCTGCGACGAAATCCGCTGATCTGGGCGTTGCCGCTGCAGGCTCTTCTGCTCTTATCGGCTCTCGATTTGCTCGACCCGTGGGGGGACGAATGGTTCACCCTGCTCACGGTTCCCCGACCGGTGAGTCAAGTCCTTTCCGCCGTCGCCGCGAACATCCATCCGCCCCTCTATTTCGTACTATTGCATTACTGGATTCAACTCCCATGGACATTAAGTCCGGTGTCCAGCATGCGGGCGATGTCCGCAGCGTGGGCGTTGGTTGCAACCGTCGTGATCTATTTCTTATGGCTGCGTCAGGAAGGATTCCCCTTCCGGGCAAAGTTTCTTGCGCTGTGGGCGCTTTCACCATGCCTGCTATTACATGCTCGGATGGCGCGCTCCTACAGCATGCAGTTAGCGCTTGCGTCGTTGGCGATTTACTCCGCTCCACGGTGGGCTGAGCAGCCACGAAATTGGAAGTGGCTCCTCGCATACGTTGGCTCAAGCATCGCACTTCTCTATACGCACTACCTTCCGGGACTGGCTGTCTCGGGCGCTGTGTGCATGATGTTTCTGTTCCAAAAGCGGTTCAAACTAGCTGCAGCGCAGGTAGCGATGCTTGCCGTTCTGTATTCACCTTGGGTGCCTACTCTGGTTTCAGTGCTGCGCCGCTGGAACTGGATTGGCATCCCTCCCTCATATGAAGGTGGAAACGTCATCTCCGATCAGATCGTCCGTTTCGCTTATTTGTTCGTCTCGTTCAGCCTCGGCGAGACTTTTTCCACGGTGAGCTTTCTCCTAAGCATTGCGCTGACCCCGGTTATCGCCTACGCTGTGTGGCGAGCATTAGGAACCCGTCCGACATGGATTCCGATTGTCCTTACTGCTGGCGGTATCGCGTGGATCGCCGGAAGCCGATTTGAGCAATTCGTCTTTATTCCTAATCATCTCATCTTCGTCCTACCTTTCTTCCTGATCTTGATCGTACGGGAATTGAAACCATTGGCTTTCGCCGTGTTGTTGGTCATCTATGCCGGCGCCGATTACGCTTACTTCACCAGGAGCGATTTCTTTGTTAAGCCGTATGCCGCACCCTACAAAGAGATGGCCGATTTGATTCGCGAGAGATCCCGCGGACAAAACGCCCTCGTCGCGGTAGACCCGAATGGTGTTTGGCTGTCACTATTGAACCGCTTGGGCGACGGCGTTCGGGTGATTTCTCTGGACAACGAAACCTCCGCCCGTGAGGTGCTCGAGGCTGCCCGAAGTGGGCCCTCGGGACCATCCGAAATCTTGCTGTGGCGACGAACCGATATTTCCCCCGACAGCTTCGTCACCAAACTCGAGCAGGACCTCAGGGTGGGCCGCGAGGTTTGGCAGCGTGACTTCGTTGCCTACAGCCTGCCAGAGCGCTGGGCTCGTCGATTTCTGCGTGGGCCGGGGCAGTCCGGGTACTATTACCGCTTGACGGAATTCCGAGATGCGAGCCGCCCGGAGATACCCAAATAACATCGGTGGCTTGATGCACATTATCGTCGCTATGATAGCCAAGGTTTACGTCACTAATCTGCTCGTGCTTTCGGCAGTGAAAACGCGTAATTACAACAAACCGTGAGTAGTGGCGGCAAGGCTCGCGGCACATCTCGATTCACCACGACGGCAGTCAGGATCGGCGGCTGATATGCAAGCCTTGAACCTAATAGCTTAACGATTGGATTGAGACTGCGGCCTAATAAAAGCGACATCAGAAGGGATGGCGAGGACAGATTCAAACCCGTCGGCTCGTGCCATCGCTACACCGACAAACCTGTGGGGGCTGTTCCACTCTAAGCTCAAGGGGATAAAGTGTGCAGTGCGGCGAGTTCATCGAGTGCATTGAGGAAACAGCATGTGGGCGAGTGTCTGGGAAGGATGGCAGAAGTACAAACCGTATCTTATCGCCCTCACGATCTACAGCAGTTCTCGGTTGGTTGTCCTTTGGGCGATGTACATCGCGGCTCGTTTTGTACTGCCGGCGCCCAGAATGGGATTAAGTGATCTGGTTGCCTCCACATCTTGGTACCGGTATTTATTGCGGTGGGATTCAATTTGGTATGTCACTATCGTCAACGAAGGATATAACTACAACGGCGATGTATTTGATCCTCAATCGGTCGTCTTTTATCCGCTCTACCCGCTGATCGCTAAAGCGCTTACGATTTTTCCTGGCATCGACGGCTGGCTTGCTCTTCTTGTTGTTGCTAATGTCGCCGCTGCACTGAGCGTGCTCTTGCTATTCAAATATGCCAGACAAGATTATGGAGACGAGGTGGCGTTCTCAACTATTGCATTTTTTAGCTATTTTCCAACATCGCTTTTTCTATCGGCTGGGTACACTGAGTCGTTGACGCTGCTGCTGATTTTAACTTTCTTCTTGTTATTGAAGCGGAAGAAATATGTCCTCGCTGCAGCTTGCGCCGGCCTGGCATCTGCGACACGCTCGACCGGACTCGTGTTGCTGCCGGTGGTTATTTGGGAGCTCTGGCGACAGTTCGCCGGCGACCGCCGGCGGTTTTTTTCTTATGCGTTGTTGTGCTCAGTTTTCGCGACGTCCGGCCTTTGGCTCTATATGGCTTATCTATGGAGTGCTTTCGACAGTCCGTTTGTGTTCATTTACAATCACTCTGCCGCGTGGCAAAATGCAGGATTAAGTCACAAGTTTATTTCAGCCCTTCTACTAAAAGGATTTTTCCCGCTGCGCTTTGGACAGGAGGCAATTGATGTTTCCTTTTTCTTGCTATTTCTAACGCTGCTCTTAGTTTATCGGAAATGGTTGCCGTCATCGCTCTTTCTATTTGCGCTCGGGATCTTAATGCTGCCATACCTCACTATTACTGGTGGACCTTTAAAATTCACAGCAATGACGAGATACATTTTGCTGGCATTTCCCGTTTTCATTGTGACAGCGAAGCTGTGCAAAGACCGGCTATGGCTTGTTCCATGCATCACCGGAGTTTTTGCCACCCTATTATTCACCTATTCGGCATTGTTTGCTCAGTGGTATGGGATAAATTAACTGGTGGTAACGGTGGTGCAGAGACCAAGCGCTCTGCTCGTGCACTCCACCGTGATCTTTTTGCGGTTGTCGATGATGTGTGCACAAGCGTCGAGCTCGCGCCTTCCTCGGATCATTTTTACTTTCGTTCCTGCGCGGCCATGTGTGTACAAGTCCGTCGCGGTTCATTTGCGGTCATTACGCAGATGCGGGAAATGACGCGACGTTATTGTGGTATAGAACCACCGCGCTCAATATCGCCATCATCCTCGTTCTCATTGCTCAGCCAGAGGCTATAGGTCGCGGCAACTAATGGGTCCTGGACAACTTGCTTACGCGATGGTGACTCGCCGTGCTCTTGGAATAGGGCTGTTTGGCGCACTGGCCCTCACGCTAGTTCAGCGCGGCAGTGCCCAAATTCGCGAACGACCTTATTTCATGCCACCTGCAGAGCGCGGCCGTTTGCGTGACCTAATTTTAAAGCAGTCCTGGGCCAAAACGGAATACGAACGACTCAAAAAGGGCGCGTCCACAAGCGATGGCTTTGCCAGTGCTTTCCTCTATGCCCTCGATGGCGACCCGAGTGACGCCGCAATCGCTCAGCAGTGGTTGTTAGGGAAGTACGGCAAGAAAGCGTATTGGACCGTTCGGGCTGCCGAGCGTCTCAACAGTGACTTTTTCAAAGGCGGTCAGGTAGGCATTCCCGAGATCTATTACGACACTGACATCTCCGGCTATCTCGCCTTCGACTGGGCGTACAATGGCCTGGATGCCGCAGCTCGTAAGGAGATAGAGGAAGGCATCGTGCTGTGGTCGCGCTACAAAATGCGTGCCATGGATCGCTGGACACAGACGGCGAACCTGGTTTTCAAACCGACCTCGACCGTTGCACTCGCCGGCCTTGCGACCGACAACAAAGTGCTGATGGAGTGGGGCTTCAAGCGCACCGGGCCTTGGGGCCCCCGGCTCGGCGGCTATGATGTCGTCCTTGACACGATGCTTGAGGACGGCGGCCCCTGGCACGAGGCGCCGATCTACCCGATCGCGCACGAAGTCCTGTTGATGATTGCGCGGCTGTCATATTGGCGCGGCCTCTTCGAGCAGAAGGACTGGTTCAGCGCTCGATATCCCAATGGAGGCTCGGGTAGAGGGCTAATGGATTATTATATCGACAGCGCCTACCCAATCGAGCGTACGGGTTACGGTCGTGGACAGATCCGCGTCGCCAACTATGGCGACGGCTCCACCAATGCCATGGGTGACCTAATTCTTGCCAATCCGGCCGTCGCAGAGGGCAATATCGTCATGCACGAGTCCCTCATTGCTGCCTACAATGCATCGCGGGACTCGCGCTACGGCGCCTTTGTTTCGATGATTCCCGGCTATACGCCAAACCTGATCGATCATGCACCGCTCCCCGCTGAGATTCAGCTGCCGCCGGCGCCGTCGAAGGTGTGGCCTACCTATAGCCTAGCGATGCTGCGCTCCGACGAGAGCCCCAATTACTGGACAAGCGGCAAGGCTATCGCGGTGTTCCAAATCATGAGCAAGGGCTACGGTCACGATCACCGCGATAAATTCAGCATCACCCTGCACGGTGCCGGCCGACTCCTCTACCCGGATTACAATGCTCTCCAATACGAAAACCCGAGCGTAGGCTGGACGCGCAACAGCGTTTCCCACAACACGCTAATCGTTGATGAGGGCGAGACACAGGACGCCGAGCTCACTGCGCTGCGCCATGAATTCTCGCCGGAGGTCAAATTTCTGGCGAGTTCGGCTAATAGCGTGTTTGAAGGAGTCGACCAGACCCGTGCGCTACTACTCACAAAGGAGTATCTACTCGACGTCTTTCACGTCACCAGTCCGGTCCCCCACACTTACGACTATGTCCTCCACAGTTTCGGCAGGGTTCAGCCGGAAAAGCCAGATCGCTTTGCGCCCACAAAAGCACTGATGAAGCGTTACTGGCTGGTCGACGATCAGAAGGCCATGATGACCCACGAGCCGTGGATGCTCGATTTTATGATTGAGGAGAAATCCGGCTCACGTCGCGGCTCCTACACTGGAGAGTGGTACGACCATAAAGCGAGGTTGCGACTTAGGATGACTGGCGAGCCGCAGACACTTGTGGTGCACGGTGTTTGGGGCGATGAGCTGGCAAGATTGGTGTCTGAGCAGCAGAAAGGTGCCAAGCTTGACCAATTGGCTACCGTAGTTGCGCGCCGCGCCGATCTGCGCGAGACGCTTTTCGCGGTGTGCCATGAACCGTACGAAGGTGGCGATGAGCCACGAGTTATGAGCGTTGTCACCCTTGCCCGGACAAAAGACACCGCGCTCATTCGGATCGACGCGAAGGATTTCACCGACTATGCCGCCCTGGCATTTGGACCGCAGGCCGAGGGTGCCGAACATACCTTTGCCGTGCCCAGTGAACGGCCACCGCTTTTTTTAGCCTTCAAGAATTATGGATACGCGCGGATCACCAACAACGGTTCGGTGATTTTGCGGGGCGACTGGACCGGACTAAGGCTGCCCGGAGCCCGTGGCCCAGTCATCTTGAACAGCAAAGCAGCAACAACGAGCATTAACGAAGGCAACCTCTTCTTCGGCAAATCACCGATCACATTTGAAGATCACTCGGAGAAACCTCTGCCAGAAGTTCCGATGGTCGTGAAAATCAGTCCTTCGGTCGTTAGGATGTCGACTCGCGACCGCCGCATCGTAACATTTGCTTTAGAAAATACATTGGACAAGTCGGTGTCGGGCTCTTTGCAATTTGACTTACCGGCCGGTCTCGTAGTCGAACCCGCAAAGCCGATATTCGGGCCGGTTCGGCCGGGGGCGTCAGCAACATTCAGCGTGACGATCGTCAGCAACGCCCCCGTGGCCGGACAACGAACAGTGCCCTATCAAATTTCTTACAAGACTGTCGACGACGGCAACGAAGTTCGCACTGCGGCACTGCCGCTTACCGTGGTGACGGGACCTACATTGCAGTACGTCCACGAATATCCGCGGCCCTATTACTTAATTCGTTCGCCTGCTTACACGGCGCGGGCGGACATGTCCAATGGCCTGCACCTATTTTTGGCAGACGACGACGATACTGTGCGTTTGAGTGACAGTCCGCTGTTCACATTGTCAGATGGTGGCGCGGAGCTTTTGTCTGAGAGGACGGCGATGGCCTTCACTTGGCCAGTGGCGTCACCAGCGAGTCTCACGGGCACTGTCTCCCACGACCGGGCGCGCTGGCAAACAATCTATTTGCCCGACCGCATCCTGATCAGGATGGACTCAGGTTGGACACAGTTTGAGAAAGCCTACTTCGCGGTGCCCGCCAACTGGTCATCGGCGCGAGGAGTACCGCGTTGGAAGCGCATTGTCGCATTGGCTAGCTCCGGCAAAGAAGTCGACGTACAGCCGGGAACCAAGGTGAATGTGGTCGCCGCTGAGCTGGAATTGCCGGGAGAAAAATGGAACCTGGCATTCAAATTCGAGCCGCCTCAGGAAGTAGCATTCAATGGCACCGAACTGAAATTTGCAATTGGCTCATGGACAAACGACAATTGGCAATTGGGCTTTTGCAGATCGGGTGAACTCGACGCTTGGCGCGGCAGTAAATAGTTTCCAAATCTGCTTGTCTTAGTCGTAGCGCATTGACGATGTAATCCTCAACCTATTGGGGAACGATTTGGCCGCTTGGCCGAATGCTTCGCACGCCCGAGCGGAGATTTTGCCGACGTCGCAAAAAACGTTGCTGGACCTAAGCGGACCACCACGGGTCTTTCGCAAACTCTACGCCGCTTGGGCGGAGCGAGCACTATAGATAAGGCAAGCTTGCGCCTACAAGCGGGAGACAGGTTGTTTGTTTCAGTTTCTGACGGTTAACTCGAACGTATTTTCACAAAGTGTGCGCTATCGTTCGAACCCAGGGCACGTCGCCACGCCCGCCGGAGCATCGCGTATGCTGCTCGGCGAGTGCTGGCGCACCTATCCAGGCGATGGGTTATTGTGCACAAGTTGACTTATCGCCGGCCGTCAAAGTATGCCATTTCTCGGCCACAAATGGCCTGATCCTGCTAAACGGATGCGTCCACGGGACAAGAAACCAGCGAGATTCGTATTAAGCGTTGCAAAATTATCACAATTGTCGGATTGCTTTATGCTAAGGAATGTCGTGCGGGAAAAACGGTAGCCGAACAGTTTGCAGCCCGAGGTCGCAAGGTAGGTTGTGGGGGTGGGGACTTGCGCCGTATAACGCTAATTTCGTTTGACCTTCTCTTCGTAGCGTCGGCAACGCTTATTGCCGTAATGCTTCGAGGCTATTTCGATACTCTTTCAGAGTCGCTGCTAGCTTTGATGCCGTATTCGCTCATTTCGCTTTGCTGCGCATCAGTTATTTTTTTCTTAGGCGGGGTTGATCGAACGCCCTGGCGATACAGTTCTGTTGCGGACCACTTGCAAGTTATCGTCTTGACCGTGCTGGCTATCCTACTAGCCCTTGTCATTACATTTGCTTTCAATCGGCTTGCGCCGGTCGCGCGCTCGTTGCCCGTACTCCAGGGTGGACTGATTGTAAGTATTCTTATTGTCGCTCGTGGTGTCGCGCGATTTTGGTATACGAGACAGATACACATTAGCGAAAAGCGTCGCGATAACGAGCAGCCGCACGAGACGGTGCTCATAGTGGGCGTGAACACGATCACCGAATTGTTTCTGTTGTCCGTGAAGGAGTTTGCCCCTCAACGGCTTCGAGTGGCTGGGATTCTCGCTGAAGAATCGAATATGCGAGGCCGTGCAATCCAGCAGAAATCGGTTCTCGGGACTGTAGAAGAGCTGCAAGAAATTTTGCAATCGCTTGAGGTACACGGTGTAGCTGTCGACAGGATAGTTGTTACAACCTCTGCAGATCGATTGCAGCCCCGTTCTCTAGACAAGTTATTGGAAATCGAAAAATCATCAGATATCGTCGTTCAGTTCCTTTTGGATCGGCTCGGCATTGAAGGTGTTTGCCAAAACAAGCTGATCCCTTCGGGTCTAGAACGCAACAGTGCCCCAAGGCAAACAGCCGTCGCACGGATGGTTGGAGGCGTAATCGATGTAGATCGTACTAATCAGGCGGAAAAGTCCGTTATCCTTCAGAAGCGAATAGTTGATGTCTGCGGTGCGGCGTTACTTGCATTCATGCTGACCCCCATCGCGCTTCTGGTGGCCCTTGCCGTCGCATTAGATGTCGGGTTTCCCCTCATATTTTGGCAGCAGAGACCTGGTTTATATGGACGGCCTTTTAAGCTCTACAAATTTCGAACAATGCGTGCGGCACACGACAAACACTTAGTTCGGATTCCCGATGATCAGCGTTCGTCCGGTGTCGGCCAAATATTAAGGCGCACTCGGCTGGATGAGTTGCCACAGCTCTACAATGTGCTGATTGGAGACATGTCGCTGATTGGTCCGCGTCCTTTGCTGCCGTGCGACCAACCTCCAGAGTATGCTGCTCGCTTGTTGATGCGACCCGGCATTACCGGTTGGGCACAGGTGAATGGAGGACGGATCATTTCCACTTTTGACAAGTTGATTCTTGATATTTGGTATGTCCAGAATGCGTCGTTCGTACTGGATTTTGCAATTGTAGTCCGCACCATGATGATGATTTTATTCGGTGATCGAATTAATATCGACGCTATAAAACAGGCGCGAAACCACCTTGGTTCGAAGACGCCGTTTTGGACGACAATGGTTCCTGCAGAGTAGATTTTGCCACAAGCGCGTGAGCAATGATGGTGGCGAGATCATCGTGGGCCGGCTTCCACCCCAGCATCATGCGGGCGCGATCGGAAGCTGCCACGATCTGAGCTGGGTCGCCTGACCGGCGCGGTGCGATCTCGACCTTGAAGTCGACACCAGAAACGCGTTTGGCCATCTCAACTACCTCACGCACAGAGAAACCATGACCATAGCCAGCGTCCCAACGCGCATGGGTAAGATCGCTAACGTGAATGTAGTCGCGAATGCAAGTACCATCCGGCGTCGGATAATCAGAGCCATAGATATCGAGTTTGGAGCGAAGCCCAAGTGCTACTTCGACGGCGACCTTGATCAGCTGGGTTGCGTTCTTCGTAGACTGCCCCGCACGGCACGCGGGATCGGCGCCAGCAACATTGAAGTAACGCAATATGACGTAACGGAGATCATGAGCCACGCCAATGTCGCGTAGCATGATTTCCGTCATTAGTTTGGACCAGCCGTAGGGCGAGATCGGTGCAGGCCGCGTGTCCTCAGTGACCGGCACTTGCGCCGGATTGCCATAGACCGCGCAGGTCGATGAAAAGACGAACTGGCGTGCACCGTTCTTGACGGCTGTTTCGATCAGCGTCCGAGAGTTGGCCGTATTGTTTTTGTAATAGCCGAGCGGGTCCTTAACCGAGTCCGGCACCACAAGCCAAGCAGCGAAATAGATAATAGAATTAACATTATACTCGCGAATGATCTGACCTACCAAGTTCTGATCGCCGGTGTCGCCGACGATGAGCGGCACGCCATTGGCGGCCGCCCAATCGAAGCCTGTCGACAAATTGTCAAGTACGACGACGCGTTCGCCGGCATCGGCCAGTTCATGGACCATATGACTGCCGATATAGCCAGCGCCGCCCGTTACAAGGATTGACATGGGGTTCACGCAAGACGTGGTGCTCGATACAGATAGCTAGTTGATGGAATGAAACAAACTTGAGGGCCCGCAATGGCTGCCATTAGAGGGGGTCGTTATTGGCCGGCGTCATCGGGTTATGTACCAGGTCTCAGTTGTGCAACAATATCGAAATTAGGGGGGCTGGGGAACAGCCCTTGCGCCGCGCGGTCTAACAGGTAGGCATCATCACGGTTCGGGCCGCGAGACCCCGCCCCGGCCCCGTAACAGATATCATTCGGCTGCATCGTCAGGGATTCAGACGGCTATCCCGGTTTCTCGCCGGAAAGAGACCCACCGCACGCCTCCAAATGACCTAACTTTAGGTCACTCTAGATTCAACTGCTGAAATTTATGCCACTCGAGGAGCATCCTAGCGTCATGACGACAGTTCTAGATCTGGCCGCCGCTGGGCCAGCGAACGAGAATGCAATCATACCCGGACCGGAGCTCACCATCATCGTGCCGACACGCAACGAGCACGACAATGTCCGTCTCTTGTATGATGCTTTGCATCGTGTGATGCGTGGCATCGATTGGGAAGTGATTTTTGTCGACGATGACTCTCCGGATGGTACGGCTGAAGTCGCCTACCGACTCGGAAATTATGACCGGCGAGTACGCTGCATTCAGCGGATTGGCCGCCGGGGGCTGGCTTCCGCTTGCGTCGAGGGAATTTTGGCAAGCTCCGCGCCTTACGTGGCAATAATTGATGCCGACCTGCAGCACGACGAACAACTGCTGCCGCGCATGCTTGAAACGTTGAAGGCCGATCCGGCTCTCGACGTCGTGGTCGGTAGTCGTTATGTGGACCATGGGGGATTTGGGGCTTGGAGCCGGCACCGCGCGTGGCTGAGCAGCGTCGCAACTCGCATCGGTCGCATGATCGTGCAAGTTCCGCTCGCTGATCCCATGAGTGGCTTTTTCATGATTAGGCGTGAGCCTTTCCACGAATCCATGCGAAGATTATCCATCATTGGATTCAAGATATTGCTTGATATTATTGCATCATCGCCTCGGCCGCTACTAGTGAAGGAGATTCCGTTCCAGTTTCGCGAGCGTGTTGCTGGCGAGAGCAAGTTCGATGCGTTAATCGGATGGGAATACCTGATGCTGTTGGCCGACAAGGTCCTCGGCCAGATCGTACCCGTTCGTTTTTTTGTGTTTGCATTAATTGGTGGGCTTGGCCTTCTCGTCCATCTTGCCGTGTTGTCGCTCTCTCTCAGCGTTCTGCAGCTGAGTTTTGAGTTTAGTCAGGCAATAGCAACCGCAGTCGCAATGGTTGGAAATTTCACGCTCAACAACCTGTTAACTTACCACGACCGTCGCCTGAGCGGATGGAGTTTCGTCCGCGGGCTGTTGTCATTTGCACTGATCTGCAGCTTTGGAGCGGTAGCAAATGTCGGCGTTGCAAGCTGGCTATTCACCGAGCGGCATTCGCTGTGGTGGGTCGCCGGCATTGCCGGCGCCGCTATGAGTTCGGTTTGGAATTATGCCGTGACATCGACTGTCACGTGGCGACCGCATCAATAGGGTTTCACTAATTTGATTAAAAGACCATATGACGAGAGGTAAATACATTGGGCTATTTTGTGCCATCGCCACTTCGATAGCAATTGGCGGCCTTGGTTATGCAAGGCCTTCCCATAATTGGGACATGATCGCGTACGTTGCGACTGCGTACAATTATGCTGGAGTTGGCGGAGAAAGGTTGCTTCAAGCTACTCTTGCAGAAACGAAAGCTGAAGTTACACCCAGTGAATATCAAGAGCTAACAACTAGTAATGATTACAGAAGAACGGTATCGGAAGATACAACCGCGCTTGAAGAAAATATCAATTTTTATTCCGTTCGTCCGCTCTATATAGTAGGGCTTCGGATTCTGAAAGATTATCTGGCGATTCCCTATGCTCGAGGCACCTATATAATAAGTTCGATATTCGCTGCGTTATCCGTACTCACATTGTATTTTATTTTCTGCCCGATGAATTATGTTCAACTCGCTTTGTTTCCTGCAATAATAGTAACAACCGGCTTTGTTGGTCTAGCAAGGTCATCGACACCAGATGCTTTAGCGACTTTTTTGGCTCTCTTAGGCCTTTGGGGTGTCGCACGTGCATCAAAGCTAACAGTTTTGATTGCGTTCATTCTTCCCTATGCCAGACCGGATTATATCATTCTTTCGGTGCTGATGAGCATTCATACTTATTTAGTCGTCTCGAGGAGGTGGGGTGTATTTTCATTAATTACCAGCTTTGCGTCTTACGCCATTATCATGAAATTCACGAATGGTTACGGGTGGCTCACGGCATTTAATTTTGCGTTCATCAATGTCACGCCATTTCCTGCAAAAATGGTGATTAGTCGAAACTTAGGTGATTATGTTAAGCCATACTATGTATGTGCCAAAAATTTCCTCGACAGTGCTTTTTTCATTCCACTTGCTGCAACTTGTCTGCTCGCTATAGGGCATTACTCGATTAGCACTACGCGCGCTCAAATTTTTGTAATATCAGTAGCATTCTTTCTTTTACATCTTCTCGTATTCCCGTCTTATGATCCAAGGTTTTTTTTATGGTGCATTGGAATAACGTCAATGTTCCTCTTTGAACAGGCGAGTCTACATGCGGTTCCGAGGACACTGAGTTAAGTATATTTGGCTGCGATTATGCGCGCCGTACGGCGCTAAACAGCTTTGCAGGCGGAGCTTGTCGTATTGGCCTTACAAGCCGCCTCTACCGGTGAATTCGGCGTTATACGTTGGCAGCCTTGGAATCCAGGGTACTACGCATGGATGCGGACCTGGTTTGCGGATCGGAAGGAGTATCCTCCCTTCCACTTTGACGTTGGTCAACCTGGATGGGAAGGGTTTCGGCTTGCGGCATATCCGAAGCGCGCGTCTGCCAATAATGAAGAGCAGGCGCAGATCGCTGAGCTTCTGAAGAAATGGCAAGCCGAAACTTATACACCCGAGGTTGATGAAGCCTTTGCTGCAATTGCAAAAGCGAAGCGAGTTCACGCGCCAGTTACATACTTCCTCACAATTCCACTCCTGCGTATGGCACATTTCTGGATCAACCTTGACGGCGCGCAGTCTTTCCTGCGCGTCGTACATATTCAGCGGCCGTATAGTCTAGGAATCGTCGGTATTACCGTTGCATTACGTGCCTTTTTCATTTTATTCGCGGCTATCGGGGCGGTAGCGGTGTGGAAGCCAACGTCGGCGTCTCATCTGCCGCTTTTCCTAGGCGCACTGGGCCGAGCAGCCAGCATCCTTATCGCCTTAAGGACGGTCGAGCTAGGTATTCTCGGTACTCTCGTTTGGGGCGGCCTCATGGAAATTCGCTTTGCGAATATCACGTTCCCTGCCGTAATTCTTCTTGCTATCGTGGGCGTCCGAAAACTTACGCTAATGTCTTGGCTCGACCAACATCCGCACGCCCTCAAATCCCTTCGCGGTGTTCAGTCGAGCCCGCCCAGCACAGCGACGCCATCCGCCGTGTGAACCGGGTCAGTAACGATGAACTCCGAAGGTCTCCCGTACGCCCGCAACATCAGCACGAAGACCAATCATCAACGGAAGCGTAATTTTAGTGATCCGTCCCCAGCAAGCTGCAAGCCAGTATGTCCGAGATGGCATACTTGGCTCACTGGGCTGCCAGCACACTCGCCGGGGCCCGCATCGCCAACCCGGGGCGATATGCCGGGAGGGTTACCGTCTAAAAAGCACATACAAGCATAACGGAAGCCACATGAAGCAGCTTAAACAGCTCGTTCAAGCCTCTCTTGCCAGTCTAGGTTACCGCCTCGTTAAGCTCCGAGATTATTCGTATGATCCCATATCTAATTTGGACTCATTCTTTTCTATATTGAATGAGCGACAATTTGCGCCGAAGCACATAGTGGACGTTGGCGCGAACCGCGGAGTGTGGACTCGTAGAACGGCTGGCGGCTGAAACCAAATGCTTGATAATAATACCTATTTACGATGAAGGGGACAATATTGACCCATTATTCGGCGCGCTGTTGCCAGTGCTTAGAGGATCGGGTCGGAACTTCGAAATCATTGCCGTGAGCGACGGAAGTCGCGATTTATCTCTGCAGAGACTTCGTGCGGCTAGCACAAAGATTCCGCAATTAAGGGTGATCGACTTTCGCCGCAATTTAAAATTCTTGGACCAGCATTTTGTCAAGGCGATATAAGTGTTCGGAGGATTCGGATTGTTTACGCTAGGCATATCGCTCCTATTCCGCGGCAACATGCTGTATTCGAAATTTATCAAAGGGGTGTTGATGATCCTAACTCCATTACCTCTGCTGACCACGCTGACATTTCTAGTGGGATTTATGAGTTTACTCATGGCCTATTGGCAGAAATGTTGGTGCGTACGTATTTCGAAAGCCAGGGTCGCAGCGCTTACCACGTACGCGAGCTAATCAACTTCCCAGGGCATACATAACAACATGTGTGGCATTGCCGGTTTTGCTCCGACGGGGAAGGCGTATACGAAGACGAGTCCGCGCATGTATTCCTCGGACACAAACGTCTTGCGATTGTCGATCTTGCTGGAGGCTACCAACCGATGCCGAACGAGGATCATACGATATTTGTGATCTTCAATGGCGAGATCTACAACCATGCAACGCTGAGACAGGAACTCATGCGTAGGCTCGATCGTCACCCCGACGCAGCGGTAACGAGCCTCATTCCAGCTTTGTCCTGCCGCTCATGCCGGCCGAACGTTCCATTTGCTGAACTGGCGCGGCTATCGCGGACCAGCATCGCCGACGAAATGCGGGAGGAGCATCGGCGCCGCATGCTAGGTCGACGGACCAGCGCTCTCAAGTCTGATAGTGAAATCGACTTGAGGAATGACGCTCAAGCCGGATGTACGCGGGGCGCGGTCTCAGATAAGCTGAGCGCGTGGACAAGCTGATCCTATAAGCGCCTTACCTTGCCTGATCACGCCTCAACGTTTATGCCAAAATGCGTCTAAGCCTGTCGCTGGTGAGTCATTTCCTTTCCGGGGCGCTGGTGATCGCCGTGGGGGCACTCCTGGTGTTCTCCTTAGGGGCGCCGACGGAAGGCGCATTGACCTGTTCAGGGCGCCCCGCCGCGGCCGAAATATTTGAGGGAATTACTTACGGCTGCAAGCAAATGGAGCCGAGTGAGGAGGCTCGTGGGGTTGTTCACTGGGTGCGGGTCAATCTGACGGCGCGTGGGATTGTGCCTTATGTCACGAGCAAGGACCCCACGGCTGTCAGTGAAGGTTGGCAATATCGTCTGCGCCGTGTCGGAGACGTCGTGGCAACAGAGCATCTCGCGGTGGCCATCAACGGAACTCTCTTCAGTTCTAAATCCAGTTGGTGGCGACGAAAGTCCGGCGACCTAGCCAACGTCGCGGAACCAGTAGTCGCAGATCACATCGTAAGTCAGGGGCGGCTTTCTGGGTACTTACTGTGGTTCGACGACCAAATGACGCCCCACCTCGGGTCGAACATGACAACAGAGGCAGAGCTCGCAATGGCGAAGTTGGGCATCGGCGGAGAAGACTCCTGGCTGCGCGATGGTAGAGTTTCGTCCGATCAACCCCGAAGCCATATTCCAGATGCACGAACTGCAGTGGCCATCGACGTGCCACGCAAGCTTTTGTTTTTGGCCGTCGGCACTCATATTTCTCCGACTTTAATGTACCAGACACTTGCTGATCTTGGCGCCAGGGACGGGATGCTTCTTGATGGCGGCGACTCAAGCTCCATGGCCATTGGCACTGGCGCGAGCGTAGTTTCACCCGGCACCGTGTATGGTTGGCGACCGGTTGCAAATCAATTTGGAGTTAGAGCCGAGCCTTTGCGGTGACCAAATTCTTAAATGATAGGGCCGGCCAAACTGCTACGGCCTGCGCAGCAGCTCCGGCAGCTTGGCGATGTTGCTGGCGACCCTTCGCGCCTGATCTTTGGTGATTTGGCCGCCGATTGCCGGCCCGGCTCCTCAAAAAAGACGCAGGCGAATGCTTAGTGTCTTAGGGGCCGCCCACCGATGGCTGACTATTATCCTGTTATAGCCCGCGCAGTTTCTCGTTTGCCTAGCAAAACCGATGAAGCCAGGCATTCAATTTACGAACGTGCGCGTACAGCGCTCCAGGAAAATTTACGCACACACGACCCACCAGTGTCGCCGACCGAGTTAGCGACTGAGCAGTTTGCGCTCGAAGCAGCTATCTCCAGAGTGGAAACCGAGTTGCGGCGCAGTGCAAGAGAAGAGACAATTCTCTCCCCCTCGGGCTTAAGCTTTATATCAAGGGTAGAGGAGTTCGTACGCTGGGCGTGGGAAAAGCTTAATCTTAATATATCAATCATACGCAATCGTTTAAGGTTGGGTAAGACAACCAAAGTAGTTCCTACCAAGGCAGAGATCACTGAACGGTTGGCGCAAGGGCTGGCCTTTGTTCAAAGAACCCAATTGAAAGCGAAGAACATTGGACAACGTATTTCGTTGAACTGGAAGGAAACGACAGTTCTCATCGTCTTAATCCTAGCCGCGTTGGTCGCAGGTTATTTCTGGCCGGAACATGCAGTGCGGGAGAAAAAGCAAGAAGAGGCCAAGAACGAACACGAGCGGATAGCGGAGGCTGGGCAGAGAACCCGCTGCCAATATGAGCAAGAACAATGGTCCAATGAATCGGCTTCTCAAATTGAGATTAGCGATTCGTCGCTGACCAGGATCGGCAACTACGATTACAACATCAGTGCGATCGTCAAGAATAAATCCGAGTCCGAGGTGACCGGGTTGCGCTTAAGCATCACAGCGCGTGATTGTCCGACCCAGGATGCGCAGGTTGCTGACTGTGACATTTTTGGCCGCGTCGAGACATTTGAAACCGACATTCCAGCCGGCGAGGTCCGGCGGATCAATGGAAAGATTACCATACGTGGTGTTGACAAGCCTAGCTATGTGGTCTCGCCAAAGTTTGCCGTTAATGACGTTCGTGCCCCACCGGGTGACGCGCTGGCGAATGCTCTTTTGTCGGGGAGGCTTAGGTCGGGGATTAGGTCGGGGAGCCTTAGGTGCAAGTAACAACGCTTTGCACGCCACTCTTACATCGTAGCAATAAAGTCTAACGTCGCATGCCACCAGCCCTGGGTCTCATCCCACGGTGTCTGATAGCCGCCCCAAAAGACGATGCCGGAGGCCTCGGCATCCCTGATTGTCCTCAGTTGGAGCATCCAGTAATCGTAGTCGATATATGTTCCAGCCAATGGGCTACGCATAACGTCATGATACTGCGGCCAGATGAACGGCCGCACTGGCTTACCTGGACCAATCCTCTTCGCCTCGGCTATGTCCCTCTGGGCGGACGCTACCCATTTTGCCGGATCAGTCTCGACTGTATAGAGCGATGGATAAAGCACATCTAGATGAGTGACGAATGGAACGAGATATGAGTTGGCCCTCTTCCATATTCCCAGTTCAGCATCATTAGCCGGCCATTGACCCGAAACAGGGAGACCATCCACAGGGGCGACGTCGTAAAACCCGACTTGAAGCGTCGGTGCTTCATTCTTGAACCAACCAATGATTTGCGCCAACTTCAGGATGTTGATGTCTACACTGGATGTGTCGGGATTGATATGAGATATATCCGACCGGACATCGACCGAATACTGCTCCACATCTAAAACGACCGGCATCGTA
>Ga0306920_100000238_pt1 | contig 64142 bp, 61 predicted proteins | sample flu12Cox44000170_FD_204666 | JGI IMG/M metagenome (GOLD analysis project Ga0306920, IMG submission 204666) | Lab enrichment of tropical soil microbial communities from Luquillo Experimental Forest, Puerto Rico - flux4day.12C.oxic.44.000.170 (v2)... | ecosystem: Environmental > Terrestrial >...
GTTACCCCTCCCTTTGCCATTTGGGCGTTTAGGAATTGACTACCTATCGAAGAAGATTGCACCATTTCGGTTTGAACACAGGACAACTTCCCCAGGGGACCTGCGGGTCACGTCGAATTGACAATCACATGTGCTTTGTCACCGCATCATGTATCAGCCGGCCTCGGTGCATAGCTATGTTTCTTTCGAATGCGATAGAATCGACTCGGCATTCGTCTCACCACTTTTTTTGCCTCCGGTTTAGGTGACGAATCGATCGGAAAGCCGTTTTTATCCTGGCCGGTCACTTTGTCACGTCGGCCGTCCATTGTCGAGGGTCCTTTGCTACATCAGCAAGTGGCTTTCCGCCTCTTCGTGCTCGTCGCGGTTAAGACGGTTCGGTTGTGGCGGTTGCTGTGCTCCTCGGGTTCGGTCTTCCTTCGGATATTGAAGCAGCTGGTAATGCTTCGGCTTGCGTTCGGTGCGGTCCACGCGGTCGCGTAGTCGGATTTCCATTTATGCACCCCCTGCCAGATGACGAACGAAATTCTCCAAGTTTGTTTTCGCGGGCAACGAAATGCCGGCCGCGGCCAGGCAAGTAATGAGATACTCCAGAAGCCAAGAATATCCTTCGTTGCCGCGGGTCGGGTAACCCTGCCGGGTAAATTCCGGTTGCTCGGGGACGGGAATGCTTTGCCGCTCCAGATAATCTTTAACGTCGCCCAAGAGCTGGATGATGGCGTTGGGCTTTAGGTAGGGTTCGTACCAGTCCGCATTGGGACGCCAGGTAATGCCGTGCGCGTTCAACCTTTCCTGGCCCTCGCGCACGTAATACTGTTGGGGGCTCGTGTCGCCGTACGCCAACGGCATCTGCCGCCCCATCGTCCCGTAACCGGACGGAAGCGTTTCCCGCACGCTAGGAGACCAGCCCTGATCGGGATTAGCCCGCCGGCCGAAGATGCCCAAAGTGGACGGATCGCTGTAAATGGTTCCTACGTTCATAGCGTTACCTCTTTCCGTTGATAAGGATGATAAATACCATTTCGGACCAACTCGCACGGATCCTGGATCGCCCGTTCCATGAGGGCTTCCAGTTGATCACGCTTGGCGGTCAGGCGCAGGTTGTCTTCCGTGAAGCCGGCCAGGACTTCGGGATCTACGTCGGCAGCTGCTTTGCGGAACTGGTCGGACGTTATCTCTAATGTCAGCGATGCGCCCATGACCGCCTTGCGCAGATCGTCCAGCTGGTCGAGTAGCGGTCTGATTTTCTCCCGGAGAATGGAAGTCTTGGCGTAGTCGTTTTCCTGTCCGTCGAAATTGCGAATTTCCGCTTTGAGTTTTTGTAAGCAATCGGCAAGGCGAGAACAGGCCCACCAAAACTCAGTTTGCTTGTCGAGCAATCTTTCTTCGACCGTGAGAAAGTAAATCTCATGCACATGATTCAACCGGCCGTTTCGTTTCGTGGCCATCATTTTCCTTTCTCGAAAAACCCCAGCGGGAGCCGGCACTTGAACGGGTTTTCCTTTCACACGTTAACCGGCCCCCCACCGGGGAAATGGGGCCTACTAACAACACATCAGCAGCCGCATAAAATCGCTTGCACCAGCGCAGCAAATCTGTATAAAAAGCCGGCGGCGGCGGGAGAGTGAACATGGAGAAGTGACACCGCTCGCCGGCTCATGTCTGTCCATTTCGAAGTATCCGGTCACGTGACAATTCGATTGCGTTCGGCGAAAGGGCCGCAAGCCGGCCCAATATCTCCGGGTCCAACGCCGCAAGAAGCTTTTGTTCCAACCGTCGTCGTTCGGCGTTGGCTTCAGCAAAGACTTCTCGCCGCCGCTCCTCCAATTGTTCACTCTTTTGCTTCTCCAATTCCGATTCCGCTTCCCGAATGGCGCCGTCCAAGTCGTGTTTCCACTCTTCCAGCCAAGCTAATTCTTCCCGGACAGCTTTTAACTTTTCCCGATAGGGAACCGGATTGCCTTTATCTAAATGAAGTTGACGGATTTCATTTTGCATGACCGTAACGACCGCCGATTTATCCGCCATCGTCATTTCCACCTCTTCGGAAGTCGCCTTCCATCCTGCGATTTGCTTGGCCATCTCCGTCTCATTGACCGCGTGGATGACTTCCTGGAACGCCGTCTCAAATTCAGCCGTTGCCGCGCGATAGCCCGCTGCCACGGGTCCGGTGATATCGGCGGAATAGGCGGAAATTCGCGGCAGCTCCAGCGCTACAAGGCCAGTGTCAGGATTCCACCTGACCACCACCCTTTGCCGAATTTGCCAGCCCTGAGGCGGTTCAGGCGGCGGTGCTGGAACCGGTAGTTCCGGCGGCGGCTCGGCAACTACGTCAACCGGATCACCGGCTGCAACGTCCGCAGGGGGCGGGGCGCCGTCGTCCAGGTCATCATCATCGTCGTCGTCAACCGGGTCGCTGGTTGGCGCCGGGTTGTCAGCCATTAGCCGGCGGCGCTCTTCCAATCGCGCTCGCAAACGTGCGCGGCCCGCACGCTCTATGTTGGCCTGTTTGTCCATTTGCGTTTCTCCTGGCGATTTCTCAACGCGCCAATTCCCGCCTTTTTGCTTTCATCCACCGCGCTTTGTGGGCGGTCCGGCCCGGCCGGAATTTCGACCACGCGAACTTCTTGCAAGCCATAGCGCGGCACCAATTCCCGAAATTGCTGCCAGCGCAGATGCAACGGTTCTCGCACGTCGCGCATGGAACGCACAACGAGAAGATATTCGGTTCCGGTCCAGCTCGACGTGTCGGTTAGCCGGCAACGCAAACCATAATTGCTCCGGCCAATCTCGATCAAACGGCGAGCGCGCAAATGGGGAGCCAGCGCGAGCGCCGGCAACGGACGGACCGACAAACGATACTCGACAATCGTTTCTATGACCATTCGTGACATACCTATGACAGCTCCCACATTTCTCGATGTTCCCGGTACGTCGAACCGTTGCGAAATATCTCCTGAGTCCGGCCGCCAGGAATGAGCAGCACCGGCGATTCATCATCGCGAAAGAAACTCGACCGCGGATGACGATGCGCTGCCAGAGCCGCCAGGATGAAGCTTGAAGCATAGTCGCCGTGTCCATGTTTCGCACTCTGCGGACTGGCCAGGCGGATAAAACTGCCTTTGTCCTGAAGCTTCAACTCGTGCAGATCACGAAGCAAACCTTCATGCGCGAACAATTCCATTAGTCCCAAGCGGAAGCGTTCGAGAACAATGCCGGCCATTTCGGGAAGATTGCTGCCAGTAGAACGAATAATTTCGACCGGCATTGCTTGGCCATGCAATCGTTGTGCGATGCCCTGTGCTTCATGATCATCGATGAAAAGTTTCACGAAACGGAACTGGTCATGCAAGCGCACCAGCTCCTCTTCCACGGCGGTAAAATCAATCTTTGAATGTTTCGACGGTTTCCAGGAAACCACGTCGGCCAAACGCAGTGTCCCCTCTTGGTTCTGGCCCAAAACAACGATGGTCGTTAGATTCTTAGATGTCGATAAATCGCAGCCACCATAGAAACTCCAACTCTCTTCCAACCCGGTCATTCCTTCGGTCTGGCAAACGGAATCTTCGATTAAATCGGGATCAATCGCCGAATCGCCCGAAGAATGAACCCAACGCCCCAACCACAACCTCGCAAAACGGCTTGGAAATGTTTGGTCCCGCCTGTCTTCCAAATCTGCTTCGCTAATCCACGGGGGGCGTTTGTCGTATTTAGTAAAGTGCCATCGACTCGAAGACTCACGGGCCATTTCGCGAAACCGGTATTGCCAGCTTCCCAGATGGCCGGCATTGGTTAAAACAAGCAGCAAACCAGAACCAACTTTGGTTTGATTGTCGCACAACGTCTCGAAAAATTCGCGACCTTCAGCCTCCATAATGTGAACGGCCTCATTGATCAGGGTGCAGGTAGGGCGTGTGCCATGCCGGCGCTCCCCCGAACACGCGAGAATCGTCAACTTGCTTTCCGTGCGACGATTACGCACATCGAAATTGTAAACTTCCAGAATTTCACTCAGCCAACTATTCTGCCTCAAAATATCCTTGATAATTTTTTTCACTTCACTGGCTTGCTGAGCATCGGCCGCACCACAAAAACAGTCCGCGGCCGATTGGCTAAATATCAACAACCAAGCGAACAACATTCCCGCCAAAGTGTCCTTGCCCGAGCCTTTCGTCATCTCCGCCCAATACCTGGAGATTGGCGGTCTCTCGTTTCTGGCCACAGCCAACAACGACGGAGCTACTGCGGCCAAGAATTCCAGTTGAAAATCGGCCGCTATGTCCCCGAAACATCGCGGACCATACGCCGTGCTGATGCGCAATGACCGGAAAAAGGCCACGGGGTCGCAAGCAAATTTCGCGATGTCAGGTTTGCCCATAATTAACTACCAAGTTTGTCGCAATTTCCCTTCGAAAAATCGCGGCGGAATGGGGGTAGGGTAGCGCGAAAGGTAGAGGCAAAGGCGGCCAAGAGAGCGGCGGCCCCCCGCTCGCCGGCAACCTCGACGGCACCCGGCCGGCAACGGGTCGAGGGCCAGGGCCACGGCAGGAAACCTCGACGGCCACGCCCTAAGCATCGCCACCCTCCCCGGCCCTTGCCGTCTCCTCGGTTTGGTACCCGTCTGTCAACTCCTCAGCTTTCACACAGCGGAGTCCATCCCGCCGGCCCGCCGTCTTGAGCAAATGTCGCAAGCGGATCTCGGCCGGCACCGAACCCGGCAGGGCGCGAAAGGTCAGGCGGAACATGGGCGCGGGGTCAGGCACTTGGATTCCCATTGGCTACACATTGGCTACAAAATCCACTATCGTCCATCGACAACCGATTGCCGGCTTTGGAGTTAGTGCAACTTGGAAACGGATACCTTGGCCGTTTCATGGATTTGCATCCCTCAAGTCGGTTGCCGTTTGCAGGTCTAAATCCGGCCTGGAATCGGCTCCATTGCCTTCGGTGGTCAATTGGCCGTCCATCACCGCTTTCGGCGGCTGGTGAATTAATGCCGCGTCTTGGCGAGTGGCAACAATAAGGTCCCATACATCCTTGGCCTTGGCCGGTTGGAGGCCAAGCTTTTCCAGCCACTTGTCCCTATTGCTGGATGCCGTGGCGATCTCGCGCGAATAGGCCAATTGCTCCGCGGCCGTCATGTTGCCCGCCTCTTCACTCAGCCTTTTTTGGACGAATCGGGCATGCCGTTCCCATTTGCAGTAGGTATTGATCCAGTTCAACTCTAAAAACGGCATGCGACGGACAACGATCATTGCCTCTCCCGTGCGGTTCGGGAAAGTCTCATAATCCACATCCACGCCGGCTCCCCGGAGGGCCACTGCAACTAACCCTTCCACTTTGGCCCGCAACTGATTAATGTCTTTCGCGATGTGCTCACAGCCGGCGGGAAGACTGCCCATCGACAACCCGCCCCGAAGACGTTTTCGGATCTTTTTCACAGTCGCCTCTATGGACCGCTGGTCGCCCGTCAGGGACAACAAGCTGTCGCCTGAGACAGCCGGGTTGCATATCGCTTGAAACTCAGTTTGTTCTGCTGTTGCAACCATAATCAAACCCTAAAGTTAAGAATCACAACCACGGAACCATCACTCCCTTACCCGCCGCTCCCCGTCCGGCCAACGGAATGGGGCGTACCAGCGTAGGAGCTTTGCTATGCTTTGGGTGACCTTCCCGACAAAACCTTTCCTTCACCAGCTTCTTAATAGACCTAACCTACCTTCCCGACAAACACGGCCTCTTAATAAGGCCGTGTGTGTGTCGGGAAGGTAGGTGACCTTCCCGACAAAAAGATGACCTTCCCTACAAAAATCCGTCGGGAAGGTGGCCATTAGTCCTAAGCGGGCGCCGTCGAATGCCCGAGACGGTCCGTTTTGCACCACAGCCGAATTCGCTATTTACTGGCAATACCTCAATAATCTCCTGCCTCAAGAGGCGTGAAATTGACCGGTCCCAGGTAGTTTTCCCCATTCTGGCATGAGTTTGAACGGCATTGCAGCTCGCGCCATTCCGCTGTGGGTCGATATCATCCAGGGCCATTAATAACCGGGTGCCGTCTTTCTGGTCCTTTTCGTGCTGTTTCTGCTGTTTTTCTTCTTCGCGGGCGTCGGCTTCGTCCTGGAAGGCATCGCCTGGTTTCTTGACTATTACGTCCCATATGCGACCAGTGAACTCGTTGCTCAAGACACCTTCCTGGATGTCAACAGCCCATAATCCGCCGTGGCCCACCGATCCCCCGGCCGATAGCCAAAGCTTGTGGTTCGCTCCATCCTCGCCCATTTCGAATTTTTCCCGGCGATTAATGAGAATCCATTGCCGGGTGAATTCCTGGATCCCAGCAAATGCTAAGTCCCCCAGCTCCATTGACTCGAAAGTGGTGCTCATGCCTTGCTTACCATGGTGGATTAAAAGTGGAGTACAGCCGGCCAAAAGGCAAGCTTGAGCAACGCGAAGGAAAAGTGGCCCCATCTGAAACATATTGCTGGCTTGCTTTCGCTCCTGATCGTGGCTCGATAGGCAACACAAGTACAACGGGTCAATTACGACCACCTTGATTTCATTTTCTTTCAGTCCGTGGTAAAGCGCCGTTAGATCGCCGTCATTCCCCAACTGCGGCAGCCGAAAACCCCAGAAGACATTGGCGCCGGCCAGCTCAATTTCTTTCGCTCGGCAAATTCTCTGAGCGGTCTCCTGGATAGTTGCTTGCCCACTTTCTCCCGAGAGCAATGCGCATCGAACCGGGTTGTAGGTTTGGAAGTGTTCCAGGAACTTGGTTCCGGTTCCAAGACTCAAAACCAGATCAATAACAATGTTTGTTTTGAGTCCCTTCTTCGGTCCGCCAACGACACCAGGTTGCCCCTCGACCAATAAGCGCTGGACCAGCCAGCGCAATGGATATTGGGTCTGCGCAAACGCATCTGAGGACATCGCATCCCATTTGAAACCAAATTCCGGCGTGACTGTTGGAGCAGGATTTAATTCCAGGTGGACGGCTTCGACTTGCCGTTGTGCCTCATAGAGCATTTCTTCTATGGGGCCAGTCGGATTAATCATGTCCTCAAAGATTCGCTGCGAAACCTGCATCAATGATCGTTGCGCGTGTTTTTCCTGGACGATCTTGGCGTAGTGCCGGCAATTCTGAAAGAACCCGGCTTCCCATACGTTCGTCAGGAACACATAACCGCCGATATCTTCGATTTCGTTTCGCTTGTGGAGTTCTTCGGCTAAAAGAACTAAATCGACCGGGCTGCCCTGCTCATAGAGGCCGATAATGGCCTCGAAAATCTTTTGGTGAGCATCCCACCAAAAGGACTTGGCATGCAGTAGTTGCATCACTTCTGGAATAATCTGATTGTGGCGCAACATCGAACCGAGTACCGATTGCTCGGCCTCAAAATTCCGTGGCGGTAACTCATCAGTCGAAATTGTGGGAGGCCAAATTCTGTGGCCAGTCCCATTTGTCGTTGACATAATAAAGACCGTCAGTAACTACTTCTCGTGGCCCGGCTCTATTCACGCAGTAGTCGGGCCTCTTTTATCACTCTCTGTCGTCAACGAGCTTTCGAGATCGGTCGCGCCTTGTCACTGCGGTTCAGCGAAGGACAAGACTGTTTTCGGCCAGCTGCCGAATCGCGCGCCACGGAATTCTTCTTGCCCGACCGATACGGCAATACGGCAGGCTGCCCGCGTCCATCATGTAGTAAATCTTGGACCGGCATATCCCCAGGAATTTGACCGCCTCCCGAATCCGCGCTAATCCCTCATCCCCGATACGATCTTGGCTTTCTGGAGTAATCGTCGTCATCCCCATGAGCTTTCTTCCTCCAAAAGATTTTTCGCAATGTCTCTTGCAGCGCACATATTATTAACCTAATATGGATTTCATTGGAAGACATATATCCGTAAATTAAACGTCTTTTTCAAAATGAATCGCAAAACGCTAGATATCCCGGAATTCTGGTGCTTTGTTCCCGAAGGTGGTTTTTTATTTGAAAAGGTCCCGGCGCCGGCGCATGCGGAACGTCTACTGATTCCGAACCCTGGCAGTACGGGCACTCGGCGCTATCAGCCGCTCCGGGATTGCCCGTTCCTATTCCGCCGGTTTGCTGAATTGAAACCGGACGAAACAGGCGTAAAGGAATTTGCGGACCAGTTCGGTTTCTTGGGGCACGGCCAAGTTTTGGATGACATTACACAATTTACCAGTCAGAAAAGAATCATCGGTGAGCGCTTGGCCCATTGGCAATCCCAGGTCTATACCATGCGCATCTTGGTAAAGCTTTGGGACAGCTTGAGAGAAAATGATTGGGTATTCCTTGGTAAAGTTATTCGTTGGACAACCAGCGAAATAATCCAATTTAATCCGCGGGTCGAGGATTTCAGCGATCTGCCGGAAATAGCGATTGGTGCGGAACCAATTGCTGCGCCCCACAGTCATCTGGAATCGCTTCAAAGATTTCAGCCCGGCGACACCATCGAACCGGCGAAAGTCTATCTAATGGAGTCAGTCAAAAAGCAATTGGAAGGAAGAGTGGCCTTAGATTTCTCTCTTAACTCGCAGGGCAGTCCGATATTGCGGTACTCGGCCAAGAACTTATTAGGCGCTTTGTGGCTTCAGCTGGCAGAGTCGATCATCGGTAATGCGGTTCCAAAGCACTGCGAATACTGCAAACAATGGTTTGAGGTAAGCGGGAAAAAGGGTTCCCGGTCCGATAAGAGATTTTGTTCCGCTGCCTGTCGCAATCAATTTCACCTTTTGCGCCAGGAGAAAGCCCGGCGCCTTCATGCCCAGGGCAAACGAATCAAAACAATCGCGAAAGAATTAGGGGCTAGTGTCGAGAGTGTAACCCGGTGGATTTCAACCAAATAGGAGTTTCAACAATGAATCGCAAACGTCGCGGGCGGGGTGAGGGCGGAATCTATCGGAGACCTAATGGTTATTGGGTAGCGTGCATGAGCTTGGGCTACACCGATACCGGCAAGCGCCGACGATACTTCATCTACGCCAAAACGAAAGGCGAAGTGCAAGAAAAATTGAGGCGCATCCAAAATGATGCCAGCTCGGGACGGCTACCGGATGCCGGGAATCTCACGGTCAAGGACTATCTTGCCCGCTGGCTAGAGAACACGGCCCGGCCAAGCATTGCGGCTAAGACCCATCTGCGATACGAGCAGCTCATTCGCTTGCGGATTAATCCCCATATCGGCAGCGTCCGGTTAAACAAACTAGCGCCCATCCATGTCGAGCAGCTCTTTGTAATACTCGAGCGGAATGGAGTTTCCGCGCGTGGCCGGCAAATGACGGGGACCATGTTGCACACCGCTTTACGACGCGCCGTGCAACTAAAACTAATACCCTACAACCCGGCCAGCGACGTCGCAAAGCCAAAGCCGGCCAAGCCCGAAATGCAAGTTTACGATCTCGACCAGGTGGCCCGGTTCCTAGATGCCGCGAGGACGGACAGACTCTTTGCTCTTTACGTTCTGGCGCTGGACTCCGGAATGAGACAGGGTGAGCTATTCGCACTACACTGGACCGATTTTGATTTTGCTTCAGGGTCGGTTTTGGTTCAGCGTTCACTTGAGGAAATCAACGGGCACCATCGCTTAAAGGAAACGAAATCCGCCAAAGGTCGCCGGCGCATTCCGCTTTCCCGATTCACTCTTGACGCTCTCAACGAACACCGCAAGCGCATGCTCGCCGATGGCTACATGAGCGGCCCGGTGTTCTGCAACACGGACGGCGGTTTCCTGCACAAAGCAAATGTCCTGCGCCGATCCTTCTGGCCGATCATTACCAACGCGAACAAAGAGGCAAAAAAACAAAACACGGAGCCGGCTCTATTGCCGGAAATCCGCTTCCACGATTTGCGACATACCTGTGCCACGTTGCTTTTGCTCGCAGGTGAGAATCCTAAGGTGGTTTCCGAACGCTTGGGTCATGCGAGCATAGAGCTAACATTGAACTGCTATTCCCATGTGCTCCCGACCATGCAACAGGGCGCGGCAGCAAAGATGAATGCCATTCTCGGTTTGGGAAGGACCCAAAAGATTGGCAGTAATTAGGCAGTATTTCACCCAGTTTTCATTTTGGATTGAAACAAAAAAAGGCCACAAGTTGTTGTGGCCTTTTGCTTTACGTTACTAGCGGCGGGTGGGATCGAACCACCGACACGCGGCTTATGAAGCCGCTGCTCTGACCGCTGAGCTACGCCGCCATCTTCGCCCTATCTTAGATGCCGTTGCAACTTCGTGGCAAGAGCTTTTCCAAGCTGGCACGAGTCGGTGCGCTAAGGAATTACCAGAATTTTTCCTGTAATCGTACCAGCTTTGTGCAAGGTGTTTTGTTCCTGCAGGTGGTGGGCCTGGCTTGCCTCCGCGAGCGGAAACGTCCTGCCGATGACTGGTTGGAGCTTCTTCGCGGCCAGCCAGCGATTGATGTCCTCGGCACATTGCCGTTGCTCCTCGGGAGCGGCATTGAACATGGCAAAGCCGAACAGGGCCAAGTCCTTGACGTAAAAGGGCCCCACGGGAAATAGCGGCTGGGCTTGCCTTCCGGCCATGACGATGATGCGTCCCCGCCGGGCCATTAAATCGATCGTGCGCCCGAAATCCGGTTCGCGCAGCGTTTCGTACCAGACGTGCACCCCTTGGCCGCGCGTGAACTCACGGATTATCCCGGGAATATCGCCGCCGGTCTTGTAATTGATCACGCAATCGGCTCCCCATTTTCGGCACAGCGCCTCTTTTTCTGCGGAACCTACCGTGGTGATGACCCGGCAGTCAAGCGCCTTCGCCATTTGCACGACCATGGACCCGACGCCGCCGGTCCCGCCATTGACGAAAACGGTTTCCCCCTTTTGCAATCGGGCACAACGGAATAGGCCCAGATGAGCGGTGATGGCCACGAGCGCGGCCGCGGCGGAATCTGCATCTGTGACTGAAGCAGGGATCGGATAAAGCCACTCTTCACCCACGCAGGCATATTCGGCAAAGGTTCCCTGCCGGCCCAAAAGGCCTTGATTGGAACCCCAAACGCGATCGCCCGCTTTCCACCGCCGGCAATTCGGTCCAACCGCTTCCACGGCGCCCGCGAGGTCGCAGCCTGGAATAAACGGTTTGGGCAAGGGCATTGCCACCATTCCCGCGCGGATATAGGTATCGATTGGATTGAGCGCGGCGGCCATCACGCGAACCAACACCTCGCCGGACTTCGGCGCGGGCTTGGGAAGGTCCCCGAATTGAATTACTTCGGGACCGCCGGTTTTTTCGTAGAAGACTGCTTTCATTGGGAATCACCGTTAAACGCGCTCAAACATTCACCGCGAGCTTACGGCTGATACTATCAATCTTTTCTATTCGCAAATGAGCGAACTTTCCAAGTTACCGCTGTCGAAAAATCAACAGCCGACAACCACCTAAGAATGCAATTGCTGTCGGAATTGCACCGGGATAGAATGGGCTCCATCCGGCAACCCCTGGTTTGGCTTGCGAGCCTTTGGCGTACAGCCGCCGCAATTTCCCGGATATCGCCTTTTCAGGAGATCAAGTCTTGTCCACCACATTTGAAGCCTTGATGATCGAAACGGCCGGGAACATCTGCACGATCACCTTGAACCGGCCCGAGTCGCTAAATGCGTTGAACGAAGCCATGACCACGGAGCTTGCCGCCGTGATTCGGCAATTGCAGCAGGATGAGAGCGTCCGCTGCGTGATTCTGACCGGGGCAGGGCGGGCGTTCAGCTCGGGCCAGGACCTGGGTGATTTGCAGAAAAAGTACTCAACTCCGGACCATGTTCCGCATTTGGCGGATGATCTGCGCCGCCGCTATGACCCGATCATCCTGGGCTTGCGGGAGCTGCGAAAACCGGTCATTGCCGCGGTCAACGGCGTGGCCGCGGGAGCTGGCTTGAGCCTGGCCCTGGCCTGCGATCTGCGTATCGCATCCGACAAAGCATCGTTCATCGAAGTATTCATAAATGTGGGCCTTGTGCCGGACTCGGGCGGCACATTTTTCCTAACACGCCTGATCGGTCTCAGCAAAGCGCTGGAACTATGCTTTACTGCGGACAAAGTGCCGGCGGCCGACGCCCTGGCCTTGGGCATGGTCAACAAGGTTGCTCCGGCGGAAGATCTCATGAAGGTAACCCGCGAACTTGCCGGCAGGCTTGCCCGGATGCCGACTCGGGCCATCGGCCTGATGAAGGGATTGCTGTACCGGTCCCATAACTCCAGCCTGGATGCGATGTTGGAAGCGGAAGCGGTCGCCCAGGAAGCTGCCGGGTTGACTGGGGATCACCGCGAAGGGGTATTGGCGTTTTTGCAAAAACGGCCACCGGTTTTCACGGGGAAATAACTCGCATCATGAGAAGTGCCGTCATCGTAGACGCCCTGCGCACGCCCATTGGCCGTTATGGCGGCGCCCTCAAATCATGCCGGCCCGATGATCTGGCTGCCCTGGTGATCAAATCGCTCGTGGAAAGAACGAAACTCGATCCTGCCCTGGTTGATGATGTCTATTTCGGTGCCGCCAACCAAGCGGGGGAAGACAATCGCAACGTCGCGCGTATGGCGGCGCTCTTGGCCGGTTTGCCCGCATCGGTGCCAGGCTGCACCGTCAATCGCCTGTGCGCTTCGGGTTTGGAAGCAGTGAATCTGGCAGCTCGCACGATTGAAACCGGCATGGCCGATGTGGTTATCGCCGGCGGAGTTGAAAGCATGACGCGGGCGGCCCTAGTGATTCTCAAACCGGAGGTTGGCTTCCCGCGGGGGAACACCGAGTTGGTCGATACAACTATCGGCTGGCGTTTTACCAATCCCAAGTTGGCGGAACGCTATTATCCGTTCAGCATGGGTGAAACCGCCGAAAACCTGGCCAAGAAATTCGGCATCTGCCGGAGTGACCAGGATCGTTTCGCCTGGTCAAGTCAACAAAAGACCAAAAAGGCACAAGATTCGGGAAGATTTGCTGAGGAAATCGTGGCCGTTGCCGTCCCACAAAAGAAGGGACCCCCGCTTCAAGTCGTGAAAGATGAACACCCGCGGCCGGAAACGACGCTGGAGGATTTGGCGAAACTTCCGCCGGCGTTTGCCCGGGATGGTACCGTGACGGCCGGGAATTCTTCGGGCATCAACGATGGCGCGGCCGCCTTGTTGTTGGTGGAGGAAGAAACCGCGCGCCGCCTGGGATTGAAACCGAGAGCCCGGGTGGGACCCTCTGCATCCGCCGGCGTCAATCCGGCTTGTATGGGTATTGGACCGGTCCCCGCCACCAAAAAGGCGCTGAAGCGAGCAGGCCTTGGATTGGTAGACGTCGATATAATAGAAATTAATGAGGCATTTGCAGTTCAAGTGTTGGCTTGCGTTCGCGAGCTCGGCCTGGAAGGCGCCAACATCAATCCGAACGGGGGGGCAATTGCCCTCGGCCATCCCTTGGGCTGCTCCGGCGCACGGCTGGTGACGACACTCGTCCACGAGATGGTCAAAACCGCGCAGAAGCGCGGCCTGGTGACTTTGTGTGTCGGCGTAGGGCAGGGACTCGCCACCGTCATTGAAAGGGTTTAGTCATGTCGGTCAGTGCCAGTGTGGATCTCAAACTCGACTGGGAAATTCAGGAAGATCCGGCACGACTTGCAGACTTTGAGAAGCGTGTGCAAAAGGGCGAACTGGTCGAGCCGGATGATTGGATGCCCCACAATTATCGCATCGGCATGTTGCGGATGGCCGAGCATCATGCCAATTCCGAAATTGTCGGCGCATTGCCCGAGGGAGAATGGATCACGCGCGCTCCCAGTCTGAAGCGCAAACTGGCACTGATCGCCAAGGTCCAGGACGAAGTCGGCCACGGCCAAATGCTCTACCGGGTGTCGCAAGACCTCGGCAAAGCCCGCGATCAAATGCTCCGCGACCTGATCACTGGAAAAACGAAATACCACAATGTCTTCAACTATCCCGCGCCAACCTGGGCTGATGTCACGATGATCCAGTGGCTGGTGGATGGTGCGGCGATCATGAACCAGGCCACACTGGCGGATGGGAGCTACGGCCCCTATGTTCGCACTATGAAACGCATCAACATGGAGGAAGCGTTTCATTTCAAAAGCGGCGAGGACATGATTCTCACTCTGATGAGTGGCACGCCCAGGCAAAAACAACTCGCTCAGGAAGCGTTCGACCGCTGGTGGGAACCGTGCCTCATGTTTTTTGGACCCCCGGACAAGGATTCCGTCAAAACTACGCCGTTCATGCGCTGGCGAATCAAGACTGCCACCAATGATGATTTGCGGCAACGGTTTGTCAACCGCTTCGCTCCGGCCGCACTCGACCTCGGGTTGAAGATCCACATCACCAGCAAAGAGACAACCGGCCTGGTGAAACGGAAAGCGGACGGGGAATTCGAGCGTCGCCAGGACCCGGAAATTCGCCTCGATCAGAAGACCGGCCATTGGCGCTTCAGCCAACCCGATTGGAACGAGTTCTACCGTGTGGTGAAAGGGAACGGCCCGCTGAACAAGCAAAGAATTGCCTTGCGCCGGTTCTCGTACGAACAGGGTCAATGGGTTCGCCGTGCGGTGATGGGCAGCACGGACTTGCCACCGGGCCGGTAGTATCCGTTCCTCCGGGAGAAAAGAGATCATGTCGCGCTTGCGTGACCAACTCCGGTTGCCCGGTGAGGGAGACTTGAATCTTCCTCCCGAAACGGACTTGCAACCGTTTGAAGTTTTTATCCAACTCCAGCGGGGTAAGCCGCACGCGCATGCCGGCACTGTCGATGCCGCCGACGCGGCCATGGCCTTGCAGTTTGCCCGCGAACATTTTGGCCAGGACCAGGCCTGCGTTCACATCTGGGTCGTGCCGCGCGAGGCAATGATCGGCACCGAGTATGATAAGGACGTGATCAGCCGGCTCACCGATCGGTCGTACAAATATGCCCGGGGTTACCAGGTCCGGAAACGCTGGGAACAATTTCGCAGCAAGAAAGACGTCGACCAGTACGAGAAAGAGGATCTCAAGGAATTCTTTTGATCGAGGAACGTGTGGACCGGATTACCGATGATCTCAAACGGCCGCTGGTGGACCTGTTGTTGAGTATCGCCGATGATAAGTTCATCCTCGGCCACCGTAACGCCGACTGGACGGGTCTGGCGCCGATGCTGGAAGAAGATATTGCGTTTTCCTCACTGGCCCAAGATGAAATCGCGCATGCCACAGCGCTTTACCAGATGGCTGCCGGTATTCTGGGAACTACCGCGGACAAGTTGGCATTCCGCCGAACACCCGAGGAATACCGTTGCGCCACGATCGTGGAAATGTCCGATGATTTCAACTGGGCAACGGCCATTTGCCGCAACTTTTTTTGCGACCATTTTGATTTGCTGCGCCTCGAGCGCCTGACCAATTCAGCGTACACAGCGCTGGCACAATTGGCCGGTCGCCTGGCGGCCGAAGAAAAAATCCATGTGGACCATGTCGATTCCTGGATGATACGGCTGGGACGAGGTTGGGAACCCGCACCGGCCCGCGTTCAGGCAGCCTTGAACGAACTGGCGGAAATTGCCCCCACGCTCTTGGAGCCGCCGCCGGGATTGGAAAAACTCGAAAAAGCGGGGATCTACCCACAATCACGATCCGGTTTATTTGAACCATGGCGCGACGTTTTGCACGACGTGGTGCAATCAGCAGGGTTAACTCTGCAGCTCCATCCGCCGTCTCCGTCGGCAATTGGCGGGCGGCAAGGAAAACATGGTCCGGGATTCGTCACTATGTTGGATGAATTGACGGAAGTCTTCCGCATTGAGCCGGAGGCCGCATGGTAGCCCCCGAATCCGTATGGGATGTCTTGCGAACCATTAATGATCCCGAAATGCCGATCAACATCGTCGATTTGGGGATTGTGGAAAGGATACAGGTTTCATCAGTTCCCCGACCGTCCATCCAAATTGATCTGTTGCCGACCTTCGTGGGTTGCCCGGCCTTGCCCGTCATCGAAGCCGAAATCCAAAAGCGAGTTGGACAGGTTGCACAAGGGGCTGCCGTCGAAGTCCATTTTCGTTTTCATCCCCCCTGGACCGTCGATCGCATCAGTGCAACCGGCCGGGAAGCGTTGAAGAAGTTCGGTCTTACCGTGCCCGCGGTCGGCCAACAAGGTCAAACAGAAGCCGCACAGCCATCCTGTCCCTTCTGCGGATCCGCTGACGTTCGGATAGACAGTCCCTTTGGTCCGACACGTTGCCGCATGATTTATTATTGCGAGACGTGCCGGAATCCTTTCGAACACATAAAACGGGTGGGACATGAATCGACATTATTAAACATAAATCCGAAGGAGAGAGACGCTCATGACGCATCCATTTTTCGAGCGCCACCAAAAGACCTTGCATGATGCCTTGACTGCGATCCGCGCCCGCACTTACTGGAGCGCATACCCGGAGATTCCCAGCGGCAAGATGTATGGGGAAACCGCCAAGGCGGATGGGCAGGCCGCCTTCGATGCCAGACTCAATAAACCGTTTGACCTCGGTCAGCCGGCAACTTTCGGCATGGTCGGCGGCGAAGTGTCGCCGTACGGCAAGCCGCTCGGCATCACCTATCCGCAGCCGGATGTCAATGGATTATTGAAGGCAGTCAAGGCAACTATTCCAGCTTGGCGCGACGCGGACATCGAAGTGCGCGCCGGCATTTGCCTCGAAATCCTGGCCCGCCTTAATAAACGAAGTTTTGAGATCGCCTTTGCAGTCATGCACACTACCGGCCAGTCTTTCATGATGGCCTTTCAAGCCGGGGGACCGCATGCCCAGGACCGCGGTTTGGAAGCGGTGGCGTATGCCTTTGAGGAAATGAAGCGGGTGCCCGACAAGGTTACCTGGGAGAAACCCGGCAAAGGCAATCCGATCAAACTCGAAAAAACCTATCGCATTTTGCCGCGAGGAATCGGCGTAGTGGTAGGCGTCTCCACCTTTCCAACCTGGAATGGTTACCCGGCCATTTTCGCCGATCTGGCCACGGGCAATGCCGTCGTCGTCAAACCGCATCCGGGTGCGATGCTACCCTTGGCAATCACGGTCGAGACCGCCCGCACAGTCCTTCGCGAGGCCGGCTTCGATCCCAACCTCGTCACCTTGGCGGCCGACACGGTCGCCGAACCGATCGCGAAACAGTTGGTTTGCCATCCGGATGTCGCCCTGGTCGATTTCACCGGCGGCACGGCCTTCGGCAGTTGGATTGAAGCCAATGCCCGACAGGCGGTAGTTTTTACCGAAAAGGCGGGTGTGAATTTCGTTGTCGTCGACAGCGTAGACGATTTTTCGGGATTGGTGCGGAACCTCGCGTTTACCGTTAGCCTCTATTCGGGCCAGATGTGCACCACGTCCAAAAATATTTACATTCCCAGGGACGGCATCCTTGCCGGCGGCAAACGGGTGACTTTGGAGGAATTTGCCGGGGCACTGGCTTCGAGTGTCGAAAAACTGTTGGGTGACCCGGAACGCGCCGTGGAGATTCTCGGAGCCATTCAAAGTGATGCCACCGTCAAGCGGTTGGCGTCGGCCCCCCGGGAGGGGGGCGAAGTGGTGTTGCCGTCGAAATCCATAACGCATCCGCTGTTTCCCCAGGCGCGCGTGCGCACCCCCCTCATTCTCAAGGTGCGGGCGGATCAGGAGGCGGTATACCAGCGGGAAATGTTTGGGCCAATCGTCTACATCGTCGCGACGGAAAATACCGCCGATAGTATGGCACGCGCTTGCCGCACGGCCCGGGAAAAAGGCGCCATTACCTGTTCCATTTATTCGACTGATGCGGGGATTTTGGCCAGGGCGCAGCAGCAGGCGACCGAAGCCGGCGCTGCGGTTTCCTGTAACTTGACCGGGGAAGTCTACGTCAACCAGTCCGCCGCCTTTAGCGACTACCATGTATCGGGCGCCAATCCTGCCGGCAACGCGACTCTTACGGACAGCGCCTTCGTGGCCGGTCGCTTTCGCGTTGCCCAGAGCCGTATTCCGATCGCACCAACGGTAGGATAAACGATTACAGATGAAACCCCTTACGCTTGAGAATACCGAGAAGCTCAATCCCCATTTTGACTGGCGCGAGGTAGCCAGGTGGCTATTGCTTTCACGCGCCATGGATGCTGTCGAAGAAACGGAGCTGTATCCCCGAAAGAAAATCAATTATCAGTTTTCCGCCCGGGGGCATGAACTTTCCCAGATCCTTTTGGGCTCATTGCTGAATCATCCGCATGATGCAGCCGGGGCGTATTACCGATCCCGGCCGTTTCTTCTCACGCAGGGATTGACCATTGAAGACAGTTTTGCCGCTCACATGGCGAAATCCGGAAGTTTCAGCGGCGGCCGCGATATTGGTGCCGTGTGTAACCTGCCTTCCCATGGGAAAGCCACAGTTCTGCCCATGGCGGGAGAAGTCGGCTCGCAATTCACTCCGTGTGCCGGGTGGGCTCAGGCCGTCGTTTACCGGCGGAAGGTGTTGCAGGAAAAGGCCTACGACAATGCCATAGCCGTGGCCCTCGGCGGCGAGGGATCGGTAGCGACAACTGGTTTCTGGTCGGCGCTGACCATCGCCACGACGTTGCGCCTACCCGTGCTGTTTTACATTGAGGACAACGGCTTTTCCCTTTCCGTCCCCGGCGACAAACAAACCCCAGGCGGCAATATCGCCGACAATCTGGCTTCATTTAACAATTTGTTAGTGATGAACGGCGATGGCACCGACCCGGTCGAAGGTTCCGCAGTGTTGAAAAAAGTGGTCGACCATGTTCGCTGCGGTAAAGGGCCGGCATTGATTCGTTTGACGGTACCGCGTTTATGCGGTCATTCGGGACAGGATAAGCAGGCTTATAAAAGCCGCGAAGTAATAGAAGAGGAAAAAACCCGCGATCCGCTTGACCGGCTCTTCCACCACTTGGTGCCGGCGCTGTTGACCGAAAGCGGATGGCGCGATCTGGAACAGGAAGCCCAGGAACAAGTGCAGTCAGCCTTGGCCGCTGTTTGGACCCGGCCGGCGCCCCACATTCCGGCGGTTGCCCGCTATGTTTTCGCCGAGCCCAGGCCGGATGGCAGCCCAGACCTCCAGAAAGTCGGGGGACTTCTTGCGCTTGGTCATCGCTTTCCCACTGCCTCCGCGATCTCTCAACCGGAACCGGCCCGGATCAACATGCTGGCTGCCATCAAGCGCACCCTGGGAGTGGAATTGAAAACTAACCCGAAGGTTTTAGTATTCGGGGAAGACGTGGGGCCAAAGGGCGGTGTTCATGGCGTTACCGCCGGGTTGCACGAAGCCTTCGGCGAAACCCGGGTTTTTGATACCAGCCTGTCCGAGGAGGGCATCATTGGACGTGCCGTCGGCATGGCCCTGGCAGGATTGATGCCGGTGGCGGAAATTCAGTTTCGCAAGTACGCCGACGCCTGCGCCGAGCAATTGGCGAATTGCGGCACGATCCGCTGGCGGACGGCAAATCGGTTTGCCGCGCCGATTGTAGTGCGCGTGCCGGGAGGATTCGCCAAGTGCGGCGATCCGTGGCACAGTGTGTGCAACGAAGTCCAGTGGGCTCACAGCATCGGCTGGCAGATGGCCTATCCGTCCAATGCGGAAGATGCCGTGGGCCTGCTGCGGGCCGCGATGCGCAGCAATAACCCGACGATTTTCTTCGAGCACCGCTATCTCCTCGACAATCCCTCGGCGCGCAGGCCGTATCCGGGAGACCAGTTCGTTCTTCCCTTCGGCAAAGCCAAAATCATTCGCGAAGGCAGCCAAATCACGGTTGTTACATGGGGTGCCATGGTAGAGCGCTGCGAGTCCGCTGTAAAACGAGCCAATGTTTCAGTGGATATCATCGACCTCCGAACTTTGGTGCCCTGGGATCGCGAGGCAGTCTTGGATTCGGTGCAAAAAACAAAACGCTGCTTGATTGTGCACGAAGACACGGCAACTGCCGGCTTTGGCGCTGAAATCAGTGCGGTCCTGGCGAAAGAGGCGTTTTTCAGTTTGGATGCACCGATTGAGCGAATCGCCACGCCCGATGTCCCCATTCCTTATAATGTCGATCTGATGAATGCCGTGATTCCGGACGAAGATCAAATCGCGACAAAAATAAAAGAACTGGTGGCGTTTTGAAACGATGGCAGCTTTCGTGGATATTACTTTGAAGGATCTTCAAGACGGTAGCGATTCGGTGCTGGAGCGATGGCTGCGCCAACCCGGCGACGCCGTCCAAATCCACGAACCGCTTTTGGAAATCAACACCGACAAGGCGGTGGTCGAAGTTCCCTCGCCGGCAACCGGTATACTTCGGGAAGTTCTCAAAGCAGTCAATGATCCCGTCGGCCCGGCGGACATCCTGGGACGCATTGAATTGGGAGCCGTCCGTGACAAACCTCCCGAAGTGAAGCCCGCCTCCTCAGTTCTGCCGGCCAGCGCCGGTCCGGCCGGGTTGGCTCAAGATCTGAGCCCTGCCGTCCGGCAACTCGTGAAAAAACACAACCTGGATGTTGGCCAAGTTACCGGAACCGGGCGGGGTGGACGCATCACGTTGGAAGACGTACAGAAGTATTTGCAAGGTCAAAGCGCGCCCAAAGACGACCATCCGCCGGCCGGCAAATTCGTACCGCACAGCCCGACGCGGCGGCGCATTGCTCAGCACATGGTAGAAAGTGCGCTCAAAACGGCTCCGCATGTTACCGCGGTTTTTGACGCCGATCTATCGGCAATTCTCGAATATCGCCGGGCAAATGACGAGGCTTTTTCCAAAAAGGGCATCAAGCCGACATATACCGCTTATTTCGTCGCAGCGGCGGTGAAGGCTCTGCAAGCCGTTCCGGAAGTCAATAGCCGCTGGCACGATGAAGCATTGGAACTTTTTGCCGATTGCAATATCGGCATCGCCACGGCGGTGCCGGGAGGATTACTGGTTCCCGTGCTTCATCGCGCTCAGACCTTGGATATCTTCGAGATCGCACTCCGCATTCGGCAGTTGGCAGATAAAGCCAGGTCCGGAAAGTTGGAACCTCGCGATCTCAAGAACGGAACCTTTACCATTACCAATCATGGCGTCAGCGGAAGCCTGATCGCCACGCCCATCATCAATCAGCCTCAGTCCGCTATTTTGGGCATTGGGAAGATCGAGAAACGCCCGGTGGTGGTGGAAGAAGGCGGGACGGACACTATTAAGATCAATCCGATGGCCTACATAACCCTGACCATCGACCACCGCGCCCTCGACGGCTTTCAAGCCAACCGGTTTCTCAGCAAGTTTACGGAAGCCCTGGCCGGTTGGTAAAATGAAACTAAAGGAAGAATGCGATGGCAAAAGAAGTATTACCACTGCGCCGGATCGATCATGTCCGCTTTTTCGTCGGCAATGCCCGCCAGTCGGCCTATTTTTATCGAAATGCTTTTGGTTTCGATGTGGTGGCTTACCTGGGCCTGGAAACCGGGTCGAAGAACGAGGCGGGATATGTGCTGCGTCAGGGTCAAATTACGTTCGTAGTCGCATCTCCACTACGGTCGGATCATCCGGAAAACAAACGGTTGATGATGCATGGCGATGGAGTCCAGGACATTGCTCTGGAAGTAGATGACGTTCCCGCCGCCTACGACGAAGCGCTGAGCCGTGGGGCAAAGGGCGTAACTCCTCCCACTCTGTTGGAGGATCAATGCGGCGTCTACGAATTTGCCACCATCCAGGCCCACGGCGACACGACGCACAGCTTTGTCAACCGCGATCGCTATCGCGGCGTCTTCGCTCCCGGCTTCAAGGCCCTCGATCCCGAACGGTACAGCCCGCGCACATTTCATCCTGCCGGGCTCAAGGCCATTGACCATATTGTTGCCAATGTCGAAGAAGGGAAGATGGATACCTGGGTGCGATTTTACCAGAACGTGATGGGCTTCTCCCAGTTGGTTCACTTCGACGACAAGGACATCAGCACGGAATACACCGCTCTCATGTCGAAGGTCGTGCAGGGGGGCAATGGGCGGATAAAATTCCCGATCAATGAACCGGCGAAAGGGCGCCGGCGCTCGCAGATCGATGAATACCTGGATTTCTACGGCGGCCCGGGCGTCCAGCATATCGCCATGTCTACCGGCGATATCATCGACACGGTTCGCGCCTTGCGCGCTAATGACGTGACCTTTTTGCGCGTACCGGAAACGTATTACGAAGCGCTCCCGTCCCGCGTTGGCGTTATCAAGGAGGACACACGGGAATTGGCCGAGCTGGGCATCCTGGTCGATCGCGATGACGAAGGGTATCTCCTGCAGATCTTCACGCAGCCGGTGGAGGATCGCCCGACGTTGTTTTTCGAAATCATCCAGCGCCGCGGTTCCCAAAGTTTCGGCAAAGGCAACTTCAAGGCCCTTTTTGAAGCCATCGAAAGGGAACAGGCGCGGCGCGGAACTCTGTAACGTTGTGCCAGCGCGTTCCATGAAAAGCTAATTGCCAACGGAGGCCTGTCATGCCCCCTTATCGAAAAATCGGTGCCTTGCCCCGCAAACGCCACATCGTGCATCCCAACAAGCCCGGCTACAAAAGCGAAGGCCTTTATTACGAGGAGGTGATGACCACTGGAGGATTCACGCGGGCTTACAGCATCTGCTATCATCTGAAGCCCCCCACCCGCGTTCGCAAAGTCGAGCCCGCAGGTTCCCTGAATGTGGAAATTGCCTCGGAAGACACTCTCCGGCACCATCATTTCAAGACCGGTAACCTGACGCCGGCCGGAGATCCGGTAACCGGGCGCCTGCCCCTCATGGTCAATGAACATGTAACGATGGGCCGGTGCTGTCCGGCGGAACCGCAAGCGGAACTCTATCGCAACGCCACGGCCGACGAGGTCATCTTTGTTCATGAAGGAAAAGGCGTACTGCATTCGATGTTCGGCCAGCTTCCGTTCAAGCCCTGCGATTACATCGTCATTCCACGCTGCACGACGTATCGGCTGGAATTCGAAGTGGGGATTCAGCCGGAGTTATTCACGATTGAAGCCTGCGGAAATGTCGGTGTCCCGGAGCGCTATCTGAATTCGGACGGGCAACTGCGGCTCGGGGCCCCCTATAGCGAACGGGACCTGCACGGGCCCCGGGAGAGCTTGATTCTCGACAAGGAACAAGATGTTGCCGTCGTGATCAAGGACGGCAGCCGCTTGACCCGCTACTGGCTCGCCCATCATCCGTTCGACGTGGTCGGCTGGGACGGCATGGTGTATCCGTACACATTCAACGCCGATGACTTCGAACCGATTACCGGGACCATTCATCAGCCGCCGCCCGTGCAGCAAACTTTTGAAGCTACCGGCTTCGTCATTTGCACATTTGCCCCGCGAATGTTGGATTATCATCCGCAGGCGATCAAGGTACCCTACGCTCATTCCAACGTCCAGGCCGATGAAATGCTCTATTATGTTCGCGGCCGGTTCGGCAGCCGCCGCGGCGTCGAAAAAGGGTCAATCACGCTTCATCCCCGCGGCATTCCGCACGGCCCCCACCCCGGAACCATCATGGCCAGTATGCCCATGACCCGCACCGATGAACTCGCCGTCATGGTGGATACGTTTCGTCCGTTGGCTGTAACCCGGCAAGCGCTGGAGCTGGACGATCCGACCTATCCCAATAGTTGGCTGGATTAGACAATTCAATGGCAGAACTGTCCTCGGCAGCAGGGAATCTCGACTTGCGGATGCCGGCGGAGTGGGAGCGGCACGCCGCCACCTGGATCGCGTGGCCCCATCAAACGGAAGACTGGCCGCGTAAATTCTGGCCGATCCCCTGGGTCTATACCGAAATCATTCGCCATCTCCATCTTGCCGAGCGCGTTCGCATTTTGGTTAACGATGCTGCCCCGGAACGCCGAGCTCGCCGGACGTTGCACCGCGCCGGAATTGATCTGCAAATGATTGATTTCTTGCAAATTCCCACGGACCGCGTTTGGACGCGCGATTATGGTCCCATGTTTCTCCAGTCCGAGGACGGTTCGCGATTCATCGCCGATTGGCAATTCAACGCCTGGGCCAAGTATCCCAACTGGCAAAGAGATAATGCTGTGGCGGGCCAAGTCAGCGAAACTCTCGGCATACCCCGGTTGCCGCCGGCCATCGGCGGAAAAAGAATTGTTCTGGAAGGCGGCAGCATCGATGTGAATGGCGCCGGGTTGTTGGTGACCACGGAGGAGTGTTTGCTGAGCCCCGTGCAGGCCCGCAATCCCGATCTGGGCCGGCAAGAAATGGAAGCGATTTTCCAGGAATATCTCGGCGTTCAAAAAGTGCTCTGGCTGGGGCGGGGGATTGCCGGCGACGACACCCACGGCCATATCGATGACCTGGCTCGCTTCGTGAACCCAACAACCATTGTCGCCGTGGTGGAAAAAAATCCTGCCGATCCAAATTATGAACCTTTGCAGGAAAACTGGGAACGATTGCAAGCTGCAACCGATATGCACGGCAGCCGGTTGGAAATCGTGTCACTACCGACGCCGGCACCAGTGGTGTTTGACGGCCTGCGACTACCGGCGAGCTACGCAAACTTCTACATCGCCAACGACCGGGTGCTCGTGCCGACTTTTAACGATCCGAATGATCGGAAAGCGCTGGCGATTCTCGCAGACTTGTTTCCGGGACGAACGGTGGTCGGCATTCACGCGGTCGACTTGGTGTGGGGCCTGGGCACGGTGCATTGTATGACGCAACAGGAACCGTTTCACGCGACATAAGGGAGCACATACGGTCCCTTAGGTATGACGCCAATCCGCGTAGTGGGTCCGTATTCGGCAATGCAGTCCGCGATGGCGGATTCCACAGTGGCAGCCGGTTCGACAAAGCAACGCCGCAGGATTTCAGGCGACAGGCCGTCGCTAACGACCCTGACCTTACATCGCTCGACAACCTTGGCCAGCTCTTCCAACTGCCATTGATCCATCACGAAGTAGTCCTTGCCGAGGATGCGTTCCTTGAAGATTCTCAGGTCGGGGTTCTCGGCGATGAGGCGTTGGAACTCCGGGCTGCCGAGGCCATCGCTCAGGCTGGCGACCAGGATGATGGTGCCACCTTTTTTGACGATCGGCAGGGCGCCGGTCAGCCCCTTTACGGCCTGGTACCAGGTAGTGTCCAGAGGATAGCCGGCGCAACTAGTAACCACCACGTCCAATGGTTCGGGAACAGGGACCTTGACCACGTCTTCGATGAACCGGACGCCTGCTTGCCACGCCTGAATCATGTCGCCGGCGCCGACCCAGGTGATCCCCCGCTTTTCATCCAGGCAGACGTTGACGATAAAATCGCAGCCGGCCATCAAAGCAATGCGCGTATTCTCCTCGTGGACCGGGTTTTCTTCAAGCACGCCGCAATCCGCCTTTGGATGCTCCAGGAAGCGCGGCCCGTGCCAGACCTTTACGGTTTCGAGGGCGGCGATTCCGGGGCAGATGACCTTTCGGCCGCCGCTGTAGCCGGCCATCAAGTGCGGCTCGATCAGTCCCGTGGTGATTTTCAAATCGGCCCGCACATATCGGTTGTCGAGGTACACCGGCACGCCGTTGGGAGTTTCTCCCAGGAAGTCGTGTTCGTCGAGAACTTTGCCATGGTGGTTTTCGACCCGATAGTTAGCGGCGATTTCCGGTCCCAACATTTCTACCAGTTCCGGCCCTTCGTTGGGCCGATGCAAACCGGTGGCGATCAAAATCAGGATTGCGCTTTTGGGAATTCCCTGGTGTTTAAGCGTTTGCAATATGGGCGGCAACAGAAGTTGATTGGGGACTGGCCGTGTGATGTCGCAGACCAGGATACACGCATTCTGCCGGCCCCGCGCCAATTCAGCCAGGGGTCTTGTGCCGATCGGATTGGCAAGGGCCTCAGCGACCGCCGCGCGCGCATCGGCCAGCGGCGAGGCCGGCCGAATCGCCAACGGCCCGACCAGCCGTTCGTCCGGCAAATCGACTTGCAGTCCCGTCCGCCCGTAATCGAGGGTGATTCGCATTTGTTGCCGCCGTTTGAGGTTACGATCTATTGTCGCCGAAAATGGGCCGCGTTTCCAGCCGTGAAATCGGTCTCACGTCTTCGCGCGCTATTGTCGTTAGCCCCGGCTGGTTTTAGTATGATCTAAATGAATTACAGGTTAGCATTTAAAGGAAGCGGTTCATGTCGATTGATAAAAGTCTACGCCGAAAAAACCAACTGGTGCGCGCCCGGAACGTTTTGACGCGCGGGGAGCGGATCAAGACGTTGATGGATGAAGAGCGCTGGCAAGTCGGCCGGAGCCCGTTTGGACTACCCAAGGTGAAAGTCGTCAAGGTGGTGGTGAAGAAAGCCAAGAAGGCGAAGGAAGAAGAGAAACCGGCGGAAGGGGAAGCTGCAGCAGCTGCTCCGGCCGCTGGCGCGGCCCAAGCGCCCGAAAAGAAAGCTCCGGAGAAGAAGGCTCCCGAGAAGAAGGGATCCGATAAAAAGGAAAAGTAATTTCCAATTCTTAATCCGTGTAGGTGATGACCTCGCCATCATTGCGTACCGCCAGGCGGCGGAGGTTTTCCGGGTCGATGCTCGTCCTGATCCCCCGGACGCTGCCGTCGCAAAAGACGAACTGGACGATGCCGGGGTGAAAGCTGCCGAACTTCCGCGCATAAAAGGCGTTGCCGCCCACGCTGGGAGTCACATCGGTTGGAGACTGGGCCAGCGGGTCCTCGATGCCGGCTACCCGCCCGGAGTAGGTCGTCCAGACGCCGTTGTAAATCGATAAATCGCCCACCTTGCCGCGTCCGAACATGCCCTGTGGCACATGCTTTTCTCCTGCCAGGAACGTGTTGCTGGTCCCATCGGCGATGCTCGCCAGGCTCGTGTTGCTGCGGTACGAGCCATCCGCGTTCCGCGTTCCCCGGATCAGCGCCCCATTCGCCAGCACGCCGGGCCATTGCTGGCTCGCGGGGTTATTCGGAGTGCCGCGCATGTCGCCGACGTTGCCGGCGTAGTCCCCCAGGGCCCCGGTGGGATTAACACCCGCCAGAAAACGCGGGTCGCTATACGGGCCCATGCCGTCCGGCGGGGGGCTGCGGTCATCGGGGTTGACATCCTCGACGACGCTGACGCCGTTCGCGCTCCGCCGGCTGGGGCAGTAATAAGTCTTGACCTGGCTTAGTCGTGAGACATCGGGCTGATCGCGGAAGCGCGCCGCGAAGCTCCAGGTCCGAGAGATGTTCTCCTGCTCGAGGTAGGGCATGATGAGGACGAACCAGGTGCCATAATCGGCGTCGATGCGGAGGGGCGGCAGCTGGCGGGTCGTGTCGTGATAGTTGTGGCAGGCCAGGCCGATTTGCTTGAGATTATTGGAGCACGAACTTCGGTTGGCGGCTTCGCGCACCTTCTGCACCGCGGGCAAGAGCAGGGCAATGAGGATGCCGATGATGGCGATCACGACCAACAGTTCGATCAGCGTGAAGCCGCGGTGACGGGATCGCGTAGCAGGCTGGGAGAGGACCATGAGTGCTTCCGCCTTTGCCAAAAGAAAGGGACGGACCGTTCCATGAGTTTAGCGCATAAGCTCGATCGGAATGGATTGCCTTGCGCCTGTGCGCACAGGCTGGGGCATCCGAGATATGGATTAATTATTGGGAATATCGGGGGCGGGTGTCTTGGCAAATCGGGCAGACGAACCAAGAGAATTGCGCACTCATGATTCGCAGCATGGGCACTCATGCGGGTTAACCTCCTTGCTTTTCTTTTTCCGATTTCTTGCGGGGTTTTTTTCGCAAAAAAATGACTGCCATGACGCACATTCCGACTCCTGCCACAAAAAACGCAGCGGCCGCCGGAATGATATCTTGAAAATAGATTTTGGCGAGATTGGCATTCAAAACCAAAAGCAGAACGAGAACTATGCCGACACCAATGGTGAGAACTCCACCCACAAGGAGTCGCATTGCCCTGTAAACTCGATAAACTTGTACCGGTCCAGGAATTTGAAACGGTTTCTTAGTGAATTTCTTGTCGAGACTAGGGCGGAGATTTTGTCCACCGCAAACTGTGCATACATCGGTCGTGTCCGGTTGGGAGTCCGGTTTAACGCATTTGAAATGGACGGGAAACCCGCAGCGTTGACAAAAATCACCGTCGACAACGCTGGATATTCGTTGTTGGCACAAAACGCAAACCGACCCAACCAATTGCGACATTCGCAAATTAGAATCCTTCCAACTCCGGTTGTCAACTGTTACATTCCGCAATTTTTGGAGATTTGTCGGATTTGGGACCATCACACGCGCAAGCAAAGGAGGAATTCGGGCGCGCAGACGTTCGCACTTATGAACGGCCGGGGGTTAGCCCGGCCGCTTAGCACTTTTCATGAACTTTATCGGGTAGGGTCTTTTGGTTTGTCCGGCGGAATTGCCGGCTTTCCAGGCGCCGGCGTTTTCTTGATTTCGACGGGAATCGTAACTCGCGTTCCCGGGCCGGGCGTTACGGATTGGGAAGAATAATTCTTCAACTCCTTGCGCAGCATTTCCAATTCCCTGGCTAGCGCATCTAATCTGGTTTCCAATGCTTTGAGCGACTTGGCCTTGTCTGGCTCCGGCGGTTTGGCGGAAGTCCCCGTTTGAGCGATTTCCAACGCCTTCTGATATTCCGCCATCGCCCTTTCGAAGTCCCGAATCCGGTTTGCATAATTCCCTTTTTCTTGCAGTTCCTTTTGGAGTTTCTCTGCAACCGAAATTTTGTCATTCACTGCGTCATAATATCTCTTCATGAGCTCAGACATTTGTTGTTCATTCACTCGGGAACGGTTGAGTTGATCTTCCAGTTCCTTGACGCGCAGTTCCAAAGCCGCGCGAGCGTGCATCAACGCCTTCAATTCATCCTTCACGTCACTTGTTGGTACCGTGGTGGTTGAGCTTTTCGTAATCGAGGCCGTTGCGCCCGAGCTAGTGGTGTGCGGCGGCGGTTTGCTGGTTTCGGTAAGACGAGCGAGCCGCCGGCGGGCATGACCTAGCCGGATCTTGGCCTCCGCGATTTGCGCCTCTTTGGGTTCCAGTTGCGCTCTCATCAAGGCAGCTTCATCCTCAGCCTTGGCAAATTCTTCCTGGCTCAAGACGCCCTTGCCTTTGAGATCCTTGAGCCGATCCAGGCGTTTTCGGGCCTGTTCGTAGCGGGCCTGGGCTTCCAGGGCCTCAGCCTCTTTGATCTGCAGTTGGGCTTGGAGCAATTCGATTTCATCTTTGGCTTCGTCGACGGATTGGGAAGAAACCAGGCCTAAAGCATATCGTTTGGCATCTCCCTTTTCCACCAGCGCGATGTTGGGAGGCTGGTAGGGGCTAACATCCTTTTTTGCCGGTGGTTTCGAGGCCGGGTCTTCCGGCGGGGCCTTCGCGGCGGCACCGGGCTGCGCCCACGAGGGCGCGAGTGGCAGGAGCAGGGCTCCCAGGGCGACGAGCGCGAGGAAACCCAAGCGCGAGAGGTTCCGGGAAGTAGTTCCGAGCATAATCATGGCCAGTCTCCTTTTCAAGAAGTGAACGTGTCCGATGCCGCTGACCGCAGCAGGCAGGGCAAATCGGACTTCGGAGAGAAAGTCAACGGTTTCCATCAATGCCAGGGCATAGTCGCGCGCGGACCGGGGCAGGGCCCACACGACCCAGGCGTCGCAACACTCTTCCTCGGCCTGGCGCAGTTCGCGCTTCGCCCACCAGACGACGGGGTGCCACCAGAACAATCCGCCGGCGACCAGCTCCAATAGGCGAACCCAGTGATCCCGGCGACATAAATGGGCCAGCTCATGAACCAGGAGAGTGGCGCGCTGTGTCTCGTTCATGCGCTCCCATAAATCGGCCGGCAACAACAGGCGCGGCCGGCCAACCAAGGCCCACAGCATCGGTGACACTGCGCCCGGAACCATCCAGGCGCTGGGAGTCCGGGTCAGTCCTAATTGGTGTGCATACTGGCTTACCTGATCTTGAATTTTGGCCGAAACGGGTTGCGCGAAGCGCAAAAGCCTGCGGAATTGCCACAAGCGCCAACCGGCAAGGGCAAACCACGCCACTGCGCCGGTGAGCCAGACAGAGAATAGCGCAGGTTTCAAGCGAAAGGACAGCACCGCTTCATTTCCCGTTTGGCTGATATCCAGCGGATTGGTCTCCCGTTCTGGCTTCAGGTCGTCTTGATTTGTGTAGGCACTGGTCGCGGCGATCAAATCGGTAGATTCTTGGAAAGACGGCTCAAAAAGTTCATTGGTAGTGTTGGAGGCAAAGTCGGTCTTTTCCGCGTCCTTGCCCGCTGTGGTTGCCGTGACCGTAATGTCTGGTTGAGCGATCGTCGGAACCGGAACGTAGACCGGCCAAAATGGGGGAGTCACCAATTTAAGAAGCACCAACAACCACAGAGCATGGGTCAAGGCCGGGCGGTGAAAGAGCCAAGCGCAAGAAGCCGCGAGGATCGCCAGGCCGGTGGCCATCAGGGCATTTTTGCAACCGACGTCGAAAAGCAACTCCATGGCCGGCTCCTTCAGGGGCGATTCTTCTTTTGCCGATCCAGGTCTTCAATGAGAGCCCGCAACTCCTGCCGATCTTTGAGCGTCAAGCGGGTGTTGCGCACCAAATGGGTCAAAAGGGGGGTCAGCGAGCCGCCGCACAGCTTTTCCGCTACAGCTTGCAAACGCCGGCCGATCAGTTCCTCGCGGCTGATGGCGGCGGAATAGACATGCACCGCCGAAGAACGATCCCGGACCACGCATCCCTTGGCTTCCAATCGTTCAAGAAGTTTTTGCACGGTGGCGTAATGGGCAGCGCTTCCCGGCATATAAAGAACATCGGTGAGCCGGCGAATTGGGGCCGGGCCATCGCGCCAGAGGACCTCCAGAACCGAAAGTTCCGCATCCGTGATATCGCGTGGGGTTCGGGCCATGAAATCACCTCGCTGGCCAGAAAGAATGTCTAAGTGCAGATTAAGACATTTTGACTGAGATGTCAAGGCCTCGCCGCAGAAATCCTCCATTTGGTGCCAGGCAATGTCGGAGCCGATTCTCGAAGTCCGGGATTTGACAAAGCGGTATGGAGCCACAGTGGCCTTGGATCGGGTGAGTTTCTCGGTAAACCAGGGAGAAATTTTTGGGCTTCTGGGTCCGAACGGCGCCGGCAAGACGACTTTGCTTTCGATCGTGGCCGGCTTGTTGGAAACCGGCGGAGGCGAGGTTCGCATTCAAGGCCGGAGCGCGTTGCCGTTGGGAAACGAACTCCGGAAGCAAATCGGCATTGTGCCGCAGGAGCTGGCTGTTTACAACGACCTAAGTGCGCGGGAGAACCTGGCGTTTTTCGGCGGGCTCTATGGTATCAACGGCACCGCCTTGAAGAAGCGCGTGGACGATGTGTTGACGGCCGTCGGGCTGATGGACCGGGCCGACCAGAAAGTCCATGCGTTTTCGGGGGGCATGAAACGCCGCCTTAACTTGGGGGCGGGCCTGGTGCATCAGCCCCGTTTGCTGTTTTTGGACGAGCCGACGACGGGAGTCGATCCCCAATCTCGGAACCATATTTTCGAGGAAATCCGCCGGGTGAATCGCGCGGGCGCCACGGTGGTTTACACCAGCCATTACATGGAAGAGGTGCAAACGCTCTGTCCGAGGGTCGGCATCCTCGACCGGGGCCGGCTGATCGCGTGCGATGAGGTGCCGGTGCTGCTGCGGCAACTGGCAGGCAGGATTCGCTTTCGCCTTGCACACCTGAACTCGCGGTTGCCGGAGCGGTTAAACCAGATGGCGGGAATCCGGCGGCGGCAAATCGATAATGAACTCCTGGAACTGGAATGCGAAGATGTGAAAGGCACACTCCTGCGCCTGGTGGCCTTGCTCAACGAATTGAACCTGGAGTTAGTTCACCTGGAGACTCAGGAACCGAATCTCGAGGGCGTTTTCTTACATTTGACGGGGAGAGGGCTTCGGGATTAAGAATATGGCATCGTTTTGCACCGAGGAGAACCAAAAAACTTTCGTTCTCAAGATGACAGAGATTTACGAAAAACTGTCGCTCCTAGGCACAGGCGGCCAAAGGAGATTGGCAGGCCGCCTGTGCCTTCGAGAGCAAATAAGAGATTCTAAGTGATGTCGAGGTGTCAACGAAACGGCCGAAAAATTGCGACAATTGTGGACCGTGCATCTGTAATCGGATCACACATGAGCGCTGCATCTGGCAGCCGGTGCCGGATAGGTAGGTAAAGCCATGTTGATTTGGGCACTTGCGAAAAAAGATCTCCGTTTGCTGTTTCGGGATCGGCGGGCCATGGTGATTTTGCTGGTCATGCCGCTGATCTTTATTTTGGTCCTGGGGCTGTCGCTGGGCGAGGGGTTTGGGCAAAAGCCGGACGACCGGCTGCGGATCACGATCCTTGATCTGGATGAAGGCTTTACCGACGCCACGGATGCCAAGGCAGCGCCTCCCGGCACGGAAACCTGGTCCAAAGTGGTGATTCAGGATCTTCGACAGACCGGGGGCATTCGCGTGGAACCCATGAAGAACAAGGAGGAAGCCGAACGTGCAGTGCGCAGCGGCAAACGGGCCGCGGTCCTGGTGTTTGGTCCCCGGTTCAGTCAACTGGTCGCCAAAACGTCGTTCTTGGCTGAGGGGATCAACCCTTTTTTTCGCGACGGCGTGCTGCTGGACAAGATCGATGCCGAATTGCTCCGGGACGAATCCCAGAAGACCGCTGCAGCGATTATCGAGCAGGTGAGCCAGGTAGCGCTTCTGCGTGTCATCCTACCCTGGATGATCGGCCAGGCTTTCGAAAAATTGGGCGATCCGGTGTTTATCAGTCTGCTGGGGCGGGAGATTCCCGGCTACGCGCTGATTCCCCCGGCAGTAAGGGAACGAATGGGGTCGGGAGTGCAAAGTGCCCTGGCAAAAATGTTTTACAAATACAACCTCATGGGCAAAACCTGGGCCAGCCTGACCAAGTCCGATCCGAAATCGGGAGGCGAGGCGCAAATGAAGGAGTATGTCGAAGAAGGGTCCGGCCTTCTCAAACGCGGCGCTGTACGCTATCAAACGCTCGTTCCATCGTATACCGTCATATTTGCTTTTTTCCTGGTGCTAACGGTGGGTTGGTTGTTCGTGGCCGAACGGCACCAGGGAACGCTGAAGCGATTGCGCGCCGCCCCGCTTTCCCGGACACAACTCCTTCTCGGCAAAATGTTGCCCTGTTTTGCCCTATCCCTGTTCCAGGGGATATTCTTGCTCGTTGCGGGCAAACTGATGTTTGGGATGGACTGGCACGAGAATCCCGAATGGTTGCTGGCGGTGGTAGCCACCACATCGCTGGCCGCGATGGGGCTGGCTCTGTTAGTTGCCTCGCTGGCCCGAACGGAAACCCAGGTTGCCATTTACGGCACCTTGCTCGTCCTGGTCCTGGCGGGAATCAGCGGGTGCTTGATGGGAGACCGCGAGCTGATGCCCGAAGTGATGCAGGACGTCAGCCTTTTTACCCCTCAGGCCTGGTCGCTGATGGCATACAAACAATTGCTGACCACAAACTCGCCCAACTTGATGCTGGTCGGGAAAGCCTGCGGCATTTTGGCGGGCTACGGCGTCGGCTTTATCGGACTGGCATGGGCGTTGTTGAAATGGGATTAACCGGTGGTCCGTAGATGCGGTCTTTAGACCGCGGCATTAGCTTTTTTGATGTGATCACGAGCATAGGCCCCCGCGCCATAAATGCCAGAGTTGTCGCCAAGCGCGGCGGGGACAAAGCGGACGCCATCGGTAACATTGGGCAGGACAAAGCGCTGGGCGACTTCCCAAATGCGTTCCAGGAAAGGCTCTCCCAACGCCCCGGCGACCCCGCCGCCGATGACAATCACTTCCGGGCTGAGAAAATTCAGAGCGCTCGCCACGGCCGCCCCGAGAGCCCGGGCCGCATCGTCCGCCAGGAGCTGGGCGATGGGATCTCCCTTTTGACACAGTTCGGCTAAGTGGGAACTTTTGATCCCCGCCACATCGATGCCTTTCCAGGCTTTTCGCACGGCCTTCGGTGCGTCGGGCAAAAGCTCATTGGCGCGTTTCATCATACAAGCCCGCCCGGCCAACCCTTCCAATTCTGTCCCCTTGCGCCAGTGGAGAATCGTGTGGCCGATTTCGCCGGCGTTGAAATTGAAGCCGTGAAATATGTCGCCGTCAAGAATCAATCCCCCGCCAACGCCCGTGCCCACGAAGATGCCGAGAACGTGTTTGGCCCCCTTGGCGGCCCCATGCATGAACTCGCCGTACGTCCCCAGTTTCACGTCATTTTCGCAAATGCACGGCCAGGGCCAACTCGTTGGCAGTACCTTCGGCAGTTCGAGGTTCTTCCAGCCCAGGTTCGGAGCAAACCGGACCCGCTGAAGGTGGGGGTCGATTTGGCCGGGTATGCCGATCCCCAGTCCGCTGATTTGACCCGGTTTCAATCCGGCTTCTTGTAGAACTCCATCAACCAATTGCCGGATTTGGTTGAAGATCGCGTCAGGGCCCGTGGCTGCGTCGGTCGGCCTCTTGCCGCGTGCCAAAAGTTGAAATTCGGCATTGAAAACTCCGGCGAGAGTTTTCGTTCCTCCAAGGTCCACGCCGATCCAGTAATCTGTTGCCATGAGTAAAGCCCCCGCAAAAGATAAATCCTTTATAAAATCATTGTAGCAATTCTGGAATCGTCGAGCGGCTTGGGAGATCAACCAGTGCCATCGGCATTTACGCATGCAATCGTCGGCGTCGGCCTGGCGGAAATATTCCATGGCACACCAAGGCCTTGGGGAGTCTACGTTCTTTCGATGGCTCTCGCCGCCGCGCCCGACCTGGATGTCTTGGCATTTTGGTTTGGCATTCCATATGGGTCGTTTTTCGGGCATCGGGGTTTTTTTCATTCCTTGTTTTTTGCCGGGCTTGCCGCTTTGATTGTGGCGGTGGCGAGCTTCGGTCTATTTTCCTTCTCATGGTGGGAGCTCGCGTTATACTATTTTGCTGTTGTTGCATCCCATGGCATCTTGGACTGCTTTACCAACGGCGGCATGGGGATTGCCCTTTTTTCGCCGTTCGACACCACGCGCTATTTTTTCGCCTGGACGCCCATTGAGGTGGCACCCATCGGGATGGCCTTTTTTGGATCCTGGGGCATGCGGGTGATTCGCAGCGAGATTATTTGGGTCTGGTTGCCGCTAGGTCTATTGGTTGGCGGCATTTCCTTACTTCGTTAGGTCCAAACCTCAACCAATCGTTGAACCCGGAGCCAGCGGCGACGGTGAATATGGCGACGGCGAATACGGAGGCTCCAATGGAACGGTTTCCGCTTGATGAAATATAATGGATTTTTCGCTTGTGACTGCGGAGGTGGACCATGTCGACAATTCTCAATCGCGCGATCGATTCCATGGAAGCTCCAGGAAGTGCGGCACCACGGGCAATTCGCGCTCCCCGAGGTCCGGAACGAACCTGCAACGGATGGATTCAAGAAGCAGCCCTGCGCATGCTCATGAACAATCTTGATCCCGAAGTTGCCGAGGACCCGGACCGCCTTGTAGTTTACGGGGGCTCCGGCAAGGCGGCGCGGAATTGGCAAGCGTTCGATGCCATCGTCGCCACGCTGCGAAAACTAAGTAACCATGAGACCTTGTTGGTTCAATCCGGCAAAGCAGTGGGCGTAATGCGAACGCACGAACTCGCCCCGAGGGTGTTAATTGCCAATAGCCTGCTGGTTCCTCAATGGGCCACATGGGAAGAATTTCGCAAGCTGGAAGAAATGGGACTGACCATGTTCGGCCAGATGACCGCCGGAAGCTGGATTTATATCGGCACGCAGGGAATTCTCCAGGGAACTTATGAAACCTTCGCGGCATGCGCCCGCAAACATTTCGGCGGCAGTCTGGCAGGCCGGCTCGTCGTCAGCGCTGGTCTGGGAGGCATGGGCGGTGCGCAGCCTCTCGCGGCCACGATGAATGGAGCGGCTTTTCTGGGTATCGATGTCGATCCCGCGCGGATCGAACGGCGCCTCAACACTCGCTATGTGGATCGACTTTGCTACAACCTGGACGAGGCGCTCGGTTTGGTTTTGGATGCCAAGCAAAAGCGGCAAGCGTTGTCCGTCGGTTTGGTGGGAAATGCCGCGGAGGTGTTGCCGGAGTGTGTCTGCCGGGGGCTGGTGCCCGATGTTTTGACCGACCAGACTTCCGCCCATGATACGCTTAACGGCTATGTTCCGATTCGCAGATCAGCGCATGAGGACTTGAATGCCCTTCGCCAAAACAATCCCGAACAATATGTCCTTCGTGCTCTGGACGCCATTGCCTTGCATGTTCGAGCGATGTTGGACCTACAGCAGCGTGGCGCGGTAACGTTTGAATACGGCAATAATATTCGCGCGCAGGCGGTAAAAGCCGGCATTCGGGAGGCCTTTCGCATAGGCGGATTCGTTCCGGAATATATTCGACCGCAGTTTTGCGAGGGGCGGGGCCCTTTTCGGTGGGCAGCCCTTTCCGGCGATCCCGAAGATATTTACCGGACTGATCAGGCTGTTTTGGATACTTTCCCGGGAAACGAATCGCTCGTGCGCTGGATTCAGCTTGCACGCGAGAACGTACAATTCCAGGGTCTTCCTGCTCGCATCTGTTGGCTTGGCTATGGCGAGCGTGCCAAACTGGGTTTACGGTTCAATGCAATGGTAACCGGCGGCGAGCTCAAGGCGCCCATTGTCATTGGCCGCGACCATCTGGACGCAGGATCGGTCGCCTCGCCGAACCGGGAGACCGAAGGGATGAAAGATGGCTCCGATGCCATTGCCGATTGGCCCATATTGAATGCCTTGATCAACACATCCTGTGGCGCGGGTTGGGTCAGTGTTCATCACGGCGGCGGCGTGGGCATCGGTTACAGTTTGCATGCCGGCATGGTCGTCGTGGCCGATGGTTCCCGCGAGGCCGAGCGCCGCCTGCAAATGGTGCTGACCAGCGATCCCGGGACGGGGGTTTTGCGTCACGTGGATGCGGGGTACGAAGAGGCAGTTCAATGTGCGGAAGAACGCGGAGTGGACGTGCCGGGACTCAATTATTAATTTCCAAGTCGGGATACTAGATTTGTGACTACGTTGCTGATCAACAATGCCGCGCAACTCGTCCGTGTTTCTTGCTGCAGGGATCGACGGAAATGCGGCTCTGAAATGCTCGATTTGGCCATACTGGAAAACGGTTCTGTTCTGATTCGGGAGGCGAATATTGAATGGGTGGGAGGCGCCGCGCACGTTCCTCCGTTGCCGCCCCAAACCCAGGTCATGGAAGCAGCCGGCAAGATCGTCCTGCCGGGGCTTGTAGATAACCATACCCATCTCACCTTTGCCGGCACGCGGGAAGATGAATTCGAGTTACGATTGCGAGGGACTTCTTATCAGGCAATTGCAGCCCGCGGAGGAGGCATCCATGCCACTGTACGCCGGGTTCGGGAAGCTTCCAAAGAGCAACTTAAGGGATTGGCGCAGCGCCGGCTCGATCGCATGTTGGCCCTGGGCATTACGACCATTGAGGTGAAAAGCGGCTATGGCTTGTCGTACGATGACGAAATCAAGTGCCTGGAAGTGATTGCCGAATTGAACCAGGAACATCCCTGCGACCTGGCTGCAACCTTTTTGGGCGCTCATGAAATTCCTGCGGAATTTCGGCATAATCGTCAAGGCTATCTCGACCTGGTCGTGGAACAGATGCTCCCGGAAGTCGCCGAGCGCGGTTTGGCGCAGTTTTGTGACGTATTCTGTGAAGAAGGGGTGTTCAGTATTGCGGAATCGGAGCGCGTATTGACGTCCGCCGCGGACCATGAGATGAAGCTGAAGATTCATGCAGATGAGTTCTCACCTCTGGGCGGCGCGGAACTCGCCGGAAGATTGCATGCGACCTCGGCAGATCATTTGCTGCAAATTACGGACAAAGGCATTGACGCTTTGCTCGAAGCGGGCACGATCGCCACCTTGTTACCGGGAACCGCATTTTTCCTCGGGCTGCCCTATGCTCCGGCACGGCGGCTGATCGATCGCGGGTTACCAGTGGCTCTGGCTACCGACTGTAACCCAGGCAGTTGCATGACGGAAAACCTCCCCCTTATGGGAACCATCGCTTGCACGCAGATGAAAATGATGCCCGCGGAAGTCGTGACGGCACTCACCCTGAATGCTGCGGCCGCGCTCGCGCGCAGCCACCGGATCGGCTCCATTGAAGCCGGAAAGCAGGCGGACCTGGTAATTTTCGATGTGCCGAGTTACAAACTCCTCCCGTATCACTTTGGTTGCAACCATGTTTGGAAAGTCATCAAGTCCGGGCAAGTGGTGGTCGGTGCTTGAGCCGGCCGCGAAGTCGCCCGCGCTACGCCTCCAAGCGGATCCGGATGATCCGAGGTTGGGAGAATTCGTGCAGCGTTGGCAGGGGGGACGTTGCCAGACCAGGCCGGGCCAACCGATTATTATCGGGTTTTGTTGTGATGAAGGCATTCGTCGCAACCGAGGCCGCACCGGAGCTGCTGCTGCACCGGATGCGATTCGGGAATGCTTGTACCGGTTTACCACGTGGGATGCGGTAAGTGACATTGATTTGGCCGCCTTGAATTGCCTGGATTTGGGAAACCTTTCGGTCGCTACCGATTTGGAAGAAGGCCAGCACCGCTTGGCGCAGATCATGCGTGAATTGCTCCGGCAACGAGCAGTACCGATTGTTCTTGGCGGAGGCCACGAAACCGCCTTTGGGCATTTTTTGGGTTACGCAGAGATGCAATTGGGTGTGGGAATCATCAATTTCGATGCCCATTTGGATGTCCGGCCTTACCCCGAGGGTTCCCATAGCGGCAGCCCATTTCGCCAGGCCATGGAATATGCTCCGTTTCCACTGAAGCCAGGCCGCTATGTGGTTCTTGGTGCGCAACGACAAAGTGTTGCCAGATCCCATTGGCAGTGGTTGCAACACCATCAGGGTCGCATTTATTGGTTGGACGAGTTAAGAGACGGTGCCAGTACCATTGCAGTCTTTGAGGATGAGCTGCAACGCCTCGAAAAAGAAGCTGCCGCAATTTTGGTAACGGTGGACGCAGATGCCTTTCGCCAGGCGGATGTGCCGGGAACCAGCGCAGCCAGTCCTTTGGGATTTGACGGTGCGCTGTTTCCCAAAATCGGATTGTCGGCTGGAATGAATCCGGCGGTCCAAAGTTTTGAGGTCGTGGAAATCAATCCTCGGTATGATCGCGATAATCAAAGCGTCCGTTGGGCGGCCCTGGGCATTCGTCAGTTCTTGGTTGGGCTGGCCGGACGTGGTAAAATCGGTGAGAAATATGGGAGAACTAGGTAAATGAGTGTGTTGGTCAAGTCGGTTTTAGCAATGGGTGTGTTGTTCTTCAGTTCGACCACGGCAAAAACATCCGAACTCGCCAATCGCTGGATCGAGAATGATTGGCTCGAAGCGCGCAAACAGGCTCTTTCCTTCGGTTCGCCGAAACCCATCTTCGTGGTTTTTCGGTGAACGCACTGACCGGATTGCCACCGGTTTGACGGGCAGGTGGCTCGTCTTGACAGCAGCATTGCCGATCTGGCCCGAGAATTCGTACTGTTGCGCGTAACCAATATGCGCGGCATTGATCTGGACCTGTTTGATTTTGATTACGATCTTACCTGGGCCGCATTTTTCATGCATCCCAATGGAACTGTTTATGGCCGGTACGGAGGTCGAGATGCTAACGCTCCCGAAAACCAGGTATCATTGGACGGACTCAAATTTGCCATGGAACTGGCCCTGGTCGCGCATCGGAAAAATACTCCTGCAAGGCCCGCTGCTCCAAAGAAGTCGCCGCGCACGGCGGACCAATATCGCGCGGCAAAACGATTGAAGGAAACCAGTTGCATTCATTGCCATCAGGTATATGATTTTCGCCGAGAGGCCTTACAAACTGCCGGGAAGTGGCGTCTGGAAGAGGTCTGGGTCTATCCGCAACCGGATAACATTGGTATTCGATTGGATGTCAACCAGGGAAATCGGATTATCCAGGTTTCGAAAAAGTCGCCGGCCGACCAAATTGGGATGAAACGAGACGATACTCTCGTCAAGCTGAATGGAACTGCGATTGCCTCCCTGGCCGATGTGCAATATGCGCTGCACAATGCTCCCGAGCAAGGAAACGTCCCGGTCACGTGGAATCATCGGCAGCAAATGAATCATGATTTTCTGAAAGTGGCGTCCGGCTGGCGCAAGACGGATATTTCGTGGCGCTGGTCCCTGCGCGGTCTCGATCCGCAGCCGGATGTGCATGGCGAGGACCTTGGCCCCGGTGACAAGAAAGCTCTCGGGCTTTCCGAAAAAAGCCTCGCGTTCCGTCAGGGAAATTTTGTCAGCGCAACGGCCCGCCAGGCGGGACTGCGCCAAAACGACGTCATCCTCGGGGTTGATCATAAATCCTTGATGATGAGTGCCCGGGAATTCGACGTCTTCATGCGGCTGAATTACCGCGTGGGAGACCGAGTGATCTTGAATGTGCTTCGGGATGGTCAGCGCGTCGATTTGCCCATGACGCTGGCAGCCCGAAATCCTTTTTGAGAGCAGGAAATGCAGAGAATCTTCGAGTACTGGCACGTAACTCTGATCGGCACACTCCTGTTCGGTGCGTGCAATCCAATGCGGGGAGCGGACTATCCTCTGGGCTTGAAGATACCTCCTGGTTTTGAAGTCACCGAGTATTGCGACAGCCGTTTGGCCAACGACATTTTCAGCATGACACTCGATCCGCAAGGCCGAATCGTGGTTTCAGGTCGGGGATATATCCGCCTATTATTGGAGGACAACATTTCGGGAAAAGCGAACCGGGCGATCGACCTTGGCTCTGGCCCGAAGGAAGGAGCTCAGGGCCTTTTGTGGGAAGGTTCATGGCTCTATTTCATGGCTGACGGCGGCCTGCATCGCTACCGGATCCATCCGGCGGGCGACAGGACCGAGGGACCCCCGGAGCTGATTCGTGTCATGAAAACAGGCGGCGAACATTGCGCCCATGCCATCCGCCGCGGTCCCGATCGTTGGCTATATGTTCTCTGCGGCAACACAACCGGTATCGACAAGTCATTCGCCCAGCATCCCGGTTCTCCGATTGAGAATCCCATTGCCGGTTGTGTGCTGCGATTTCCCCCGGATTTGAGAACATCCGAAATCGTGGCTGACGGCTTTCGCAATCCTTACGACATGGATTTCAATGTCGATGGCGACTTGTTCACGTTCGAGTCGGATAATGAACGCTGCGTATCTTTGCCCTGGTACGAATCCACGCGATTTTACCAGGTAATCCCCGGCGGTCATTATGGTTGGTTGGCGCCTCAGCGCGCGGAAACCTGGCGCCTGCCGCCCTATTTTTTCGACGTGATCTCTCCCATCGCCTATCTTGGCCGCGGTTCTCCCACAGGTGTCGCCTGCTACCGGCACGCGCAGTTTCCGGAGAAATATCAAGGGGGAATGTTTCTTTGCGACTGGACCTTCGGCCGGGTTTACTTCCTTTCGTTGCAAAAATCCGGAACCACTTATACCGCAAGAAGCGAATTATTTTTGGAATCTGTGGGCGACAACGGCTTCGCTCCTACCGCAATTACGGTGCATCCGAAGACCGGAGATCTGTACATTTCCATCGGGGGCCGCGGGACGCGCGGTGCGGTTTATCGCATTCGCTTTCCTTCTCGGGCCGGCTCGATCGAATCTGCCACATTGGCCAAACTTCAGTTGTCGCCGCGGTCCCTGGAGTGGAGAGAGGAATCAGAAACAGAGCTGGTTGCCAATGCGTGTAGCAACGATGCGTTCACGCGCCGGCGCGCACTACATGACATTCTTCACCACCCTCTCCATTTTCCTTCGAACATCCTTCGGAAGGTGATTGCGGCAAATTGGAATCAACCCGACGCGCTACTTCGCAACGCAACTGCGCAGTTGATCGCTCGGCTGGATCAGAGTCAGCAACGGGACCTGAGACAGGAGGCAAAAACCGAATGGGAGTTGGCCACTTGGTGCCTGGGAAGTTGCCGGCACGACCCGGATCGGGTGATCCCCGTCGCTTGCAAGTTGTTGCACTCCAGCCAAACCGGTCCCGGAATCCGGGAAAATTGCGTCCGCGCGATACAAATCGCGCTGGGGGACATATCGCATCCCAAACAAAAGGGCACGGTTTGGGAAGGCTATAGCCTGCGCGGAGAATTGCAGCAATTCTCTCAAACGCAAGAAGTTGTCGACAGTCTGCAAAAAAGTTTCCCTTCGGGACACCCAGACTTGGATCGGGAAATTTCTCGAACGCTGGCTATGTTGGCGGATGCACACCATGGCACTCTGGCAAAGGTGCTAGACCAGATTTCGACCTCTTCGGATCCGGTGGAAGACATTCATTATCTCATCGTTTCGGCTCGGCTGATGGCGCAGCGTACCACTCAGGACACCACGCGCGTTGCCGCTGGCCTGCTTGCTCTGGACAACAAATTGAGTCAGCGGAAGGTGAACCGCGATCGCAACTGGCCCTTGCGCATTGCCGAATTGCACGCCGAATTGGCCGGCCGAGATCCCAACCTTAACAATTGCATTTTAAGCAACTCCGAGTTCGGCCGGCCGGACCATGCCTTATTTGCCCGCTGCCCGGGCTTCAATAAGCCTGCGGCCGCTAAGCTATTCTTAGTTCGAATAAAAGAGACTGATGATTACCCGTGGACGGCCGGCGTAATCAAGCTTATGGGCAGCTTACCCGATGAACAATGCGTACCCGTGCTGCGCGAGCTTTGGGGCAAGGCCGGCCTGGATGAGTCGATTCTTCCGATTCTGGCGCGTCGACCCCAACTGGTGGATCTCGACAAATTTATCGAAAGTCTAAATTCCCCCAAGTTGGCTACCATTCGCATGGCTCTGGAAGCGATGGAAAAACTTCCTGTTGCGGAGAATGCCTCTCAGGCTCTGGCCCTGGTGCGCTGCCTACGATCTTTGCCGGAAGAACGCGAAGAAAAACGATTGCAAGAACGAATTGTCCACTATCTTCAACGGATCAGTGGGCAGGAAAAACTCGGGGTCGATAAACAAGCTTGGACCGATTGGTTCACCAAGAAGTTTCCCGATCAGGCTGCCCGCCTGGCAAATGCCGATGGCGTCGACGTCACCGGGTGGAACCAACGACTGAACAAATTGGATTGGTCCGGGGGAGAAGCCGAACGGGGCAAGGCCGTCTACATCAAGACCAATTGTTCCTCCTGTCATTCCGGAGCCCAGGCACTTGGGCCGGATTTGCGCGGCGTGGCTAACCGATTTTCCCGTGACGATCTTTTCACCGCTATCCTCGAACCCAGCAAAGACATTTCCCTACGCTACCGGACCACCCTGATCGGAACGCAGAACGGCAGAATCTACCAGGGCCTCGTCGTCTACGAAGCAGTGGATGGTGTTATTTTGCAGACCGGCCCGGCTGCCACAGTGCGAATTCCGGGCGACCAGATTGCAACGCGCCGAACTACTTCTACTTCTTTGATGCCCACTGGATTGCTGGAAAATCTGACTGACCGAGAGATCGTGGATTTGTATGCTTATTTGAAGAGTTTAAGATGAAAACCGTACGTAGAAAGGCTCGGAAAACCATGAAACGCTTGATCACGGTCAGATTATTTCTGTTTGCCGTTGTCATAGCATTGAATTGGCGGGCTTCCGTGATCGTTGCCGCGCCTGCCGCCGAGTTGCCTGTCGTGTTTACGGACAATTTTGCAAATGGCGCGGAGCGCTGGCAGCCGAGCGATCCCAGGGCCTGGAAAGTGATCGAAACCACGACCGGCAAGGCGTTTAGCCAGTATCAGCAGAGCAAGTATAACCCGCCTCACCGCAGCCCATTCAACTTCGCACTGGTTAAGGACCTCTCGGTCGGTGATTTCATCCTGGACGCCAAGTTGCAAAGTACGGCCCGCGATTACCCGCATCGCGATATGTGCTTATTCTTCGGCTATCACGACCCTGCCCATTTCTACTATGTTCATCTGGGCCAAAAGACCGACGACCACGCCAACCAGATCTTTATTGTCAACGACGCTCCCCGCACAAAAATCTCCATCAAAACCAATCCTGGCACAAAATGGGACCATGACTGGCACAATGTAAGGCTCGTTCGCAAAGTGTCGGATGGAACGATTGAGGTCTACTTCGATGACATGAAGAACGCCGCGTTGACTGCGACCGACAAGACCTTTACTTGGGGCCAAATCGGAATCGGCTCGTTTGATGACACCGGCAATTGGACCGACATTCGATTACGCGGCATCAAGATTGACAAGAAATAATTCGGCAAAACGATCAGTCCGGAAAGTGGGAGGACGTTCCGATGAGGTTCATCTCGACCAAGACTCTTTATTCGGCTGCCATCGCGATTGTCTTCCTATTTGGCAGGAGCTGCAACTTTGTAAGTGCAGAAATGATTGGTTTGGAGGTCTACAAACGCGAGCCATTTGCGGAAGGAAAAGCCTTTGGCGATACCGGTCCTTATGAAAAAATTGTCGGCATTGCTCGTTTCGAGGTTGATCCCTTCCACCCGCGGAACAAGGATATCGTCGATTTACCACTGGCGCCGCGCAATATCCGGGGAAAAGTCGAGTTTGAATCCGACGTGTTTATTTTGGCGCCCAAGGACCCTGCCAGGGGAAATGGAGCGATTTTTTACGACGTCAACAATCGCGGCAACAAGTTGGCTCTTCGTTTCTTCAATTATGGCACTGGAAGCAACGACCCAACCACTGCCGCCGATGCGGGCGATGGCTTTCTGTTTCGCCGCGGATACATTGTCGTCTGGTGCGGCTGGATCAGTGAACTCCTTCCCGGCAGCAACCGCTTACTGCTCCGCGCTCCTGTAGCCCACGAGGGCGCTCAACCGCTACGAGGCGTGGTCCGTTTTGAAATGGTCACCGATGCTCCCACAGCGACACTTCCGCTTTCCCGACGCGAAGGCCATGGCAGTTACAACCCAACAGCGAAGGGTGAACGCGATGCGATTCTTACCATGCGGCGTCTCGAAACCGATGCGCGCGAAGCGATCCCCAGCTCAAAGTGGTCACTCGAAAGACAACCGATCGCCAGAACTAACCAGGGAGTGTCCGGCACCCTCGGACAAATTAGGCTGCGACTCGAAGGCGGTTTTCAGCCCGGAGCGATTTACGAATTAATCTGCGAATGTGAAGGGCCGATTGTACAAGGTTTGGGGTTCGCCGCGGTGCGTGACCTGATTTCTTTTCTCCGCTTTAACCAGAAGGATTCGTTTCGTGTTGGCGGAGTCAAGCGAAACTTGACGCGGGCCTATGGTTTTGGCGTTTCCCAAAGTGGCCGGTTTTTGCGAAATTTCTTGTATCTCGGGTTTAATGTGGACGAAGCGAACCGCAAAGTTTTCGACGGTTTAATTCCCCACGTCGCCGGCGGCGGGCTGGGCTTTTTCAACCACCGTTTCGCGCAACCAACTCGGCACAATGGGCAGCATGAAGAACATCTGTATCCGGGTGACTATTTTCCATTTACCTACGGCTTAAGCGAGGACTGGTGCACCACCAAAGAAGGGATTCTCTTGCACGGAAAACAGGCAGAGGACGGCATTTTGCGCCGTCTTAACGAGGAGAATTCCCGATTCGTGCCCAAAGTGATGCATACCCAAAGCGCGGCGGAGTATTGGCACCGCAGCGGTTCCTTAGTACATACGGAAACAGATGGAAGAGACGCCGAAGTCCCTGAAACCGTCCGGATCTACGCCTTTGGGGGCACTCAGCATGGTCCCGCAAGTTATCCACCAAACCGCGGCATCGGTGATAACCTTCTGAATCCCGGCGACTATAAGCCGTTCCTGCGGGCCTTGCTTGATGCGCTGGATGGCTGGGTGGATAAGGATTTGCAGCCACCCCAGAGTATTTATCCACGAGTGGACAAAGGCACTTTGGTGGCGTGGGATCAGAAAAGCACCGGTTTCCCGAAAATACCTGGAGTTCGTTATCCGAGAGTTATTCAACAACCGCCTTGCCTTAATTTCGGAAGTAAATTTTACAAAACAGGGAGGATCGATAACGAGCCGCCAACAATCCGAGGTTATTATCCGGTCTCGGTTCCCAAAAGCGGCTCCGACGGCAATGATATGGGAACGCTACTTCCTCCGGAGGTGGCTGTCCCCTTGGCAACCTACACCGGCTGGAACCTCCGGCGCGCCGAGGCCGGCGCAGACGGAGCGCTCTACAGTCTTTCGGGATCCTACATTCCGTTTGCAAAAACGGTTGACCAGCGTAAGGCATCTGGCGATCCGCGCGCTTCCATCGAAGAACGATATGGCAGTTTTTCGGAATACCAGAAAGAGTTTACGTCCGTTTGCCGTGATCTCGTGAAACAACGTCTCTTGTTGGGGGAAGATGCCCGCCGCTTGGTTGACAGCCGAGAAAAGGTTCGCCATCTTTTCCCCAACGAAGGGAAATGACTTTATTTCTTTTTGTCATCCTGCCAAATCAGCGAATCCTGACGTATATGCCAGCGCTGCCGGGTTCCTTCCGAGAGCTTGATTTCTCCCGTCACCTCAAAGCAGCTTTCCGTGAGTTCCATCTTCAGTGATTGTGCGAGATTTTCCGAACCAATTTTATCCAGTCCCAACTCAGATAGCGTTTTGGCCCAGTGCCCGTGCTTCGTGCGATAGGCTTTTTGAGCATAGTAAACTTGATGGAGTTGGTGTTTGAGCATCCCTGCGGGATCGGGACGAAACGTGGCGGTGCCGATTTTGGCGGTTGAGAATTGCACGTAACCCCAGGTCTCGGGGCGGTGCATGTTGATGACGCCTTGCGGCGACCAGACCCAGTTGTCTTCGGCTTTGCCCGCCGCCTTATGATACTTGCCGTTGACGACATCATGCTGCCACTCCACCCGCGAGAAATTGAGCCGCCATTGGTCGCCGTCTTTGGGGGGAGCCGGTTTATAGGCCAGTTCCCCCAATACTTTCCAGGGAATAGCGATTTCCACCGACCAGCCCCGGTCTTTATCTCGCGGATCATTGAGGGTGCCGTCCACGAAGACAGCTGTTTCTAACCCGGGAATCTCCCAGTTGTTCAAGGCAGTGCCGCCGTCCTTGTAAGGGCGCGGAAGGAAAAGGTCCCAGCTCGCATTGAGCGCATTTATTTCGAACTCGTAGTATTCATGGTTGTCCCCATTTGGATCAATAAATACTTCGAAGTCATTGTCCTGAAAAATAACCGCATCATGCCGCGTCAAAGTTCCCCACACGTGGGGCTCTTCCATTTCAGCGCCGATGTAAAAATACTGATCGTCCCAAAGCATTTTTGCCCGCGTCCGGAAGCGTGGCTTGGGTTTCGCATCCCCCTGGATGTCGACGAAATCCTCGGTCCAGGGAGCATCTTGCCAAACCGGTTTGTCGAGCCGGCCATCGATCGGAACCGGACCCGAAGCCCGGTAACAGACATAGCCTCGCGGGTGCACGTAGGTGGGAAGAGATGGTTTCTTTTCCGGTACGGTCTCGAAACTCACAATCAATTCGACGTGATTCGGGTCCGCTGAACCGGAAAAACCCAAGAAAGCACACGATATTGCGACAGTAAAGCTCGTTCTGATTGTCATGGCGTTCCTCCTGTCATTTGCGAGTCCGCCGACTCGCACCGTACGTGCGATTGTTTTCATTCGCCGAAAAAAGGGAAGAGCCGGACTATCTCCGTTTTATTGGGTTGCCGGCCATATTCGCAAATCTCAAATGCTTCCGCAGATCCCACCTTGGCTGCTTTTTCATTTCCATACCAGTCGGCCAGTTGACTGCGAAATCGCTGCGCCACCGCGGCAGAGCGCGCGGCATGGGCAGCGCGGACTTGCGCGCGCCGTTCCGTTTGCTTTTGCCGATCCGATGGCATGAGTGCGGCGCATCCCAGGGCTCCCCCCTCGTAGAACTGCGATTCCAAAGTGGCGAGCGCCGCCAATTTTTTGTCGATTACCGAGTCAATCGCCACAACGATGTCTGCATGGAACGGATTGGGTTTCTGAAAGGAATCGGGATAGAAAAGAAACACCGGGTTATTTTTCAAGGGCGGTGTGTCCGGGCAAATGAAGGGCACCGCTACCATGTAAGCAGCGTCCTGGACCAGCACGCCGGTGTAACGGTGATCCGGATGATAGTCGTTGGGACGATGGCTCATGACGACGTCGGCTTTCCATTCGCGAATCAGTCGAGTGATCGTACGCCGATTCTCCAAAGTCGGCAGCAGTTCGCCGTCGTGGATATCAAGTACCTCTGTAGCAATGCCAAGAACTTTGGCGGCCTGTTCGACCTCGGCCTTGCGCCGCCGCGACAAGGGACCGCCCGCTTCGCGCCAGTGGCCGATATCCCCATTGGTGACCGAAATGAATTTGACATGGTGTCCCTGGGCGGCCCACATGGCGGCGACCCCGCCTGCCTTCAACTCGCAATCGTCCGGATGAGCGCCAAAACAAATGATCCGGAGTTTGCCGTCTTCCGGAGGGCCGCTGCGAGGAACTGTCGCCGCTTGCGATCTATCCGGAGCTTGCGCGCCTGCAACCGGGCTTTCCGACAATGTCCTCGATAACAAAAGGCTGAAACCGCACCCACAACCAAAACAGAACACAGCGACACGCCAAAACTGCATTTGCTTCATGAGAAGAATTCCTTTCTGCCGGAAAAGTATTTCGGCAAGTAGACTACCAGACAGCAAAAGTGGCAGTCACCAATTTCCCAAAAAAATACTGAACCATCTGCGAACGCCGGCTGTTAGATTTTTGTAGAGAACAGCAAGGGGCTGAAAAAGAGAAAAGGGTAAGCAATTCCGTATTCTTCCTGACGTATTCTTCTCCAAACTTCCCGCACCGGGGATGAACGACTTAATACCAGGAGACAGTCAAAGATCACCGTACCCGTTCGCGCCAAGCGTGCGCCTGTTGCCAAACAAGAAGTACGCCGAGCATTTCCCCGTTTCGAAACCGATGGTTTCGCCAATTGCCGGCCGGAAAACGTACCTTGTCATCCCGGATTCCCGGCCAGAATAGTCGCTGTTTGCCAGGGAGGAGTAGGCCTCATGGTCCCTTTCGCCTTGCAACCAAACGCGAGAGTTGCAGTTGTAATCGTACCCCAGACGGGAAACCTAAGGATGGTACGCCTTGCGGAAGTGCGCTGGTCCAATGAAGGCCCGGACGGAATGTTTCGCGTCGGATGTTGCTGGGACCATCGGTTGACCTTCGGGGAATTGCAACACCTCATTTAGTGCTCACGCGAGACTGGCGAGGGTCTCTATTAACCGGTCGATCTCTTCTTCGGTGTTGTAGTGCATTAAGCCTATACGCAACAATCCGCCCTGGTCTTCCAACTTGAGCCGTTCGATCAGCGACAGTGCATACATATTTCCGCTCCAAACAAAAATTTGGTTCGAAGCGAGATGTTCTGCGATTTGGTCGACATGCCGACCCGGAATCGTAATGGCAATGGTAGGAACACGCTTTGGCAAGTCTGCCGGTTTTGTAATTCCCCAAACCTTGATAAGCGGAAATTCCTTTAACCTGGTCAACAATTTTTTAGCCAGCGTCGATTCATAAGCTTGAATTGTCGTCATTGCGGCGCGCAATTGTGGTCTTCTCCCGGTAGCAGCGGTCTCGTCGGCGCGAGTCTTCGGGAATCCGAGTTCCGCCAAGTAATCCACTGCTGCGGTGACCCCGGCCAATCCTTCATGATTTTGCGTGCCGGTCATCCATCGAAAGGGGAATGTCTCCGGAACCGGCCGCAGTTTATAGGCCGGCAGCTCGTCCAACAGTTGCCGTTTGCCCCATAATACGCCGACGTGCGGCCCGAAGAATTTGTAAGTGGAACATGCAAGAAAATCGCAATCCAACTCTTGTACATCGATCGGGCCGTGGGGCGCGTAATGTACTGCATCCAGAAAAACCTTGGCACCGGCTTCGTGCGCCCAGCGCGTAATCGTTCGCACATCATTTATGGTTCCGACAGCGTTGGACGCGCACGCCACGGCAACCCAGCGAGTGCGTGTGCCCAACTGCTTGCGCAAATCCTCCAAATCCAGAGTGCAGTCTTCCGGATGGATATCGACGGTGCGCACAGTGGCCCCTGCATCGCAGGCGGTAAGAACCCAAGGAGTTATGTTGGCATCGTGGTCCAACCGCGTCACCATAATTTCGTCGCCCGGTCTGAGTGTTCGGCCGATGGCCCGAGTCAGGTGAAGTGTCAATGTGGTCATGTTGGCGCCGAATACGATTTCATCGGCGGAAGGAGCATTAAGAAAATCGGCCATGGCTACGTGGGAGTTGTGCAGAATTTCATCCGATTCTCGGCTTGTGATAAAGGCGCCCCCATGGTTGGCATTGCAACGCGATAGGTAATGAACCATTGCGTCAATGACGCGTTGGGGGACCTGCGTTCCTCCCGGGCCATCAAAATAAATCGGTCGTTGTCCATCCACGAAACGATTAAGGCCAGGGAACTGACGTCGCTGTGCTGTTGCATCAATCATGAAGAATCTCGCAGCAGGGTCCGATTTCGTTTGACTCCTCACTCGGGAATCATGAGGTTGATGTTAAACAATAATCGAACGTTACAACAGCTTGAACAATAGCCATTTTCGAAAATCTCTCGTAAATTGTTTTCGTAGGGATTGTCTGACGATTCCGTGACAGGAACACGCACGTTGCTGCCGCAAAATCGGAATGTTAATGTCGGAACCATACCTTGCCATCCAGGTCGTGATGATGCCGCGGGACACCAATCCGCATGGCACAATATTTGGCGGCGTAATTCTAAGCTACCTGGACCAGGCCGGTGCCATCGGTGCCCGCCGGGAAGTGAGCCGGGCAGGAGGTCCGTTGCCCTTTGTAGTGACGGTGGCCATGAAACAGGTGGAGTTTCGGAAACCCGTGCTGGTCGGCGATGTTGTTCGGTTTCTGACCCGGTTGGTGCGGATCGGCCAAACATCCATAACCATGCACGTGAGCGTGGAAGCGGAGCGGGGCGACCAGGTGTTGCAGGTAACCGAAGCAGAAGTGGTTTATGTCGCGATCGATTGCAGTAGTTCCGATCGCAGGCCAGTGCCCTTGCTTCCCGGGAGGTAGTGCCCTTTTATCTGAGATAATCCATGTCCTTTACCGAGCAACACCTTTTTTTCGATGATGTTCAGATCGGGCAGGAATGGGAATCCATGGGGCGCACCATAACCGAAGCGGACATTATCAACTTTGCCGGCCTGAGTGGCGACTACAATCCAATTCACATGGATCATGAATATGCCAAGACGACCGTTTTTCGCCGCCCGATTGCCCATGGCGTGTTGGTCTGGGCCATCGGCAGCGGCCTGGCGTTGTACAGTCCGCCGATGCGCACGCTGGCGTTTGTAAGCATTAAGGATTGGCAGTTCAAGCTCCCCGTCTATGCTGGCGACACGATTCGGTTACACAGCAAAGTTATCGAAAAAGAGACGCGCGCGCGGGGCAAGCGCGGGGTCATTAGCTGGGAGCGTCACATCGTGAATCAGGAAAATAAAATAGTTCAGCAAGGAGTCACGCTGACTTTGGTGGAAGGCAGGAGCTCCAAAGTTGACTCCAACACAGATCGGTGCAGTTGAGAACGTATGTTCGCTGCGGTCTTCGGAACCCGGCAAGAAACCTTGGGAGGAAGAGGCGTGTCATTACTTGTGGTCGGTTCCATCGCCTTTGATTCGATTGAAACGCCGCACGGCTCGGTCGATGATGCGTTGGGAGGGTCGGCGTCGTTTTTTTCCTACGCGGCCAGTTTTTTCACCACGCCGCGCCTGGTCGGAGTTGTCGGCGAAGATTTTCCTGAAGAAAACCGAAGATTGTTCGAGAGCCGTCGGATCGACACTTCGGGCCTCGTGTCGCAGCCCGGCAAAACCTTTCGGTGGAAGGGACGATATCACGAGGACATGAATACACGTGACACGCTCGAAGTGCATCTGAATGTGTTCGGCACTTTTGACCCAGTGTTACCTGAAAAATTCCGCGATAGCACGCACGTATTCCTGGCAAACGGCAGTCCGGTATTGCAGGCCAAAGTTTTATCCCAGGTGAACAAACCCCGATTGGTAATGGCCGATACCATGGACCTGTGGATCGAAACCCAGCACGATGAGTTGTTGGCCCTGTTGCCCAAAATCGACGGTTTGGTCTTAAACGATAGCGAAGCCAGTTTGCTGACCAGTACAGATAACATGGTCAAGGCCGGCAAGATGGTTCGCCAAATGGGGCCGAAGTTTGTCATCATCAAAAAGGGCGAGCATGGTGCCATCCTTTTCAGCGCGGACGGCGTCTTTGTTATGCCGGCATTTCCGACAGAGCATGTGATTGATCCCACCGGCGCTGGCGATACGTTCGCCGGCGGCATTCTCGGCTACCTGGATTCCGATGACACGCCGCCCCCTGGCCGGTTGCGGCGGGCCATGGCCTACGGCACGGTTCTCGCCAGCCTCACGGTTGAGGGATTCGGCCTCGAGCGACTCAAAAAAACGGACCGGAAAGAAATTGACGAACGATTGGAAAAATACCGAACGATGCTGGTTTTGTAGGAATCACCGTGGCGCGCATTCGCACTTTCATTGCCGTTGATATCGGGAAAGTCATTCGGGATCGCTCCGTGGCCTTGCAAGAAAACCTCGCCCGGACGGATCCCGATGTGAAATGGGTGGAACCGCAAAACCTTCATGTAACTCTGCTATTCTTGGGAGAGGTGGATGACCGCGACGTACCTTGTGTGTGCAAGATTGTAGCCGACTGCGCCCAGAAACTACCCGCCTTTTCGATGACTGTGGCAACCGTCGGCTGTTTTCCAAATCCCCGTAGACCCCGGATCATCTGGATCGGCATTGGCGAAGGAACGCAGCCCCTTTGCCAAATCCATGATGCACTGGAAATTCCCTTGTTGGAATTGGGTTTTCGGCGCGAAGACCGGCGCTATACTCCTCACATCACCCTCGGCCGCGTCAGAACTGACCGCCCGGCGGACGCATTTGCTGCTGCGCTGGCGAAACTAACCGGGTGGAAAGGTGGCGATGTCATGGTGACGGAAATTCTGATTATGGCAAGCAAACTGACTCCTCAAGGCCCGGAATATACCGTTCTGGGACGGGCGCCCCTTGCGTGAATTCGCATCCCCTACACCGGCCCTGGGGTAAATGGGGCAATCGGGCAGGATAGGAAGAAACCGGCCAATTTCACCTTGACACGGGTTCCAGAAAGGAATATTTCCTCGCCCTCATTTGCTAGATACGCGCCAATTGGATTTTTAGGATCGAACCATGAAAGTGACGGACGGCGTCTCTTGCGGTTTTTCCGGAAAGACCTGGCCCCTGTTCGGTACCCTGGTTTTGCACTGCCTGGGATCTGCGGCCACGATGGCACAAACGCCGGCCGATAAGGTCATCGTGGCCGATGTAATTCCGCAATTCATCCCGCAAGCCGGCCAAAGTGTTTCCCCGCAAAAGGTCATGAGCCTCATCAAGACCCGGCCCGGCGCGGAGTATCAAGCCACGGTCGTAAGCGAAGATGTTCGGCGTTTGTACGAAACCAAGATGTTTGCTGATATTCGCGTTGTCACCCAGCCCACGGATGACAAAAAAGTAATCGTCGTTTTTCAGTTGAAGGAACTGCCCGGAGTCATTCAGGAGATCAAATATCTTGGCGCCAACCACTTGAAAAAAGAGGATTTAGATTCGCTCGTAGGCTTGCGAACCGGTTTGCCCCTGAACCCGTGGGCTACTCAGAAAGCTCGGCAAGCGATCCTCGCCAAGTACCACGAAAAGGGCCGGCTCTCTGCTGGCGTGGATATTCTCGAAGGTGATAGAGTCGGGGATACCCGCGTTGTATTCAATATCATCGAAGGGCCGGTGGCGAAAGTCGGAGGTATTGATTTCGTTGGCAATTCGTTCGTCAGCGGGCCCAGGCTGCGCACGCAAATCAATTCTTCGCGCCCGTTCCTCGGGTTAATCGGCGGCGACTTCAATCCGCTCATGGCCGACAACGATGTCACAAAGCTCGAAGAATACTACAAGGGCTGGGGCTTTCATGACGTCCAGGTTCGGCGCGAACTACGGTGGGATGGGGCGCAGCGCTATGTGCGCTTGATTTTCCATATCCATGAAGGGCGCCAATATCGTGTGGCCGGGATTGATGTGACCGGCGTTTCCGCCAAAGAACGCGAAGAACTACTCCCGTTGATCAAGAGTGTCAAGACCGGAGATATTTACAACCAAAGCAAAATGGAGGCGGATCGCAACCGGCTAGTCGATTGGAAGGGTTACCAGGGCCGGCAAACGGTTGTCCAGGAAGCCCTGTATTATCCTCCGGACAAACCGGGCCAAATGGTCCTGAACTATGAAGTTGCCGAACAGCCGGCGGCCCGGGTGGGGCAGGTTATCATATGGGGCAACGATGTGACCCGCGACTCCGTGATTCGCCGCCAGGTCAATTTGTTTCCGGGTCAGATTCTCACCTACCCGGACCTTCGGCTTGCAGAACGCAATCTGGCCCGGTTGAACATCTTCGAAGTGAAGCCGGAAGCGGGAATTCGGCCAACGGTCACCGTGGCGGACGGTCCGGACAGCATATTCAAGGATATCTATGTCAACGTGCAGGAAACCCAAACCGGAAGCCTGCTTTTCGGGGTGGGTGTAAATTCGGATGCCGGCGTGAACGGCACTATCGTCCTGAACGAGCGGAATTTTGACATTATGCGCCCCCCGACCAGTCTGGAGGAGTTACTCAGCGGCCGGGCATTCCGGGGAGCCGGTCAGGAGTTTCGCTTGGAAGCTGTGCCGGGCGACCAATTGCAGCGTTACTCGGTGACTTTCCGCGAACCGTTTTTGTTCGACAGCCCATACAGTTTCAGTATTAGTGCCTATTACTACAACCGCATATTTGATGAATACCAGGAAGCGCGCGTCGGCAGCAGGGTCACCCTGGGTAGGCAAATTAACAAACTATGGTCGGCCAACGTGGGCCTACGGGTGGAAGGCATCGGCGTCCACGACGTCTCGAGTTTCGCGCCGGCTGACTATCAAAACGTAACTGGGAAGAATTTTCTGGTGGGATTGCGGGCCGGCTTGACTCGGGATAGCCGGGACTCTTTCCTTCGGCCGACCGAAGGGAGTTTGCTGGATTTCTCCTTTGAAGAGTGCCTCGGTGATTTCACTTTTCCGGTGATTAACGTCGAAGCCAACAAGTACTGGACGACTTATCAGCGGCCGGACTCGAGCGGCAAGCATGTGCTGGCCCTGCACAGTCAAATGTCTTGGGCCGGCGCCAATGCTCCCGTTTACGAGCGGTTTTTTGCCGGGGGTTTCCGGAGCATGCGCGGCTTCGAGTTCCGCGGAGTCAGTCCGGATATCAATGGATTCCAGGTGGGCGGCGACTTTATGTTTCTCAACAGCCTCGAATACCAGGTGCCCATTTTTGCCAACGACAACTTATACGCCGTGGCCTTTGTCGATAGCGGTACCGTGGAACGCCGCGTGAGCATCGACACCTATCGGGTATCGGCTGGTGCCGGGCTTCGCATCGTTGTTCCCATGCTCGGGCCGGTACCCATTGCTCTCGATTTCGGCTTTCCCATCGTGAAAGCACCGGAAGATCGCGATCAGATTTTCAGTTTCTGGGTGGGATTCTTTAAATAACCAGAGAGCAAGAGACGCGGAATCGTTGTTTTCGTTTCTTCCTGCGAATTGACTAGTTCTTCAATCCAGCACATACGGCATGAAATTCAACGGCCTGATAGGAGTATAGGGATAAGATGCGCCGTTATAAAGATAAAAGGCGCCGTAAGGTGAGTATAATACCCGCGGCCGCCACGTGCCTTTCCGGTCGACTGCGTAGTATTGCCAAATGTCATAGCGATTGATCCGTTCATATGGCAACAATTCCAATGCAGGCTTTTGCGGTTCCGCCACGTATTGCTTGGGTGCAGGTAAGACTTCCGGTGCGGTATCCCTGTCGACGTCGACGGTTGAGCTCGCTAAGAACAATTCCAGACCTAAAACGATTCCCACGGTGCAGACTACCATGAAATTCCTTCAATGGTCGAGACGCCAAAAAAGGCCGAAGTTTTTTGGGGCCAATTGAATTTTCTTTTCGAAGGTACTCTATTTCTCCTGCCGGCGCCTAGGTGGCATCAAATGCTGGTCCGGTTAGCGCCAATCTTCTTGGCCGCAGGATCGGCAAATTTGTTATTTCACGATCATACAAATGATGAAATAGCCGATGAGACCCATGATAAAGATTCCCTGCATGAGCCAAACGATGTGCTTCGCGGCTTGCCTGTCCTCGGCGCGCAACACTTCCCATTCGGCGCGAGAAAATGGAGCTTCGCCGGTGGCAATTGTGTGATGATCAGATGAACTGGCATGCGGCATGGAGGTAGCAATCCTTTCAAAGATGCACCAAAAACCGATCGGTAGTTTTCATTTTGAAGACATTAAAAAGCAACCATCGCATGGTCAAGAGTAGGAAGAAAGCTTGCTATAATTTACTCGCCTCAGCTATTGCGGAACAACCCACAAAAAAGGTATAACGGGTAAGATCGATAAATCAAGCCCGCTCGGCTTGATTATCATGTAGTTATGACGTCCATCCGAGAGAATCCAGCCATGGCGACCCCGTTCCCAGGAATGGATCCATACTTAGAATCCGAACCCCTGTGGCCTTCGTTCCATCACCATCTGGTAACTTGCATCTACCAGCTCCTGTTACCGAGTTTGGTGGACCGCTACAAAGCCCGTATCGGGCAAAGACATTATACGACGCAGCAAGTCTTATTTACTTCCATAATCCAGGAAGAGCACCTGGAGGAATTCATTGAACTCCGCCAGCGTGCCGACACCCGTGTCGTTACGCTTGTCGACGTGGTAAGCCCGGCCAATAAGAACTCAGCAACAGGAAGGCAAGCGTATTTGATGAAGCGTCAGGGATGCAAGTCCCAAAATGCCAACCTGGTGGAAATTGATCTGGTGTTACAAGGCCAACCCACACTGGACTATTCGCGGGAAGGTTTGCCGGCTTGGGATTTTGCGGTTACCGTTACCCGGTCCACCCAACCGGACCGGTTTGAAATCTACACCGCCACGCTGCAAAAACGCTTGCCGCGATTCAAGTTGCCGTTGTCCAGTGATGACCGCGACATCGTATTGGATCTCCAGGCGGCATTCACACGCGCATTTGATCAGGGTGGATTCGCTTCCCAAATCGACTACCAGCGCGATCCCGAGACAAGAATCAAGGAGGAGGATCGCGTATGGATCGATGAACTGCTGCAACAGAAGAAATTGCGCTAGAAATAATGGGCCAAGTCCGTCTGCCGCCACCGGTGCTGTTAGTAGTGGCCCTCTTCTCTCGCTATATGCAGGGCTTGGAATGGTCAATCGAGCGACTTGAAAAAGCGTTTGGTGCCATCATTTACGCCAGTTTTCTGTTTGATTTCAGCCAAACACGGTATTACGAACCGGCAATGGGGCCCGGACTGAAAAAGATGTTCGTCGTGTTTGACGAGTTGGTGGCTTTGGATTGTCTGGCTGACGTGAAACATATCACCATTAAATTGGAAGCGGAGTTGGCCGGCTGCCACGCGTTTCCTGAGGTTCGACCCGTCAATCTGGATCCAGGTATTCTCACGCTCGGAAAATTCATGTTGGCCACAACCAAGGATCAGAGCCACCGGATTTACCTGCGCGACGGCATTCTTGCCGAAGCCACACTCCGATTTCAGGCCGGAGAGTTTCAGCCGTGGCCCTGGACCTATGCCGACTACCGGCAACCGCTGGTGCGCGGCTTTTTCAGAGAGGCGAGGGATATTTACCGCAAGAAACTAAAGCTGTTGACTGCACGATGAAGTAAATCGGATCAATTACGATCCCAAGATTTTGGCCGCCAGTAAAGGAGCCAGCCACGGGCAGGCGAAGAAAACAAAAAACCCGGCAAATTGAAGAACCGGCTGTCATCCGAGGTGTGGATCGGGAGATTAGCCCCGGTTTAGGGTTAGAGATTCACCGCCGGACATTACTAGGCGGAGTTACCGCGCTGATTGTGGCTCGGCCCCTGGTTCTTGGGGAAGATCCTGGGCTATTGGTCTACCGTTTGTCGGATTCATCCAATTTATGGCTGACATTTCTCTGGCTTTTTGTGGGCCTGGGGTGGGCCGTCTGGCGGGTCTGGTCCGGCCACGCGAAGTGGCACGGCAGCCTAATTGAAGGTGGGCTTCTGCTGGTTATCGGGTTGCTTTTTCTCAGCGCTTTTTGGGACGCTTCCTATCGGCGCCCGGCCGTGTTGATTTCCTGGGAATGGCTGGTTTTGCTCGTGGTTTTTTGCCTCGTCCGCCAATTGGCTCGGACCCCCGGGGAGAATCAGCGCTTGCTCGCGGCTCTTCTGGCCTCCGGAATCAGCTTGTCGGTGTACGCCATCTACCAGTACTCGGTAGAAATCCCGGATTTGCGAAACTACTTGTTAAGCCAAAAGGAAATAGTCAGTGAGCAACTGGCAGATCAGGGAATTTCCCTTGCCGAGGATGACCCCAAACTAGCTGCCTGGACCAAGCGGATTCAGGAAGACAACGTCTTTGCTACTTATGCACATCCCAATTCATTCGCGGGCTTTTTGGTTCTGCTCTTTCCCGGCGCGGCCGGAGCAGCAGTGATTTGCCGAAACCGCGATGGCTGGTGCTGGAAGAGCGTCCTTGCGGTTGTTTGTCTTGTAATTATGGCGACCAGTCTATGGTTGACTCACAGCCGTGGAGCAATTCTGGGATGCATTTTGATTGCTGCGGCGGTTCTTTTCGCGAGATTGCATGGGTGGGCAAAAGTTGCGGTTGGCCTGGCCGTCGCACTCGGTGCCGTTTTGGCTGGGCTCGCTATTTGGAAAAGCGACCTGGGCGGGGTGGATTTGGCCCGAAAGTCGCTGGAGAAACGACTGGATTACTGGCAGGCCACGTGGGCAATGATCACCGATGGGCGCTATCCCGGCCATTTCTGGCTGGGAGTCGGGCCGGGGAATTTTAATCGCTTCTATCCACGATATATGTCCCCAACCGCACATGAAGAGGTGACGGACCCTCATAATTTCGTATTGGAAACGTGGGCTACCAGCGGGGTTTTTGTCATGCTTGCGCTCGGGGGCGTATTGGCAGGATTCTTTTGGCAAACGCGCCAGGTCTGGTCCCAGAAAATGGATTCGGTTGAAGCAGGCATTGCGGGTCGGTACGTAGATCACGATACTGAAAACCGCTTCGGAACTCGGTGGGAATTTTACTTGGGTGGAATCGGCGGTTTGTTATTGGGTTTTATTCTTGCGAAATTCGATACGTTTTCCGACCCGAACTTGACATGGGATAAATTTCGTCTGGAGCTTGTGGGAAACTGCGTGCGATCCTTTATTTGGTTTGCGGCCTTTGCCCTGATGGAAACCGTCGCCTGGACCCGCGCATTGACAAGACTTGTACTTACGGCGGGACTTGGTGCCCTGCTTTTTAACCTGACCGTTTCCGGCGGAATTTCGTTCCCATCCGTGGCTCAGCCCATGTGGGTAGTGGCAGGCCTGGCCTTGAATGCAACGGCGGTCCCCGCGAACCCCACTGGGGCCCAAAACTGGTTTGGTAAGGTCTTGCCGGTTCCGATTTTAGCGGCTGCGTGTTTACTATACCTGGTGCTGGTGTTATTGCCAGTTAATCGCTGCTCTCAATACTTCAGGGCAGCGCAATTGAACTACCCATATTGGCAGAAGATGGACGCCGACTGGCGAAGGAGTTTAAAGGAGGATTTCAACAGCCAGGAACGGCTCCGGATTACGGCTGAAAACACCGGTTTCGCAAAAAATGTAGTGCGGCTCCTTAGAAATGCGCATGACTACGATCCTGCCAATGTGGTCCCGATTATCGATTTGGCACTGTGGGTAGGCGAGCTATGGAAGCTAAACCCCAACATTCCGCTGCAGGACCAAGCGCTAAGAATTGCTGATGCGGCCACCAAGCTGGATCCGGAATCCTCCGACCCTTATTATGCCAGGTACCAGTTAAACATCCTGTTTGCGCAATTTACGACCGATGCAACGAGGAAAAGGGAGTTTTGGAGTTTGGCGGCCAAGGCATTCGCGGAGGTTGTTCAAAGGAATCCGCAAAATCCGAAGATTCGATACCATTATGCGGATATTCTCTTTCTGGCCGAGAACATGGTCAGGGGACGGGAGGAGGCCGGGGAGGCATTAAGACTCGATCAATCAACTATGGAACCTACCCGTCGATTAACACAGCCGCAGCGTGTACAAGCCCGAAAATGGAGTGAAGGGTCATCCAATGGTTAACACGTGCGGCCTCTCTATCAAGCGGCTAAGCGTTGCTACTTGAAACTAGAATTTTTCTAGCAGATTGGCTGCAAATCCGACTTGGGCCCCTGTGCATCCCGCTGACATTTTCCTCAATTTTTCTGTCATCTTCAAAGTACAAGTTATTCTCATTTTTTCAGACTTCTTCCGGTACACTCGGTTGTTTTTCGCCCCAAGTCACCGTCGCACAAGTCACGTCCATGCCGTAAGACTTTACTCCGGGACTCTACTATGGTCCCAACAAGGAGACACACCCTCGTTCTTCCACACAAGTTTTTGGCTCGATCCGTAACCCAAATAGTGACAAATGTTATGATCCCTGACGTTGCGAAATTCGCATTGACGTAAGTCAGCTGCTCGCAACGCTTTCCGCACTCGTGTGGAAGAACGAGGGAGACACACCCAGTAGCACCTTCTTGCAAAAAGTGGGACCTTTGGCCAGATTTGGGACCTTCTTCCCGATCTCATTCTTCGCTCTCTCCTTTTGCCGCGAGTCGCAACCGGCTCAATCCTCCCACTCACAATGGGACCATCCGGTTTCTGTCCTCAAGAAATGCTCCAAGTCATTGGATCCAATCCGTTCGTATATGACCAGAGTCACCGTATTGCATTTCGAAGCCATTCTCTGCAAGGACCTTCTCCAATGACCCTCACTGACAAACCAACACCGGCCATAGTTGCCCCGCCATTCGCCAGGTCACCGTCGCAGCTTCCCCCGATACTTCCCCGGTCCCCGCCGCACGCAACATCGCACCGTTGCCGCGCAGTTCGGCTGGCTTGGCTGCCACAGCCACCCAAGTCGATCAGCGCCAGCCAAAACGAGCCCTCGAGCGATGCGTGCGGAATATTCCGCTTGGGAGGCACGCAATGCGCTCCCTTTTCCGTCCGTCCACGACGATAATTTGTTATCTTCGGGCAGCGTTTTACTACTAAGAACGGTCACGACTCGGAAGCGATCGTTGAACTAACTCTTTGGGTATAAATGGGCCGACTTGTTACGAAGAGGTGGCCACCTTCTTTCCTTTTTCTGATCACTTTTGTATGCTGGAATTGAATCCGATCCTAGAAGAGCTAGTGGTTTTATTTACAGTATATATTGGGACTGTTGAAAATGGCGTATTGGTTGTTCAAGGAGGAACCTGGCCACTATAGTTTTGCCGACCTAGAACGGGACGGAAGAACCTCTTGGGATGGCGTTACTAACAACTTGGCACGATTAAACTTACGTAAAGTAAAAAAGGGCGACCGGATACTATACTACCACACCGGCAAGGAAAAAGCCGTGGTCGGCGAAATGCGAGCGGTGGGCAATCCAGTTGCAGATCCCAGCGACAATGATCCGAAGGCGGTTACCGTCGACGTAGAGCCGGTTCGGCGATTGCCACACCCGGTCGCCCTGAGTGCTATCAAGCAAGAGCCGAGAATGGCCTCCTGGGATTTGGTCCGGTTTTCGCGTCTGTCGGTCATGGCGGTAAGCAAGGACCAATGGGAATGGATTGAATTGATGAGTGGAATAAAAGGAAAAAAAGACTCCCAATAATACCCCACACGAGAGCGGCAATTGCAAAGATTCGCGGGCAGTCGATTCGGAGACTTTGGAGCACGAAATTATATGACCCGTCGCAACGGCACGTCCAATACGCTTAAACTCCGCAAAACGGTTCGCAATGCGGCACCGCGTCGGTCGGATAAATTCCTGGCTGGGTTGACCGATGCCGTTTCTGTCACCTTTGTTTCCCACGTTCATCCAGATCCTGATAGCCTCGGAAGCATGATGGGACTGGCTCATCTCGTGGAATCCCGTCTGGGTATTCCGGCACGGCTCACTCAGGATGGCTTGATCAGCCGAGCTGAAAACCGGGCCATGGTGGAATTGCTCAAAATCGACCTGCAGCCGATCGAAAACATGCAGTTTTCCAAAGGGGATGCGGTGGTCATGGTCGATAGCCAACCGCGCACGGGCCGGCATAATGTTGAAGGCAACCTGCCACTTTATGGGGTCATCGACCATCATGAGACTTCGGGACATTTGGGAGGCATTCCGTTTGTCGATGTGCGGCACGGATTAGGAGCCACATGTTCAATTGTGACGAGTTACCTGATCGAACAGGAGGTTTCCCTGCCCGCCACCCTGGCCACTGGCTTGTCGTACGGCATTGAAACCGAAATGAACGGCTATCCCCGAGTAGCAAGTTCCCTCGATGACAGCGCATTATTGTACCTTTACCCCATCGCCGACAAGGACCTATTGGCCCGGATTCGCAATGCACGCTTACCGCAAACCTACTTTGAATGCATCCTGCAAGCGCTGCAAAGTTCCTTTATTTATGACCGTCTGATCGTCAGCTGGGTCAACGATTTGCCGCAGCCGGAACTGGCAGCCGAGGTGGTCGATTTTCTGATCCGATTTGAGGCGGTCGACTGGGCAGTGTGCGCCGGGGTGTATCAGGATCAGTTGATCCTTTCCGTGCGAACGGCAGTCCGCGGCTCGAAGGCCGGGGAGGTCCTCCGGCAGGTGGTCGGTAGAATGGGAGGAAAAGCAGGGGGTCATGACCGGCGTGCCGGGGGTACCATTCCATTGTCGAGTACAGCTCCGACCGCAATTGAGGAAGTCCAAAGTGACTTGCGCAGGCGGTTGCTCAAAGTGTTGCATATTGATGAATGCCGGGGCCAACGGTTGGTGGCCCTTCGCGAGATGCTGATGAATTTACAATCGTGAGCCAACCGCAAGGACCCTGGCGATCGATGTCCTCTACATCCAATCAAAGCCACGCAGCAAGTTGCAGCCTGCGGACACGGCCGTCATTTTTCCGATCTGTTTTCCGTTGGTTTTTTGCAATGATGGTGGGACTTTCGTTTGCCGTGAATTTTCTGATTTTGGCGGCGATTTTGGCTGCCGGTGGGATTGTCAACGGGCCTCTGAGCAACGATGAAGAACGACCTCTGCGAGAGCTCTTTCACTCGGGGTCCAAGCCGGCAAAGGACAAAATCGCGCTCGTGCGCATTGATGGAATTATTCTGGAAGGAATGATCTCGTACTTCCGACGCCAACTTGCCGACGCTGCGGACGACAATCTGGTGAAAGCGGTGGTTGTGCGCATCAATAGTCCCGGCGGCAGTATCACCGCCAGCGACGACCTTTACAATCGGATCAAAATCTTGCGTGATGGGAATTCCAACAAGGGAACGCAGCCAAAACCGATCGTTGTTTCTATGGCGGGCCTTGCGGCATCGGGAGGTTATTACATTGCCATGCCGGCGAAACATCTGGTTGCCGAGCGCACGACAATAACAGGCTCGATCGGTGTCTATGCTGCTTTCCCCAACGTTGCGCAATTGGCCGATGATTGGGGTGTCAAAATGGAGGTAATCAAGGCCGGTGAAGTAAAGGATAGTGGATCGATGTTTCATGCGATGACCGTTCAGGAACGGAGATTGTGGCAAGATATGGTTGATAATGCGTATGGGCAGTTTTTGAGTGTGGTGAAAGAGGGGCGGGCAGAAAAACTGAAGTATGATCCCCGCGAGGACATCCAAGAGGAGAGGAAGAAAATCCCGGACACGGACAAGGATGGCAAAAAGGTAATGGTCGAATATTCCCGAAAGTTGGCAGACGGCGGAATTTTCTCATCCGACCAGGCCATGCAATACGGTCTCATTGACCAAATCGGCTATCTGGACGACGCGATTGCCGTGGCAAAGAAACTTGCAGCGCTCGGAGACAATTACAAAGTGATTTCCTACGAGAAGCCGCGGTCGTTGGTTGAAACTCTGTTTGGTGTGAAAGCCCCCGCACCGGAAGCCAATTGGAATTGGTC